>UOEA01000074.1_pt1 | contig 26040 bp, 24 predicted proteins | sample 1988571 | NCBI WGS metagenome assembly UOEA01 (sample SAMEA4712194, study PRJEB27164) | hydrothermal vent metagenome | biome: marine basaltic hydrothermal vent biome; feature: marine hydrothermal vent; material: mineral | place: Pacific Ocean | collected 2011-06-14/2011-07-23 | depth 1689 m | reverse complement strand
ACAGCAGGGTAACGCTCGGCGGCTCTGCCGTGACGGTCTATGCAGGGCATCTAAAGGGGTAGTATGGCAAAGTTTTCAGATAGAATGGGTATAACTACACCGCCTACAGAACTGCAAGTCGAATCTATAAACGGTGACCTGCACAATTCTTTGTGGAATTTGCTGACTATAAGTTTTGCACTGCGTTGGCAAGAGTTACTAGAGTCTTTATACCTTTTTTACTATAAACTTCCGATTGATAGTATGCCAAAATACGAAGACGAATGTTGCCAAATTTTACGAGATAAATTTTTTAAAGCTTCGTGGGATGAAGTCTATAATTTGATTGAATATATTTTGCAAAACATTAATGGGTTAACTGATAAAAAATGGTCGCAGGCTGAGTTTGAAGCTCTTCTTAATCGTTTTTTAGAAAGAGAACTTTCAGGGTGGAGAGCTATAAAAGGCGAGATTGTACCGATAACAGACAAGCACGAGGTTGAGTCAATCCGTGAAGCTGCCTCCGAGTCTCCTTCTGGCCTTGAAGGGGTGAGTACGCAAATAAAGAACGCACTTCATTTGTTGGGGAAAAAACCAGAACCGGACTATCGAAATTCAATCAAGGAATCTATAAGTGCTGTAGAGGGAATATGTAAGATGTTGACGGGTGAAAGGTCAGGTGGTTTGGATAATGCAATGAAGAAGTTGTCTGAGAAGATGCACCTTCATCCTTCACTTAAGCTAGGTTTCTTGAAGCTATACGGCTATACGAGTGATGAGGGCGGTATTAGACATTCTATACTTGAGGAAAAAGAAATTGGCTTTGCCGAGGCAAAGTATATGTTGGTGACTTGTTCGGCCTTTGTTAATTTTGTTAAAGATAAGGCCCATAAAGAGGGGCTGCTTTAGTGTTGGTGAATGTTGAATGATTAGATTGTGTCAGCAAGGCTCAGGCCTTGCCCTACATTAATTTGGTATTTTTGGTCTTTCGTAGGGCAGCCCTTCAGGGTTGCGTCTTTTTATCCTTTCATTGAATAAAGCCTCTTAATATGGTATAAAATTGGGCTTCACCATTGTATTTGTTTGGTCTTGATATTGTCGGTTTTAAGGAGCATCACTGATGGATCTACTCAAGATTTCCGATTTTAGCGCAGCCGAGATAGACGAGCTGATAACGAGCGGGATACGCACCAAAGACCGTTTAAAGCGCGGTATTCCGCATACCCCGCTTGAGGGTAAGGTGCTGGGGCTTATCTTTGAGAAGCCCTCGACACGTACGCGCGTATCTTTTGAGAGTGCTATGTATCAGCTTGGCGGCCATACGATATTTCTGAGTTCTACGTCCACCCAGATCGGGCGCGGCGAGCCTATAAAGGATACCGCGCGCGTCATGTCCGGCTACGTAGACGGTGTTATGATAAGGACCTTCGGTCATGAGATAATAGAAGAGTTTGCAGAGTATTCAAGCGTACCTGTTATAAACGGCCTTACCGATATGCATCACCCTTGTCAGGTGCTGGCCGATGTTATGACGATAACCGAGCGGAAGGGCGGCCTGAAAGGCATAAAGGTTGCCTGGATCGGAGACGGTAATAATATGGCTAATTCGTGGATCGAGGCCTCGGCGATACTTGGCTTTGAGCTGCGTATAGCGTGTCCCGAGGGGTACTGTCCGGACGAGGACGTCCTTGCGTGGGCAAAGGAGAAGGGCGCAAGGATAGAGACCTGCGTGACCGTGAAGGACGCCGCGCAGGGTGTGGACGTCCTTAATACGGACGTCTGGGCGAGTATGGGTCAGGAAGAAGAACGCGTCGAGAGGCTGAAGGTCTTTGAGGGTTATCAGATAAATGCGGATATCCTCAAGCTCGCCAAAAAAGACGCAATGATTCTGCACTGCCTGCCTGCTCATAGGGGTGAGGAGATAACGGAGGAGGCCATAGAAGGGCCGAACTCCGCGGTATGGCAGCAGGCGGAGAACAGGCTGCACGTACAGAAGGCAGTACTGGAACGCCTTCTGAAATAGAGTTGTTTTGATAATAAGGGAATTACTATAGAGTTTAAAAGGAAGGGGATATGACAGATACGGTAAAGAAGGTAGTGCTCGCCTACTCCGGCGGCCTCGATACTTCGGTTATAATAAATTGGCTAAAAGATACCTACGGCTGTGAGGTCGTGGCCTTTATAGCGGACGTTGGGCAGGGCGATGAGATCAAGCCTCTGAAGGCAAAAGCTAAAAAGAGCGGAGCCGTAAAGGCGGTTATAAAGGATCTGAGAGAAGAATTCGCTCGGGACTTTGTCTTCCCGATGCTTAGAGCCGGTGCTGTATACGAGGGAACGTATTTGCTCGGCACTGCTATTGCAAGGCCGCTTATAGCAAAGGCCCATATGGAGGTCGTAGCGGATACCGGTGCGGATGCGGTCTCTCACGGCGCTACGGGTAAGGGAAATGATCAGGTGCGTTTCGAGCTTGCTTACTATGCAATCGACCCGCATATAACGGTCATCGCGCCGTGGCGGATATGGGACCTTAAGGGCAGGAGCGATCTCCTGAAGTATGCTAAAAAGCACGGTATTGATGTTACGGCGAGCAAGAAAAAACCGTATAGTATCGACCGCAACCTCTTTCATATAAGTTTTGAAGGCGGGAGTATTGAAGACCTTGAAAAAGAGCCGCCCGCTGCGACCTATGTAATGAGTGTACCGCCGGAGAAGGCTCCGAACAGGGCTACCTATATTGATTTAGACTTTCTGGCCGGCGATCCGGTAGCGATAGACGGTAAGAAGCTCAGCCCGGGAAAACTCATTGAAAAACTGAATGATATAGGCGGCAGGAATGCCATAGGCCGCGCCGACTGTGTCGAGAGCCGTATAACAGGGATGAAGTCCAGAGGCATATACGAGACGCCCGGCGGGACGATCCTGCATGCAGGACGTCGTGCAATAGAGTCGATAGCAATGGACCGCGAGGTCATGGATCTGCGCGATAGTCTTATAAGCCGTTACGCAAAGCTCGTATATTACGGGTACTGGTATGCTCCGGAGCGTGAGGCCCTGCAGAAACTGATAGACGAGGCCACAAAGTGCGTTACAGGCACGGTCAGGCTCAAGCTCTATAAGGGGAATATTATTATTATCTCCAGAAAGTCCGATAGTTCGCTCTATCACCCGGACTTTGTGACCTTTGAAGAAGATACGGTATACGATCAGCGCGACGCTGGCGGTTTTATAAAGATAAACGCTCTTAGGCTTAAGCTAAAGGCCATGATGGAGCAGAAGAGGAGATAACGATGAGGGTAGTAAGGTTTTCAGTCGGTGATAAGAACTATTCGGGCGTTATAGATAAAGACCCGAAAGATAGCGAAAAAGAGATAGTAACCGCGCTCAAGGGCGGCGATATAATGGCATGCGCTCAGGCCTACGATGAGCTGGATATGACTACGGGAAGCGAGAGCTGGCCTCTCGGTGACGTAAAGTTGCTGGCGCCTGTGCTGCCTTCAAAGATAATAGGTATAGGGCTTAATTACGCGGCCCATGCCGCGGAGTTCAGTAAAGACGCGCCGCAGGAGACCCCGCTGATCTTTATGAAGCCGTCGACGGCTGTGATCGGCCCTGAGGACGATATCGTCCTGCCGGATCATATGTCTCACAGGGTCGATTATGAAGGGGAGATGGGGCTCGTTATCGGGCGGCGTACCCGCAATGTTAACCTCAGAGATGCCAAGCAGAATATCTTCGGCTATACCTGCATAAACGACGTTACGGCGCGCGACCTGCAGGGTAAGGATAAACTCTTCACGCGAGCCAAAGGTTTTGATACCTTCGCCCCGATCGGGCCGTGGATAGAGACCTCCGCCGAGTACGACTTCGAGCCGACAAAGACAAGGATCGAGACTTTCTTAAATGGCGAGAGGCGTCAGGACGCAACCGCGCTTAATATGATGTTTAATATATACGAGTTGATAAGTTTCATCTCAAAGGTTATGACGCTTCTTCCGGGCGACGTGATCGCAAGCGGCACTCCGGCAGGAGTCGCCCCGATGAAAGCAGGCGATAGGGTAGAGGTACGTATAGGCGGTATCGGCAGTCTCTTTAATAACGTTGTCGCCGGCGATAAAGATATAGATAGTTCATTTAAAAAATAAAACTAACGCAATACTCAGGAGGGTTTTTAAGGTATGTCAGGGGAGTTTATTCAGGATATGTTCGCCGAGAGGATCGGCGGTTCGGGCTTTGGTAAGGATACGAAGATATATAAATTCGAAAAGATAAAGAGGGCCAAGGCTGAGGCCGAAAAGATCAAGCCGAATGTAGAACTACTTGATTTTGGCGTTGGCGAGCCCGATGAGATGGCAAGCCCGATGGTCGTAGAGGCTCTGAAGATCGAGTGTGCAAAGACTGAGAACAGGGGCTATGCCGATAACGGCATAGACGAGTTCAAAGAGGCTGCGGTACTTTATATGGAGAAGGTATTTGGTGTCGGAGGTATCGACCCGCAAAAAGAGGTCGTCCATTCCATCGGCTCGAAGTGTGCCCTTGCCATGATGCCGGAGGCATTTATAAATCCGGGGGACGTTACCCTTATGACCGTGCCGGGATATCCGGTGATGGCAACGCATACGGACTGGAACGGAGGGCGTACCGTAAATCTTCCGCTTCTTGAAGAGAACGGCTTTCTGCCGCAGCTATCTGCTATAAGTGCGAAAGACAGAAAGGCGGCTAAGCTCCTTTATCTGAACTATCCCAATAATCCTACAGGGGCGGTCGCAACGCGAGAGTTCTTTGAAGAGGTTGTCGCGTTTGCAAAGGAAAATAAAATAGTAGTCGTGCAGGACGCCGCTTACGCAGCCCTTACGACAGATAGCGAGCCACTCAGTTTCTTATCTATCGAGGGCGCAAAGGACGTCGGTATTGAGATCCACTCTTGCTCAAAGGCATATAATATGACCGGCTGGAGACTTGCCTTTCTGGTAGGTAATGAGCGGGTAATAAGCGCGTTCTCAAGCGTTAAGGATAATTTTGACTCAGGCCAGTTCATAGCCATTCAGAAGGCAGGGGTCTATGCCCTGGGCCATCCGGATATTACCGAGAAGATAATGGATAAGTACAGAAGGCGCCTTGGCCTGATGGTCGATGCTCTGAACGGCGCCGGTTTTAACGCAAGGATGCCGGGCGGGTCTTTTTACCTGTACGTAAGTGCGCCAAAGTCAGCCGGCAGTAATGTCGAGTTCAAGCTTGCTGAGGACGCCTCGGAGTATCTTATTAAAGAGGCTCTGATCTCGACCGTTCCGTGGGACGACGCGGGCAGTTTCCTGAGGTTCTCGGCGACCTTTAGCGCAAAGGACGAGGCCGACGAGAGGCGCGTTATCGAAGAGGCAGGGAGAAGGCTTAAGGAGTTAAGGCTGAACTTTTAGCGGCAAGCCGTCCTGGACGGTTTTTTATCGGGGATCAACAAGGAAAAAGGGGGACAGCGTGGCCGTAAAGGTAATTTTATCGATTGGTTCTAATATGGGAGAACGCACCGGTAATTGCCGTCTTGCTATAGATGCTCTTACCGCCATGGGCGGCGTAATTCTGCTTAAAGAAAGCTCTTTTTACGAGACTATTCCCTGGGGTAAGACGAATCAGCCGGACTTTATTAACTGTGCCGTGCTGGTGGAGTCGACTCTCGCGCCGCTGAATTTACTTGAGAAACTTAAGGAAATAGAGTTTAATATAGGTAGAAACCACGGGGAAAGATGGGGGCCAAGGTTGATAGATCTTGACCTGGTTATCTACGGCGATGTAGTGATGGAGAGTGAGATACTGACACTTCCCCATAGGTACGCGCACGAGAGGGCTTTTGTGATGATCCCGGCTGCGGAGGTCGCACCGGAGATGATACATCCGCTCTTTCGTAAGAGTGTGCGGGAGATCGCAGATGGCTTTGCCGACAAAGGTGAGGTTAGGAGGGTAGAGTAATGATAAAGTTTGTAGTTCTGATAGTATTGGGCTTTGTTGCTTACGGCCTGATTAAGAAGAATATATCGTCAGGTAAGAAAGAACGCGCCGAGCACCGTAAGCAGTCTGCGGCATATAATCAGCGTGCACCAATGCCTAACGGCGCCGGCGAGGTAGAGGCAGAAGAGCCGAAGGAGCAGGAAGAGACAGTCTTTGATTCTATCTGTATGAGTTATATTCCCATAGAGACAGCGGTGGGCGCAAGGGTCGGTAAGACGACCCATTATTTTTGCAGTGAGTTCTGCAGACGCACGTACGTCAATACGCACGTAAACGCACCGTATTAGAGGGGCTGGAAGGGGCAGGTTTTTATAAGTTGCCGAGTACTGCGTTGGATAATAATATTATAGAGAGGGCAACCCGTATGGGTTGCCCTCTTTTTTATTTGGTAGTTGGACGGTTGTTGCCTTTCGTAGGGCAGTTCTTAAGGGTTGCGTTTTGTTCTGTAAAGTTCTATGGCAAGGATAAAGCCTTGCCGTGTATATAAATTCCCCCACATTTCAGTTGACGCACCCCCCTATCCCTTGATATCGTAAAATGTATGTATTTTCGTATATTTAACTTAAAAAACATTAAGAATATATAGCCTAAAGGAGGATTTACTATGGATTGGGGAATGCAGAATCGTTTATCGAGGATTATAAAGCCGGATACGGGGCGTACCGTTATGTTGGCAGTGGATCACGGTTATTTCTTAGGCCCTACAACGGGTCTGGAAAAACCCGGTGACGTTGTCCGTCCGCTTCTTCCTTATGCCGACACGCTTATGCCGACGCGCGGCGTACTCAGGAGCTGCGTTGATGCTAACGCCGATGTCCCTATCTGCCTGCGGGTCTCGGGAGGAACGAGTATCCTAGGTAACCTCGCCGATGAGGGAATAACCGTATCAATGGAAGACGCGATAAGGCTGAACGTAGCTGCCGTGGCCCTCTCCGTCTTTGTCGGCTCTGATTTAGAGAAGCAGTCTTTGTTATCTCTTGCTAAACTGGTTGACGAGGGCACTCAGTACGGTATTCCCGTACTTGCGGTCACAGCCGTTGGTAAGGATATGGTCAGGGACTCAAGGTACCTGGGGCTTGCCTGTAGGATCTCGGCTGAGCTTGGCGCAGCCGTTGTAAAGACATATTTCTGCGACGGCTTTGAGAAGGTCGTTACCAACTGTCCTGTGCCGGTAGTCATCGCGGGCGGTAAGAAGATATCAGAGAAAGATGCCTTGATACTTGCCAGCAACGGCATTAAGAGCGGAGCCGTTGGCGTTGATATGGGCCGTAATATCTTCCAGTCCGAGAACCCTGTTGCTATGATCCAGGCCGTACGCGCGGTTGTTCATAACGACGAGGCCCCGGATAAGGCTTATGACTTGTATCAGACCCTGGCCGCAGAGGGATCGGACAAGACCCCGGAACCTGCATAACGGTAACCGGTTAATTTTAAAGAGTTTTTATTATAGTCAACCTGGCGGTGAACTTGGTTGACAATAGGAGATAGATTAATTGAAGGCAGCGGTATATTACACCAATAGCGACGTAAGGATAGAAGAGCGCCCTATGCCCGTGGCGGGCAAGGGCGAGATAGTCGTTAAGATAGAGGCCAGCGGTATCTGCGGCAGCGATGTGATGGAGTGGTACCGTATTAAGAAGGCACCTATCGTCCTTGGTCATGAAATCGCAGGCACGATAGAGGAGCTTGGCGAGGGAGTTACTAAGTTCAAGCTCGGCGACCGTGTAACGGTCGCTCATCATGTGCCCTGCAATACCTGCAGGCATTGCCTCACTGGCAATCAGAGCGTCTGCGAGACGCTCCGCACTACATCCTTTGATCCGGGCGGCTTCTGTGAATTCGTTCGGGTGCCTGCGATAAATGTCGATAGGGGGACCTTCTTGCTGCCGAGCAATGTTAGCTTTCTAGCAGGCACCTTTGCCGAACCTCTTGGATGTGTGGTGCGCGGGCTGAACAAGTCCGGCTTCAAACCGGGGATGAACGTCCTGGTTATCGGCAGCGGCATCTCAGGGATGCTTCATATTAAGCTTTTTAAGGCCTTGGGCGCGGGTTTTGTCGCTGCAACCGATATCGACGAGTACAGGTTAAGCGTCGCCGAAAAGCTCGGAGCCGATATGGTTATGAACGGAGCTTTTGAGGACGTGTCGGAGTCTATAAAGGAGAAGACCGGTAGGCTCTGCGACCTGGTAGTGCTCTGCGCTGCGCCGGACTCGGCTATAAAGCAGGGACTGGCCTCCGTAGAAAAGGGCGGTGGTATTCTGTTCTTTGCCCCGAAGGAGCCGGGCGAGACCTATCCGTTGCCGCTCTTTGATCTCTGGCGCGACAATATTAATATCTATAATACCTATGCCTCGCCGCCTGCCGAGACCATGGCTGCGATAGACCTTATCGCAAGCGGGCGCGTTACTGTTGAGGATATGATAAGCCACAGGCTCGGTATTGACGAGGCAGAGAAGGGCTTTGAACTTGTTGCCGGAGCGGGCGAGTCGCTAAAGGTTATCATAGAGCCGCAGCGTTAGGTTGTGGTAAATTTGTGTTGTTACGAGTTTGACCGGCAAAGTGGCCATTTAAAAAAAGGTTATTATAGAGCCGCAGCGTAAACCTGTAAAAGGCTAAAGTCTAAAGGGGATATCTTTATGAAGGCAATAGGCATAACCGCAAAGATAGCAAACCCCGATGCAATAGAGCTTAGCTCCAAGATAGCCGCCTGGCTAAAGGATAAGGGGATCAAGTCTTACGGCGACCGTGAACTGGCAAGTCACGTCGAGCTTATTAATGAGTCTACCGACGGGGTCTTTTCAGGCGATATTGAGGCCGTGGTATGTCTTGGCGGCGACGGGACTATGTTATACGCCGCAAGGCTTCTTAACGGCATGCCTGTCCCGATGCTCGGCGTTAATATGGGCGGGCTTGGTTTTATGACGGCCCCGATAAAGGTAGATGATATCTACAGTATGCTCGACAATGTGATCGCCGGGAATATAGAGACGCAGGAACGGATGATGCTGGACGTTAAGGTGACGAGGGACGGCACTGTCATCGCCAGCGAGCGCGCCCTTAACGATGCCATTATAAAGACTACGATCAGCCGGCTGATCAGGCTCAAGACATCTATCAATAATGAATACGTTACCACATACAGGGCCGACGGCCTTATAATAGCAACGCCGACAGGTTCTACGGCCTATTCTCTTTCCGCCTCGGGGCCGATACTCTACCCGACGATCCACTCGGTTATACTCGTACCGATCTGCGCCTTTAACCTTGCCAAACGTCCTGTCGTACTTCCCGACACAATGGACGTTGCTGTGACGATCGGTCCTGACCATAGCGGTGTGGAGCTTACCCTTGACGGGCAGTTTGATATGCCGCTTAAATCCGGCGATGTGATAGATGTTAGGAGAAGTAAGTCGTGTGTCTACCTAATTAAGTGCGGCAACAGGAGTTACTTCGATGTACTGAGGGAGAGGCTTTTGTGGGAAGGTAAAGACGAATAACTTCTTAGCGAGGGCCTCTTTTTGTACCCTTAGTTCTCTCCTGCCTGACCAGGGATTTTTTTATGCTCCTTGAACTCAATATAAAAGATCTGGCTATCATAGACGAGCTGAGCCTTGAGCTCGGCCCGGGCTTTAATGTCTTTACCGGTGAGACCGGTGCGGGCAAGTCTATTATTATCGATGCTATTGATCTGGTCCTTGGCGGACGGGCCTCTACAGAGCTCGTTAGAAGCTCTAAAGACGAGGCGCGTGTCGAGGCCTTGTTTGACCTATCGGACGCCTCTGGCGCTACCGGTGTTTCCGACGTCGCGGCCTTGTTAAGCGCGGCAGGCCTGCCTGTCGAAGAAAACCTCCTTATAAAACGTATAGTCTCGCGCAGCGGCAGGAGCCGTATATTTATAAACGGCAGTATGGCAAATGGTGCGACACTTGCTGCAATCGGCAGACTTATTATAGACGTATACGGGCAGAGCGAGCATCAGGCGTTAACAAAGGTCGAAGAGCATATAGATATGCTCGACGATTTTGGTGGTCTTCTGGATATGAAAGAGGCGATGGCTGATACCTACTCGCGCTGGAGCGGGGCGAGGCGCGACCTCGATAAAGTTCAAGCTGAGATCAAAAAAGCCATTGAAGACCGTGAGCTGCTGGAGTTCCAGAGTAGCGAGATAGAAGAGGCCGCGCTCGACGAGGGTGAAGAAGAGGAGCTTACCGCAGAGCACGGAAGGCTAAAGAACTCCGAGCGGATACTCAAAACCGCCTCCGACGGAAGCGCTATGCTTTACGGCGCGGAAGGCGCCGTTCTTGAGAAGCTGGGGTGGTTGGTCGGCGAGCTCAAAGAGCTCGCTCGTTATGATAAGCAGCTCGGGAGCCTCGCAGAGAGGCTTGAGAGCGCGTCTTTTGAGGTCGAGGACGTTGCAACTACTCTCAGGGACTATGGCGGGGCCTTCGATCCGGAGCCGGGTCGCCTCCTTGAAATAGAGGAGAGGCTTGATCTGCTTATAAAACTTAAGCGCAAGTACGGCGGGACGCTCAAGGACGTACTGGTAAAAAAGCAAGAGATAGACGAGAAGCTCTTATCCATAACAGACTGTGAGGGCAGGAAAAAAGAACTTGAAGAAGCTCTGGCAGCCCTTACTAAAGAGGCGGCTGATCTCTCCGGTAAGTTAACTCGGTCAAGGCGAAAGGCCGCAGGAGAACTGAAGAAAGGTATCGAAGGAGAGCTTGCCGAGCTTGGCATGAAGGGTACGCTCTTTGAGGCAGAGCTTGAGAGCGCTCTTAAAGAAGACGGTACGCCGCAGTTTACGGCAAGCGGCTCGGACAAGGTGCGTTTCTTGATAGCGACCAATAAGGGAGAAGACCTGAAGCTCCTCTCGAAGGTCGCCTCGGGCGGAGAGTTATCGAGAATTATGCTTGCCATGAAGGGGATAACCTCGGTCGGTAAGGTCGCGACCCTTATCTTTGACGAGGTCGATACGGGGATCGGCGGGCCTATGTCACGGATAGTCGGCGCAAAGCTTAAAGAGGTCAGCGCTGCTCATCAGACGCTCTGCATAACGCATATGCCGCAGATAGCCGCCTTCGCAGATAATCATTACCTCGTAGAGAAAAAGGAAAATGCCGAGGGCAGGGTCGTCTCAAGCGTGCGTAAATTAACCGGGCAGGAGCACCTTGAACGCGTCGCCATGATGCTCGGCGGCGAAGAGCCGACAGGTACGACACTCAAGCATGCCGAAGAGATGATAGGCGCTTCCGGCACTTGACGCACACGTGAGGCAATAGAGCTTTACGATTTTTATAAAAAAATATGGAATAAGAGTATATGGAGATGTTATGCCCGCTAAAAATATAAGAAAGGCCGTGCTCGGCGATGTAAAAGATATAGCGGCGCTTATCGCGGCCTTTGCAAAGAAGGGCGATATGTTGCCGCGCCCTCTAACTGAGATATATACGACGATCAGGGATTTCGTTGTATATGTTGAAGACGGTGTGATCCTCGGCGTCTGCGCCCTGCATGTGAGCTGGGAGGATATCGCCGAGGTACGCTCTCTTGCCGTAGACGACACCGTCTCCAGCAAGGGCGTTGGCGCGGAGCTTGTCGCAAGGTGTCTGGAAGACGCAAGGCCGCTTGGCGTAAGAAAGGTCTTTGCCCTGACGTATAAGACCGAGTTCTTTGAAAGGCTTGGTTTCTATCAAGTCGATAAGGACATACTCCCTCAGAAGATATGGAGTGATTGCGTTAAATGTATGAAGTTCCCGAACTGTGATGAAAATGCTGTTATAATAGAGCTTAAAGAGGTGAAGACTGATGGCTGATAATTTCGAGAAGACAATAGAGATAGTAAGCGGACTTTTGGAAGGCAAGGTAGATTCCTTTGAGATGTATATCTCGCGCAGCAAGGGGCTGGTTATAGAGGCCAAGGACGGCGAGGTCGATGCCTTAAGGGTAAGCGACGATAGCGGAATAGGGCTCAGGATCCTTACAGGCCCTGATAGCACCGGCGGCACCGGTAGCACCGGAAGCAGGCCGGGCTTTGCATCGACTAATCTTTTTACAGAGAAGGCGCTCTCTGAGATGGTAGAGCTTGCAATAGGCGGTAGCAGCGGAACCTCTGAAGATAAGGCTCTCGGCTTTGCCCTTGCCTCACCGTCTGACGGCGGCGCAGAGCTTGACTCCGTAGACTCGGACTTTGACGCAGTTACCGAGCAGGAAAAGATAGAGAAGGCGATCAATATAGAGCAGAGCGCGCGCGACTATGATAAGAAGGTAGCGCGCGTAAGAAGGGCCTCGTATAGCGAGAGCCGGAGTTTCTCCCGTACTTATAATTCAAAGGGCGTAGATTGTTCTTATGAGGGTACTTTTTTCTCAGGCTCTGTTATGGCCGTAGCCGAGCAGGACGGAGAAAGTCAGGTGGGCTGGGAGATGGGGCTCTCTCACAGAAGAAGCTGCGTAGATCCCGTAGTAATAGGGCGCGGTGCGGGAGAGCGTGCCGTTAGTATGCTCGGGGCAAAGACCCCGGGTACTCTGAAGGCCCCGGCGGTACTTGAAAATACCGTAGTCATGGATCTTCTGGGTCAGCTGGCAAGCTCATTTACCGCCGATAACATCGAGAAGGGAAAGTCCATGCTGGGTGGTAAGCTCGGCAAAAAGATAGTAGCACCTTGCATAAACCTCTGGGACGACGGCCTGATGAAGGGCGGCTGGTCAAGTTCAATATACGACTGTGAAGGCGTGCCGAGCCGTAAGACGGCGCTTATAACCGGTGGCGTCTGTAATGCATTCCTCTATGATACGTACTGGGCGAATAGGACCGGCGCCAACTCCACCGGAAATGGCTCAAGGGGCGGCTTTAAGGGTGCGCCCGGAATAGGGACGACAAATCTATATATAGAAAAGGGCGAGACCTCGCTTGACGGTCTCTTTGCCGAGATGGGCAAGGGGCTCTTTATAACCGAGCTTATGGGCGTTCATACCATTGATCCCGTAAGCGGCGAGTTCTCTGTCGGGGCCTCCGGGCTATGGATAGAGAACGGTAAGGTCGCCTACCCAGTCAGGGGTATGGCTATCTCCGGCGAGCTCCTTGATATCTTTTCAAAGGTCGAGCTAATCGGCTCGGATATGCGCTTCCTGGGCTCGGTCGGTGCGCCAAGCCTGCTAATAGGCGAAATAAGCGCAAGCGGCTCTTGAGCCTATACTACGCACTCATAAACATTTATCTACGTCGTCGGGACTTCAGATTTGAAGCCTCACGTACTCAAAAGTACGCTGCGGGTTCAATCTTCGACCCTCCTAGTATCTGAAATGTCTCTGAGTACGAATAGTCTGGTGGTGCACTTAAAGGGTGCTGTGCACGGCTAAATGTATTAAATTGTAATTCTGTCAAAATATTGTATATTTCTTGTCAATTTAAAACTTCAGTCATTAGACGAAAATTTACTTTGAGAATAATACTATTGATTTGGACTGATAAATAGATCCTTATTTGCACTGAAAAGGAGCTAGAATTGTTATGTGGTTTAAACTTGGTTGTAAAAAATGTGGTGAGATTTTATCAGGTAAAAACTGTTATGATGTTAACTCAGAAGAAGGAACTAGTATTGCACGACCCTGGTATGCAGACGAAACCGGTTTAAATCATACTGCTATTGTTTGTCTTGAATGTGGAACTATACACGATACAACACCGTCACTCCTAAAGGTTTTCATAGGTTCACGCTCACCGTTTAAGGTTAATGCAACACTTGACCCTCAAAATGCACATTTATTAGAAGGATATAAAGGTAAATGTCCAGAAGCATATCGAAAAACACAACTAAAACATATGGGAATTCCAAAAGATATAATTGATGCTCTTGCCAATCGAAAAATAATTTAGATGTTTCGGTGCGTCCTCGCCCCGAAACCATTGAAAGTGGTTTTATATATGCTGGTTCAAGTTTGTAACTTGAACCACTCAGTCTGTCAGCTTTGGCAAAGCAGTAAAAGCATTCGTCAAACCCCTCTCCTATATTTCTGAATTAACCGAAGCCTTTATTTGTAAAATAGACTTTAATAATAGTGGTTTAGCTGCTGAGCTGACTCTTTTTTTGGCACTGTTTTTGCTTTTATAAATAGTCGATATATATTGACTTTAACCACGCTTTTATGTACCCTTATGGCTCATTTTGATAACAAAAGTATAAAAAAAATAAGTAGGTTTGGGGAGGATTACAAAGTGGCCAAGAACATTACACAGAAGATACTGGACGCGCATACCGTTTCTGGTGAGCCAGTCAAGGGCAGCGAGATCGGAATAAGGATAGATCAGACTATTACGCAGGACGCTACCGGTACTATGGCTTTTTTGCAGTTCGAGGCAATGGGCGTTGATAGGGTAAAGACGGATCTTTCGGTTAGCTACGTAGACCACAACACGCTTCAGTACGGCGGCTTTGAGAACGCAGACGACCATCGTTATCTGCAGACAGTTGCCGCAAAGCACGGAGTATTCTTCTCAAGGCCGGGTAACGGCATCTGCCATCAGATACATCTCGAGCGTTTTGGTAAGCCAGGAGGCACACTGCTTGGCTCCGACAGTCATACGCCGACAAGCGGCGGTATCGGAATGCTCGCCATGGGCGCGGGCGGCCTTGACGTTGCCGTAGCCATGGGCGGCGGCGCATTCAGTCTTAATTATCCCGAGGTCGTTCTGGTAAAGCTTACGGGTAAGCTCCAGCCCTGGGTCTCGGCAAAGGATATTATCCTTGAACTCCTCAGGCGTCTTACCGTTAAGGGCGGCGTGGGCAAGGTATTCGAGTACGGCGGCGAGGGTGTCGCAAGCCTTACCGTTCCTGATAGAGCTACTATTACTAACATGGGAGCCGAGCTTGGCGCTACGACCTCGGTCTTTCCAAGTGATAATTCCACTAAAGAATTTTTGCAGGCCGAGGGCAGGGTCGAGGACTGGGTCGAGCTTATCGCAGACGAAGGCGCCGAGTACGATGATGTTGTCGAGATAGACCTTAATACCCTTGAGCCGATGATAGCAAAGCCTCATATGCCTGATAACGTATGTAAGGTCACAGAGATCGCAGGGCTTAAGGTCGATCAGGTCTGTGTCGGAAGCTGTACGAACTCTTCATACAGAGACCTTATGAGCGTCGCGGTTGCCTTTAAGTCCAGCGGAAAGAAGGTTAATCCTGAGGTCAGCATGACAGTATCGCCGGGTTCGCGTCAGGTAGTAGAGATGATGAGCCGCTCGGGCGGGCTTGCGGCCCTGATCGGCGCGGGCGCAAGGCTGCTTGAGAATACATGTGGCCCGTGCATAGGAAATGGTCAGTCCCCACCGTCGGATGCGGTATCGCTGAGGACCTTTAACCGTAACTTCATCGGCAGGAGCGGTACGCAGAGCGCCGGCTCGTATCTTTGTAGTCCGGAGGTCGCAGTGGCAGCCGCTATTACAGGTGTGGTAACGGATCCAAGAACCATGGGAGAAGCCCCGCAGTTCGAGCTTCCGACCGAGTATGCCATTGACGACTCAATGATAATATCTCCTTCGGATGCTCCGGCGGAGATAGAGGTAAGCAGGGGGCCGAATATTAAGCCGTTGCCGATCCAGAATGAGCTGCCGGACTCGCTTTCGGGTAAGGTCCTTATCAAGCTCGGCGATAATATAACAACGGACGATATAACGCCAGCCGGAACCTGGCTGAAATACAGAAGTAACGTACCGAAGTACTCGGAGTCGGTCTTCTGCGCGATCGATCCGGAGTTTCACAGCAAGGCACAGGCCGCAGGCGGCGGTTTTGTCCTTGGCGGAGAGAACTACGGACAGGGCTCTTCAAGGGAGCACGCAGCGCTCTGCCCGATGTACCTCGGTATTAAGGCCGTGATAGCAAAGAGTTTTGCGAGGATCCATAAGGACAATCTGGTAAACTTCGGCATCCTGCCGCTTACCTTTGACAACCCTGCGGACTATGACTCCATTAATGATGGAGACGAGCTGGAGCTTGCGGGCCTTAAAGACGGACTTTCAAGCGAGAAGATCACGCTTAAGAATATTACGCAGGGCACGGAGATGAACCTTCTTCACGGCTATACCCCAAGGCAGGTCGATATTATAAAGGCCGGTGGTAAGCTTAACTATACGAAGAACTCGGGTACGGCGGTGGCCTAAGTATTTATGACGGTTAATTTCGGTCGGTTTTAAATAGTACCGGAAAATATTACGGGTGATATTGAGAGCTTCCCTTCAGTGATGAAGGGAAGCTCTTTTTTTATGGGTAGGCCGAGGCCTCGAAGTTCCGAGGCGTTAAGCGGCGTGCTTTCGTCGATGAGTTCGTCCGGCTGATTTAGTATTACGGCTGCGACCGTAAGGCCTGCGCCTGTGGCGGCCTTATAGGTTAGCAGCGTGTGGTTGATGCAGCCCAGACGGGAAGGTGCTACGATAATAACAGGGAGCGCGAGCATTATCATAAGATCCAGGGTTGTCTCGTTATAGTTGAGCGGTACCATTATGCCGCCTGCGCCCTCGACTATCATAGTGTCGGAGTCTCTTGCGAGCTCGTCAAAACGGGCTTTTATTATACTTAGCTCGATGGTCTCGCCGGCCTCGCTTGCCGCGATACTCGGCGCAAGCGGGGCGGAGAAGCGGTACGGGTTTATAAGCTCAAGCGGGGCGTCGCTGTGGGCCGCTGCCTTCAGGCGCAGCGCGTCGGAGGGCCTGAGGCCGCTTGAAGCTCCTGCGCCGGGCGGCATTGTCTCGTTTCTTATACAGCCGGTCTCGACCGGCTTCATAACGCCGACCTTAATGCCAGCCTCTAGCATTCCGCGCGCCATGGCCTCGGCTACAAATGTCTTACCGACATTAGTATCGGTAGCGGTTATGAAAAAACCCTTGTTCAAGCGCGTCCCTCTGTAATAGTTATTATCGAGCTTCTTATCGCCTCTACTATTCGCTTAAGTTCGGTTTTCCTGATAGAGAGCGGCGGCAGGATGACTATCGTATCCATAAGCGGTCTTGTCAGGACGCCGTATTTCTCGGCCTCTTTGCAGATCCGCTCACCTATTCTCCTTGAAGAAGGATAACTCTTTTTAGAGTCCTTTTCCATCACGACTTCAACGCCTGCCATCAGGCCTCGCTGGCGTATATCGCCAACGTGCTTTAGCTCACGCAGAGGTACTAGCAGCTCTGCGAGCAGCTCGATCTTCGGCTGTATCTTTTTTATTGTATCTTCTCTATGAAATATTTCAAGGTTCGCCTTGGCTGCTTCGCAGCCAAGCGGGTTTCCCGTATATGTGTGGCCGTGGTAAAAGGCATCCGGGTTTTTCTTTGTTCCGAGGAAAGATTTATAGATGCGCTCGTTCGTGATGGTAGCGGCAAGCGGCAGGTAGCCGCCGGTAAGCCCCTTTGCGATGCAGAGTATGTCCGGCACGACATCTTCAGCCTTGCAGGCAAAGAGCGTGCCTGTTCTGCCAAAGCCCGTTGCGACCTCGTCGGCTATGAGCAGAGCTTTGTATCTTTTAGCGAGCCTGGCTACGCCCTTCAGGAAACCGGGCGGCGAGGTTATCATCCCTGCCGCGCCCTGAACCAGAGGCTCGATTATTATCGCAGCTATATTATCCGGGTTTTTCTTTAAGATGGCCTCTAGTTTCATAAGGCACTTGAGCTTGCACTCCGGATAGGTCGCTTTGACAGGACACCGGTAGCAGTACGCGTACGGCGCGCGGTGTGCCTTAAAGATCAATGGGTTATAGCGGGCAACGAACTTGTCTATCTCGCCGACGCTCATAGCCCCTACGGTATCGCCGTGGTATGCGCCTGTAAAGGCAATGAACTTGAGTTTCCTGGGTTTTTTCGTTTTGTCTTTTGTCTGCTGAAAGTGGTACGCGATCTTCAGAGCCGCTTCGACTGCGGTTGAGCCGTTATCAGAGAAGAAGATGCGGTCTAGCCCTTTCGGGGTAACCTTGATGAGCTCACGGGCAAGCTCTATTGAGGAGACTCCGCCAAGGCCCAGGAGCGTCGAGTGGGCGACCCTGCCGAGTTGCGCCTTAACGGCCCTGTCTATCTCCGGGCGGCGGTGGCCATGGACCGTAACCCAGAGCGAAGACGTCGCGTCCAGATATTTATTGCCCTCGGTATCTATCAGGTAGTTACCGAGGGCCTTTTCTATTATTAGTGTTTCAGAGTTATCCCACTCAAGCATGCGAGTAAATGGGTGCCAGACGTGGTTGTTGTCGATCTTGCGTAGTTCGTTGCGCTTGGAACTGGTTTTTTTTGCGCTTTTCTTCTCTATCATTCGATCATCCGTTAGGGCTACGATGGCAAGGGCCGCGATGCCATCTATACCTATTGCGTCTTTTGTCTTTAGGGTTGTTCTTCTGCTTCTCTAATTGTATCAATGGGTTTGCTCTTGATAGTTTGAAAATATCACAGGGAAGAGGGGATTGTCAACGCAAAATGTTGTATGGTTGACGATAGGTATGGAGAGTTTATGTTTCTTTGTTCTAGCCGGGTTAGTTATAGAGAAGTCGCAGGAGATTATATCTCTGAAACCCCCTTTAAATTCCCCTTTATCCCCCTCTATCAAAGGAGGGGGGTAAGAAACAAACCAGTTTATAGGCTGAGTAAGCAGGACGACCTTGCCGAGTTGGTCTTTCTTTCTATTATCCTGCCTTGGGTTCTCTTCTTCTGAACTCTACCACAACGTCGGCGCGGTGCGCAGTCTCTATCTGCCAGAGTTCTTTGGCTTTGTAGCTGAACATTCCGGCGATAAAGGTATCGGGCAGTTTTTCTATCCGTATATTGTATATGTTTACGCTCTCGTTATATAGCTCTCTTCTATCCGATATCTCATTTTCAAGCTCTGTAATACGAGCCTGCAGCTGACCGAAGCTGCGGTCGGCCTTGAGCTCAGGGTAGTTCTCTGTAACGGCAAAGAGGGATTTTAAGGCCTCTGTGAGCATTCCTTCTGCCTTGCCCTTCTCCTGCATGGTACCTGCGCCGCTCATCATGGAGCGTGCCTTTATTACGCGCTCAAGGGTATCGGCCTCGTGCTCCATATAGCCTTCGCAGACCTTTATGAGCTTTGGCAGTTCGTCGAAGCGCTGCTTAAGCAGGACGTCAATGTTGCTCCAGTACTTATCGACGTTATTTTTAACGGTTACGAGACCGTTGTAAATAGTCGTAAAATATATGGAAACACTAAGGAGTAAGAGCCCGAGTACGATCAGGGCTATAATGGGAGTGCTCATGATATTTACCTCCGTTAAGAAAACTGTCTTGCTGAAAACAACTCTGGCTATCTTTACTATATCGGCAGAAAACGTCTAAAAATTGAATTACCACAGAAGTGCTTTAACGGCCTCCTGAAAGACGGAACTTGTAATAAGATTATAGGTATAGAAGATTCCCGCGGTAGTGCCGGCTATTCCGGCGACCAGAAAAACCGGGATTTTCCATTGCATAGAGCCAATTATACCGGCTTCGTGTTTGCCGGAGATATAGAAGAGGCCGCCGCTTGGATGATCGCCTATCGCTATATTATCCGAGGCGTCGCCGGTATCCATATTCTCAAGGAGGATCTTTTCCTCCATCTCGCTTCTGGCCGCCTCCCATTCTTCGCCGCTTATCTCGCCGTCCATATCCGTATCATACTTGCGCATCCTTATAGGGTCGGTCTTCATCTCACGGAGGCGTTCATTCATCTCTTTTTTCTTTTCTTTCCCGCTATGGACCGTGCGGTGCGCAAAGCCCAAAATATAGAGCGGCGCACCTGTTGCTATGACCCTCTCGACAACCCATCGGTCGTCATGGCTGGCATTGTCTGCGGCGCCGAGGATCGCCAGCGGGTTGGCGCTAAAGGACTGCTTATCGCCTGCGTGCATGATGGCATTTTCCGGGAGAATAAGGGCACGGCCTGTATCGTCTTTTATATAGAACGGTACGACCCCGCTGTGCGCCGACTCGATAAGCTTCATATGGCTGCCTTCGCTGGTCCTTATCTGTTTATAGACCTTATAAGAATAGTATACGCATTCGGTAAGTGAATAAGGCGCGCGCAGGTAGTACTTGGACTCTGCCGTGCCGTAGACCTCGACCTCACCCATCGGCATTGTACCTATCTTACTCGTCGGGCAGTTCTCTATGGCCCGTTTTCTCTTTATCATAACAAAGGAATGGCTAAAGAGAATGAGGGAGGCCGAGAGCATCGTGATAAATAATGTGCCGGGGACGTATAGTAGTCGCCAGAGTCCTATCGAGCCGAACATAATGATAGTCAGCGGATAGAAGATCACGGAAGGCCCCAGGAGCCGTATGTATCTCTTGTATTTACGCAGCCCTATTCTGATCTTATTGTGCCACGAGCCCATGCTCCTGTAGCTGTATACGACAGGGGTGTTGGGTGGTGATAGAAGTTTGGTTTTCTTCTCTTTTTTAACGAACGGGTCGGGAGAAGTACCAGGTCCTGTAGCCGCTGGAGCTGATACTCCGCCGAATGTCCCTGTTAAAAGTTCCACCGGGGCTACGGCCTCTGAGATCTGCGTTGCGGCTCCCCCTGCGATAGCGGCAGTGCCTATTACAGGGCCGCCCCAGAGCATTCCGCCGAGGCCAGCCAGGACCTCAAAGCCGGCATTCTTTTGTTTTACGTCTTTCTGGCTGAAGATCCCCCTGCTTGCGCCGAGAAATATAAAGCGTGAGTACTGCGAGAATGCATAGAGGAAATGATCTTCTTTACTTACCTCGGAGAGGTTTATAAAGGGCAGGTTGCTCTCGCCAAGGCCGGTATCAATTAGGACCGAGCGGCTGTGTTTGCCTATCTCTCTGAGCAGTACGGGCATGTTTAGCGATGCCGTGCCTCTGTTAAGTTCGCCGAGGGAGGTGTAGTTAAAGCGCGAGCCGTCTATGCGCAGCGGCGTGCTAAGTCCCGACACATAGATATCCATAACAGGTCTGTGGTTAAAGATAAACCTCAGCATTTCCTGAGTGGTTATGGGCTCGTCCGAGGCCATAGACCGTCTCGTCAGGCGTTTGCTGTGCATGCGTTCGTGGTCTCTTGTCGAAAGAACTATCACGCACTGGCGCGTACCGTCGAGTTTGACTACCTCTTTTCCGCTGGGCGAGGTCAGACGGAGAGCCTTGCTGCTCAGCTCTACTGCGGTTATTCTTACCGGGTTCTTTTTGGCCCGGACCTCGTCTTTACCTATGACCGCCGCCGGCAAGCCTATGCGTTTAAGCTGCGAGGCTATAGCCGTGAACTTTTTTTTGTCCTCTGCTCTCCCTGTCTTTAGTATCTTGAGGGTAGTTCCGGTGGTTCGCTGCCTTATCGCGGACTTGTCCAGACCGGTAAGCGCAGAGATTTCTTTGATCAGAGGCTCGATTACCAACGGATCTTCGGAAAGAGGCCTTATGACTAGATAAGAGGTGGACATTCTTACCTTATCGGCGATCTTGGCGGTTTTTTTAAGTTTCTGTGGAGGAGATCTTTAAGCGCACCTGGCCGAAATCTTCAGGATCTCGTAAGTCGCTGTTATGCCTTTGTTATCCGGCCCCGGTGCGAGCCTTGCGTAGGTCTTTGCGACCTCGCGCAGCAGCGAGCCTCCTGACAGGTCGCCGGTATTATGTTTTTCAGGGTTGGTTGCCCCGATATTTTTAAGTGTTTTCAGCAACTCCCACAGGTCTTTATAGACGACCTCTTTCAGGTCTTTTTCTATCTTTATATCCTCAAAGCCGACGGCTACAAGCGCGTCTCCTACCTCTTCGGCGCTCGGAAAGCCCATGAAGTGAGGAGGGTTGTCCCTGCCTTTGAGGCGATAGGCGGCCTTTACGGCTTTTTTGAGCTCGCTCATCGTATCTCTGCCAAGGGTAGAGAAGATGAAGCTTCCACCCGGGCGCAGTACGCGCTCGGCCTCGAGCATAGAGGTCGTGAGGTCGGCGCTCCATTGATAGGTCAGACTCGATACTACGCAATCAAAGGAGGAGTCTTTTATCGGCAGCTCTTCGCAGTCAGCGGTAAAGGCCGCGACCTGTTTTCCGCAGGCACCAGCCGATGCTGCCTTTAGCATCTCGTGAGATATGTCGCAGGCCATGAGCTTGGCCTCCGGAATTTTTTCTTTTATAGCCTGCGCTAGATATCCCGTGCCTGTACCTATATCAAGGGTGCGCCCGGGGGTTTTTTTAATTTTCGCAGCGAGCTCACAGGCGACCTCAAACTGCAGCCCGCTGGAGCTTGCATAGGTCTGGGCGGCCTTGCCGAAGGCTTCTTTGATAATATTTTTTCTCTCTTGCGGCTTCATATTCTTTTAAGAAACTCCCGGACTGCGTCGGTGAATTTTTCGGGCTCTGTAATAAACGGCGCGTGCCCGGCGCCTGGGAATTTAACAAGCTCGGCGTCTTTTAACTTTGCGCAGAGGTAATCCGCAGCTTCTACGGGGGTTACCTCGTCCCGGTCTCCGTGTATGAGGAGTGTCGGTATTTTTATTTTATCAAGTTTTGCCCTGATGTCCACCTTGATCAGGGACTGAAGGGCCGTTGCTATCCCTTTAAGGTCAAAATCGGCGGGGGTGGTTTCGTATAGTTCGAGGAAGGCGCGCGCCTCTTTGGACTCCAGTTCGGTTGAGGTAAAGTTCAATCTATAAAATCTCTTCAGGGTCTCTTCGGGAGAGCCTTTAAAGTCTATGAGCATGCGTCTGACAAGCGCCTTTGAAAGTCCGTGCGGGAAGCCTTCGCGCTTTATAAATGACGGCGATGCGCCGACGAGCACAAGGGCGCGAAGGCGTTCGGGCGACTCGGCTGCAAGGCTCATTAATGCCTTGGCTCCGAGCGACCAACCGATAGCGACGACCTCTTCACCTTCAGGTAAATGAGAGAGAGCGGCCTTTATCGCACTTGTTGCCGGGGTGATGTCAGGGGTTGACCCTTCAGTTGCCATCCCGATGTTCGGGCCGTGGCTCGGCAGCTCTACCGTAATATCGCCTTCCTCAATAAGTCCGCTCCATACGCGCGAGTCCGTTGCCCAGCCGTGTACAAAGATTTTTTTAATGTCCTTGTCCACTAATTGTCTCCTGTATTAAGGTCGCGGCTTCTCGAAGTTCGTCACCTGTGTGCTCGGATGATACCGTTATCCTGAGCCTTGCCGTGCCTGCGGCGACTGTTGGCGGACGTATCGCCTGAATAAAGACTCCGTTATGCAGAAGCCTTTCGGCAACCTCTGTGGCCTTCCGGGCCTTGCCGATCAGTATCGGAATTATCTGGGACGAGCCTTTGTTTCCAGCCGGGTCGGCGTTGATGATCTTAAGGCCGTAGTTGTCGAGCAGCTCCCGCATAAGGAGCGAGTTTTTCCTCAGCCTCGCCCTGCGTTCGGGCTCGGTCCTGACGATATCTATCGCCTTGATAGATGCCATGCAGACCGCCGGAGGCAGGGCCGTCGAGTATATAAAAGAACGTGCCTTGTTCGTCAGAAGCTTTATCGTATCCTTGTTGGCTATTGCAAAGGCCCCGTATGAACCGAAGGCCTTGCCGAAGGTCCCTATGACGATTGTCCCGTTTGCAAGCAGTTCTCCTATATCCAGCCCGAGTTCTTCGGTTGAGCCTCGTCCGTTCGCGCCGAGCGTGCCTATCCCGTGTGCGTCGTCTATGATGAGCCGGGCGTCGTATCTACCGGCCAGGTCGCTGAGCTTGCCGAGCGGCGCAAGGTCGCCGTCCATGCTAAAGAGGCCGTCGGTTATGATGAGCTTGCTCGCTACCGATGATCCCTTAAGGAGTTCTTCGAGCCTTTCGGTATCCGCGTGCGGGTATCTTTTGATCCTGGCGCGGCTTGCGAGGCAGCCGTCTATTATCGATGCGTGGTCGAGTCTGTCGGTAAATATATCGGTCGTTCTGGTAGCGAGCGCGGGGATTATGCCGGTGTTGGCGTGCCAGCCGGAGTTAAAGAGAAGCGTGTCCTCTGCACCCATAAACTCTTTTATAGAGGTCTCCAATTGGAGGTGCGGGGCCATTGTGCCGCTTACAAGGCGGGATGCCCCGGCCCCTGTGCCGTATTTTGCGGTAGCCGCAATGGCGGCCTCCTTCATGGCAGGGTGAGTAGAGAGGCCGAGGTAATCATTGCTGCATAGCTCCAGCGCCTCTTTGCCGTCTACTATGACGCTGCGGCCCGCAGCATGCGCAACGAGCCTTGGGCTGCGCAGCAGTCCCTTTTCTTCTAGTTTTTTGAGTGTATCGTTTGTATCTATATTCATATTTTTCAACTATTTTTTTGTCATAGCGACGAAGTCGCTTTGCTCTCCGCAGGAATTTCTTTTTTGTAAAGGGGGACTGAGAGGGATTTAGAGCTGCGCTTCAAAAAAAAATCAGCCGTGGCTCGCTTTCGGTTTCAGCCCCAGGTCTTCCAGCATCTTGAGGTCGTCCTCTGCCGCGCGTCCCGTGGTCGTCAGGTAGTTGCCGACCATCATGCCGTTCGCGCCGGCCGCGAAAATCAGCGGTTGCAGGTCGCGCAGGTTTACCTCGCGTCCTCCGCAGATTATTATGTCTTTCTTAGGGAGCATAAGCCTCGTAACGGCTATGATCTTGAGGCATTCTATCGGAGTAAGGTTCTTTGCCTTCTCAAGCGGGGTGCCGGGGCGTGGGTTCAGGAAGTTTATCGGTACGCAGTCCACGTCAAGCTCACGCAGGGTCTCTATGAGCTCGATGCGGTCTTCCCATGTCTCGCCAAGGCCGAAGATACCGCCCGAGCAGGTATAAAAGCCGAGTTTTTTGGCACGCTTTATGGTATCTACGTCTTCGTCGTATTCGTGTGTGGTGCAGATGGTGGGGAAGAAGGACCTGCCGGTCTCCAGATTATGGTGATAAGACTCAAGGCCGGCCTCTTTCAGCTCTCGCATGGCGTCTTCGTCCATGTTGCCGAGCGAGGCGCAGCGTTCCATGTCGGTCTTGTCCTTCATCTCTCTGAGGGCGGTCGTTAGTTTGCTGAGATCGCCGCCCTTTGCGACCTTCGTGCCGCTTGTGACTATACTGAACTCGCGCGCGCCGTTCTTTTCGGCCTCCAGAGCCGCGCTGACTATCTCTTCCGGCTCGGCCATTGGGTATTCTTCGGCGTCCGTATCAAAGGCCGTTGACTGCGAACAAAAAGAGCAGTCTTCCTTGCATAGGCCGCTCTTTGCGCTCACTATGCCGCATAGGTTGACCTCCGTGCCTTTATAATGCTCTGTCACGGCCTTTGTAGCTGCCAGAACCTCGTATATGCGGCTGTCAGGCAGGGCGGCTATGGCAAGGGCCGCGTCGCCGTCGATACCTGTTCCAGCCTTTGATAGCTCTTCTGCTTCTCTAATCATTTCAATAGCTTTCGTCATAATCACCTAAAAAATACCACGTAGGCGGTCTATTGTCAACGTCAAATATTGTCAGGTTGACGATAGCTCCTGCGGAGAGCAAAGCGACTTCGTCGCAGTAAACATCCAAGTTGTCATGCTGACCGTCTGAGACGGGTCCTAGCTGATGGAAGGAGATTAAGGGGAGGGTGAGTTGTTATATCTCTGAAACCCCCTTTAAATTCCCCCTTTATCAAAGGGGGAAGAACCGGTTCAGTGTCTATGAGTGTGTTTCTGTTATTTATTGCGTTATTACTTGTCTGAGGTCGGTTTCTGCTTTCGGGGCGGGGACGCACCGAAAGATCAACTCTTGCGGAGGGCAAAGCGACTTCGTCGCAGTAAACCTCCAGGTTGTCATGCTGACCGTCTGGGACGGCTACAGGATTCATTTCAGCACCAACTGCGTTGGGACATATTTATCATATAACCTCTTACTACGCATAGCGCCAAACTCCTTATTTGTCATGCTGAATTCATTTCAGCATCTGTATTTTTTCCTCTCCCCTTGAGGAGGTGTCACGGACACACAGACTGAGGTGAGGGGGTATTGCAGGGTGGTTTGCGCTCCTCTTATACTTAGAAAAACAGACCCTGAAACAAGTTCAGGGTGGCAAATGGGGTGTTGGCGGGCAGGGACGGACGTACAATGCCCAACCCAAGCTCTCTTATTGTTGGGTTTCGTTCCTCTACCCAACCTACAAAACTGGTTTGAATCTTTTGTTA
>UOEA01000073.1_pt1 | contig 26634 bp, 24 predicted proteins | sample 1988571 | NCBI WGS metagenome assembly UOEA01 (sample SAMEA4712194, study PRJEB27164) | hydrothermal vent metagenome | biome: marine basaltic hydrothermal vent biome; feature: marine hydrothermal vent; material: mineral | place: Pacific Ocean | collected 2011-06-14/2011-07-23 | depth 1689 m | reverse complement strand
TTCTTTGAGCAAGTTCACCAACTATATCTATGGATCTATCTTTATAATATTTCTCTATCGAATTCATATCTTTTCTCCTATCCTTTCCTTCCCTCGTAGGTTGGGTAGAGCGAGGGTCAAAGACCCGCAGCGAAACCCAACGGTCTTTATTCAAAGCCTACCTCCGGCTCAAAACATGGTTCGCTGCCTGCGCCCCAATTACTATCATATATATCCTCTACCCAACCTACATATAAAAGATACTCTCTACGCCTATTTTTGCAAACCATTTAACACATGCCCTCTTCCTCTCTCTGTTGACAAAACCAAAGAGACAGGAATATAATATTTCCATGGCAGCGACAGGGAAATTCATCTTTATAATAGGCATAATATTAGCCGCCGTGGGGCTCGTGCTTATCTACGGCCCGAAGGTGCCGCTTATCGGGAGACTTCCCGGCGACGTATTTATAAAGAAAGGGAACTTCACCTTCTACTTTCCACTCGCCACCTCTGTCATTATCAGTATCATCGTCACCTTCATACTCTACCTGATCTCAAGACGCTAACCCCTTTTATCCTCTGAAATAAAAGAGGGCCTGCGCACTGCGCAGGCCCTGCCAACGATCAAATTATAACCGACTTACTCCTCAACGATAATATTGAGCTTCTTCTCCATGGCGCGGATACGCCGCAGAATATAGATCGGGCTCTCGACAATAGGCGGCTTTCTTCTCTCCACGTCCTCATAATAATACTTCTCGGCAAAGAAGAAAGAGCTCAAGGCATCTGCCGGACGGCCAAGCCCTGCCTCGGCGTCGCCCTTGTGAATCCAGCCGCGTACCGAGGCGGGGTCTTTCTTTATCACACGCTTTGCGACCTTTTTAAGCTTCTTAAACCGGAGGTCGAGGCGGTAATAGTCCCCTTTCCTCGAAAGACGCTCCAGCGTACCCGCCGCCCTCTTAGACGCGATAAGCTCAAACGCCCATGGCTCGGAGGCCACCCTGCCCCTCCACATCCCCTTCTCTTCCGTCGTATCGATACTCGCCTTTATCGTATAAGGGCCGGCAGCGAGCCTTGCAAGCTCTCTACCCTCAATACCAAAGTATATCCCCACAAATGAGCCCGCGCCGAAGGTCATCGCCTCTCTTTTATTATAACTGCCGGCAAGCACGCGGGGCTTGAACTTTACTATCTTTCCCGAAGAATTCCTTACCTCGAACTCTATAAGCTCGGCTACCGAGCGTTTTCCAGAGCCGAGGACGTACTCAGAGACCTCTTGCGGCGCGTATTCCAGCGCGACCTCTTCTCTCTCTTTCTTGCTTAGCCCCTTATAGGCCTTTGTCTTCTTATATCTGGCGAGCTGCCTCTTATCTACCCTGTTACGCGCTCTGGCAGCGGCAGCCTCCCTGTTTGAGACACTGACCAAAATAAGGAGCGGCTCCGACTTTATATGCTTTACCGAGTCGTCTATCGTAACGGCGAGCATAGGACGCCCCGCCCCTTCGCTCGAACGAGCTGGAGAGACCCAGACGCCCAGCAACAAAAAGAATGCGCATGCAAACGATACAATATGTCTCTTATTCACTGTCATTTATTATCAGCTGCTTTGCGCAGCTCCCCTTTGTCGCGCCTCCCGCGGCGCGGTTCCCAGCATTAAAGGCCTTGCCCTCGGAAGTATCGCAAAATTCCGTATAATCCGGGGCCCTACCCAGGCAATCCATTGTCCCGTCCTCCTGCTTAAAGACGTCGCCGTGGTACTTGTAGCGCATATAACAGGTCTCGACGCCGCTGGACTGGTTGTGTTTATGACCAAACGAGATCGAGGCCGTAAGCCTCTTGCCGCAGAGCACCCGCCGGTTATGCACGCTATGGGTCTGGGTCGGCCAGGTAATTATCTTAAGCAGCCCGCCGATAATCTCGCTTGCCCCGCCGGGCGGATGCCACGTCTCTTTCCACGTCCGCGTATCTCCGTGATGCCGCATACCGACGGCATGCCCAAGCTCGTGTATGACCGTACCCTCAAGATGGCCCGTATAATGCTTTGACCAGACGTGATTGCCCTTATATATCTTTACCAACTCTACGTTCCTGGGAGGGCCGAAGTCCGTAACCTCGCCGAGCAGGCCGTTACCGGTAGTCGGATCGACCTTAAGTATCAAGCCGTGCTGATCCACAACGTGGCCGTGATTATAGTTAAAGTTAATGACCCTCTTTTTATGGCCGTAAGACGCTACCTCGTGGACATCGACCTTCTTGGCGACCTCGCCGAACTTATACACGCCGGGCAGCCCCGAAGGGTTATAGATAAAGAGGTCCTTTACATGCCAATCGGTCCTTATATGCGGCCCCTTCTTATCGTTTACCACATAGAAGCCACGGTACTCTTCATAGGCGCCGAGGCCGTCTCCGTCGGTACCGTCGCCTTTGGGTTTCTTATCGTCGTCATAGTCGGGCCCCATATACTCGCCCTGATCAGGGGGATAGCCGTCGGCGATCTGATTATCGTTGACGTCTTTGGGAACCCTGACAAGCCTTACCTTCGGGTCGTCCTCTTCTATCGCAAGGGGCCAGTAATCCAGCTTCTTGCCCATATGCAGGACGGTAAGCGGAACACACTTATCGCAAGAAGCGTCCATCTTGGAATAAGAGCCGAAGTCCTCGCTCTTAACAACGAACGAGTGAGAATTCACCCGGGCCTTGGTATCGCAGGCCCCGTAATGCCCCTTGCCTTCCGGGTCGTCGTAACACTCAATATCATCATCTTGGCGAAGGAAAACGTCGGGCGTATCTTCGGGAGGGCCGCCGAGCCGGATATTCCTATTCAGGGCCTTGCCGGGCTCGTTAGAGCGTTCGGTAAACTTAACAGTAATGATCTTCTTTGCAGTCTTGCTCGGCACCCAGACATTAATACGGTTTGGATGAGGAATGTATATCCTGGCCCTTACCGTCGTCGCATTACCGTATCTCGGTATCCATTTGTCGTCATCGCGCATCAAGAGCACGCCGTACCTGTCGCTTATCTCCTCGCCGTAGATAACCGGCGGCGGGGTATCTCGCGGATCGTCACCATCGTCGTCCTCTGTGCCAATACCGACGCCCGTGCCATCTCCGTCTTTTCCACGCTCGCGCGTAGTACCGAGCTCATTGACGACACCGGTCCAGTCAGGAGCGCTCCCTCCCGCGCCCTCACCAGTAGAATAATCCGGTATAATGTATATCTTGAGCTTATCCGGGGTAATATATTCTATCTTGGGCGAAAAATCCTCGTAATAGATATGGTCGGGTGTAGTTACAGCAGGATCTTCAGAAGGGGTAGAGCCGGAACATGGGTTTTTTGCACAGGGATTATTGATGACCGCACAGGGGTTCTCTACGGATTCGGCCAAGACAGAAGTGGAAAATACAAAAGACAAGACCAGACAGACCGCCGTAAGCACGGAGAGAGAGGAAATCGCCCTAACCGCAGATCGTCCAACCTTGATTACTTTGACGTTAAAGCTCATCATAGTCTGCCCTTGATTAAGGTTTAGACTTATCTGATTTATTGCCTCTAAATGAAATGTATGGACATGCTCAGTTTACTATATTACCGGGCACGGGTTCAAGGGATTTATTTTTATCCGGGAGCAGGCGTACTCCACTGCGCCGCAGGCTATCCGCTTGACAGCTTTTCCGCACCATATTATAATATTATCTCTACAGCAAAAATGACCATAGTCAGCTCTGTGCTACGGTTTAGTCAATTAATCGACAATCTATCTCGCTCTATGTTTTCGGTCATTTAAATCTCGTACCCTTAAAGACATTAATAACTGCGTCAACTTGACTTATACGAAAGGAGGCTTACAGTATGATAAATACCGGACCGGGCGCGACAAGACGCCAAAGACGTAAAATTGTTTTTTTCCTTCTTATCGCAGCGGTGCTCCTGACCGGGGCCTTCTATACCACCTGCGCCGAGGCCGCCGGACTCAAAAAGTTAGTGGCCGTCTCCCGCTTTGAAAACAAGAGCAACTGGAGCGGACAATGGAGCCTGGATCGCGGCATGACAGACCAGCTGACCGACGCCCTTATGCAGAGCAAAAAGGTCACGGTCCTCGAAAGAGAGACGCTCGGCGACGTCATTAGCGAACAGAACCTTGCCGCAAGCGGCAGGACGATGAAGTCAAAGTCCGCACGCACAGGGAAGATAACAAGCGCGCAGATACTTATAAAAGGCGCTATCACCGAGTTCAGCAACTCCAGCAAGGGCAGCGACACAGGTGTTAGCTTCAAGGGAATAAGCGTTGGCGGCGGCAGGGGCGAGGCGCACGTCGGGCTCATCATCCGCATGATAGACACCACCACAAGTCAAGTGCTCGCCTCCAAAAGGGTCGAGGGCAAGGCCAAGGCCGGCGGCTTCAGGCTCGGCATAAACAGGGGCGGCATTGGCTTCGGCACCAAAGGCTTTAAGAAAACACCGCTTGGCAAGGCCACCCAGATAGCCATTGATAACGCCGTTGAGCAGATACTGGCGACTCTCGAAGAGATCCCCTACCAGGGCAGGGTTATAAAGGTCTCGGGAAGCAGCGTATATCTCTCGGCCGGAGAGAGAACCGGAGCCTCGGTCGGAGACGTCTTTACCGTCTATAACCTCGGCGAAGAACTCGTAGACCCGGATACCGGCGAGATACTCGGCAGCGAAGAAGAGGCCATGGGTCAAATTAAGATATACAAGGTAATGAAGAAGTTCTCAAAGGCCAAAAAACTTGGCAACGTAGAGGTACGCAAGGGCGATATCGTCCGCGAGTAACTACCAGTCCAAGACCGGTTACAATACAGAGCCGGCCTGAATAAGCGGTAATCCACCGCGGCGAAGAGACGGAAGGAGGGACGGATATGCTTAAGAAAACAGGTTTGTTACTCTTATTGCTCACTATAGTTATTGGTTACGGCTGCGCTACGCAGCTTGAGAAGGCAAACAAGGGCGCGGAAAAGACCGGCGAGCCGGTCGGAAAGGTTCTGCGGATTCCCGGCTCGGCCGCCGAAGGTACCGCCGGCGGGATCGCCGGAGAGGCAGAGAGCAACCCCTACAACAGATAGGGCCTTCGTCCTTCTATACCCGGCTTTCTGGCAAAAATCGCCTATCAAAAAAGGCCTGTGCAGATGCACAGGCCTTTTTATATATAAAATGTGGCGGAGTCTTGGGACTCGAACCCTTAAAATTCACATTAATCTTGCCGTAACTTCTTGAAATATATAAACTCTTTCTGCTTACTTCTTTTCGCTGGTGACGGTTTGGTGACGTAGCCTTATCAATAAAATTGAGATTATTTTGTTGAATACACCTATTACTCTTTTTTTAAAGAATTTTTAAGGTTAACTCTTAGCAAATAGATCTGCTTGAGAAAAATTTTCATAAAATTAAAACAGATAACTTAGATAGTTTTTTAGCTTCTCCCCCAGTTAATCTTCCTGTTAAACTACCATCTTCATTGCTTTTATGAGTACCAATGACATGCGCATGTGCAGAATTCTCAGGCAAAGGTGCTCTCTCTACCTTGCAGTTAATCTCACGAACCTGTCCAGCTGTAAATTTTGCTATAAAAAAATCTTCATAGCCCGCCAAGGTTAACTCTTTACTCGAAAGTGAGGCTATGTTTACAGATAAAGGAGGGCTACCTTGCTTGAAATTTGAAGACTTGGGACGAATCGGACTCCCTAAGCCATCAAGTTCAACTTCACTTGGAGGAACCCTACGCCATAAAATTTCATTATCATCTATCCAGTCTGGTGGCATCTGAAAGTTATTATTCGTGTAGAACCCATGAGATTAAAGAGTTAACTTTCGATAGTGATGCTGGGCCTTCTTCCAGGTGTTCGTCGTTCTCTATCTTTAAGAACTCAAAGTGTCCATCAGGAAAAACTTCCAACTCAAATTCGCGGATTCCTTTGTGCCACTCTATTTGAATGCCACCATCATGGATTGGCGAAATATCAAGAACAGGCATCTCACGGTCATCTAACAAGTCAAAAAGTAGTACTTTTGCTATATGAAGAACCGTTCTGGTGGGAGGAATACTTCCGTAGCTATTCCAGTTATCGGATAAGCGTTCAAGTTGGCGGAGCTTATCCCGTGCCGCTGCCTGCCAACTATATGTAACAACCTCGCTGTACATACTTCTGGACGCAGTATTAGTTTCATCGAAAGTATTTTCACTTCTATAGAAGCCTCTCGTAGCAAGAGCAGTCATATTCCCTCCTCCCAAATTTTATGAAGCTCGTTAGTGGTAAAATCAGAAAAACCTTTAACCACCCACTCTCGGCCCAAGTCCAACCATTTAAGAATATCTTCTACGCTCGAAGATGAGGGCGCACCTCTAGCAGTTAGTTCAACTTGAAAAAGTTCTTTCATATCAATAGTTCTTATTACAGGTTTTAAAGTAATATGCAGTCGCCCTAATTTTTCTGGCATTTGGTAGCGTAGGTTTATAGTGACTCGCTCTGCAACTGGCAGAAATTCTCCTGACCCCTTAGACCAAAACTTTGTAATTTTGTCTACTTCTCCAAAAGATTGCCACCCTTTACCGATTTCCAAATGATTTATATAGGTGACTTCGCACTGATTAACTTCAGGGGCAGGCAATTTTTCTTCATTAAGAAAGTCACAGAAACGTAACCATTCTTTCTTAAATATTGGCTTCAGCGATTCATATCTTGGATATTCATCATCTTTCTTAGCTTTTCTCCAATTTTGAATGAAACGATCTTTTTGTACTTGGAGTAATCTATTACCTTCGTTTTCTAAAAACCAACAGCGCTCATCTAACGTTTCTCTCATTTCCAAATTGATAGTAGGCGGAGCTACGCCGTGCTGTTCATCAAAACGTTCAACAGTCTGAAAAAGAGGAGGATGGACTTCAAAGTTAGAATACTCATTACGAATTTTAGAGTAATAAAGTCCATATAAAGGTGCTGAAAGCTTTTCTATGGGGTCGAATTGCACTCCGAGAACAGTTTCTGTGACAGGAGGGTTCTTAAAATTTGGAAACTGCTTATTTTTCATTCGCAATTAGAAAAAAATCGGGCTAGACAATAACTAATAAAAAGGCTTCCATTTTTGGGAAATGGCACCCTTTATGTCAGTGTATATATTCTTGCCAAAACATATTAATATAAATATTATACAGTAAAAACAAGCACTTGTCAAGGTTTTTTGCGTAATGTATGCTTTCAGAGTACTAATTACTTATCGGTTATTTTTGATAAAAATTGACCAATTTAGTAATTTCCAAACCATAATGGTTCCTCTAAGCGTTTATTCATAATCTTGTAGGTTGGGTTAAAGAGTAAAAGCAACACAGCTATTTATAGTTAACAGTAGCAATGTATAACATTTCAGAAGAAGCTGCAATTATATAATGCAGAAAGAAATATGCCGTATTGAACAATTTGGTCTGCTGCAGACTATACAAAGAATAAACACAAACTCCGGCTACTACCCTTTCGCAGCCACCAACTCAACCACCTTACCCTTACCCTGCTTGCCAAAAGCGATCCGCTGGCTTACGTAGGCCCTATTATAAATTAAATTATAACTGAAGGCAAGGGACTCGGTCTACTCCCGTCGCCTTCCTGGCTCCCCTTCCGACTCCGGGCGCAACCCGTCTGAGACGGACTGATTCACTTCCGCCCGCTTCCCTGCGGGCTTATCCTCGCTTTCGCTCGGCCCAAAATATATAAAGGCCAGTCGTTCGAGCCCTTAGTCTTGTGAAATTAAAAAAGGCCTGTGCAGAAGCACAGGCCTTTTTATAACTAAATTAACAAATTATCTTTTTGAAAGCCTTCAGATAAACTCAGCAGACCCTCTTTAGGCAACTTTTCAATACCCTTAAACAATGTTAAGTAATTTCTGACGACCTTATCAAAGGCAGGATCGATCTTGGATTTCCAATTGTTCTTAATTATACTCATTGCCTGATATTATCAGGTTGTGATGCTATTTTAAAATATTAGTCTCCAAGAAAGTGTTGACTGCTTCCTGTAGTCCACAGCCATCAAACCCACCCTAGACCTCAATATTTCAAACGCCAATAAATCTATCCTATACATAGTTGACTATAGGCAGGTAGTAAGAGTAGAATAACACCGGACAGACAGTATGGCTCTCTGGTCTACCGGCTGCCACCTCCAGAAACAAGAGAGCCTCTGTACCTTTAGTTAGTGACACAGAGGAGATTCACTCCAAGATAGTACGACAAACCGGGGCGGGGCAAGACTAATAACGAGGCGATCATAAGAAAGCCCGAAAGTATTGGTGCAACCCGTCCGAGACGCTCACAGGAACTATTAATCATTATGGCGGTATCGATAACCAGTTTCAGTCTAACACGCGCTTTGAGTGCGCAAGAAAGGTTTTATGGTAGATATTAATATCATAGGCAGATGGCTTGCCGATGTCGGGCTTAGCCCGGAGTTATCTGAGCTTGCTGTTCGCGGTGGTGCCCTGGTAGTCGTTATACTGCTTGCTATTATCGCCAATATCGTCGCCAAGAGGTTTGTACTCCTGGGCGTCAGGTATCTGATCGGAAGAACAGAGACAAAGATCGACGATATATTTCTTGAAAGGAAGGTCTTTACAAAGCTCTCACATTTTGCCCCGGCCATTGTTATCTACCTACTTTTTCCTCTTGTCCTCAGAGGTTACGGACAGCTATCGAGCTTCATTAGCCACGCTGCCCTAATATATATGATAATCGTAGGGCTTCTTGTAATTGATTCCTTCCTTAACGCGCTTCTCGACATCTACCAGACCTTCGAGGCATCCAAAGAGATACCGCTTAAGGGCTTAATGCAGATACTGAAGATCGTGATCTACTTCTTCGCCCTGATCTTTATAATCTCCATAATGCTTGGCAAGAGCCCCGTATACCTCATCAGCGGCCTCGGCGCACTTACTGCCGTGCTCCTGTTGATCTTCAAAGACTCTATCCTCGGCTTTGTCGCCGGTATCCAGCTAATCAGCAATAAGATGATCGCTCACGGTGACTGGGTCGAGATACCAAAGTACGGTGCCGACGGCGATGTGCTGGAGATCACGCTCAGCACTGTAAAGGTCCAGAACTTCGATATGACAATTACCACGGTGCCGACATACGCCCTCATCAGCGATTCCTTCAAGAACTGGCGCGGAATGTCAGAAAGCAATGGCAGAAGGATCAAGCGCGCGATCAATATCGACCTCTCCACCATCAAGCTCTGCAGCGAAGAGATGATAGAACGTTTCTCAAAGATCGATGTCATCAAACCCTATATAGAGAGGAAGAAGGAGGGGGTCGCGGAGTATAACAAGGCCAACTCAATAGACGACTCCGTGCTCGTCAACGGAAGACGCCTGACGAACGTCGGGACCTTCAGGGCTTATCTTGAGAACTATCTCAGAACACACCCTATGGTCAACAAAAGCATGACGCTCCTCGTTCGCCAGCTCGCACCGACAGAACACGGTCTGCCCATAGAGATATACGTCTTTAGCAGCGATAAGAACTGGATCAACTACGAAGCGATCCAGGCCGACATATTTGACCACATCCTCGCAGTAGTGCCGGAGTTTGATTTGCAGGTATTCCAAAACCCGTCGGGGAGTGACTTCAAAGGGCTTTCGAAGGGGTAATGAAGCTACAGGCACTCGAACAGGCTGGCGCTACTTAAAACGTAATTCGTTCAAGCCCTTAGTCTTGTGAAACTAAAAAAGGCCTGTGCATCTGCACAGGCCTTTTTATATATAAAGTGTGGCGGAGGGCAAGGGACTCGAACCCTCATAGGCGTTAACCCGGCGGTTTTCAAGACCGCTGCCTTACCAATTAGGCAAACCCTCCGTTGGTAATAACTACTATATAACTAATTCCTCTCTAACAAGCCGGACGGACACCTTAACCTATTTTGACTATCTTGGCAAGGCCACCCATATACGGACGTAAGACCTCGGGCACAACGACCGAGCCGTCGGCCTGCTGATAATTCTCAAGAATAGCGACGATCGTCCTTCCTACAGCAAGGGCCGAACCGTTAATAGTATGGACAAACCTGGGCTTACCGCCGGCCTTTGCCTTATATCTGATACCGGCGCGTCTGGCCTGAAAATCCTCGAAGTTCGAGCACGAAGATATCTCGCGGAAGGTTTCCTGACCGGGCAGCCAGACCTCAAGATCATAAGTCTTGGCAGCTGAAAAACCCGTATCGCCCGTACAAAGCTCAACAACCCTGTAATGAAGCCCGAGTTTTTTTAAAACTTCTTCGGCGTTTTTCGTCAAGGCCTCAAGTTCATCGTAGCTATCTTCAGGCCTCGTAAACTTTACCAGCTCGACCTTACTGAACTGATGCAACCTTATAAGCCCCTTGACGTCCTTACCATAGGAGCCGGCCTCTTTGCGAAAGCACGGGGTATATGCCGTATACTTTATCGGCAGCTCGTCTTCTGTAAGTATTTCCTCGCGGTGGAAATTGGTAACCGGAACCTCTGCCGTGGGTATCAGATACTGGGCCGAGCCTTCTATCTTAAAAAGATCTTCTTCGAACTTCGGCAGCTGCCCGGTACCTTCGTAGCATTCGCTGCGAACGATAAACGGTGGAAGCATCTCTGTATAACCGTGCTCTTCCGTATGCAGGTCGAGCATAAAGCTCGTCAGCGCGCGTTCTAGCCTTGCGCCCGCGCCCTTCATCAAAGAGAATCTCGCGCCGGCAAGTTTACTTGCGCGCTCGAAATCCATAATACCAAGCCCCTCACCCAGCTCAATGTGATCCTTAGGTTCAAAGTCGAAGACCGGCCTTTCGCCGACCGTCTTTTTAGTGACGTTATCGTTTTCATCTTGACCAACAGGTACGCTTGCGTGGGTAAGGTTCGGTATGCCCATCAAAAAACCTTTCAATTCTTCTTCGCATACGCCAAGTTCTTTATCGATCTCTTTTATACGGGCGGAGACGCCACGCATCTCGCCGATCAACTCGCTTGCGTCCTGCTTGGCCTTCTTTAAGGTAGCGACCTCTTCCGAGACCTTATTACGTCTCTCCTTCAGGGCCTCGACCTCTTGAAGCATGCCCCTGCGCCTAATATCAAGGGCCTTAAAAGGCGCGAGATCAAAGCTGCCGCGAAGTGCGAGCCTCTTTGCGGCCTCTTCCGGGTTATCTCTCAGGTACTTTACATCCAACATTATTTTAAATCCCTATCGACCGTTATTTTCCATTTCAAGGCCGTTCCATCTTTTATAAAGATTGTTCTCAACCCCCACGGTATCGAGAACCTTGCCAACGACAAAATTAATTATATCCTCTATCGTCTCCGGCCCCTGATAAAAAGCAGGCATAGCAGGTACGATCGTCACTCCCATCTCGCTGAGCGTAAGCATGTTTCTTAGATGTATACGGCTCAGCGGGGTCTCTCTCGGTACGATGACGAGTCTGCCGCCTTCTTTTAAGATACAGTCGGCGGCCCGTTCGATTAAATTTAAAGATATTCCCGACGCTACGCGCGCAAGCGATCCCATTGAGCAGGGACATATTATCATAGCACGTCTAAGGGATGAGCCGCTTGCAAGCGGCGAGACCATCTCGTCGGGCAGGGTATAGGTAAGCCTGCCTTTTAGCTCGGCGGCTCTGGTGCCGGGGGCGCCCCCTACATCGGGGCTATTCGCCTTTAGCTTCTCCAGAACCTCTGCGACTATATCGTCGGGGGCTTCCAGCTTAAGGCCCGCCTCCTGCCTCATTATCAAAAGCCCGGCCTTTGTAATGAGCATATCGACGTCAAAGCCGCCGGAGAGAAGTTCTCTGATTAGCGTCAAGCCGTATAGCGCTCCGCTTGCACCGCTTATCGCAACTACAAAAGAGGCCCTCTCCTTACCCTTGTCTTTCACCGGCATACCTACTTATCCTTACTGATATCAATTGCCAGATAGAGTACTCCGCGCCCGCGCTTTATAAGAAGCAAAAGTATGTCTTTTTTAAGGGCCTTACCGAGCTCACGATTAAAAGCCTCGACGCTCTCCGTAGCTCTTCTATTTACCTCTTTTACGATATCACCACGACGCAGACCGCCTCTGGCCGCTATGCTGCCATCTTCTACCGAGACGATGAGCACGCCGCTCTTATCCTTAAAACCGAAACGCTGAGCGACCTGCGGCGTTATCTTTTTTACGACTACACCTAACTTACTCGCGCTGCTATCTTTTTTACCTTCGGCAGAGGCCTGTACTTCATCCTTACTGGCCTTCGTACCGACCTTGATAAAGAGGGTCTTCTTACGCCCGTCGCGCAGAACAACGACCTTTGTCTTTTTACCGGGTGTCGTAGCTGCAACCGCCATTGGCAGATCGCGGCTGCTCTTAACCTCTTTATTGCCAAACTCCTTTATTATATCTCCGGCCTTAATGCCTGCCTTTTCCGCCGGATCTCCGGGCATGACCGAAGAGACCAGCGCACCGGAGCTGTCCTTCAAAACAAACGACCGTGCTATCTCAGGGGTTATCTCCTGGATGGTAACGCCTATCCAGCCGCGCGTCACCTTGCCCTTATCTTTAAGCTGGAGGACTATCTCCTTTACCATATTTATGGGTATGGCAAAGCCTATGCCCTGACCACCGGCAATGATCGCGGTATTAACGCCAACGACCTCGCCTGCGAGATTAAAGAGAGGCCCGCCGCTATTGCCCGGATTGATCGAGGCGTCCGTCTGCAGAAAATTATCATAAGGGCCAGCGCCTATAACACGCCCCTTCTGGCTTAGTATACCCACCGTAACCGTACCGCCAAGACCAAAGGGATTGCCAATGGCCATAACCCACTGACCTACCTCCATCTTATCGGAGTCGCCAAGCACAGCCACCGGCAGGGCTTCGCCCGCTTCTATTTTTATGAGCGCTATATCAAGGTTTGAATCCCTGCCTATAACCTCTGCCTTGTATTCTTTTTTCTTATCCTTAAAAAAAGTTACTATTATCTCGGTCGCATTCTCAACGACATGATTATTGGTAAGGATATAACCTTCCTTATTGATAATAAAACCCGAACCCAGGTTATGCCGTTCCGTCTCCCGCTGCGGCCCGTTAAAAGACTTAAATAAATCGTCATTAAAGAAATCATCGAAAGGGCTCTTAAAACCTTTAGGCATCTGCGAGCGATAGTTTGACCTGCTCTTTATGATCTGTGTCGTAGATATGTTAACAACAGAGGGCCTGAGCTCTTTGGCAAGCGGCGCAAAAGAAGGAAGCCCCTTTACGCTATAACTCGACCTGGGCGAATCAACGCGGCGCGCAGTGCCTTCCTTCCAAAAACTCTGCGCAACGCTCTCGCCTGTAATACCTAAGCCCGTTGTTATTGCAAAGCCGATAAAGACCAGAACAAGAGCCGCCACAACGATAGTCTTAATTCCAACCGTCTGAGACAAGTCACGGCCCGTCCGAGACGATTCACAGCCCGTCTGAGACGGGTCACTACAGTTTTGTTTTTTCATAGTTTTCCAAGGGAAGCCGTCTAGAATAATTGTTATCGTCTAAGACGGTTTAGGGTTATGGAAGCCCGCACTACCTGCGAAGATCTTCAGGTCTTCTCTACAATCTTACAGTAGCAAATACGCAGGTCGTAGAGAACACCTTCCATAAGTTTGTTCTCTTCTTCGGTAAGGTTGTTCTTTGTCTTTTCCCTAAGCATATCGAGCAGGTCGATAGTATGCTTAGCAAGCTGATAATTTGTATCCTTTTTATTTGTCTCGGGATTATCTATCTCACCCAGCTGCATAAGGGCAGTTGTAGAGAGTGAATAAATGAATGTCGTAAAATCGGGCGGGGGCAAGGTGCCGTCATCCGGAGTACCGCCTGCATCGAGGTTTACACCCTCGGCCGAACCACTATCTTTTGTATCTTCTATCTTCTCTGTCGACATATTATAAACCATCCTTTATAAAATCTACTTTACATCTACCTTTATTTGCCTTGTCTTTGTAGACTCGGCCTTAGGGATAAGGACCTCTAGGACGCCGTCCTTGAAGTTAGCCTTGATCTTCTTACCTTCTACAGCGACCGGCAGGGTAAAGCCCCTCTGGAAAAAGCCGTAAGAAAACTCCATCCTGTGGTAATGCTCACCCTCCACATTGCGGCGCATCTTTCTCTGACCCTTGAGCATTAGAAGGCCGTCATTTATCTCTACGCTTACATCTTTGGCATCGACGCCCGGCAACTCGACCTTTAAGACAAGATCCTTCTCCGTCTCATAGATATCGGTCGGCGGTGTCCAGCCACACTTAGAGCCGTCACCCTGACCGGTATACTTCGAGAGTGCATCGTCAAAAATACGGCCCAGCCTCTCCTGTAAAAAGAGCAGGTCTTTAAACGGAAGATCTTTAACTATTGCCACGTTATGCCTCCATCCGTTACCGGCAAATTGCAGCAAGCCGATAGTGGCAGACCGCAACACCTTGAATATAATATGATATTAGATTATCACCAAATTGTCAAGACGTTACGGAACCTGCCAGGAGGCCTTATAAGACAGGCTCCGTCTCTGTCGCGGCAGTCCGTCCCCGACGCTTTGTAAAGACAAGTCCCTCTTCGCCCGCGTCAATGCAGACCGTATCTTCCTCCCTGAATTCACCTTCCAGTATCCTTATAGCGAGCTCATCCTGAATACTGTTCTGTAAGAGCCTTTTTAAGGTCCTTGCCCCGTAAGCCGGATCATAACCCTTATCCGCGAGCCACTTCCTGGCCTCTGTTGTAAGTTCCAGAGCTATCTTTTTATCGACCAGCAACTCTTTCAGATCTCCGAGCTGAATATCCACTATCGCCTCCATAAGATCTCTTGAGAGCGAATGGAATACGATTATATCGTCTATCCTATTGAGAAACTCCGGCTTAAAGGTCTCTTTAAGGGCAGCATTCACCTCAGCCTCAAGCTTATCGAACTCCTCCTCCCCGTATTCGGTAATATAACGGCTTGCAAGGTTTGAGGTCATTATAATGACCGTATTCCTGAAGTCTACCGTCTTACCGTGGCCGTCGGTGAGCCTACCGTCATCGAGTATCTGCAAGAGCAGATTAAAAACGTCTGGGTGCGCCTTTTCTATCTCATCAAAGAGTACGACCGAATACGGCCTTCTCTTTACGGCCTCTGTAAGGTAGCCGCCCTCCTCATAGCCGACATATCCCGGAGGCGCCCCTATAAGGCGCGCAACCGTATGCTTCTCCATGAACTCGCTCATATCGAGCCTTACCATCGCGTGCTCGTCGTCAAAGAGAAACTCTGCCAGCGCCTTTGCCGTCTCGGTCTTACCGACGCCGGTAGGGCCGAGAAAGATGAACGAGCCGATAGGGCGCGCCACGTCCTGCAGCCCGGCCCTGGCCCTGCGTACGGCATTGGAGACCTTCTTAAGGGCCGAGTCCTGCCCGACGACCCTTTTTCCGAGTTCCTTTTCCATGCGCAAGAGCTTTTCACGCTCGCCCTCAAGCATGCGCGCAACAGGGATACCTGTCCAGGCCGAGACAACCTCTGCTACGTCCTCATCGGTAACCTCTTCGGTAAGCATGCGTCCCGCTCCCTCCAACTCCTCAAAGGCATGGCTGTCGACTTCAAATTTCTTCTCCAGCTCAACGAGCCTTCCGTACTTAAGCTCTGCGGCCCTGCCAAGCTCGCCCTTACGCTCGGCCTCGGCCGTCTCGGCCTTGACCTCTTCTATCTCTTTCTTACCCTTTCTTATGCAGTCTATTAGATCCTTTTCTTTTTTCCACTGCGCCTTAAGGCCCGTGCCCTTCTCCTTGAGCTCGGCAAGCTCGGCCTTGATCTTACCTAACCGCTCGATCGACTGCTTATCGCTCTCTTTTTTAAGGGCCTCTTTCTCTATCTCCAGCTGGATCATACGCCGCTCGATCTCGTCTATCTCTATCGGCATACTGTCTATCTCTATACGCAGACGCGCAGCGGCCTCGTCTATCAGGTCTATAGCCTTATCCGGCAGGAACCTGTCGGGAATATATCTATTCGAAAGGGTCGCGGCAGCGACGATCGCCGAGTCGGCTATCCGTATACCGTGGTGCACCTCATAACGCTCCTTAAGCCCCCTGAGTATCGCTATTGTATCTTCCAGATGCGGCTCGCCGACGTGGACGGGCTGGAACCTTCGCTCCAGAGCGGCGTCTTTCTCAATATATTTGCGGTATTCATCTATCGTGGTCGCGCCGACACACTTAAGCTCACCTCTGGCAAGGGCGGGCTTGAGCATATTGGAGGCGTCCATCGCACCCTCCACAGCGCCCGCGCCAACCAGGGTATGGAGCTCGTCTATAAAGAGGATCACATCGCCGCGGGCCTCTGTTATCTCTTTTAAAAGGGCCTTCAACCTCTCCTCGAACTCCCCCCTGTACTTCGTTCCGGCGATAAGTGCGGCGAGATCAAGGGCAAGGAGCCTCCTGTCCTTCAAGGCATCGGGGACGTCGCCGTTTACAATCCTCTGCGCAAGGCCCTCGACTATCGCAGTCTTGCCGACACCGGCCTCGCCTATTAGCACGGGGTTGTTCTTACGACGACGGGCCAGTACCTGCACGACCCTGCGTATCTCGTCGTCCCTGCCTATAACAGGGTCAAGCCTATTGGCGCGCGCAAGCCCTACGAGGTCTCTCGTATACTTGCTTATGGCCTGATACTTGTCTTCGGGGTTCTGATCGACGACACGGCGGCCCGCGCGTATAACAGCCAGGGCCTTCAGAATATTATCCCTTGTGCCCCCTTGCGCCAGAAGCAGCTTACCCGCCGCACCCGATTCTCCGCTTATCGCAAGCAGAACGTGCTCGCTGGATATGAATTCGTCTTTAAGATCGGTCGCCTCTTTCTCGGCCTTCTCAAAGACCTCCTTTAACCTCTGCGAGATAAAGGCCTCGCCTACCGAACCCGAGACCGTAGGCAATTTTTCCAGTTCTTCTTCTATTTGCCCCTTTAGGAGCCCAATATTAACGCCTACACGCTCAAGCACCGGGCTGACTATTCCGCCTTCCTGAGAAAGAAATGCAAGAAGCATATCTTCCGGCGTTATCTCAGGCCTAGAGTTTGCCTCCACACTGCCCTTTGCATGGTTTAAAGCCTCTTGCGATTTTATCGTCAATTTTTCAAGTCTCATAAAACACCCCCCCTATCTATAGGACCTTTAAAGCCGCCAGCAACGGCCACAACACTGCCCAAGGCAGCTACTAGTAAATTATCTCTATACCTATAATCTAGGTACACAAAGGAGAATTGTCAAGGTTGGACATAACGGATTACTGCCGGGAAGCCGTCTGAGATAGCCACAGGCCGCCGAAGAGGGTCTGGATCAAATAATATTAAATCTTGGTTTTCGTCTACTCCATATCCCCAAACTCGTACTGAACTATAGCAAGGGCCGCAATCGCCGCCGTCTCGGAGCGCAGGATCCTGCGGCCAAGTCCTGCCGTCACAAAGCCTGCGGCCACGGCTCTGCCAACCTCGTCTTCTGTAAAGCCACCCTCAGGGCCGACCAGCAGGCAGATGCCTTTACCTCCGGCCAAAAAACTCAGGGATTTTTTTAGGGAATTCTTGGTCTCACAGGCATAAAGGATAACCCCCCGATCATCACCACACAGGGCCAGGGCCTCGTCATAACTCACCAGATCGATTGCTGGCAAAACGCTGCGCTCGCATTGCTTTACGGCCTCTATTGCGATACGCCGCAACCTTTCCAGTTTACCGGCTATTTTATCAGCAGCCGGAGCAGGCACAGTCCTCTCGTTTGTGTAAAAAATGATCCTCGCCGCCCCCAGCTCGGTCGCCTTCTGCACTATAAGCTCGGGCTTATCGCCCTTAAGAAGGGCCTGAAGCAAGGTCACGGAGACGCTGCTCTCGCCCGCCTTCTCGCTCGAAGCTTCAACCTTGACCAGCGCCGAGTCTTTGTTAAAGGCCTCTATCACGCCCGTAAGCTCAAGGCCCTTACCGTTTAAAAGTATTACAGGGCTGCCGACTTCCAGCCGCAGGACCTTCTTGATATGAATAAACTCCTCACCCCGGATCTCCACCTGCTCTTGACCGGCCCTTATATCTTCCTCAAAAAACCTTCTTGCCTTTGCCATTTCTACCTTCTCCTTGCTGCTGCGTGCTTACGGCGCAGGGTAATAGAGACCCATTCCTTACACCTTATGGTCTTAATTGCCTTGAAGGCCGTCCCGGTCACTCCCATATTACAGGCCTCAAAACCGGCAGCGATATCTCCGGCCTCCTCTACAAGCACGCCGGAAAGTATCAAAGTCCCGCCGGGCTTTACCTTCTTTATAATATCCTCCATAAGTCCATAAAGGATCTTCGTCCTTATATTGGCAACGACAAGGTCGAAACCGCCGGAGATCTCAGAGAGCGGTTTAGAGGTAAGCCGCGTCTTTATTTTATTTATCCCCAGGTTTTTACGCGCGTTCTTTAGTGCGACCGCGTCTATATCCGTCCCAACTATCCGGGCGAAACCAAGCCTGCCGCCCGCTATCGCCAGAACCCCGCTGCCCGTACCAACGTCCAGCATAGAAGAAGACGCCGGATGCATAACTTTCGACGCGCCCTTTATCGCGCGCAGACATAGACGCGTCGTCTCGTGCCCGCCCGTGCCAAAGGCCATCGCAGGCTCTATCACGATCAGATGCTCGCCTTTCTTCGGTGCGGCCTTACTCCAAGGAGGCCTGACCAGAAAGCCTCCGGCACGTACCGGTTTTAAAAACCTCTTCCACTTCTCTGTCCATGCCTGATCTTTAAAAGGAGACGAGCTGAGGCTCCAACCAAACAAAGACAAGGCTTTACCCAGACTCAAAAAAGGTTCTTTAAATTTATCGTAATTGTTAAGGGTTTTTTCTGCGGGGATATATCCGATCAGGGTAAGGGTCTTTGCCCTCTTTGTCATATCGCCAACAACAGGGCCGACGACATCAAAGGGCAGAGGCTCAAAAGGTACCTCCTCGATAACGCCCTGGCTTCCGGCCTTGACAAGCAGGGCCGTAACATCGTCTACCGCGGCAACCGGCCCCTTTGCCCTTACCTCTATCCACTCTTTTACCGGCTCTGCCATAGGTAGTAAACCTTTCTAGGAACGCATATTTTCAAACTGAAGCTCTACGTCAAGGTCTTCGCCCTTTAAAAAAGAGATGACCTCCTGAAGGTCATCTATCTTCTTACCGGTTACGCGCAGCTGATCGCCCTGAATAGAGGCCTGAACCTTCATCTTCGTCCCCTTAATGCGCTTTACTATGTCCTTGCCCTTGGCCTGCTCAATACCCTGCTGTATCTTTATCACCTGACGCAGGAGTCCGCCTGAGGCGTCCTCTACCTTACCGAAGTCCATCGCCTTTAGAGATATCTTTCTGCTAACGAACTTTGTCTGTAGAATATCAATAACGGCCTGCAGCTTATAATCGTCGTCTCCGATGATGGTTATCTCCTCCTTGCCCTCCCACTGTATCTCACACTTCGAGCCCTTAAAGTCGTAACGCTGCGAAAGCTCCTTCTTGGCCTGGTTGACCGCGTTATCTATCTCCTGCTCATCAACCTTTGAAACAACATCAAATGACGGCATATCTCTTACCTCCACGCCACCTGTAAAGGGGCTGCATTTATCAATATAATTTAAATATCTAAGACCTGACTCTTGAATCACATAGGGCAAGACCCTACGTAAAAGACCAACCTGCTAATCTGTCATGCTGAATTCATTTCAGCATCTGTCCTTTTATATTGCGGCTGTATATTTCGAAAGACAGACCCTGAAACAAGTTCAGGGTGACAAGTGCGGCAAGCACCACCTGTTGCCGTGCGGCGAACACTTACGGCCTGACCACTGTTACCCCTTTCGGAGGATCAAAGCGAAAGGCCTTCTCAGCGATCTTTGGATTTATCTTTATATCCTTAAGGCCAACCGTTGTCTCTACCCCGTAAGGGTCTACTACCTTAACGCCCTCTACCAGATAGGTCTTTTTATTTATCTCGACAACAAGCCTCTGAAAACTACTTTCATCATAGATCGGCGCCATACCGACGCTCCAGCTATCCTTACCGTCGCGGATGATATCCATCTGGAAGTCATCCTCCACACCGCCGCCTATCGCCCCCTCTATTCCTGAAAAGCCCGTCAAAAGCCGCATAACAACAGGCATCGGCCCTCGGCTCGCATCGGTCTCAACGGCCTGCATGATATCGGGCTGGTACATCCACAGCGTTATACCGTCGCTTACAATAACATCTTTTGTCGGAAACTCATACTCCCAGCGCATCATTGCCGGGACCTCTTCTTCGCCGTCCGAGGCGCGCCCTTTTAAAAAGACCCTGCCCTCGGAGACGCTGCGCTGATTAAGTCCCGGATAAAAGGCCTCCTGCCTGAACTTCGCCGATAGCGTATCAATCGAGCTATACTTCTTCGTAACCTTTGCCAAAATATCTCCGGCCCGCACTGCAGCGATAGAAGGCTCCGCAAAAAGAAGGCGCAACGCCAGAGCCAGCACAAAACCGGTCCAAAAAACCCTGCTGTTTTTTCTTGTCTTTAAGGTCATTTAGTACAACCTAACATCTTTCATTTAAAATCTCTATAAACAACTACTCTTCCATGCCTCTTTTCAAGACCTCTCTGGGTTTACTTCCCTGCGAAGGACCTACAATACCCTCTTCTTCCATCTTTTCTATTATACGCGCCGCCGTATTATAACCTATCCTGAACCTGCGCTGGATATAAGAGGTAGACAACATCTCTAGCTTCTCGGCCATCTCGACGGCCTCTCTGTACTTCTTCATAAACTCTTCGCCGAGCTCTTCTTCCTCTTCTATCCTGCTTACCGTCTTCTCGTCTATTATTACGGCCTTCTTAACTATCGGCTTGCTCTGTTTTTTAAGGGCCGCTGTCACGCGCAGTATCTCATCGCTCGATACGTAGGCCCCGTGCACCCTCTTTAACTTTGAAGAGCCCGGAGGAAGGAAAAGCATATCGCCACTACCAAGCAGCGACTCCGCCCCCATTGAGTCCAGTATTGTACGCGAGTCCGTCCTTGAAGGGACCTGAAAGGAAATTCTCGCAGGAAAGTTAGCCTTTATAAGGCCTGTAAGCACATCGACAGAGGGCCGCTGGGTTGCGAGTATTAGATGTATCCCCGCCGCGCGCGCCATCTGCGAGAGACGCACGAGTGAATCCTCAACGTCTTTACCGGCGGTAACCATAAGATCGGCGAGCTCGTCTATTATAACGACTATATACGGAAGCTTTCCGTGCTCTATAGCCTCCGTAGCCTCCGAGTTCTCACTGGAGGCCATACTTGGCGTATCTTTTATACCACCGGCTTTTTCTTCAGCAGCGATCTTATAATTATAGTCATCTATATTCTTCGCCCCTTTGACGGCCATACGCTTATAGCGTTTTTCCATCTCGGTCACAATACCGCGCAGCATAACGCTAGCACGCTTCGGATTGGTAACGACAGGGGCGAGCATATGCGGGATACCCTCGTATGCCGAGAGCTCCAGCATCTTCGGATCTATCATAAGAAAACGGACATCGTCGGGGGTCGCCTTATAGAGAATGCTGAGTATCATCGCATTTACCGCGACGCTCTTTCCAGCGCCCGTAGCCCCGGCTACGAGCAGATGCGGCATCTTGGCCAGATCCGTTGCAACGGGTACGCCCGAGACGTCCTTGCCAAGGGCGAGCGTCAGAGGCGACTTACTCTTGCCGTAAGCCTCGCACTCCAGAATATCCCTGAATAAAATAGTCTCTTTCTCCCGGTTAGGTATCTCAATACCGACTACGGCCTTACCCGGCACAGGCGCCAGTATTCGTATCGACTCGGCGCGCATCGCAAGGGCGAGATCGTCGGAGAGGTTCGTAATCTTGCCGACCTTGATACCCGGAGCGGGCTCGAATTCATAGGTGGTAACGACAGGGCCGGGCCTTACCTCTACGACATGACCCTCGACATCAAAGTCATGGAGTTTCTTCTCCAGTATCTTTGAGTTAGTAAGGATAGTCTCATTATCATAGGCTCCGCTACCGGGCTCGGGCTCGTTAAGAAAACTCAATAAAGGCAGCTTAAAGCTACCTTTTGTATCCGAAGTCTCGAACTCAAAGCGTTCCTGGCTCTGCTCCGGCTTCTTCGGTGTTGTATCCTTTAGAGGTTTTGAGGTAACGATGGTAGGTTTTTTACGAGGCCCTTTTTCCGCTTCCACGGTTGCGGCCTGCGCCTTTATCTTTTCCTTCTCAGCGACCGAGTCGGTGCGACGCCTGCCAAGCCTTCTGGCTATACCAGCAAGCAAAACCCCGAAGAAGGTAGCGACCGCAAGTATCACAGCGGCAACGCTCTGACCAAGCTGGATAACCGAAAGCCCCGTCCCTACGCGCAGCGAGATAAGAATCACAGCGCCGAGGATAATAATGCTTCCGGCCGCTCCGAGATAGACGCCGAGATGTCTGGCTATAAAGTTACCGACTATCCCGCCCTGACCGCCCAGAACTACCTCGATAAGGGCCGCAAGCGCAACTATAAATAAGATAAGGCTTATGGGTATAGTAGCCCTGACCCTTACGCCGAACTTAAAGAGCATTCTGTAGGAGATAAAAAAGAAGAGTACCGGAAAGACATATGCCGTAAGTCCTATTGCTATAAAGAGAAGCACAGAGATATTATGACCGAGAACCCCGACACGGCTTTCAGCTCCAATATGACGAAAAAATAGACTTGCCGTAACAAGGAGCGCAAGCGCAAAAAATATTATTCCGGCTATCTCGGCCCTAAGGCCTCTTTCCTCTTTTTTTAGTTTAGTCACTTTTTCCGTTTCGTCTCAGATGGCTTGATCTATCTGAGACGGTTTTCTGGAGCTAAGCCTTCTTAAACTGCTTACTAAGGGTAATAGTCTGATACTGATAAGACGAACCGATCTTCGGGCCATAGACGTTTTTAGGGGTCTTGCTCATCCGCTCGAAAAAGAGCTTAAAGAGGGTCTGGCCGTGGGCTATCATAAACGGCACGTCATGGGCGCGCACCTCAAGGACGGCCTGCGTCCCCTTGACCTCGCCTCTTTTACCGTAGCCAAAGCCCGGATCAAAGAAACCCGCATAATGCGTTCTGAGCTCACCCGAGCCCGCCTCAAAGGGCAGCATCTCGGAGGCGTAACCGCCGGGTATACGTATCTTTTCTTTTGAGGCCAGAATATAGAACTCTTCGGGCTCCAGAATTAGCGTACCCCTGTCGTTCCTGAATATCGGTTCCCAGAAATCTTTCATATTGTAGTAATCAATATTAGAAAGGTCCACCACCTGACTGTTTTTCTTTGACTTATAGCCGATAATCCCGCTGCTATCGCCCTTAAGGTCAACACTCATAAATATCCCGTTGGATATTATATTGCCGTTAGCATTGGATATCTTATCGCTACCGTCATACAAAAGACCGGTATCCGTATTGAGCCTCTTAAGCTGCGTATCGCTTACGAGACAGTCGCCGCGCCTGAGCCTTAACTGGACAAGGCTCTGCCCTGCCTTTACCCTTACGGTAAAAGAGCGCGGCATTATCTCCAGGAAAAGTCCGCCGTCGTAGCCGTCGCGTATCTCGTCAAAGCGCGGGTTTCTATCGGTTATAACGCGCGTAAAGATATCAAGCCTGCCCGTCGTACTCTTCGGGTTGGCCTTACCTCCTACGCCGCGCGGCAGTTTTAAAGACTCCATAAGCGGGATCAGGTAGACGCTATCCTTTTCAAGTATCTTTCCGTCCGCGCCCATATCCATCTCGTACATAACGAGATCGGTGCCGTACATATCCTTCTGATGCAGCTTATCAAGGACGCCGTCCTTTTCCGGCAGGAAGCTGGAGACGAGCCTGTATACCTTTGTGCCGAGCCTTAAGTCTATACTCGCCGGCTGCACCTGCTTGTCTACGATAGGCTCGGTCGCCGTTATGACACCCGCCTCTATAGCCTCGTAAAGTTCTGCGTCGCTAAAGACGCCGCTTTCTTTTTTCTTTGCCATATTTTTAAAGTTCAATAGGATTTTTCACATCCCTCTCCATATTTTTTTATATACGCGTAAGCCAGCTCTCATACTGCGGCGCCCGGCCCTTGACCGCATCAAAGTATATCTTCTGTATCCGCTCTGTGATAGGGCCTCTTTTGCCCGCACCTATCTTTCTATCGTCTATCTCTCTTACCGGCGTAACCTCGGCGGCCGTCCCCGTAAGGAAGACCTCGTCAGCGGTATAGAGCTCGTCACGGGTAAACCTCTGCTCAGTGACCTCGATCTCCAGATCCGCGGCTATCCGCATAACGGAATCTCTGGTTATCCCCTTCAATATAGAGGTAAGCGAGGTCGTCTTTATACGCCCGTTCTTAACCATAAAGATATTCTCTCCGCTCGCCTCCGAGACGTAACCATCGGTATCAAGCATTATCGCCTCGTCATAACCGGCAGAGACGACCTCGCGCTTGGAGAGGATAGAGTTAAAGTAAGCGCCCGTTGTCTTTGACTTGGTCATGGCAGAGTTCACATGATGCCTGGCAAAAGAGCTTACCTTGGCCCTTATCCCGTTGCTGAGCCCGTCTTCGCCGAGGTACGCGCCCCACTCCCAGGCAGCAAGTGCGACACGAACAGGGTTATCCTTAGGGAAGATACCCATCGCGCCGTCGCCCAGAAATACAAGCGACCTTATATAACACTCTTCAAGTTTATTTGCCTTTATTATATCGACCGTCGCCTTATCGACCTCCGCCTCTGAGTAAGGAATATCTATCTGGAGTATCTTGGCCGATTCAAAGAACCTCTTTGTATGCTCCCCCAGCCGAAAGATAGCACTCCCGCCGCCGTCGGTTGCGTAGCACCTTATTCCCTCAAAGGCCCCAAGGCCGTAATGAAGCGTATGCGTGAGCACATGAACATTCGCCTCGTCCCATGCGACAAGCTTTCCGTCCATCCATATTTTTTCTGATTTCTTCACTAACCTGCTCCTTCCGTCTAAGACGGAATCCTGATTATTTTTTGTTTAGGTCTCTAGGCTTCCCCTGGACGTCAAGCAGGCTCTGAGACTTACCACCTACAACCTGACTTTCCTTGCCTATAAGACTCCACCCTGCTTTATCTTTTTTAATATAATATCTATCTGTCTTCGTACCTCTGGCAACGGTAGCGACAAAGCCGTTGCTATGCCTAAAGATACTGAGATTATTTTTCTCTTTGGCCTTTAATAAACCTTTTACGATAAGGAATTTTGAGATCTCTTTTCCGGTTTCAGCTGCCTCTTCCAAGGAGCCGCGAACCAGGGCCTCTACGACTATTACCGGGGTCCTGCCGATCTCAATATAATTTATTATCCTCAGTACATCGTCATTTAAAGCAACAACGCAGCCCTTTGAATCCCGCGGACGCTTGAGCCTTGGCGGATCATCGGTGCCGTGCAGCCAGATACCCGAGCCGGTCTTTTTTGCCTGCCTGTCGATGGGGTTTGGATAATCCGTAACAACAGCCAAGACCCCGTAACGCCCGGGCAGTTTTTTACCATCAATCGACTCTACAAAAAAATACGTGCCTTCTGGTGTCTTCAGGTCGCCGCGCCTTTGCTTATCGCCCCTGGCCTTCCCCGATATTACGTGGTAGGCATCCAACGTTCCAAGCTTATCACCGATTACATGCAACACGGGCCTTGACTTAACGACCAGTAGGGCCTTCTGCCCTTTTGCCAACTTTATAATATTATAGGCAAGGTATTCTTTTTTTATCTCCGGGCTTGCCTGAGCTTCAACGGATAAAAAAAACAGGCCCATCAAGACCGCTAGAGCTAACGCCGTCCTGCCTAAGACCGAAGGTTTAGACACCAACCTTTTCCACCGCCCTTTGCTCGATAGACACACCGGCCTTGGTCATCACGCAGTTGCCCTCAAAGACAACGCCCTCGTCCATAAGCAGGTTCGGCGTATTTATATCGCCTATAACCCTGCAAGGGCTCTTTAACTCGACCCTGGTACCTGCCGATATGATGCCCCTGATCTCGCCCGAGACGATAACGGTACTGACCCTTACCTCTCCCTCGATCAGCGCGCCCTCGCCAACAAGCAGGGTCCCGCCGGACTCTATCTCGCCCTTGTAATGACCCTCTATCCTGACCGAGCCGTCAAAGACAAGCTTGCCCTCCATGCGCATTCCCTTTCCAATAAAGCCCGCTACCTCTGAGCCTCTCTTCATATTGTCATTCCTCCATAGTAAAACTTACCACCTGCGGTGGGGCAAATTCTATAGATAATTCCACACTATGCGTAGCAAGTAATTCAGTCAATAAATTTGCTGCACACTCACTACAAAATTATACAAAATGTTCCGTGCCGCGCATAGCACAAAATCCTATTACAAAAATCTACAATACGCAACTCACTACTTAAAGATAAAATCTTATAGCCTGTTATGCACCTCGCGTTGCTCAGAATCATATTGATGCATTTTGCCGTGCGCAGCACCTCCTGCGGAGAGCAAATTCATTAGGTAGCTACTTGCTATGCGAAGCACAGAGTCATATTGATGCATTTTGCCGTGCGCAGCACCTCCTGCGGAGAGCAAATTCATTAGGTAGCTACTTACTATGCGAAGCACAGAGTCATATTGATGTATTTTGCCGTGCGCAGCACCTCCTGCGGAGA
>UOEA01000096.1_pt1 | contig 27203 bp, 25 predicted proteins | sample 1988571 | NCBI WGS metagenome assembly UOEA01 (sample SAMEA4712194, study PRJEB27164) | hydrothermal vent metagenome | biome: marine basaltic hydrothermal vent biome; feature: marine hydrothermal vent; material: mineral | place: Pacific Ocean | collected 2011-06-14/2011-07-23 | depth 1689 m | reverse complement strand
CTGTTAGGCAGGATATCGGCATCGAGCATCGAGTCTGCGCTACCGAGCGCAGTTACCAGATCCTGACCTGTCTCGCTATCCTCCGGAAGGATCATTATACCGCCGGATTCTTCGGCAAGTCCGAGCTCTACCTCCGAGCACATCATCCCCTCGGAGGCTACTCCGCGTATCTTTGACTTCTTGAGTTTATGGCCGCCGGGCAGTATTGCGCCGACAGGAGCCAGAGCGACCTTATCGCCTGCCTTCATATTGGCAGCTCCGCAGACGATCGAATAGGTCTTATCCGGAGTGGCGACCTCGCAGAGCGAGAGCCTATCGGCATTAGGATGGCTACCCTTGGTGATTATCTCGGCGATCACTACGCCCTTGATATCAGGGCCCTCACTGCTTACGCCGTCTACTTCTATACCGGCAGCAGTAAGCCGCTCTGCGACCTCAGAGGCCGAGAGCTGCGTATCTATATATTCTTTTATCCAATTATAACTAAATAGCATATTTTAACATTGAGGTTGGCGGCATTCGCCGCTCTTAAGTCAATTAATTAAGTTTATAGTTACCTGAGAAACTATATATTTTTTTTTAAATTAAGGTTGCCAACACTGTGCCGTAAGTTAAATTAAATAGATTGCTTCGCTACTCGCTCGCAATGACAATAAACTAAAATTGTCTGAGAAACTTGATATCATTTTCAAAAAAGACCCGCAGGTCGTCTATTCCGTACTTTAGCATTGCTATACGCTCTATACCCAGACCAAATGCAAAGCCGGTAAGCTCGCTGCTATCATAGCCGACAGAGGCGAAGACGTTAGGATGTATCATGCCGCAGCCGAGTATCTCCAGCCAGCCGGTATCTTTACAGACCCTGCATCCCGAGCCGTTACAAAGGACGCACTGAATATCTACCTCAGCGCTCGGCTCTGTAAACGGAAAAAAGCTCGGGCGAAACCTGACCTCTCGTTTCTTACCGAAAAGGTGCTTTAAAAAAGACGATAGAATCCCTTTAAGATGGGCCATGGTGATATCCTTATCAACCATAAAGCCCTCTACCTGATGAAACATTGGAGTGTGGGTTATATCGCTATCGCGCCTGTAGACCGTTCCGGGTGCGATAACGCGAAGCGGAGGCTTGCGCCCCTCCATCACCCTTATCTGAACCGGAGATGTATGGGTGCGAAGTACCGCGTCCTGATTTACGTAGAAGGTATCCTGCATATCTCTTGCAGGATGGTCTTTTGGAATATTAAGGGCCTCAAAGCAATAATAGTCGGATTCTATTTCCGGGCCTTCGGCGAGCTCAAAACCAAGATCGCCAAAGAAGTCCTCTATCTCGCTCATCACCGTCGTTACTGGATGGAGCGTACCCAGAGGCACGCGACGCCCTGGCAGAGTTACGTCAAGGCTCTCGGCTGCGAGCGATGCATCCTCTTCACTGCGTACAGATTCCTGCAGGCGTGACTCTACCTCTGCTTCAAGGGCCTTCTTAACGGCATTGATCGCCTCTCCGGCACCCCGACGCAGATCAGGGGCAAGCCCCCGAAGCTCTTTAACGAGCGCGGCGAGCGGCCCCTTACGGCCTAGATACTTCTGCTTAACCTCGGTTATCTCTCGGCTGGAAGCGGCCATCTTAAGAGCGGCCAGCACCTCTTCTTTGAGCTTATCGAGCCTTACCCGCACTATCTAGGACGGATTTACGCTTGAAAGGGTTTTCTTGGCTATATCCGTGATCTGAGTAAATGCTGCGGGATCCCTAAGAGCCATATCGGCAAGGACCTTTCTGTCAAGACCGACCTCTGCCTTGGTAAGACCCTCGACAAGACGGCTATAACTAATACCATTGCTCCTGGCCGCGGCGTTTATACGGGCGATCCAGAGCCTGCGCATCTCTCTCTTTTTTGTTCTTCTATGTGCGTACGCATAACAAAGCGCGCGATCTACGGCCTCGGTCGCCGAACGAAGAAGCTTGCTTCTTCCGCCCCGGTATCCCTTGGCTGCCTTAAATACTTTGCGCTTGGCCTTCTTTGCGTTTACACCCCTTTTTACTCTGGGCATTGATCCGTTCTCCTCCCGCCTTCGGCGGTATTACTTTATTATCTTTTATTTTTTTATTGCTTGAAAAATATTGCTACAAAACCCGTTACTTATTAGATTCTGCTCTTATTCCGCCTTCGGCGGTACTAACTTCTTTACTTTTATTTTTTATTGTCTGAAAACTCTTATTACCAAAACGCAGGCTTATAAGTAAGGAAGCATCCTTCTTACTGCCGGAGCGTCCACCTCGGAAACGAGCCCTGCCTTTCTAAGCTTACGTTTGCGCCCGGTAGCCTTGCTCGTCAGTATGTGCCTGAGCCCGCACTTCTTCTTGACTATCTTTCCACTTCCTGTAGCGCGAAACCTCTTGGCTGCGCCTCTATTTGATTTCATCTTCGGCATCTTTAAACAGTCCCCTCTTTTTCCTCTTTAATTTGCTTTTGTGCTGTTTCTTTTTCTTCTTTAACCTGCTTATGTCCTGCTTCTTTTTCCTTTGCAACAGCCGCCGTAATAGCGGCGTCCGGAGCGAGGATCAAGATCATATTACGCCCCTCGAACCTGGTCATCTGCTCTATGACCGCTATATCTTTTGTATCCTCTATAACACGGTCAAGCATTACCCTGCCTATCTCCGGATGCGTTATCTCACGCCCCCTGAAAAAGACAGCCGCCTTGACCTTATTACCCTGACCAAGAAACTTCTTTATGTTCCTGAGCTTGAACTGAAAGTCGTGCTCGTCGGTACGGGTACGAAACTTTACTTCCTTAACAAGAATTACGGTCTGCTTCTTCTTTGCTTCATGAGCCTTTTTGCTCATCTGGTACTTATACTTTCCGTAATCCATAAGCCTGCATACAGGAGGCTTGGCATTCGGTGAAACCTCAACAAGGTCCAGCCCAGCATCTTCAGCCTTTTTAAGGGCCTCATCAACGGTAAGTATACCAAGTTGTCCGCCCTTGTCGTCAACAACACGAACCTCATGGGCCTTTATCCTGGCATTAATCCTTGTAGTATCTCTACTGCTACGTTGTTTTGTCGTAAACCTTGCTATAGTGCTTCACCTCCCTGATATATGCGTTCTTTGCAATCTAAACCGCTCTGGGCGGTTTAGCTATCATTCATGTATCCGGTATAACGACCATTACTAATGGTCGTTTAGTAACCGGCTCTGACGTTTATTCTGGAGGCCGACCCAGCCGGTCTAGTTCCTCTATAAATTCATCTATCGTTACCGGGGTAAGCTCACCCTCTTCTCTAGACCTGGGTGCGACAAGTCCTGCCTCTGCTTCTTTATCCCCGACAATAACCATATAAGGAACCTTCCTGTTGCGTCCCTCTCTGATCTTATAACCCAGGGTCTCATTCCTGTTATCCAACTCAGCCCTGATGCCTGCGCTGCGAAACTTTTTGTATACGCCCTTTGCATAGTCGTCGGTCCGCTCTGTTACGTTAAGGACCAGGGCCTGTACAGGGGCCAGCCAAAGCGGGAAGGCTCCGGCGTAGTGCTCGATAAGGCAGCCAAAGAACCTCTCAAGCGAGCCCATAAGCGCACGGTGGATCATTATCACCTGCTCCGACTCGCCCTTGTCATTTCTATAATTAACATCGAAACGCTCGGGCAGGTTAAAGTCGACCTGAATGGTCGAGCACTGCCAGGAACGTCCGAGAACATCTTTGATCTTTATATCTATCTTCGGGCCGTAAAAAACACCCTCGCCCGGGTCTATCTCATAACCAAGCCCCTCGCCTTCAAGCGCGCTCTTGAGCGCGGCCTCTGCCGCCGCCCAATTATCAAGAGAGCCTACGTACTTATCAGGCCTGGTGCTAAGGTATATATCATATTCATTAAAGCCGAAAGCTCGCAGGATGTAAAGGGTAAATTTAAGTACTTCCTGAATCTCGTCCTTTAACTGCGCTCCGGTCAGGTATATATGCGCGTCATCCTGAGTAAAACCCCTTACCCTTAAAAGCCCGTGCAAAACGCCGGATCTTTCATACCTGTAGACCGTACCAAGCTCTGCATACCTTATCGGCAGATCTCTATAACTCCTTAGACCGCTCTTATAGATCTCAATATGGAAAGGACAGTTCATGGGCTTTACTATATATTCCTGCCCGTCTACATCCATCGGAGAATACAGGCTTTCCTGATAAAAGTCCCAGTGCCCACTCGTCTTCCAGAGATCTACCTTTGCTATATGCGGCGTATATATAAGAGAATAGTCGTGACGAGCATGCTCGTCCTTCCAAAACTGCTCTATAACATTGCGTATAATAGAGCCATTAGGATGCCATAACACAAGACCCGCCCCAATCTCGTCAGAGATAGAGTAGAGATCAAGCTCTTTACCAAGGCGCCTGTGATCGCGCTTTTTAGCCTCTTCTAGCCTTTTGAGATACTCGCTCAGCTCCTTCTTATCCGCAAATGCAGTGCCGTATATACGCTGAAGCATCTTACGGCTCTCGTCGCCGCGCCAGTACGCACCGGCACTCGTAGTAAGCTTAAAGGCCCGAACGCGTCCGGTACTCGCCAGGTGCGGACCGCGGCAGAGGTCTACAAAGTCGCCCTGCCTGTAAAGGCTAACGGTATCGCTATCCAGATCGTTAATGATCTCTTCTTTATATATCTCGCCTGCACCCATAAAAAGGGCCAGCGCCTCGTCTTTACTAACATCTTCCCTTACCAGAGGCAGATTGCTCTTTACTATCTCCGCCATCTTCTTCTCTATCTTACGAAGATCTTCGGGGGTAAAAGGCTTTTCTACATCAATATCATAATAAAAACCATCTTCAATAGTCGGGCCTATGGCAAGCTTGGCATCGGCGTAAAGAGCCTTGATGGCCTGCGCCATGACATGCGCCGCGGTATGACGGTAAACACTTAAACCTTCTTTAGAATCAATAGTTACAGACTCTATAGTTAAGACTTCATCTGAACTATCCAGAGGGGCGCTCAGGTCTACCTGCACGCCGCCTACAACGGCCGCTACGACCTTTTTAAGGTCGGCCTTTGGCAGTAGTTCCTTGAAGGCATCAAAGACAGTCGCACCCGTTGGCAGGGCGACTGACTCGCCGCCACCGAGCTTCACTCGAAGTCCTTCTTTAACTATTGTCGTCTCGCTCATAACTTAAAACTTCCCGCGCCGTCCTTGGACGGCTGCCTAACTGTCTGGCTTTTAAAAAAAAAGGTGACCACCCTCGGAAACCGCACGCGGCTTTGAAATATCAAAGGTAAATTTCAAAGAAGCACGAGCAGAATATATTACCCGGGTTTCACCATTAAACTTAAAAAATCAGCATAACTTCTAACTTAGACCCTTCTGTTGCAGCACTCTTGCAGAGCAGATACACTATAACGACCGCGCCCGGCGGACTTGGTAAGCCCGACAAGCCTGACCTACCCGGCGAAAAAATTATGGTAGGCACGGGCGGTTTCGAACCGCCGACCCCTACCGTGTCAAGGTAGTGCTCTCCCACTGAGCTACGCGCCTATAAAAAAAGAAAACGCAGTTGTGCCACCGCACAGCCGCTAAAACAATATAAGATTTTATCATAGCGGCTTCGTGTGTCAAGAAAAATATACAGAAAATATAAAGATATCAGAGCCTTGGAACCGTCATGCAGGAAAGAGCAGCACTACTGCCAAGCTGCTCATATATCAAAAGACGGACTTCTGTTCCAGTCGGTAAAGAGCTGGAAGATCTCGGGCCTTCTCTTTGCTATCTCGCTCTCAATTGTGCCTATACGCGCGATATACGGGGTCCTGTAGCCGTGATAATGCACTTCCTTACCTATCGGATAAAAGACAAAACCGTATCGCCTTAGAAGAACGTGAAGGGGCCTTTCCATGGCGGCATACCAGTTGACCGTCCCCATCCATTTGCTCTCTCTGTAGAGGGCCTTTAAAAGCCCGAGGACGATAGCAGGCCTTTTTCTGCGCCTGTCTACTATTTCTTTTTTAGCGGGCTTTAAGCCGGGAGTACCACTGCTCGCACCGTATACGCCGTCCCCTGCCCTTCTACGGTATGTCTTGCTTATAGCAAGCCTTGATATCTCACCGAGACCGTCTCTTGGAATCCTTGCCGTATCGAGATCTATATTACAAAACTTCTCTACAGGAAAACCCAGCTCGGAGTTATTGACAAGCCTTACAGTGCCAATTATATTCTCACTACGGTCGACTGCGACAAAGTGGACGGCGAATTCGTCAAACTCATCCTTTTCAAGACCACCCGGATGATCCTTTGGATCCTCAAAGCCGCACTCCGTGCAATAGACCTGATAACGAAGCCTGTAAACCTCTTCTAATTCTTTGTCATTTTTTACTCTACGATAAGTAAACATCCCTTAAGCTTCCCCCCAATTTATGCGATACTTATATTGTAAATACAAATTATATTAAATGCAAGTAAAGTATTGTGTTGCCGGGGTTTTCAACCCTTTTAGACCCCTAAAACAACACTACATACAACAATATACGGTTTAAATTGAAAACAACATGAACACAAACTCCGAAATAATAAAACTGGATAAAATAAGCAAAGACTATCGTCTTGGAAAAACAATCGTTACGGCCCTTAAAGACGTCTCCATCACAGTTCACAAAGGAGAGTTTCTGGCAATCGTCGGGCCGTCCGGAAGCGGCAAGTCAACGACGTTAAATATCATCGGTTGCCTTGAAGAGCCGAGCTCCGGCTCGGTAACGATCGACGGGGAAAATCTGACAGGACTTTCCAGTAACGAGCTCGCAGATATCAGGGCTGCGAAGATGGGTTTCATATTCCAGACCTTCAACCTGCTGCCTGTTCTGAATATCTTTGAGAATGTCGAGTACCCTCTGCACCTGCGGGGGATCGGCAAAGCAGAGCGTCACGAGCGCGTCACAAAAGTGATCGAAGAAGTCGGCCTTAAACAATTCACAAAGCACAAACCGTCCGAGCTAAGCGGGGGGCAACGCCAGAGAGTTGCTATCGCGCGCGCCCTGGTGGGCTCCCCCGATGTAATCCTAGCCGACGAACCTACAGCAAACCTTGACAGGCAGACCGGTGAAGAAATACTTACGCAGATGAAAGAGCTTAACAAGAGGCTTGGCGTAACCTTTATCTTTTCAACACACGACCAGAAGATAATGGATAAGGCGCAGCGTATCGTAGAGCTTAGAGACGGAGAGCTGGTAAAATAACATGTACCTGAAACTTGCATTTAAAAATATATTCCGCAACAGGGTACGGTCGGCCATAACGCTTGGCGCAATCGCCTTCGGCTGCGTCTCTCTGATAATAATGGGAGGCTTTATTGAAGACTCTTTCATACAACTTAGAGAAAGCTATATACGAAGTTTTCTTGGTCATATGCAGGTTCATAAAAAAGGTTTCTACGAAAAAGGCACAGCCACACCATATGATTATATGATCTCCGACCATGAAAATGTTATCAGAAAAATCAAGGAAATAAGTGGTGTTACGCAGGTTACCCCGCGCCTGGATTTCTCAGGACTTTTAAGTACAGGAGATACGACAATATCCTTTATCGGCCAGGGCATAGACCCGGAAGGCGAGGCCAAAATAAGCACCTTTGTTGAGATATTGCAGGGCGAATCGCTGGATAGCAATGATGACTTTGAAGCAATACTCGGTCTTGGCCTGAGCAATAGCTCCGGAGTAAAACCATCCTCACCGGTGATACTTGTTACCAATACCATTAGCGGAAGCATGAATGCCCTCGACGTAAATGTAAAAGGAATATTCCGTACCAGTTCAAAGCCTTTTGATGACAGAGCACTTAGAGTCCCCCTAAAGATCGCGCACAGGTTATTGCGCACTGACAAGGTTCAAAGCCTTGTGGTGCTGCTTGATAAAACTGAGGACACAGACCGGGTCAAGGCGGCGCTTCAGAAAAGATTCAAAGAAAACGGTGACGATTTCGAGGTCATAGCATGGCATGAGATGGCCGACTTCTATAATAAAACAGTAGAACTTTATAATAGCCAGTTTTTTGTCCTTAAGCTTATAATAGGGATTGTAGTCGTATTGAGCATCTTCAACACCATGAATATGTCGGTAATGGAGCGCGTAGGCGAGGTCGGCACTATTATGGCGCTTGGCACAAGACGCTCGGGAGTGGTGCGCCTTTTTATCCTTGAAGGCCTTATACTCGGTATAATTGGAGGTCTTATAGGGATCACCTCCGGCTACGTGCTGGCATCAATAATCTCCTATATTGGAATACCAATGCCGCCACCGCCAGGGGCGACCATGTACTGGACTGCTACTATTAGAATAGTGCCGTATATGTTTATCTTTGCGTTCGCGCTTGCTATAATTACATCTTTATTCTCATCCGTTTATCCGGCTATCAAAGCATCGAAACTTGAAATCTCAGAGGCGTTAAGACATAATGTCTAATGAAAATTTAAAACAATGACGAATAAAAAAAATATTATTATTTTCATATCCGCCCTGCTGCTGCTCTTACCTTTTTCTATAATAGAAGTCTGTGCCGCACCGGAAAAACTTGCCGCAGAGATAGTTAAAAAAGCCGATGAGGTCAGGAGCCCGCAGCTGGACTATACTGTTGATGTCGTTGTGACGAGCATCAAGCCCGGGCGCAGCAACAGAGTCGCTACATACGAAGTACTTGTAAAGGGCCATGACAAGACAGTTATAAAAACGATCGCACCGACTATAGACCGCGGCACAACACTGCTTATGCTCGGGCGCGATCTATGGGCCTTTCTGCCGGATCTATCCAAACCCATAAGGATATCCCTTCAGCAAAGACTTATCGGAGACGTTGCAAACGGCGATATAGCGCGCGCTAACTTCTCTGGCGACTATACGCCGAGGCTGCTGCGTACCGAAAAGATCAAGGGCAAAGACTACTACGTCCTTGAGCTTATCGCCAACGACGACAAAGTAACATACGGCAAGGTCGTCTACTGGGTAAACAAAAGGAACTTTCATCCGCTAAAGGCCGAGTTCTATGCCGTCTCCGGGAGACTCCTTAAGAAATGCTCATATGAAGACTACAAACGGCTTGCCGGCAGGCTTCGCCCGACTAGCCTCGTCCTTAAAAATCCGCTTACAAAAGGCCGCTTCTCAATTATAAAGTACGACCGGATGAAGATAAAGAAACTACCGTCAAAATATTTTACAAAGAACTATATGAAGAGACTTAAATACTAAGGCAGCAAAGAGATATGACAAAAAGGCTCTGCATAGTTATCGCAATACTTGCGTTGGTGTTCTCAACGTGTCTTTTTACTCTGGTCTCCTACGCGCAAAAAGACGCTCCGTTAAAAAAAACCAACGATAAAACTACATCATCAGCCACTGGCAAGGCCCGGCAAAAGGCCACGACGCCCAAGATAAAGCGTATACGTTTTCACAGACATAACAAATACACCAGGGTTGTTATAGATGTCAGCGAGGCGGCACAGTACGCTCTGGCCTCGCAGAACACCCCGCCTGCCCTGATAATCGATCTTCTACAGGCCGATATAAGCGAACTCAAAAAAAAGGTCCTGAATGTAGGCGGCGAACGCATCAAGGCAATCGAGGTGGTTAAACTCGGATGGGGAATCGCAAGGGTTACGATAAAGACAAAGTTCATACGTGACTACCGGATCTTTAAACTCAAGGACCCTTCAAGGATAGTCATTGATATCAAAGAAAAGACGATAACAGGCTATAGAGAACCCAGACCAACCAAACGCCCCAGAGCTCAAGAAGCAGAGCTTCCGGATGAAATACCAGATAAAATAGACGAGAGCTATGATGACTACCCCGCGCAACCAGGTGAGACCCCCGGGCGTTCCGAACGCACCATCAAGATCAGCGGCTTTGTCGGCAACGAGACGGCATACAGGATAAGCGACAAACGGGAGCTGACAAAATCAAGAAACACGCTAAAACTAAACCTCAGAGGCGAGCTAACCGATAATATATCCTACAGAATAGGCGGGCGTAGCTACTACGACGCGGTCTTTGATATGACCGGCAACTATCCGGATAACGTAGAAAAAGATCAGGAGACAGAACTGGAGCTTCGCGAAACTTATCTTGACGTCTCGCTTGGCAACATGGATCTGAGGATTGGCAAACAGACCATTGTCTGGGGCGAGGCCGTAGGCCTCTTCTTCGCCGACCAGGTCAATGCAAAAGACCTGCGTGAGTTCGTCCTTGCTGACTTCGACGATATAAGAAAGCCCCAGTGGTCAGCCCTTGTCGAGTACACCGGAGATCTCTCGCACCTGGAGTTTGTCTGGATACCGGTCCTTGAGTTCAATGACTACGGCGAGTCAGGCTCGGAGTTTCCTGTGGCGATCGCAGTGCCGATGGGCGTAACCCCCACCGTTGCCTCTACTGATGAACCGGCAAATAACTTTAATAACAGCGAGCTCGGCGCACGCTTTTCCTACTTCCTTGGCGGCTGGGACCTTACCGTCTTTCACCTTTATACTTGGGATAAGACGGCAACCAACTACAGGAGCATAACCTCACCAACGCTCCATACCTTCAACCCAAACCACGAAAGACTGAACATCAGCGGTTTTACAGTTGCAACAGAGATCCGGAACATAATCTTCAAAACAGAATTTACATACATTAAAGGTAAACGCTTCTCCATTATAGACAGTAGTGACAGTGACGGAATTGTACAGGCAGACTACATAGATTATCTTATTGGAATGGATTATACTATCCTCAAAAAAGTCGAGATGAACATACAATTTATGCAAAAGATAATACCTGACCATGATGGCCGGTTTTTCCGCGAAGAACATATTAAAAATACCGCCTCATTCAGACTCAAGACAGGCTTTTATGACAATATAATTGAGCCTGAAATCCTTATACTCTCAAACCTTGAAGAAACCGACCTTATGATAAGACCTAAAGTATCTTTTAGAGGCGGACAAAACTGGCAGCTTGCAGTAGGCGCGGATATCTTCGCCGGTGAGGAAGATGGGCTCTTCGGACAATACGATAAAAACGACAGAGCCTATATGAAGATAGATTATAATTTTTAGTATTATATTGAAGTGATCACTTATATTTTCAGATAAAGGCAGGCCGGTTACTATGGATCAGAGAGAAGAGAGATTAAATAAAGCCATCGGCGAATGGCAGGATAAACTGGGCAAAGGAAAAGTCCTGCAAGGCGAAGCCGCGGCAAAGCGGTATTGTCCTTCCACCGTTCCCTTAAAACGCCTGATACCTGCCGCCTTATTGCCCGAAGACCTATCCGAGGTCACTAGCATAGTCAATATCGCAACACGCCACAAGGTCCCTCTATACCCTATAAGCACCGGCAATAACTGGGGCTACGGCTCTGCCAATCCCGCAAAAGACTGGTGTGTAATAGTTGATATGTCGGGAATGAACAAGATCATAGACTTTGACACAGAGCTTGGAGTAATCACTCTGGAACCGGGTGTAACGCAGAGAGACCTTAACAGATATCTGAGCGAGAACAACCTGCCTTTCCTTACGCCCGTAACAGGCGCAGGCCCTAGTTGCAGTATCCTGGGCAACGCTCTGGAGCGAGGCTACGGCATAACGCCATACTCGGATCATTTTGGAGCGGTAACCTCAATAGAGGCCGTCATGGCAAATGGCCGGATCTATAGCTCCACATTATCGGCCCTTGGAGGTCATGAGATCAACCGTCTTTACAAGTACAGTCCCGGGCCTTACATAGACGGCCTCTTTACTCAGAGCAACTTTGGTATTGTTACAAAGATGACCATCATGCTCGCACGCAGGCCAGAGAAGATAGAGACTTTTATATTTACTGTAAAAGATGAAGACGGCCTTGAACCGACGGTCAGGGCCGTGCGGGAGGTACTAGAGTCGACCGCCGGAATTACGGCCTCAATCAATCTGATGAATACGCAACGCGTACTCTCCATGCAGGCGCCCTACCCGCACTCTGAAGTAAATTCACAAGGAGTAATACCTCCTGCAGTGCTTGCAAAACTGGCGAAAAAATACGGTATAACCGCATGGACAGGCGTAGGGGCGCTATACGGCAACAAAGAGATAGTAAGTGCCGCCAGATCTGTCATAAAAAAAATACTCTCGCCTGAAGTAGACAAGGTAACATTTTTAAAGCACAAGCTGGTACGCGGCGGCAAACGCGTACTGGAGCTTATCCCCTCAAAACATACCGAAATACTGACAGCAAGAGCTAAGATCCTCTGTGAATCGCTTAATATCGTGGAAGGACACCCGAGCGAGGTAGCCTTGCCCCTTGCCTACTGGAGGAGTGCAGTGACCCCGCCTGAAGACAATAAAAATCCGGCCAGAGACGGCTGCGGCCTGATATGGTACGCGCCTCTGGTACCGATGAAAACAGATACCGTACGTCATTTCGTAGATATGGTAAGAGAGATAACACCGAAGTACGGGATCGAACCGCTAATCACTTTAACAAGCCTCTCGCAGCGGTGCTTTGACAGTACGGTGCCCATTCTCTACAACCGGGCAAATGAAGGCGCGGCTGAGAACGCAAAAAAATGCTACATAGCGCTCTTTGAAGCAGGCAGGAAAGCGGGCTTCCTCCCCTACCGCATGGGGGTACAATCCATGGATATGCTCTTTAATACAGATCAGGAAAGTACGGCGTGGGAGCTTATAGGCAAGATCAAAGACGCCGTAGACCCGGATATGATAATATCGCCGGGGCGGTATTCACGTTAACAGGCAGAGCCTGTCACTTTATATCCTGCCCAGAACAGGCAGGACAAGCCGCCTGAGCAGTAGCCCCACCCCTCCCCATAACGTGATAAACCAGAACGGCACCCCTCCTACGTGAATTCCGGGGTAATGCCACTGACCACTTAAAACTCCTGCATACTCGATCAACGCCCCTATAAAAATCATATAGCCGGTAAATGCAAGATCAAAGGGCTCATGAAAAAAGACCAGTCCAAGAACAAGCAGGCATGCTGTAACAATTAAAAGCAGGTTTTGATCTGGAATAAGACTAAAAGCAAGAACGTACCCTATCGCCACCAGGCAAGCTCTCTTAAGGGAAGCTTCAGGACGAGGCCCGCCTATCATACGCAGCGTATGGAGCAGATAAAAGCCCCACATAAACAACTCATAGTAGGGCATCCCAAGCAGGTCAGGGCTCCTAAAGACAAAAACGCCCTGCTTTAAAGACACTGCGTTCATAAATGTAAAAAAGATAGAGGCGACGATAAAAAGAACAAGCTCTTGGCGCGTAATACGCCTAAATGTCAAGGCCCACCAAACCAGAAAAGCCAAAGCCTTCCCGTAGTTTGTAGGAACTACCAGCAGGATCAGCAGCGTACCCAGCAGCTGAACGGCCAATATTAACCGTCCCCCAAAATAAGAACTCAGACCGGACAAGTTTGACATCTATAAAGTATACCATATCCGCAAGCCGGCACAAAAAAAATGGCCCCTCTTTATGAGGGGCCATTTTAAATCTATTTTCTATTAAAACAGGTACTTCTTATTATTAGGCTTTTTTCTTATTGCGACGACGTGCTACGAAGCCTGCTCCAAGAAGACCCATACCGAGAAGAACTATCGTTGAAGGCTCAGGTACGACATATGCACGAAGCGGGTCAGTACTCTGGGCACCAAAGATATCGTTGCTAACGCCGGCACCGGGATCATCCCAAGGATGGCTGCCGGTTGACTCATAGATGGTTCTGAGCTTCATATCGGCTGTTCCCAGACCAAGCAGAGAATTAAAGTAATTAGTATCCAGCAACGTCGCCCACAGACCGCCAGCGGCTAAGTCTACATTGGCAAAAAGGTTTGCTACGCCCGTAAAACCACCTGCTGTAGGAATAACACTACCAGCAATAGTTGTCAAAGGATCAGGCGTAATAGCACCTGCTAAAAAGTCTATCTTTGCCAACAATGTACCATCGGTGAAGTTAGTAAAGGTAAAGTCACCGGTTCTATCGGCTACCGTTGCAGTAGCCAGATCGGCTACTGTGGTATTATCCCAGTAGAGGTACATTGAACCGCCTGAGGAGGCCAGAGGTACACTGCCATCTCCCGGGTTGGCCATAACATGTCCCCATATTGCAGTAACCTGACCATCCGAACCGTCATTTTCCCAGTATGACGAAGAAGCAGGATCAAAGTTCTGCGGGTCGCCAAAAACACCCTCGGATATATTACTGACAATAGCAACACCCCAGTTACTCTCCATAAAACCACTAGGAGCCACAATCGAACCACTAGCACTTATCTGCTCTCTGTTGGCAAATTGAGCAAATAGCGGCCCGCCATGTAATGACGGTATCGCCTGTGCGGGTATGCTGTACGCCATTAGCGCCAGTGTAAATACCGCTGTTAATAAACCTAACTTCTTCATTTGTATTTCCTCCCTTATGTTGCCCTTTAATGTTTTATATTTAAAATCTTCTATATTCTATATGGATAATACCTATATTCTTCTTACGCATATTAACTAATGCAAGTAGCGTGCCAACTTCACAGAGATGACTTGAAATAGTCGTAACCCCTTAATGTTAAAGAACTTATCTAATACCTGCTTTTCTACTCAAAACATATTTTCAATAAAATAAAGACAATTTCGGAAAACTGTAAAAAAAACCGACATTAAAAAATATTTGAAAAGCCTGTTATTAACCCTAAATATGCAAAAAAGCCGTTTTTGGCAGTATATATACTGCCTTAAAAGCGTATATCATTGTTTTTATTGAAGTTACAGCTGGAAGAAAAGTGTAATATTTTCCGACACCATTAAAGACAAAGAGGTCTTTTAAACCTAACTTAACCTACCAAAGGTGCCAATTCCCGCTATATAGGACATATAGACCGAGAAGGAGGTTTGTAATGCCGTGTGAGACGATGCAACTCTTAAGGTTCTTTGTATAATAGAGGAGCCCTCCATAAATAAGACCTGCTACTATGCCGGCAAGCCAGAGGTGGTGTTCAAGGCCAAAGAGGACAGCCGTACCAATAAAGGAAAAAAGAGTAAAGGCCCCGAGCGCGACCTTACCAATATTAGCGTCGATCAGGTACCTCATAATAAAAGACCTCCAGAAAAGCTCCTCAAAGATAGGGACGATAACCGATGCCCCGAAGAGCCTGACGGCTATAATACCTATTACGACTGCGCCGCCGCCGTAACCCATCTCATACGGGTTAAAGCCGGAGGCTCCCTCACCCATCCTTGCATATGGCAGATCCAGATTAATCCATATAATGAAGACGACAATCCCCGTTATAATCGCAGCCACAAGGTCCTTTGGTGCAAACCAGGAAGTACCTCGAAGTTCATCGTAACGCCGCCAGAGGACTATCAGGATAATTGCAATAAGGATGGTCTTTATTGGATAGAAGACAAAATGATCATATGTAGAGAACGAGGCTAGAGATGGAAATGTCTCGGATAATGCCCCTACCCCCTGCTCCAGGGCGATAAAGGCCATATAGACTATGAACGGAAGGACTCTTGGAAGGGCCTGCGAAAAGACTCCGTGCCCTTTCGGACTACTCAGGTTTTTCGGCCTTAAGGTACTTAAGACCGGCTACTGTCTTGCCGCGCTCAACATCCTTTACCCAGACCATCTGTGCCGGGGTCTCGATGTCAAGAGGACGACTGAAAAAGCCGAGGATGGCATCCTGCGGCACATGCTCATCAGAGAAGCTATACTCTATACAAACACCGCTGTCGGAGACGTTCTTTGTAAGAGCAGGATACCGCACCCCCCTATAAATAAAGGCGCATTCGACTATTCTGGGAATCCTCTGGAAGGATCTTTTCTTTACGAATGAATAGCCGCAGTTAGGGCAGGTATGAGTATCTTTATCATTGGTTGCGTAAAATACCTTTCTGCAACTTGGACACAATCTGGTTAGCTTTGTCACGGCGCCTGCGGCCTCCAGTTATTTATTCATTCTATATTATTGTTATCGGAAGCAGTACGCAAAGGCTTTAGGCCTTTTTTAATTTCTTCCTTAAAAAAGCTGCTCCGATAAGTCCACCGCCAAGAAGTACAAAGGTGCCGGGCTCAGGAACGACATTATATTCGCCGTCATGCGAATAAGGCGCTATGTGATAAGCACTGGGGCCGTCCGTAGGGACTGCGTCGTAGCTCAGGGGAGCAAAGACATCAAAATGAACACTCTCCCAACCTGTAACTGCGACCGAATAGACGTTTATCTGGCCACTACCAGGAAAAGACGTCGGAAATGCATACCCTGTTCCCGAATTGGCAAAATCACCTACCGGTGAATCTTGCTAAGGTAAAATCTCCGAGCGAATAATTTTCCCATAATGACGGATAAATACCATGCTGCCCCCGCTACCCGTAAAAGCCAGAGCCAACGTTACATCCTTAATAATATTGCTTGTATATGAACCGTCCGATTCTTTATACCTGGAAGTCTTTTTATCCAGATCACCAACTACCCAAAGGTCAAAAGTTGATGCGGTTGATACCCAGGTCTCGGTAGTCGTATCAAAGGTAACGCCATCTATATATAACTGCAGGTTCGGTATCGCCAATGCGCTACCTACACCTATAACACTAAAAAGGACCGCTATAAGAAATATCTTGAGGATCTTCATACTATTCTCCCAGCCTTCCATAGAAAAAACTACTACTATCCCTTTCAATGTTACTACTATACACATTAGTATTATGCAATTCACATGCCAGTTTCAGAAGCTTTTATCAAACAAGCTAAACGACTGTTTTCATTGTCATTTTCTTGACACAAATATAACAACAAATCCTCTTATGAATTTTATGTAAAGAATTCCGACACCTGTTTTACTCCAGACTTCCAAAGCCGTGCTTCTTCATCAGGTCGTATAGTGTAGGCCTGCTGACACCAAGCTCTGTTGCAGTGCGGCTGATATTACCGCTGTGACGCAAAAGTGCCCTGCCGATAAACTCCTTCTCGGCAATCTCTCTATTGTCTTTAAGCGTAACTACCTTTTCGTCGCTGACTGCGCCGCCATCATCCTTAATAATAGAGAGGTCCTTTTCGGTTATCCTCTTACCTTCGGCCATGATCACGGCCCTCTTGATCCTATTTTCAAGCTCCCTTACATTACCCGGCCACTGATAACCGCCTATCGCATCAACGGCACCGGTGGTAAACCCTTTAAAACTCTTTGCATGCTCCTTTGCGAACCTCTGCAGGAAGACCATTGCACAGAGCATAACGTCGTCTTTTCGCTCCCTCAGAGGCGGGATCTTCATATGTATAAGAGCCAGCCGGTAGTACATGTCTTCTCTGAATGTCCCATCGATGATGCACTGCTCAAGGTCACGGTTAGTCGCGGCAAGTACCCTTACGTCTACCTTAATGGTCTTCTTTCCTCCGATACGCTCTATCTCCTGCTCTTGAAGAAAACGCAAAAGCTTTACCTGAAGCTGCAACGGCAGCTCGCCGACCTCGTCAAAGAAGATAGTGCCCTTATTGGCGAGCTCGACCTTACCGAGTTTTTGCGCATGAGCGCCGGTAAACGCCCCCTTTTCATGGCCAAAGAGCTCGGACTCAAGCAGGTTCTCGGGTATCGCCCCGCAGTTGATCGCAATAAAAGGTCCGTCCTTGCGAGAGCTTCTCTGATGCACGGCACGGGCGACTAGCTCCTTACCCGTGCCGCTCTCACCTGTTATAAGCACCGGCACGTCGGTAGGTGCGACCTTTGTAATCGTTGAAAATATCTCCTGCATAAGGTTGCTTGTACCAAGAATATCCTCAAAGACGGCATCTCTCTCGACCTTACCCTTAAGCTCTTTATTTTCATGCTCAATATCCGCTACATGGAAGGCCCTTTTAAGGACTATTCTGAGTTCATCCATATCAACTGGTTTGGACATATAATCGTAAGCGCCGCTTGAGATTCCCTCATGGGCATTCGCCTTATCCGTATTACCGGTTATTATTATTACTTTCAGATAAGGATCGATCCTAAGGAGTTCCTTGAGGCATAATAGCCCTTCTCCGGCTCCGTCGGCATCAGGGGGCAGCCCCAGATCAAGGGTTACGACCTGCGCTCCCTTTTTAGCGGCCACAAGGGCCTCTTTGCGATCCCCTGCGATTACAACCTCATAGTCCGCAGCCAGGGCCCACTTCATCTGTTTTCTTATGGACTGGTCATCTTCAACTATCATCAATATCTGTTTTGTCATACCCCTCTCCTGCGCAGAATCATCACTAGATGCACGGCAAGACCACCGTAAATACGGCGCCCTTACCCTCTTCGCTCTCTACCTCTATTGTCCCTTTATGGGCCTCTACTATCACCTTGCTCTGAAAGAGCCCGATACCTATCCCCTTCTTCTTGGTCGTCATAAAGGGCTTAAAAAGAGAGCGTGAAATAAACTCCCGACTCATACCCGGCCCGTCATCCTCTACCGATATATTGATAGAATCGGTGACCAACGCAGTCTTTACCCTGATACTACCATGGCCTTCCATAACCTCGGCAGCGTTTATCAACATATTATGCAATACTTTCTGTATCTCATCAGGATCCATCAGGATCTTTGGCAACGGCACGAGCTCTTTGATGAGGTTAATGCTCCTACGCCCGTTAACATAAAAACCTTCTATTGTCTTCTGAACGATTAAATTCGGATCAACCTCTTTTTTCTTTAACTCAACGCCCTCTACCGTCTTTGGCATAGTAGATAGCCTGGCCATAAGCTTTTTCATCTTCGTAACGGTATCGTCTATCGTCGATATCGCATCCTCGCGAAACTCAGGGTTATCCATATTCACAGCAGCGTTCTGAGCGACAAGCGACAAGGTATGCGTAAGATTTTTAAGATCGTGCATGATAAAAGATGAGATCTTATTAAAGGCATCCATCTCTCTTGAGTGCGCAAGCTCCTCGCTCTGCTTCAGGTTAAGGATACTGGAAGCGGCCTGCCTGGCCATAGTCTTCAGAATATCGTAGTCTTCATAATTATAGACGTCCCCTACTATTCGTTCACCAAGGGCTACAAAACCCAGAAATTCTTCACCGCTCTTTAGAGGTACCAGAAGGGCGGCCTTTATCTCATCGAAGATAACGGCATTTTCATGGCCGACATTATTATCCTTACCCGAACTACCGAACTCCTTAAGGTTGACTATCCACTCTTTATCGCGAAGCTGCGCTACAAGCCCCTCCTGCCCCGTTATCATATAACCTTTCTTAAGCGTTACCCCGTAGGTCTCGACAGGGCTGAATATATTATCTTCTATATCATAGAGCCATAAAGTAGCATTATTTGAGCCGCCCGTATCCCTTAGTGACTCAAGGATCGCCATATGCAGCCCGGCAATATTATCAATAGAGCTGAGCCTTTGAGTAAGCTTCAGCCACTGAGCCCTGTAGTCGTATTTATCCCTGTAAAAATGTTTATCAATAGAAACCTTCAGGCTTCGCCTGAGCTTATCGGACATAAGCAGGACGACAAGGCCTGCTATAGCAACGAATATAAAGAGCAGATACAGGTACTGAACAAAGTCTCCACCAAAACGCTTTATACCCTCTGCGATAATACCCATGGCCAGCAGGTAGGCGGCTACGACAAAGAGCGAGACCGAGTTATAGATGATGTAGCGTGATACAACGACATTAATATCAAGTAGCCTGTTACGCACAAGCGAGAGCCCCATCAAAAGACATGCGATCAGCGTTACCGTCCCCTTAACCGGCATAAGAGCAGGGTCTATCACCCGGTAAAAAAGCGTATGGCTGGTATAATATAGATAGAAGGCAGAGATGATGCCAAGACCTATTATAAGGTATTTTATCTTCCATCTCGATACTCCGGCAGAGGCCCGCAGAGTATGCTCGAGGTTTATGATCACAAAGATAATAGTCAAAAAGAATATAATAAAGTAAAAGTAGCCGACCCTGCCAAGCATAAGCAGCTCGCTATAGACGCTCGGCGTAGAGGCAAAGAGCGCCGGGCGGAAGATAAAGATAAGAAAGAAGGCAATGGTCGCGGCCAGCAGGGCCAGAACGACCAACTTGTAACGCTTAAAAGCCTCACCACCAACCCTTGCAAAGGTAAGTGAGAATATCAGGAGAGGCACGGGCAGAAATATCTCAGCCATAATTGTTATACGCGTCCAGAAAAGAGAGGTCGCGTACGGCAGTATCTGGCTCGACATAAAGCCCGAGAGCTGAACCACGGCAAGCAGACACAGAGCGGCAAAGAGGCTCAGATTAGCGTACCCTCTCGCATTCCTGAAGACTACAAAAAAGGCCAGCGCCAGGCACACAATCGCTCCGAGAAGCGAGCCGTATGTCATCACAATCGTCAAACCGGCAAATACCCCCTGAGTACAGGAACCATCTCTCTTATAAAGCCCTCTGTCATCTTCCGAGTATCTTCGACACTTCCGTTTTCCACAGGCACGCTGAAACGTATGAGTGAGCCGTCACTTCTGTTATGGCGTATCGAGTTCCATATCAAGAGAAACTTCTGGCTATACTCGCCTGCGACGTAATTCGGACCCACCTGATACCAGTAGATAACCAGTTCCTTTTCCTCGCCCTTCTGGGTTATTATCTTTGTTGCCTTGATCGGACTTCCGGCAAAGCCAGGTATATCAATTGAGATTACCTCCGTAGAGATAGGCCTCCAGCCCGAACCCGGCAGGCAATGCTTGGGTGAGTGAACGATCTGACCTTCTCTTTGGCTCTTAAAATAACCCGTATAAAAAAGCACCTTCCTGCCGTCCGCGCGTGTATAGCGCGTCATTACGTAGTCATCGACCCTGAGGATATCAAGGGTCTTCTTATCCAGGGTGTGATTACGCCCCTTTGTCCACTCCCCGATAGTCTTTGGAAGGATCGAGAGAGACTTTGTAATAGGTATGATCTCTCCGTGAGAGAGAACTACATTTATATAGACGCTCGCCGCTATCATCAACAGAACAACAACTACAAGTCTGAATTTATTCTTCATAAGCTTCACCTACCCCTCTGCCTTGTCGCCTTTTTTAGAACGGCGAGGCATGAATCTAAATATAGCAAAGTTAACGGCTATCAGCATGGCCATAGCCACACCGAACATCAAGAAGCCCGAGAACTCGTGAAAGAAACCAGTGGCAAGCTCAGGGTCTATAAAGTGCGCGAGCGCTCCGGTTATCACGATCCTCATCACATTAACGAAGATCGCAATAGGAACGGCAAGGATCACTACACCGATCCTTCTAAACCAGCTCTTATGCGTAAAGTAAGCAAGAGCGACGCCAAGGGCCAGTAAAGAAATAAGCGAGCGTATACCGCTACAGGCATCGGCGACCTCTAGGGTGGTAGATGCCAGATATATGATATTACCCTCTCTAAAGACCGAGACGTTCATAGCCTTGAGCATCCACACGGCGTTCTTTGCTGCAAAGAGTTTGAGCGGAAAGGCTATAGCGTCGTAGACTATATAAGGAAAAGGTATCATAAATATAAGATAGCCTAGCGGCAGGGCAACAGCCTTGAGCACCTTCAGGCCGCCCAAAAAGAGTACCAGACCGGCTATCACTATGAGCATGGAAAAACGCATAGTAAAATACTCGGCCCCTACCTTCCCGACCACCAGGACAAAGAGCCCTAAAATAAGTATCGGCAGCCCCAACCAGCAGGACTTGACCTCTATATTCTTGAGTACGTCACGCCTTTCCCAGAGCAGGTATAATGAAATAAAAGGCACCAGAAAACCGTGCGAATAATTAGGATCGTGCTCCCACTGCTGAACCATCCTGACAATAACATCATAATAAAGAGCCAGGAATAGCGCCCCGGTAACAACGACCGGAAGCAACCATGCATATTTAGACCTCTGAACCGTCTCTGCCTTACTCATAGACTAATCTCCTTGTAACTTTCTCCTGCGCTGAGCGAATTATAAGAGTCCAGCAACTTCTCACCTATCATCTTCCAGCTAAAACGTTCCTCAACCAACTTCCTGGCTTTAACCGCCAGACGCTCCCGCAGCGAACCGTCACCCAGGAGTCGCAGCGTCTGGCGGGCGAACTCTTCCGGCGTATCTGCAATTAGGATATCTTCACCATCGGTCAGCCCGATCCCCTCACAACCAACACTCGTAGAGACTATAGGTATACCTGTTGCCATCGCTTCGAGGATTTTGAGCCTTGTTCCGCCGCCAACGCGCAGCGGAACGATATAAACGGCCGCGCCGTTTATAAAAGGGCGGATATCAGGTACGGCCCCTGTAACATTTACGCCATTAATCTCTCCAAGCTTTAAGACCTCATCCGACGGCTCCTTGCCGACTATATCTACCGTGACCTCCGGCATATCTTTCTTTATAACCGGTAATATCTCGGCACAGAAAAATTTAGCGGCATCATTATTAGCGTGATACTTCATCCACCCGGTATAGACGAGCCTTGGCTCATTGACTGTATTTTTACGCCGGGTAAAGGTATCCAGATCAACACCGTTATCCACGACCACTGTATTTGAACAAAAGGCCCTCATATGATCGGCATCTCTAACCGATACCGCAGTACAAAGATCAAAGCCTCCCAGCACCTCACGTTCATACCGGGCCAGTTTCTTTGCGGTCATCTTTGAATAGATCGCCTTTAACGGGTCACTTGCCTTCTCTCCATAACGGCGCATGATCTCAGACTCAACGTTGTGCATATCTATTATCCTCTTAAGCCCGCGACCGGTCGGGGCGTACTGCGCCATATTAAGGTGCTCACAGTGCACGGCGTCGATACCCTCGTCAAGTTTCCTGCCTACGACCTCTGCCATCTCACCAGACCTGTAATTGATAATCGTAAATGGCTCACTTGTACAGACCCCTCTCAAGAGGTCCTTGACCGCATACTTCTGAGGCCTGAAGACCGTCTGCAAGTCGTGGACAAACCCCCTGAGTTCTTCTATATCCTCTTGCCTCGTAGTCTCTGAAATAAAAGAAACAAGGCTTACCTCATGATGACGCGCTAACGTCTTTAGCAAATTAAAAGACCTTATACGCGCACCATCGGTCGGCGGATACGGCAGCATATGGGTTAAAAAAAGTATATTCATAGAGCTACTCTCCAAAACATATCGTCAACCTGTATGTGTAACGTTTGCCAGATCTTTTACCCCTTTACCGGCTATAAGCTCCATATAGATAGCCTCCGTCCCCTTGACCTGTTGGCTTATATCAAAGTGAGCGCGCACATAATTAGCGCCGCGCTGTCCCATCTTCTTGGCCTCCTCCGGGTTATCCAGAAGTCTAAGCACAGACTCTGTAATAACAACAGGGTTACGCGGCTCAATCAAGAGCCCTGTCTCACCGTCCCTTACCACCTCCGGGGTACCGTCCACAGCAGTCGCGATAACAGGAATACCGGCTGCGGAGGCCTCGATAACAACCAGAGGAAGCCCCTCCCAGAGTGACGGGAGCAGGAATATATCAGAAGAGCGCAAGAGCAACTCTGCGTCACTACGAAAGCCTGCGAAGATAACATTGCGGTCTATCTTAAGCCTCGCTGCCTGGGCCTTTAACTCCGAAGCCAGAACACCGTCGCCTGCCAGCAAAAAAACAACATCAGGATACTTCCTGATTATCTCAGGGATAGCCTCAAGCAGATAAATATGCCCCTTCTGCGGCTCAAGCCTTGCTATCACAGCTATAAGAGGCGCGTCATCCGGGATACCCAGCGCCGCTTTAATTGAAGTGGCCGGTCGGCTCTGAGCATCAAATGCCCTTGTATCTATCCCGTTCTGCACGACCTTTACCTTGCCCGGTTCAATGCCCTTGACCTCTAAGAGATAGTCGGCATTGGCCTTTGATACGGCGATAATGCAATCTGTAAAACGCGAAAATAACCTGTCTATCGCGTACCAGGTCTTTAAAGTCCCCTTGCGCCAGGCCTCTCTTACGTGGTTGGTCTCGATGGTTATCCGTACACCGGCAAGCTTTGCAAGAAAATGAGAGGCCCTGCTCGCATTGAAGAGATGTGCGTGGACAATATCTACCTTTTCTCTACGCAGAAAAGAAATAAAGCGTAACATATCTCTAATATCGAACGGGCTCTTAACCTCTAACTCGAAGATATCTACCTTCATTGCCTGCAACTCGACTCTGAGAATATCTGCCAGCACAGGAGGACATACAACAACGGGCTTAAACCTCTTTCTATCGAGATACTTAAGAAGCAACAAGACGTGATTCTCAACACCTCCGCGAACCCTGGAGTTGAGAAAATGCACGATCTTTATCTTATTTTCATGCGCACTCATAGACCCAACGTCTCTTTTTTCATCACCTCGAAAAAATCAGTGATCAGCTTCGGATTATATTCATCAGCTATATTGGTAAAGAACGAAGCGTCTGCGTACTTATCGTCCGGATGAAAGCCGTGCATTCCCTGCGGGGCGATATCGCCCATATAACAAGGTTCAATAATGCACCCGGGGTTCATGATAAAGACCTCGTCGCCATAACGGTTATCTTTAAAACAAAGTCCAAGTTCTGAATTATCAGCGCTGGTAAGCCACCTGCCGAATCTAAATTTCTCAAGGGCCTTTGTAATAACGCTGCGTGACTCTTCATTCATAAACCAGAAGCGCGCCATAGTCGAATCATAAAAGGCTTTGTAGTCCTTACCTTCGTCGAGCTTTAGCCCTGCGACCTCGGCCATAAGATCATGCGTCTCGACGGTCGGCGTCATGCCATGGTCAGAGAAGACAAACCACCTCACCTCATCATATTCTTCGTTAGCTACGGCAAGCAGGTCTCTGACTTTCCCCTCATACTCGGCGAGCTTTCGGCTAAAGGCGTCAGCGTCTTTACAATGCTTATGCAAGAAAGCATCAATCTCTGATAGATATAAAAACAAAGCCCTGCATTTGGCTTCCTTTAACTTTGCCGTCCCCATCTTAAAGAGCTCCATATCAGAGCCGTTCTTATAGCAATAGCTCTCGTAAGGCAGGTTGGCCTCCTCCCAAAGATCGAATATAGACGGCGCGGTCTCGAGCCCGCCTGGCGCGTATATCGAACGCCTCTCGGATATATCGTAGTTTGGAAGCTCTTTTAAAGGAATCTTATATGTCTCAAAGTAACCGGTATAACCGTGATACTTCCTGGAGACCTCTTCAACCACCTTTCTGGCAAGACGTCCCGGCACAAAACGCAGAAGAGAATTCGCGCTGCGACTCCACTTAAAGGGTGAGCCCTCCTCGCTGCGCAGAAACAAAGACCAGAAGCCGTGCTCCTGCGGCATCTTCCCCGAGAGTATCGTCGGTATCGCAGCGGAAGAAAAACCCAGGATCGATTTAACAGGCATGCGAACTACCGCCTCTTTGTCCATAAAAGACCTCTCCTTCATATAGGTCCAGCCAAGGGCGTCTATTAAGAGGAATATAGAGACAACCTTTTTTTGCTGTGACCCGGCTCTGCCGACGTTAGTACCTTTATCCATTCTTCACATGCTCCTGCCAGGCATTCACGACCCTCTTGCTTGCGGCAAACCAATTATCACGGGGAGATATGGATGCCGCAGGAAGAAGCCCGGATATTGCCTTAAAGTTTTCTTTATAGGACTGGTCATCACTACCTTCGGCTGCATCCGGGATTGAAAAATAAAGGAGCGCGGCGCAGGCGTATATCAGAGTCCTCGGACTCCCTTTACGAAAGGTTTTCAGGAGCAACAGTTGTTGCGCGATTCCTTTACCTGAACGCCTGTTGCGCACTATCCACTTTGCCCAGCCGCGCAGACGCAACCGAAGCCCTTCGCTCTTACGATACCTGTTGATCAATTTATGAGGATCATTCGTCCATTCCAGCTCCAGGTAATGGTTCATCTCCCAGATCCAGAGCACCTTCATCATTTCTTTTATTTCCAAGAAACGTTTATGAACATTACTCCTGAAAACTTCTATCTTAGATTCGTCGCCGTTCCATCTCATAACCTCGTCCATCACAGGGTTGAACTTAACTGATGTCCAGTACCGCACGTCCTCAGGAAGCGAGGCTAGTCCGCTGCGCGTTTGCGGGTCTGCTATAGACTGAACGCACCCGGTAATAAGCTCGGCCCTTTCCCTGTAGGTAGGTTTGTAGTTATTTTGAAAAACCAAAAGAGAACCACCAAGGTCAAGTGTCAACTTCAGGTTCATATAATTGGCTCTCTGAATATCTCTGGCATCGCCATATAAAAGCCCTTCATAAAGCTTCATATGCTCGACCATTCTATTGAAGAGCAGATGAAGGCCGTCCCACCTTGGAATATCCCCTGCATCAAAATCAGGTATTAAAGCAAGGATAGATCTATCGCCGACAAGGACCTTGCCGTGCACTTTGAGCTCAACTGCAAATATATGAGGCTTAAGGTTTTTAAAATACTCGGGCGTTACCGAGCCGACATCCAGATCCGGCTCGATGCCGATACCACGAAGGATGTCAGAGAATATATGCTCTACCTTTCCGGCAAGGGCGCGTGCCTGCGCAGGATCCTTCGCAACAAGAAGGAATTCCACATCACCTAAGAGACTTACGCGACCCTTTCTGGTGCGCATAAAAGAGCCCTCACCTCGCGCAATACTACCGGTCAGAATAAGTGCTGTCATCTTACTGGAGATATCCTTTGGCAACACACCGGCAGCATCGGTAAAGAGACGAATAACGCGTGCGTTCATCGTCTCTTTAAGGTTACTATTCCTGTTTTCAAAAAGGAGAACCGACATTAATCTCCCCCCCCTGACCAGTCTTTCGGCCTACGCGGTGGCAAGCCTTTTGTGTCAGACGAATTAGATGCGCTACCGGTATTGACACCACCACTCGCACTATCTGCCAACTCTCCGTCACCACCAGGCCTCCGGACCTCTACGTCAATCGCATCCTGATTCTCACGCGCCTTTTCCTCATTGACAATACGCTCCAAGGCAATTGTGAGAAAGATCAAAAGCCAGAAGAGTTTTGTATTTTGAGCACTTAGAAAGGTTGCAGAAATCACAAATCCAGACAGTGAAACAATCAAGACATTAGGTAACAAGGTCAGCTTTGGATCATCTATTAGAATTTTACGTAACCGCCACAGAGATCTATAAGTATAAGCAATAATTGCCAAGAAGAATAACAATGCCGGCAGCCCTAGCTCTGCTGCAATTGAAAGATAAGTATTATGTGCTATAAAACGCCTAGTAAGTCTCGGTTCATAAACTATTGAAAGAGATTTAAAGT
>UOEA01000028.1_pt1 | contig 28486 bp, 23 predicted proteins | sample 1988571 | NCBI WGS metagenome assembly UOEA01 (sample SAMEA4712194, study PRJEB27164) | hydrothermal vent metagenome | biome: marine basaltic hydrothermal vent biome; feature: marine hydrothermal vent; material: mineral | place: Pacific Ocean | collected 2011-06-14/2011-07-23 | depth 1689 m | reverse complement strand
CCTACTGATGAATTTAGCCGTGCGCAGCAGACCTGCGGTCAGCAAAGTCTGGTAGGCAGCAAAGGTGTCACGCGTAGTAAGAAATCATGTTAACGAATTTAGCCGTACGCAGTACCACCGGAGGCAAAGTCTACCGGGAAGTACGACTTCGTGCGTAGTAATAGATCCTATTAATGAATTTAGCCGTGCGCAGCAGACCTGCGGTCAGCAAAGCCCTTGCGTAAATGTTAAGCGGTTTGTTAGTCGATAAGTTTTAATTAATGAATTTAGCCGTGCGCAGCAGACCTGCGGTCAGCAAAGCCCTTGCGTAAATGTTAAGCGGTTTGTTAGTCGATAAGTTTTAATTAATGAATTTAGCCGTGCGCAGCACTTAAGTATCTAAAGAAAAAGGCCGATTTATAATTAAGGGCTTTTTTAGCCTGTTGCCTTTGGTGGATTGGTCTGCCAGGGGCGAGTGTGTTAGCTGCTTATTAGGGTATTGTGAGCAATATATTTTTTCATATAACAGCCGCGGCATATTTTGTCGCTACGCTGGTCTTTATCGCCTATCTGGTAAAGCATAGCGTAGGGCTGGTAAGGGCCGGTCGGTATATATTATACGGCGGTTTTGTCGCGCATTCACTTACGCTGGTTCTGCGCCTTATAGAGGCCGGACATGCGCCTGTGGCAAGCCTCCATGAGTCGCTTACGCTTTACGCGTGGCTCACGGTCGCTGTTTATGTAGTACTGCTCTTTAAGTACAGGATGGAGGTTCTCGGGGCTTTTGTTGCGCCCTTTGCGCTGCTCTTGACTGTAACGGCATCTTTACTGCCGAGTGAAATAGTACCTCTTGCGCCTCTACTGGAGAGCTACTGGTTGCCAGTCCATGTAGTGCTGGCTTTTCTTGGAAATACCTTTTTTGCCCTGGCCTGCATAGCGGGCATTATGTACCTTATTCAGGACAGGTATCTTAAGAAGCACAAGATCAAGGGGCTTTATTTTATACTGCCTTCCCTTGAGGTATTGGACGACCTTGGTTATAAGTGCCTGACTTATGGTTTTTCATTTTTAACGCTTGCGATCATAAGCGGGGCCATATGGTCTGATTATTCGCTTGGTACTTACTGGTCGTGGGGTGCGCGGCAAGACTGGTCGCTTATAACGTGGATTCTCTACGCGGCGCTATTGCACGGTCGTCTTACCACGGGTTGGCGCGGCAGGAAGTCGGCGATATTTTCGGTCGCTGCATTTGCTATACTTTTAGGGTCTTTCTTTATTATATATTTTATAGTGGGCGCGTCCCACGGACTGGTTAAATAGCCAGGCAGCGCAGACTGAATTAATTCAGTCAATAAATTAGCCAGACAGAGTTTATGAACCTTATAATTGTAGGACTTAATCATAGAACAGCCCCTGTGGAGCTTCGCGAGAAGCTGACCTTTCCAACGGACGCTCCGGACGGGACGAATGTCTTTAGCGAACCGCTGAAGAGGCTCGTTACCCGTTACGGCATAAACGAGGCAGTTATTCTCTCTACCTGCAACAGGGTCGAGATTATCGGGGTTGCCGAGGATATCATCGAGGGTACCAGAGAGATAAAGCGTTTCCTCTCTGAATACCACGATATTCCGGGTGATAAACTTCGTGACCATCTCTACGTTCATATCGCAGAGGATGCGGTAAAGCATCTCTTTAGGGTAAGCTCTGGGCTGGACTCGATGGTCGTTGGCGAGCCGCAGATACTCGGGCAGGTAAAGGACGCGTACGGCCATGCCGTGCTTAATGATACCGCCGGCGTTGTTATCAATAAGTTATTCCATAAGGCGTTTTCCGTATCCAAGCGCATAAGGACAGAGACCCGGATAGGCGCGGCAGCGGTTTCTATAAGTTACGCAGCCGTTGAGCTTGCAAAGAAGATATTCGGCGACCTTCAGGGTAAGACCGTTATGCTCGTAGGCGCCGGAGAAATGGCAGAGCTCGGCGCCAAGCACCTGTTAAGCGCAGGCGTAAGAGATATAGTTATAACCAACAGGACCTACGAGAGGGCCGTTGCAATGTCGCGCGAGTTTGGCGGTAAGGCCGTTATGTTCCGCGAGATGGTTCATTACCTGAAAAACGTAGATATCGTTATTGCCTCGACCGGAGCTCCTGACTTTATAATTAAAGCGGATGACGTTAGCGGCGTTATGCGTGAGCGTAAACACAAACCGATATTCTTTATAGATATCTCGGTGCCGCGCAATATAGATCCGCTTGTAAATAATATAGATAACGTTTATCTTTTTGATATAGATAATCTGCAGGGCGTTGTAGAGGCCAACCTTAAAGAGCGTGCAAAAGAGGCCGAGGACGCAACGCTTATCGTTGACGAAGAAATAGGTACTTTTTACAGGTGGGCCAACTCCCTTGACGTCGTTCCGACTATAATCGCTCTTAGGCAGCAATTCGAGAAGATCAGAAAGGGTGAGATAGAGAAGGCGGCAGGCCAGCTTGGCGCTCTAAGCGATAAAGAACTTAAGGCGATAGATGCCATGACGACATCCATCGTCAATAAGATTCTGCACGACCCTATAAGTCATCTCAAGCAAGAGGCCAGCAACGTAGAAGGTGATATGCTTATAGACGTAGTAAGAAGGCTCTTTGATCTCGACGAGGAGCAGGAAGAAAAAAAAAGCCTTAGTAACTCAAAGTAAGTACCTGTTGGGCGGGTAGAGGAAGGTAGAGAGATTGAGTGTTCCGATAAAGATAGGTACTCGTGCAAGTCAGCTTGCACTGTGGCAGGCCGAGTGGGTAGCCTCCGAGATAGAGAAGAGGCATGTTGGCACAGAGGTCGAGCTTGTTAAGATAAAGACTACCGGCGATAAGATCACCGACGTCCCGCTTGCTCAGGTCGGCGGTAAAGGGCTCTTTGTTAAAGAAATAGAAGAGGCGCTCCTCTCCGGTGAGGTAGACCTGGCGGTACATTCGATGAAGGACGTTCCGACGTACTTTCCGGACGGCCTTGAGCTGCGCGCCATAACAGACAGGGAAGATGCACGGGACGCGCTCTTGTCCAGAGACAATGTCAAGCTCCTTGATCTGCCAGACGGCGCGCGGATCGGTACTTCGAGCCTTCGCCGTCAGAGCCAGCTGCTGTGTCTAAAGCCTGAGCTGGAGATACTCCCGCTCAGGGGCAACCTTGATACAAGGATCCGAAAGCTGGAAGAGGGCGAGTACGATGCGATTATTCTCGCTGCTGCGGGTATTAACAGGCTCGGATGGGCAGGTAAGATAACGGAATATATATCTCCTGCTATTATGCTTCCCGCTATCGGTCAGGGCGCGCTCGGAATAGAGACGCGCATCGGTGACGAGAGGATAATCGATGTGGTTGATAGCTTTAATGATGAGAGCACGTCTTATGCCGTACGCGCCGAGAGGGCTCTGTTAAAGAGGTTGGAAGGCGGGTGTCAGGTGCCGATAGCGGCTTATGGTACGGTCTATAAGAATACGGTAAGTCTTACCGGGCTTGTCGCCTCGACCGACGGGAATACCGTTATAAAAGATATTATAGAGGGCAATGTCTCGCGGGCCGAAGAGCTCGGGGTAATGCTCGCCGAGAGCCTGCTGGAGGCAGGCGGCACGGAGATATTAAAAGAGTTTTATGGCACCGAGGTGGAGTAGTTTTTGCCGCCGGGAGGGCGTTAAATGAAGGCTTCAGGGGCTTTATTATTATTTGAGCAGAAGGGTGTGCCGTTTAAGAGCGTTGACGCCTTTTTTGACGGTCTTAAAGGGGCCTTTGAGGATGGTTTCGTCCTTGCGCGATCTGGCGGCGAGCTCCGGTACTTCTTTGTTATTCAGGGTAAGCCCTATATCGCTGCCGTAATTGACGGCGAGGCGGCTAGAGTTACCTCTATTGCGGACTTTTTCTCGTGGTACCGCAGTATCGAGAGTGCTGATATCGAGGTCTATAAGGCCGATAAGAAGGTGCTTCTCTGCCTTCTTGTCAGGATACATTACAGCCCTGAACTGAGCTTTACTACAGACCAGATGGCCCCGGAAGAGGTCATTGAAAATATGGAAGGCAGGGGCAAGGACGCTGTCATTGCCGTATCGGACGCAGGCGGCGAGAGCGGGCTGTGGCACTTTGTCATCTTTGTCGGTGGTAAGGTCGCCTATACGACGCTCTTAAGCGAAGGCGACGTTGCTGCGGAAGAAGAATCCCCTGCCGATAGGCTTATATCCTACATAATGAGCGCTGCTAAAGGCACTCCGCTTCTGGTCGAGATATATATCGAGACAAAGATAACGCCGGCGGTTGATGTAAAGGCCTTTGAAGACGGGAGCATTACCGGGCAGTATCTTGACCTTACGGACGAGGTGGCATCAGCCTCGGAAGTTGTATTGGAAGCCGAGCCTCTGGCAGAGCCGGAGTTGGAATCAGCTTTAGAGCTTGACTCTGAGGTAGAGGCTGAGCTGGTACCGGAGCTGGAGATAGCAGAGTCAGATACCTTGTCGGATGAAGCTTTAAATCTGGATGAAGCTTTAACCTCGGACGGGGCTTTAACCCCGGATGGGGCTTTAACCCCGGATGGGGCTTTAACCCCGGATGGGGCTTTAACCCCGGATGGGGCTTTAACCCCGGATGGGGCTTTAACCCCGGATGGGGCTTTAACTGATGAGGTAGTTACTGAAGATATATTGCCGGAGGCCGCAAGTTCTTTAGAGCTCGAGGTAGGGGACGGAGCTGAAGAGCCATTTCTGGAGCCTCTGGAGCCTATAGACGAGGAGCCAGAGAGTGGGCCCTGCCCGGAGCCAGAGTCTTTAGAGGAGTCAGAACCCCTTGGCGGCCTTGAACCGGCAGAAGAAGATTTAGAAGAGACAGTCAACCTGAGCGCAGAAGAATCGGGCAAGCGTCTGGCGGACGGCGGCGAAGAATTTCCCGAAGAGTTACTAGAAGAGGTCTCTGCAGAATTTACAACAGAAGAAGAGTCTTTTTCCGCAGAGCCGTTGCCAGACGAGTTTGCAGAGCTTTCTATGGAGGAGCTCTCCGAGTCCTTTGATCTGCCAGGCGGTAATGAGGACGCCCCAATAGACGAAGACGAAGAAGATCTTTTGCAGGATGACGCTGATGATGAGGGTTTTGGTTTGACCGGTAACGCGCCCGATCTTGAGGAGCCGGTTAAAGAGGCCGAGGTAGAGGAGTTAGAGCCGGAAGCAGGAGTCGACGATCCGGGCGATGCTTTGACAGGGAATGCGCCGGTGACAGGGAATGAGCCTGAGGTTCCTGTCTTACCTGAAGATTCGCTTTTGGAAGAGGATCCTTTTTCTGCGGATGAGGGCTTTACGTTTGAGGATGATTCTTCCGCCAGTTCCGACGCATTTTTGCCGTCGCCGGAAGGTTCTTTTGAAGAGGACCCCCTTTTAAAGGAGGAAGATACAGGGCAAGACATTATAGAGGATCTGGAAGATAGCGGCGTTGAGACTACATTCGGTCTGGACGACTCAGCAGGCTTTACCAAAGATAGACCAGAGGCCCCTGTAGAAGAAAGCGTTGATGAACTTACGAGCGGCCTTGAAGACGATTTACCAGAAGAGGACGGCCAGCAAGACGCTGCTGCGCAGGAAGTCGTTACCGAGGCGGCGTCGCAGGAGGACGTAGAGAGCGAGATCATAGAGGAGGCCCCGGACGAGGTTGTCCTGGAAGAGGAATTACCTCCAGAGGCTCCGGTTGTACCGAAAGATAGTTCTTTTAAGCCGCTCCCTATTGAAGAAGGTATGGGGCAGAGGCAGCCAAAGACCCATCCGCTTGCGGCGACCCTTACGGGAAAGGACGGCGAGGTTTTCACGCTTGGCACCATAACTAATATAGGAAAAGAAGAAGGTTCGGAGATAAAGTTAGAGGGTATGCTTGCGGCCAAGAAACTTGCGGCTATAATAAGGGGTAAGGATTCTTTTAAGGTGGTAAAGAAGGGGGGAGGCAAGTCTGCGCTCAAGGTAAATGGCGATAAGGTAGAAGGCGAGCTTGAACTCGAAGACGGCGATACGTTAGAGGCCGGTAATCTGAGCCTTAAGTTTAGTGTCGTAAAGAGCTAGGCCTTGTTTTTATGTTTATAGAATATTTTGTAATAACCCGGTAATCCAAACCATAAACAACTTTCAATCAAAGACGGTTTTCGCTAAGAATAGAGATGCCAAAAGGAAAGGTATATTTTGTAGGGGCAGGCCCGGGCGACCCCGGTCTGGTTACGCTTAGTGCAGTAAGGGCTCTTGCAAAGGCCGATGTGGTCATCTACGACTTTTTGGCCAATAAAAGGCTTCTTGAGTATGCTGTTCGCGCTAAAGAGACGATCTATGTCGGTAAGAAAGGCGGCTCCCGTTATACCACGCAGGAGCATATAAATAAGCTGCTTCTTAAACACGCTGGAGCCGGTAAAATGGTTGTCAGGCTCAAGGGCGGAGATCCTTTTGTCTTTGGCCGGGGCGGCGAAGAGGCCCTGGTTGTTCAGGAAAAATCCATCCCCTTTGAGGTTATCCCGGGCGTAAGCTCGGCTGTAGCGGCGGCAGCCTATAGCGGCATACCCCTTACGCATAGAGGCGTTGCCTCGTCTGTCAGTATCATAACGGGTCAGGAGAGCGCTCGTAAGGCCGTAACCTCTATTGACTGGGGCGGGGTTGCCTCGGGTAAATCAACGCTTGTTGTGCTTATGGGCTGGAAGAACCTTCCGCTTATTGTAAAGAGACTTCTAAAAGAAGGCGCAAAGCCCTCTATTCCCGTGGCTGTAATAAGATGGGGTACGCTCCCGCTTCAGAAGTGCGTAACGGCAAGGCTCGATACCGTGGTTCAGGTAGTAAAGGACGAGGGAATCTTGCCGCCTGTCGCGATAGTTGTGGGCAATGTCGTAAAGCTCAGAGAGCGTTTGAACTGGTTTGAGTCAAGGCCGCTTCACGGAAAAAATATTCTGGTTACAAGGGCCTCTATGCAGAGCGGAGCCTTCGCAGGTCTTTTAGAAGAACGCGGCGCCTCGGTCGAGGCCGTAGCCCTTTTAAAGACCGTAGCTCCGAGCAGTTACGCTCCTCTTGATAAGGCTATAAGGCGTCTGGCCTCTTATGATTGGGCTGTATTTACAAGCGTTAATGGTGTAGAATATTTCATCCGAAGGCTCTATAAAAAGGGTTACGATCTGCGTGAATTAAAGGGTGTCAGGCTTGCCGCAATCGGTAAGGCGACCGAGGCAGCCCTTCGGGCGCGGGGGCTGCGCGTTGATCTGGTTGCCAAGGATTTCAGGGCCGAAGGTCTTATCGCGGCCCTGAAGGGTAAGGTCAAGGGCCGGAAGTTCCTTTTGCCGCGCGCAGAAAAGGCGCGCGAGGTATTACCGGAGTATATAGAAGCAAAGGGCGGAACGATAGATATTGCTCCGGTCTATAGGACGATAAAGCCTCGCAAAGAAGGCGAGCGCATAAGAGAGCGGCTGCTTGAGCGCGGCTATGATGTGGTAACATTTACATCAAGCTCGGCAGTTAAGAACTTCGTATCACTGCTTAAAAAGACCGAGATAGCCGGACTTATGATTGGCGTGACGGTAGCCTGTATAGGGCCTGTCACGGCAGAGGCCGCAAGGGCTGCGGGTATCAAGGTCGATATTATGCCAAAGAGCGCGACCGTACCGGAGATGGCAGAGGCTATCGCTGATTTTTATAGTGACCGTAGCTGACGGGTATTGCAGAGCAAAGGTATTACTTTTAGGATAAAGACCGCCAGCGGCGGCTAAGGCTATCGCTGGTTTTTTTGATAAAGAGAAGAGCATTTAACTTGACTGAGACGTAGTGAGGAGAGGTTATGAATTTTCCGCAGTACAGGCCCAGAAGGCTTAGAAAGAGCGCCCTTATAAGGAAGATGGTCAGAGAGACCGAGCTTACGGCCTCGGACCTTATCCTGCCACTCTTTGTTATACACGGCAAGAGTGTCAGGAACCCGATCGCATCTATGCCGGGGCACTTTCAGTACTCGGTAGATCTTATTGGTAAAGAGGCACAGAGCGTCTGGGAGGCGGGGGTCTCTGCGGTTATCCTCTTTGGCATACCGCAGGAGAAGGACCCGATAGGTAAGAGCGCCTTTGATCCGGAAGGGCCTGTGCCAATGGCGATAAAGGCCATTAAAGAGAGCGTCCCTGAGATGCTTGTTATAACCGACGTATGTATGTGCGAGTATACCTCGCATGGTCACTGCGGGATTTTTAAAGACGGCGACGTTGATAATGATAGTACTTTAGAACTTCTGGGTAGAGCGGCCCTCACCCACGCCGAGGCCGGAGCCGATATGATAGCCCCCTCCGATATGATGGACGGGCGTGTAGGGATGATCAGGAAGCTTCTCGATAGGGGCGGCTTTAGTGATATACCTATAATGAGCTATGCCGCAAAGTATTCAAGTGCGTTTTACGGGCCTTTCAGGGACGCTGCCGAGAGTACGCCGGAGTCGGGCGACAGGCGCGGCTACCAGATGGATCCGGCAAATAGCAACGAGGCGATGCGCGAGGTCGCCCTTGATATAGGGGAAGGCGCTGATATCGTAATGGTAAAGCCGGCGCTGCCTTATCTGGATATAATAAGAAGGGTAAAAGACGAGTTCGACTATCCGGTAGCGGCCTATAACGTAAGCGGCGAGTACTCGATGGTAAAGGCCGCCGCTGCAAAGGGCTGGATAGACGGAGAGGCCGTAATGATGGAGACCCTGCTCTCGATAAAGAGGGCCGGGGCTGATATAATAATAACCTACTTCGCAAAAGAGGCAGCGCTGCTGCTTAAAAAGGGTTAGATAGTTCAAGTGTTATAGGTTGATTTCGTTCGAGATGGCGGGATGTCGTCTAAGACGGTTTGTAAATGAAGCAGCGTTGCTGCTTAAAAAGGGTTAGATAGTTCAAGTGTTATAGGTTGATTTCGTTCGAGATGGCGGGATGTCGTCTAAGACGGTTTGTAAATGAAGCAGCGTTGCTGCTTAAAAAGGGTTAGACAGTTTAAGCGTTAAAAATAATCCGCTTTAGACGGCCAAAGGGCTGCTTAAAACGGTTTACAACAAGGAGATATTTTATGCAGGAAAGTGATATGAAGGGCGGCGGCGGAGGCCACGGTCATGGCGGGGGTCACGGAGGTGGTTCTGGTGGCCATCCCGGTGGTCATAGCGGGCCTAAAGGGCACGGTCACAGTACCGGCGGTAAGGTAAGTCACGGCGGTGCTATGGGAAAGGGCGGCGAAAAGGTCTGGAAGCCCAGGCTCATAGCATGGGAGATGACTCGTTCATGCAACCTTAATTGCATTCATTGCAGGGCCGCGGCCCGCTTCGGGCCATATAAAGACGAGCTTACTACGGAAGAATGTATTAAGTTCCTGGATGACGTAAAGTCTTTTGCCGATCCGATAATGATCTTGACCGGCGGCGAGCCTATGTTGCGCGACGATATCTGGGAAATAGCCCAGCACGGCACGGATATAGGGCTTCGCATGGTTATGGCCCCCTGTGGTTTTCTTATAACGCCGGAGACCGCGCAGCGGATAATCGATGTAGGTATTAAACGTGTGAGTTTCTCGATAGACGGCGCGACAGAGAAGAGCCACGACGACTTCAGGCGTGAAAAAGGCGCATTTGCAAGTGTCATGACCGCGATAGAGAGCTGCAAGAAGGTCGGGCTGGAGTTTCAGGTAAATACGACTATCTCCAAGCACAATCTTCATGAGCTGCATGATATCCTGAAGCTTGTTATCAGTCTCGGCGCAAAGGCGCACCATCCGTTCCTGCTCGTTCCGACCGGTAGAGGCTCTGATCTGAAAGATCAGGAAATATCACCGGAGGACTATGAAAAAACACTTAAGTGGTTCTATGACATGCGTGAAGAGGTCCCTATCCAGTTCAAGCCGACCTGCGCACCGCATTATTACAGGATATTCAGGCAGGGCGAGCGTGAAAAGGGCGTATCGGTAACCCCTGAGACGCACGGTCTGGATGCGATGAGCAAGGGTTGTATGGGAGGCCAGTCTTTTGCCTTTGTCTCGCATACGGGTAAGGTACAGATCTGCGGTTTTCTTGAAGAAGAGTGCGGAGATATACGAAAGGAAAAATTCTCTCATATATGGGATAATTCCAGTGTTTTTAAGGAGATGCGCGCGTGGGACGACTATAATGGAAGATGCGGTTACTGCGAGTACAGGAGCGTCTGCGGCGGTTGCAGGGCGCGTGCCTTCGCTTTTACCGGTGATTATATGGATGAAGAGCCGTTCTGCACGTACGAACCAGGTGAGAAGGCCAAGGCTGCGCGGGATCTAAAGAAGCAGAAGGCCAAAGAAGCCAAAGAGGCCAAAGACGGTAACGAGACTTAGACTGAAGCTTTGAGATATGTTATTATATAAAATAGTCGGACCCAGTACGGCAATGACCCAAGCCGTCCAGGTCGGGCTACTGTAAATAGAATATGATGTTAGTATGACCGTTTGAGACGGTTTTTGATTCGTCTCGAGCGGAGTATAAGGGTATGAACTTTGCCATGCGTGATTCCTTCTTTACTCGCGTTAGTAGCGAGGGTTCGGAGACGGTGGAGGTAGCGGCGCAGTGAGTACCGAAGAAGAAAAGAGTGGTACAAAGACGAACGGAAAGGACGCGAACGCCTATATGGAAGAGGTTGAGTACGGCAGAGAGGGTATAGTCTACCTGGATTCGCCTTATACAAAGGCGGATATCATGGAGAGGTATCTGGCTCGCGTTATAGATTTTATAATCGCCGGCGCTATATACGTTCTTTTGCGCGGCGTTGGCCCGATAGCCGCGATAACCTATCTGCTCATCTCCGATGCGCTCTTTCAGGGCCAGAGTCCGGGTAAGAGGATAGTCGGTATGAAGGTTATCTCTCTGGACCGTGAGGACGCGGCCTGCGACTTTAAGGAATCAATACTCAGGAACGCTGTCTTCGCCCTTATTATAGTCGCTTATTTTCTCATCGGCTGGATACCTTATCTGGGCCCGCTGGTCGTGTTTATAGCGGGGATAACCGTCCTATTTACCGAGGCCGCTATCGTCTATAACGACCGGAAAGGCGTACGTTTCGGCGACCGTATCGCAAGAACTATGGTAATAAAGGCCTAGCTTCTTGAGAGCACTGCAAGTCGTTGCTTTTAATCTATATCATTTAATAAATTTCCAGAGACCTTACTCCTTGTTTAAAAGGAGTAAGGTCTATTGTCACTTTAGTGGTGATAGATTCAATTCCTATATTTCGAAAGGGTTTTATATAACAGAGCTAAAATATTTGTCACCCTGAATTTATTTCAGGATGACAAATATTTTAGTATTGATCTTTTTAAGACAAGACAGATGCTGAAATAAATTCAGCATGACAGGTTGGCTTTTTACTTCCCCCTTTGAAAAAGGGGGAGGTGAGGGGGATTTAATCCCCTATAATATTCGTCTTAAATTCTTCGTCAACCCATATACCTATAACCGTAAGCTGCGGGTAGAGGCTTTTTAGCAGGTCTCTGGAGGCCTTGGTCTGTACTCTATGTGTCGCTTCGTCGACCGGGTTTCCGGCGCAGTCGTAGTGAGCGACGACTGCTATAAACTTTGAGCCGTGTTTCTCAATCGAGATATCCATCTTCTGCTGGATGGTTTTGCGAAAGGCCTCGTCGGTCAAGAGCCTGTCTATACCCGTCTCTGTTATCATATCCACATACTCGGCACCTGATAGTTCCTGGACCTGCTTGATCACAGGCAGTTGGATGCGCCCATCGATGCAGTTAAGTGCTGTTGCGAATGTCTTCATAATAAACCTCCATAGATGCAAGACCTGAAGCAGGCCCTGTATAATTTCGTTGAATTTATTTTACCTGTTTTTGGAAAAGGTCTTTACCCTGAATTTACCGTCTGTGTACTGCAGGTATTTTTTGCTGCCCTCAAAGCTTCCCGGGTTAGCATATGTACCCTTTTTTTTGTTTGCGACCTCTATCTTTACAGCCGGTATGTGGGTATGGGCGAGTATTACGTTGTCGAAACCAATGGCTATTTTTTTCCTTGCAAAGTTCTTGAAGCGGCGTTCGAGCTCGCGCGAGCGGATCGGGTTTCGTCTGCTATTGCCCGAGAGTTTTTTTGCTATATTCCAGGTTGCCTTATCCGGCAAAATATAGATGAGCGCCTTAAAGAGAAAGCTTCTTATCAGCCACCGCCACATGCGGTAGCCGGTAGAGTCGTCGCAGATATCTCCGTGCGCCAGAAAAGTCCGCTTGCCTTCTATATCTATCTCATGGGAGGAGGTAAAGACTTTAGCTCCGAGGTCTTTTGTAAAGAAGGAGCCCATTGAAAAGTCGTGGTTGCCCTCAAGGTAGATAATACTTACGCCCACGTCTTTAAGCCTGCTGAGGGCGTCAAGGACAGGTCTGTAATGATCATAGACCACGCTACAGCCGCCCGTCCAGAAATCAAAGAGGTCGCCGAGCAGGACGAGCTTATCCGGACGTTTTTCCTCCGTAGCGAGCCACGCAAGAAAGTCCGAAAGGCTCTCTTGATTGGGGTCGTCTATTCCGCGAAGATGGGCGTCGGCGACGAAGATTATCTTCAATCGTCCTCCAGGGCATCTACCGCGGCCTTGTGCATTATCTCTACGGGCGCTTCCCTGCCTGTCCATAGCTCAAAGCCGAGAGCTCCCTGACAGACCAGCATCCCGAGGCCGGTGTGTATCTTATGCCCTTTTGCCTCGGCCTCGATAAGTAGCGGAGTATAGAGCGGCTTGAAGACGATATCAGAGACGATGGCCGCCGGAGGCAGCGTTGAGATATCCACCGGGGGGTGAGCTCCTCCCTTGCCCATCATTCCGAGCGAGGTCGTATTGATCAGAAGGTCTGCCTGTGAGAGCTCGGGGGCGATGTTAAGTCCGCTTGCGTCTATATGGGCCTCCGGGAAGATACTTCTCAGGTCGTTACGAAGGGCCTCGGCTTTTTCAATTGTGCGGTTTGCGATAAGCACCCGGCTCGCCGTGGCCTTAAGCAGGTTATATGCTATGGAGCGTGCCGTACCTCCTGCGCCGAGTATTACCACGGAGTTATCGTGTGGGTCAAAGCCTGTTTCACCTGTAAGACTTTTAAGATAACCTTGCCCGTCGGTGTTATAGCCGGTCAGAAGGCCGTCCCTGTTGACGATGGTATTGACCGACCCTATGAGACGCGCCTGCTCGTCAACCTCGTCAATAAGCGCCATGACAGACTGTTTGTGCGGAATAGTAATATTGACGCCACTGATGCCCATGGCTTTGATGGCATTTATCGCTGTGGGGAGGTCGTCCGGCGTTACGTGAAATGGAACGTAGAGCATGTCAAGCGAGAGCGCTTTGAATGCCGCATTGTGCATCTGCGGAGAGAGCGTCTGTTCGACAGGATCGCCGAAGATGCAGCAGAGTTTTGTTGTGCCTGAAATCCGTAAAGTCATACGCGACCCTTAATTAGAGTATGGACCTTGCCCTTAGGACGTCCTTTGATATCTGCGCCTTAAGACTATCGGTATCCTTAAAAAGGCGTTCTCCTCGGAGACGCCGGAGAAAGGATACCCTGATATCTTTACCATAGATAGAGTCTTTAAAGTCAAGAATGTGGCACTCTATTACGGTCTTGCCCCTGTTAAAGGTCGGGGCGGTACCTATATTAATAACGGCAGGCAGTAGTTTTCCATTAAGCTCTGCGTAGCCTGCGTATACTCCGGAGCCGGGGATAAGCTCTGCTTTTGTACGGATGTTTGCCGTTGGAAAGCCGAGCGAGCAACCTACGTCGCGCCCTTTTATGACGCGCCCTCTTATAGTGTAGGGTATGGAGAGTAGCCTGCCAGCAGAGCCGACCTTGCCTTCTTTTATAAGGGCGCGGATCCTGGAGCTGCTTACGATATCGCCTTCTTTTTTATGGGCGTCTATTACGCCGACGAAAAAGCCGAGTTTTGCGCCAAGTTCTTTCAGGTATTCGGTGCAGCCTTGCTTGCCCTTTCCAAAGGAGTAGTCGTGCCCTATCCAGACCTCGCGAACTCCGAGTCTTTCTATAAGTATATCTTTAACAAAGGTCTTTGGGTGTGTCGATGCAAAGTCTTTTGTAAAGTTTGCCATTACGAGGATATCAATGCCAACGGCCTCGATCAGAGATTTTTTATCTTCCGGCGAGGTTATCAGAGGCGGACTCTTCTCGGGAGCGAGGACCTTCATGGGATGCGGGTCAAAGGTATATACGATAGATGGGAGTTTGAGTTTTCCGGCGCGCGCCGTTACCTTGCCGATGATCTTTCGGTGTCCGAGGTGCAGGCCGTCAAAGTTGCCAAGTGTCAGGACAGAGCCCTTGATCTTACCGGTTCTTTTTGTATTTTTTATTACTCTCATCGCGCCGTCCTTTTTTTATTTCTTTTTTTTCTTTTCGGCGCGTCTTGCCATGGCTTCGGCCTGCCTCTTTGCGCGAAACTTGATCGTAGTGCCGCATTTCGGGCAGACAGGGATAAAGCCGCTGGTAAAGACAAAGTAGATAATTCCGGGTATTATTCCAAGCAGGCAGAGCAGCAGCCCTACCTTTGTGCTTCCGCATTTCTTAAGTTCCGGCTCGCCTATAAAGTCACAGGCCGGATTAACGCAGAGGACAAGGCCCCGCTCACCTTTATTATTTCCGGGATGTTTTATGGTCTCTAATTTTTCAAAATTAGCAGGTCTTTTCGGTGGCACAGTATACTCCCTCGTGGTCTTTTTTTGCGACGTTGATTATAACATAATGGTGCTGTGCACGGCAGAATTTATCAATATGACTTCTTGCTATGCATAACACTTACTTTCTTAATGAATTTTACCCCACCGCAGGGTGGTGCTCGCCGCACGGCAGAGTCCATAAATAAAGTTTTATATTATGCACGGCACATAACATTCTTAACAAACTTTGACCCACCGCAGGGTGCTGCACACGGCTATATGTATTAATAATGTTTATTCTTTGCCCCGAAGGGGCTTTACCTCCGGTGGTACTGCGTACGGCTAAATTCATTAATATGGTTTTTTACTATGCACGATATCTAACTTATTAATGGACTCTGCCCCCACGCATGTGGGTGCCCTCACGCAGTGAGTTATCTTCTTTTTTTAGATGTCTTATGGGCGCGGCCTTTTTTGGCTTTTTTCTTCTCGGTTGTTGTGAATTTTTTATAAAAGGGTTCGTCCCCTTTTTTGCCGTTCTTGTCGTCTTGTTTATCGACCGGTTTTTTATTTTTACCTGACCGGGCCGGGCCTTTTGGCATTTCAGGGGATTTTCTTGAGGACCCTGTTTTGGAAGTCCTTTCGGGCTTTAAGGCCCTTTCGGGCTTTAAGGCCCTTTCGGGCTTGGAGCCCCTGCCGGGCTTTGCAGTCCGCCCGGGCGTAGTCCTAAAGCCGTCCGTAATCTCTAGTTCGATACGTCTTCTGCTGATATCTACATTAACGAGGTTTACCTGTATCGCTGCGCCAAGCCTTAGCACGTTGCCGGTATGTTCACCTACCAGGCAGTGTTCTTTTTCTATGAAATTATAGTAGTCGTCGGTCAGGGTCGTTATATGGACAAGGCCTTCGACGAAGAATTCTTCGAGTTCTACAAAGACGCCGAAGCTCGTCACCCCTGAGATAAAGCCCGGGAAGGTCTCGCCGACCTTATCGATCATGAACTGGGCTTTTTTAAGGTCTACTATCTCCCGTTCGGCCTCCATAGCCTTACGCTCTCGCTGCGAGGCGTGAAGCGCTGCGCCGGGAAGCCAGGCAGCCATCTGTTCCTGACGTGCCTGGGTGTATTTACTGGCGAGGATATCCTTTAAAAGCCTGTGCACTATCAGGTCGGGGTAGCGGCGTATGGGAGAGGTAAAGTGCGTGTAGTCTTTAAAGGCCAGCCCGAAGTGGCCGGTATTTTCTTCGGAGTAGACGGCCTGCTTCATCGATCGCAGTAGGACGTGGTTGATAAGTCTTTCCTCCGAGGTGCCGGAGGCGGCCTGAAGAACCCTTTGAAAGGACTTGGGGGTAGCCTCGCCTTTTAGCTCAAAGTCAAAGCCTTTGATGAAATCCCTGAAGTCGGCGACCTTGGTCTCGTCCGGCCTGTCGTGGACGCGGTAGATGGCAGGGATCTTCTTTGAGGTAAAGAGCCTTGCCACGGCCCTGTTGGCCGCCAGCATAAAGTCCTCGATAAGGCGGTGTGCGAGGTTGCGCTCGGAGCGTACAATGTCCTCGACGCGTCCTTCCATATCTATAATTATCTGCGGCTCCGGCAGGTCAAAGTCTATAGAGCCGTCCTTTGAGCGTCTCTTTGCGAGCAGCTCTGCCAGCTCCTGCATTATCAAAAGGTCTTCGTTTACGTTTGCGTACTGCTCTGTGAGTTCGCGGTCTTTGTCTTTGAGTATCGCCTTGACCTTTGTATAGGTAAGGCGTTCCGTGCTCTTTATCACGCTCTCGTAGAACTTTGCGCGTGTCTCTTGTCCGCTTCTGTCAAAGTCCAGCTCAGCGGTCATTGCGAGCCTTTCTACCTTGGGTTTCAGGCTGCATATCTCGTTAGAGAGCGCCTCGGGAAGCATCGGTATGCAGCGGTCAGGGAAGTAGACACTCGTTGCCCGCTGGTACGCTTCAGTGTCAAGGCTCGTGCCGGGCTTTACGTAGTGGCTGACGTCTGCGATAGAGACGTAGAGTTTGTAGCCCTGTGAGGTGCGTTCAACGCCTACTGCGTCGTCAAAGTCGCGCGCAGTCTCGCCGTCTATGGTAAAGTTCTTTTTATCCCTGAGGTCGACGCGGCCTTCGCGTTCTTTTTCGGTGACTGTAGTTGGAACTTTATTCGCTTCTTGAGTTACGGCCTCGGGGAAGGTCGTTGGCAGACCGTATTTTTTCGTTATTATATCCGCCTCGACATTCGGGTCATTGGGGTCGCCGAGAACTTCCGTGATCCTGCCTGTAGCGGGCTGGTGACGCGCCGGGTATGCGGTGATCTCTACGACTACTATATCTCCGTCACGGGCCTTTAAAGAGCTGCGCGCGGGTATTACTATATCCTGAAGTATCTTCTCGTCCGACGGGACGACAAAGCTAGAGCCGCGTGCTTTTTTAAAGATACCGACAATCTCGCGGTTTGCTCTGGCCGTTACGCGGATTATGCTGCCCTCGCGTCTACCGTCGCTCTTCTGGTTTTCTACGCGCGCCACGACGCCGTCGCCGTGCATGGCTCCCTTCATCTTACGGGGGGCAATAAAGATATCTCCGGTTGCTTTTTCTTCGTCGTCCTCAGGGATGACAAAGCCGAAGCCGTTGGGGTGGCAGGTCAGCGTGCCCTTTATCAGGTTCATCTTTGTCGGCAGGCCGTAATGACCGCCGCGCGTCTTTATGATCTCGCCTTCTTCGCAGAGTGCTTTAACAATACCCTTAAAGGCGCTGCGTTCGTCACGGGCTATGCCGAGCCCTTTTGCAAGCTCGCGAAAGTTAAGCGGGCGCGAGGCCTCGGCTCGCATAAACTTCAGGACTATATTTCTGATCTTTTCATTCATAGGGTTTCCGTAGGGCTGTTGTTTGGTTTCTGCCCGCCGTAGGCCGTAAAGATGCCGTCTTTAAAGAAGCATTCAACACTGGTAAAGCCCGTAACCTCAAGTGCCTTGCAAAGGTCGGCAAGGGTCTCAAGGGTCTTGTGGTGTTCGGGGTCTTTGTGCTTGTCGTTGTATGACTGGGGGTCAATATCTACTCCCAGCTCTGCGGCTTTTTTTGTCATCTCTTTTTTCCATCTATCTAGGTACCAGTCCTCGATCAAGGTCGACTGCGGTATGCAGTCGTCTATATTTATAAAGAAACCGCCCGGTGCAAGCTGCGAGTAAACAAGGTTGAAGAGTTCCCGCTTTTCTTTTGCGCTCAGGTGGTGAATGGCAAGGACCGAGAAGATAAGATCCGTATTTTCCGGCAGGGCGTTATTCCCGGTTAATTCCTGAAAAGAAGAATGGACAAATCTTATATCCTTATATGCGCCGAGACGTACTTTGGCTTGAGATAGCATCTCCTCGGAGCCGTCTATAAGGGTCGCTTGGGTCGGGATACCTGTCTTTAAAAGCTCTTCCGTGAAGGCGCCGTCTCCGCAGCCGAGCTCGACGATCCTGCGCGGCTGCCCGTCCCCAAGGAAGTGACAACAAAACGAACTAAGCAACTCAAGAAGTCGTGGCCTCAGCGGAATTATCGCATTGACCTTTTCCAGATAACCCTCTGCGTAGTCCTTCGCCGCCCATTTTGTCTCTTTAAAATCTGACATATCTCTCGGATAGCTCCTGTTATTTTTCCGCTATCTCGCTTTTAAGAAATAGGATTATCTGCCAGCGTTCTTCTTCCGGCATAATGTTGAAAGTAGGCATGGCAGTACCCAGCCTGCCGCCGCCCTCGCTTATTGTCCAGAAAAGATAGCCGTCGGTTGCGACAGGCATCGCTGCTATCTTAGAGAGATCAGAGGCTGGCGGATTAAGCGAGCCCCCGGCTATGCCGTCCCCTTTACCCTTATTGCCGTGGCAGAGCGCGCACCTTGTGCGAAAGAGTATGCCGCCGGCGGTAAGGTTTTCGGTATTCGGCGCAAGCGGATTTTTATGGTCTTTATATTTCGGTGCCTGTCCGTGCTCCTTTATGAACTTGGTCCTCTTTGTGGAATAAGAACTACCCACAACCACAGCCTTCGCTGGGGCAGTATTCACAGGGGCAGCCTTCGCTGGAACAGCCTTCGCCGAAACAACATTCGCCGGAATAGCTTTCACCGGGACAACATTCGTTGGGACAGTATTCACTGGGGCAGCCTTCGCCGGTGCAGCCGGTTCAGTTACCTCTGTTGTCGGTTCCGGTGCGGCCTTGGTTTTATCGGCGGTCGTTGTCTGAGGGCTATCGCCGCCGCAGCCGGCGAGACCTATTGCAATAGCTACGGTCAGCATTAAAAAAATTCTCTTCATGGCCTGCTCCTTAGTTTATAGGTTAGGCTTATTATTTTTTGTCTTCTCCGTAGAGGCTGTCCAGAAGGTTGCTGTATCTCTGGCCTATCCGGTCTCTCTTTACCTTATGGGTCGGTGTAAGTTCACCTGCGTCGAGCGTCATGTCGTCGGCTATGAGCGCAAATTTTTTAACATGTTCAAAGGGCGCGAGGTCTTTGAGCCTTTCCCGTATCTTTTTTTCAAAGAAGGTATGGACAACGGGGTCTGTTAAAAGCGTCGGGCCGTCCTTTGCCGTTGCCATCTTTCTCAGGTCTTCCAGTCTCTCGCTATCGGGCACTACCAGGGCGACTATATGCGTTTGCCGGTCACCGAAAATTATTACTTCTTTTATGAATTCATCGGCCTTGAGTATTGTCTCTATTTTCTGCGGGGCGATGTTCTTGCCGGCGGAGGTTATTATGATATCCTTTTTTCTGTCGGTTATGGTAATAAAACCGTCGTCATCAATACGGCCCGTATCTCCGGTGTGAAACCATCCGTCGCAGAAGGCCTCTGCCGTTTCCTTTGGTTTGTTGTGATACCCTTTCATTACGCCCGGGCCTTTGATCAGGATCTCCCCGTCTTCGCCAAGCTTTACTGTGGTACCCGGTAGGGCTTTGCCGACCGTGCCGGGCCTGTTTTCTTTAAGCGAATTGACCGCTATGACAGGCGAGGTCTCTGTCAGGCCGTAGCCTTCTATTATCGGTAGGCCGATCTTATTAAAGAACTCGGCTGTTTCTATTGAGAGGGGTGCGCCGCCGGAGACAAAGTAGCGGATATTAGGTCCTATCTTCTCTTTTATTTTTTTAAAGACGAGCGAATTGGCTATGGAACCGTCTTTGTTCTTGCTCTGTTTTGAGGCAAAGGCGGCCTTAAAGAGAGTTCTTTTTATAGTGCCCGAGGCAGCGGCCTTTTGCATTATCTTCTTCTTTATCTTTTCAAAGAAGAAGGGTATGCCTATCATAAACGACGGTCTGAAGAACTCAAGGTCCGAGCCTACCGTGGTCAATCCCTTTGAGTAAGCGATAGGGACGGCACTGAGCAGAAGCAGGTAATGGATCATACGCTCAAAGGCGTGGCTAAGTTGCAGGTACGACAGGTACAGGTCTGTGGGTCTCACATCTATAACCTCTAGCGAGGCCTTTATGTTAGAGATGATATTGGCATGGCTTATTACCGCACCCTTTGGGATGCCGGTCGTGCCGGAGGTGTATATAATGGAGAAGGGGTCATCAGGGGAGGTCGCTTCCATGCGTTCAAGAAGTCCTTTGGAATCTTTGGCGACCCTGCCCATAATGCTAATACCATGCAGAGAGAAGTCGTTTATATCTTCTTCTTCGCGCTCGCCCTCAGGGGCTCTGCCAGCGCTTAAGACGTGGCGGATCTCGGTCAGTTGCAGAAGAGACGGCTTAAAGGCGGCCTTGCGCTCTGCCGGCAATATTATCGCCACGGCCTTTGAGTCCTTCAGGATGAAGATTTTTTCATCCTTGCCAAGGGTCGTATATATAGGGACGGTAACCGCGCCTATTGAGGTTATGGCAAGGTCTGAGATCAGCCACTCAGGGCAGTTAGGGAGGTCTATGGCTATCCGCTCGCCCGGCTTTATACCTATAGCCATGAGGCCGTAGCTAAGCTCGCGGACCTGCTCTTGAAGACTCAGCATGGAGATTTCCGTTAGCTCATCACCTTGCCTTGTCTTAAGGGCCAGCCGCTCTCTTTTTAGCCTGCCTGAGTGGGTTGGCTCCAGCTCAAAGAAGGCGCGTGGTATTGTATCTCCATTAATCGTCAAAGGAGTTTCGCTGCCTCCTTGCTGTTTGCTTTTCAGGCAGGCTGTGCCTCTTTGCACGGGTCATACCTGTTTGCACGGGTTATGCCCGTTTGCGCGGGTTACTTGTCAGGTACTTTTTCCCAGTCCTTGAGGAACTTCTCCATGCCGATATCGGTTAGGGGATGCTTGGAGAGCTGGTCGAGCACTTTATACGGTATGGTCGCGATATCAGCGCCTATCAGGGCTGCGTCAAGGACGTGTATGGGGTTTCTGATACTTGCGACGATGATCTCGGTTTCGTAGCCGTAGTTTTCATATATCTCGGTTATCTGGCTTATAAGATCCATTCCGGTATTGCCTATATCATCGAGCCTGCCGATAAAGGGGCTTGCGTAGGTAGCGCCGGCCTTGGCCGCTAGAAGCGCCTGAAGCGGAGAGAAGATAAGGGTTACATTGGTCTTTATTTTCTCTGCCGTGAGCTGTTTTACGGCCTTTAGGCCTTCGAGGTTGAGCGGTACCTTAACTACGATATTGTCGTGGATCTTGGCAAGTTCGCGTCCTTCTTTGACGAGGCCCTCTGCGTCCAGACTTACGGCCTCGGCGCTTACCGGGCCGTCGACTATCCCGCAGATCTCCTTGATTAGTTCGCGAAACTCCCTGCCCTCTCTTGCTACAAGCGATGGGTTTGTCGTAACGCCATCTAAAAGACCGTAGTCATTGGCCTTTTTTATTTCATCTATATTTGCGGTATCTATAAAAAACTTCATTAAAGCCTCCCGGGTTAAAACGTTTTTATTTGTTCCAGATGTCTCTAAATGGCTATCATAGTTAAAAAAAAGCGGAAACCAGTCTTAGACTGCTTGACTAAAGACTCTCGGTATGCGAAACTTTTCAGGCAGTACGGGTTATGTTGCGCCCTGCCTGATATTGCTTTTGATCTTTGCCTGGAGTTTTTCCGGCAAGTCCTACAAAAAAGGTATACTATGAAAATATATACCTAAATAGGCGTTTTTGCAAGTCAGAAAGTTTGAAATAGAGGTCTTTGCCTCTTTAAAGTATGCCGAAGTGGCGGAATTGGTAGACGCGCTAGGTTCAGGGTCTAGTGGGCGTACGCTCGTAGGGGTTCGACTCCCCTCTTCGGCACCATAAATTGCTAGTAATAAATAACCGGGTATAACCGGTAACTACCTTAGGACAATAGGACTCAGGGGAGTCGAACGACCTCGCAGCGCCGAGCGATAGCGAGGAAGAGGCGGCAGGAGGCCGCCGTAAGCGAGAGGTCCGGTGTCGATCGCAGCCGTCAGGAAGACGGCGAAGAGAGACCGACCTCCCCTCTTCGGCACCATAATTTGTTAGTAAGTAAGTTCTAGGTATATTCAAGTATTACGTCTAGGCCGGTGGCTTTGGGGAGTCAAGCGGCGTTAAATATCTTCACTTTAGAGCATAAAGAGACCCATATCTTCTTTTTCACAACAAAATTCAAATAAAGGTAAAGATTTCAGGGGTCTTCGGCCGATATAAAGAAGGTAGCCGGCACGTATCGTCAAAGACTGCTTCTGGGCAACCTCGGGCGGTTTTTGAAGTAATAGCCGGCTGCGGGAAAGGCAGGGGCTGTGCCGACTTTTTTTAGGTCTTTAGATAAAAAGACCTTTCGTCTCGGGCGGCCTTGATCCGCCTCAGGTGGGTTACCGCCCTTTCTCTGGGACAATGGGTATTGTTCCTTCTCGCTGTATTAATCAAATTTTACTAATTATAGTTTATAGGCCTCAAGAGGCTTTCTAAAATGCCTCCGGATAAGGGATTTGAGCCATATGGAGCAGGCAGACGAGGGTATCCTTGTAATAATACCCGCATATAACGAAGAAGATACGATCGCGGATGTCATCTCGGATATTACCGTTGAGCAGCCTGCTATCGATATCCTGGTTGTTAATGACGGTTCAAGCGACAGGACTTCGCGTGTTGTTAAAGAGGCAGGCGGGGTCAGGCTTATCGAGCATACCTTTAATATGGGGGTTGGCGCTGCTGTGCAGACGGGTTACAGGTATGCCGTTAAGCACGGGTATTCTGTGGCCGTACAGGTAGACGCCGATGGTCAGCATCTGGCCTCGGAGCTTTATAAGATCATAGAACCGGTACTTTCAGGCAGCGCCGATGTGGTCGTTGGTTCAAGGTTTTTGGGGCACGGCGATTATAAGGCCTCGGTGGTTCGCGGTGTTGGTATTGGTTTTTTTGCTTCGGTTGTATCGACGATAATAGGGCGCCGCATAACCGATCCGTCTTCTGGTTTTCGCGCAACAGGGCGTCGGGCGTTGTTTTTTCTAAGTGAGATATACCCGGAGGACTACCCTGAGGTAGAGGCCCTCGTGCTCCTGCATAAAAAGGGGCTCAGGATAGAAGAGGTGCCGGTCACTATGGCTCCTCGCCAGGGAGGCAAATCGTCTATTACGACGAGCCGTGGTATATATTATATGGTCAAGGTGCTGCTGGCGATATTTGTGGATCTTCTTAAGAAGATAAAGTAAGAGGTTTTAGAAAAGATGCTGAGAGGCCTATGGTACAGTTAATATCCATTATAGTCGTTATCGTACTCTTTGTTCTGGTAATCGATTTTATACGGCGTGGGCTTTTAAAGGAAAAGTACTCGGTACTATGGCTTATCCTGATAGCGGTCGTAGGCCTGTTCGCTGTCTGGAGGGATCTCCTTGACCGGGTGGCGATGCTTGTGGGGGTTAAGTATCCGCCGTCTCTCTTGTTCCTTATGGCCTTTGTATTTGTGCTTTTGATACTCCTGCATTTCTCGGTCGTCATCTCGGTGCTTACAGAGCGTAATAAAAAGCTCGCTCAGGAGGTCGCTATAATTAAGGATGAGCTACTAGAGATCGAGAAAAAATTACTTGATAATAAAAGTAAAGAGTCTTGAGGAGTCCCCGTTAGTATGGAGAATATTTTAAAGAGCAGATGGTTCTCTCCGGCCTTTTTGCTGGTAATGGCGGTAAGCGTGGTTATCGTTTATTCAGGTACGTTCAGTGCCGGCTTTCACTTTGACGATATCCCGCTGATAGTTGAGAACAACGCCCTGCGTGATCTTAATAACTTCTTTGATCTTCTCACGGGGCAGAGGGGCGTGACTATGGCGACCTTTGTCCTTAACTACGCCGTAGGCGGCCTGGACGTTACCGGTTATCATATCGTTAATACGGCGATACATATTATAAACGCAGGGCTTGCTTATCTGCTGCTTACCGCGACCCTTGCAAAAAGCGGCTTTACAACGGAGCGTTCAAGAAAGATAGCCGCAGTCGCGGCCTTATTCTTTGCCCTGCACCCCATACAGACTCAGTCCGTTACCTATATTGTCCAGCGCATGGAGAGCCTTTCCGCGCTTTTTTACCTGGCTGCGCTCCTGGCCTTTGTAAAGGCCGCCGGTCTTAATGCAAAGTCTGGCAGGATAGCACTCTACGGCTCGGTAGTTGTTTTTTATATCCTGGGTTTTTATTCAAAGGAGGTCGCGGTAACGCTTCCGGCGGTAATCTTTTTATACGATCTGTTTTTTGTAAGTTCTATGCGGCTTAAAGGTCTTGCTTCGCGGTGGCCTCTTTATCTGGCGCTTGTCGTATTGCTCGTTTATTTTATAGTCTCTACGGTCGTTCCTGCAGGCGGCTTTGGAGATCTAAGCGAGGAGCTTGCCAGGAGTTCCGCTCCGATAAGCGCTGGCTTCGGGGTGGCTGGCATTAGCGTCTACGAATATCTGCTGACAGAGTTTAATGTGATTATCTATTATATCGCGCTCCTCTTTGTGCCTGTTAATCAGAACCTGGACTATGACTTTCCAATATCGAGCGGCCTCTTCCAGACCCCGGTGGTGCGCGATGGTGCGGTGCTGAATATTCCCATAACCATGCCTGTGGTCTCTCTCGTTATCATTCTTATAATCATCGGCGGCGGGGTGTGGTTGCTGCTGCGTTCGCGCGTGGCCAGCGCCGGTACCGACAAAGGAGCGGGAGGGCGCGCCAGGGTCGCGGCCTTCTTTATCTTCTGGTTTTTTATATTGCTCTCACCGACCTCAAGCTTTATACCCATCCTTGATGTGATCTTTGAGCACAGGCTTTATCTGGCCTCTCTGGGCTTCTTTACGCTAGTTGCTCTTTTTATCGATAGGGTCTTTGCCGGTAGAGGCGAGGGGCTATCCGGCTAGATGGTTTTGTAAATATAAGAGGATTTCTTTTTTTTAACAAGAGTTTGACGGTTGACGCCTTACTTCATTTCAGATAAGCTTGAATACATATAGTTCGTAGCATTGCGAGGAGGATAGATCAGAATTGAGCGCTAAAAGTACAAATAATACCGGTAAGGACGATATCCCTACAATAGGAACCGCGGTTATAGCTGACGATAGTACCGCATCAAGGCGAAGCGTCAAGGCCCATCTTGAGCTTATAGGCTATACTATCGTTGGCGAGGGCAAGAACGGCGTGGAGGCCGTAGAACTTTTCAAGGAGAAGCGTCCCGATATAGTGGTAATGGATATTGTCATGCCGCAGATGTCTGGTATTGAGGCTGCAGCGATCATAACGGACGTCGCACCCGTCCCCATAATACTCGTTACAGGAAGCGATTCAGAGGGTATGAGCAACGAGGCTGTCGAGGCCGGTGTCTTTGGCTATCTTATTAAACCCGTATCGGGCAGACAGCTATCGGCAGCTATAAAGCTGGCGCTTGTAAGGTTTGAAGAATTTAAGGCTATGAAGGAAGAGGTCGAAGGGCTTCGTGATGCCGTTGAGTCCCGCAAATTCATAGAACGGGCAAAGGGAATCTTAATGAAGAGGTGTGCTATCGGTGAGGCCGAGGCCTTTAAGATGCTTCAGAGTCACTCGCAGAGGGAGAACCGAAAGATGCGCGAGATAGCCAATATGATAATCGAGGCCGACAAGCTTATGTAGTAAAATCCGCAGTTACCCACCCGCCCTATATTATATTTTCAGACTTTCTCAAATGGTTTTCCGGCAGTCATTTTTTTCGTAATTTCAAGAGCTCCATTACAATAAAGACAATAGACGACATCGCAAGGGTGAAGCCGAGCTCCTTAATTGTCAGGGCCTCGGTCTTGAAGATCTGTTGCAGGGAGGGGACGTAGATAGTCGCCATCTGCAATATGAATGTCAGGGCCACGGCCCCCAGGAGTGCTTTGTTTGAGAGCATCCCTCCTGTCCCGGACAAAGGGGCTCTGGAAAAGACTGATTTTGTCTCAGAACGTACCGAGAGGACGTGTCCCATCTGAGAGAGGCAGAGCACGGTAAAGACGATGGTCTGCCAGTGCGCGTTATTTGCGACCGATAGGGCCTGGCTCAGCACTGCGATTCCTCCCATTAAAAACCCTACCCATATGATCTGTAGCCCCATACCTCCGGCGAAGACGCTCTCTTTAGGGTGGCGCGGCGGACGCTGCATTATCCCTTCTTCTTCCGGTTCTGCCGCCAGTGCAAGACCGGGCAGGCCGTCTGTGACCAGGTTTATCCAGAGGATGTGTATGGGCAAGAGCGGGATAGGTAAACCAAAGAACGGCGGCAGAAAGATTGCCCATATCTCGGCGGAGTTGCTCGTCATTGTATAGCGTATGAACTTTCTTATATTGTCGTAGATACGCCTGCCGCTTCGTACGGCGCCTACGATGCTCGCAAAGTTATCGTCGAGCAGGATCATATGGCTGGCTTCTTTTGCGACGTCAGTGCCGGTTACCCCCATTGAGACGCCGATATCGGCGCGTTTGAGCGCAGGCGCGTCGTTTACCCCGTCCCCTGTCATGGCGACGAACTCGCCTTTATCCTGAAGGGCCTTTATTATCTTTAGTTTTTGCTCCGGGGCGACCCGCGCGTAGACGCTTATCTCGCGTACCGTCTTTTCAAAGTCTTCAAGCGGGAGTTTTTCCAGATGCGGCCCGGTCATTACCATTTCTTCACCGTCGCTGATTATGCCAAGCCTCAGGGCGATGGCGCGAGCGGTAATGGGGTGATCTCCCGTTATCATGACAGGTCTTATTCCGGCTCGTTTGCAGAGCGCTATCGCTTCTTTCGCCTCTGGTCTCGGCGGATCCATTAGCCCCAGATAGCCGAGAATGATAAGGTCTTTTTCGACCTCTTCGGAGGTTATCTCCTCTGGTAGTTCCGACCACCTTCGCATACCTACGGCAAGGACTCGCAGGCCGTCGCCTGCCATACGCTCGCTCTCTTTTGTAAGGACGCTTCTATCTATCGGTTGCGCCCCGCTTGCGGTAAGTACCTGTGAGCTGCGGTTGATTATCACCTCGACCCCGCCTTTGGTATAGGAGACGTACCCGCCAGAGGGGTCTTTGTGGAAGGTCGTCATCATTTTACGGTCCGAGTCAAAGGGCAGCTCTGCTACGCGCGGAAGGCTCTGGTGAAGGGTTTTTTTATCGTAGCCGTGATCAAGGGCCGCCTGGAAGATCGCGGTCTCGGTAGGGTCGCCGATGAGTGTGCCGCCGGTGTCGTGGCAGGCGTCGTTGCTAAGGGCCATAGCCGTGAGGAGTTCGCGCTCGGGCTCTGCGTCGCCCAGAGCGCCGCTTGCCGTGTCTTTTGCATTGGCGCCGAGAATGTAGAGGTTGCCTCCGGTAAAGACCTCTTCAACGGTCATCCTGTTCATCGTAAGCGTGCCGGTCTTGTCCGTACATATATAGGTAACAGAGCCGAGCGTCTCTACGGCAGGGAGTTTTCTTATAAGGGCGTTGTTCTTTATTAGCTTCTTTGCGCCGAGAGCGAGAGAGACCGTAATGACGGCAGGGAGCGCCTCGGGTACGGCCGCGACGGCGAGGCTTATCGCGGTCAGGAGCATAATGAGCGGGTCTTCGCCGCGCGCCAGCCCCACGGCAAATATCAGGGCGCAGATAAAGAGGATGGCTATTGCTATCTTCTTGCCAAAACGCGCCATTCTTTTCTGGAGCGGGGTCTTGACCTCTTTTTCTTCGGTGAGCATTCGGGCTACGGCGCCGAGCTCGGTCTCCATACCGGTTGCAACGACGAGCCCTACGCCCCTGCCGTACGGAACGACCGTCCCTTTAAAGGCCATGTTGCGTCTGTCTCCAAGGGGAAGGTTCTCATCGTTCAATTTCGCCGTATACTTTTCGACCGGCATTGATTCACCGGTCAGTGCGGATTCGTCTATCTTTAGGTTTGCCGACTCTATTATACGCAGATCCGCAGGGACGACCCTGCCGGCCTCTAGCAGAACTATATCGCCGGGTACTATCTCAGCCGACGGTACGGCCACCACCTCGCCCTCCCTTCTGACGAAGGCCAGAGGGGCGGCCATGGATTTAAGGGCCTCTATTGCTTTTTCCGCGCGGTATTCCTGGACAAAGCCTATTATGGCGTTGAGGATTATTATTATGACGATTACGATGGTGTCTTTGAGCTCGCCGACCAGGCCGGAGATGGCTGCCGCGGCGATTAAGACCAAGATCATAAAGTCCTTGAACTGATCAAGGAGCATCTGGAGCGGTGTGCGCTTCTTGCCTTCTTTCAGGGTGTTCGGTCCTAATTCGTCGAGCCTGTGCAATGCCTCGCTATCGGTAAGCCCCTCGGTAGAAGAACCGATTGAGTCGATGACGTCTTTTATCTCGCGAGTGTGCCAGTGCATACCTTAAATGTCCTAATATTTAGCTCTCTGTAATTGCGAGCGGAGAGGCGAAGCCTCGCAGCAAAGCAATCCGGTATTAATTTGTATGGAGACCGGTTAGAGAACGATCCCCTTTAATCCTCCTTTAC
>UOEA01000023.1_pt1 | contig 30251 bp, 31 predicted proteins | sample 1988571 | NCBI WGS metagenome assembly UOEA01 (sample SAMEA4712194, study PRJEB27164) | hydrothermal vent metagenome | biome: marine basaltic hydrothermal vent biome; feature: marine hydrothermal vent; material: mineral | place: Pacific Ocean | collected 2011-06-14/2011-07-23 | depth 1689 m | reverse complement strand
CCGGTGAGAAGTCGCTCGCACCGGCTGCCGTTATAAGCGGGATAGCCTACTATACGACCTACACACCCTTTATATCGGCCGGCGGTTCGACAGACCCGTGCGTGGTCGGGAACAGGGGAACGGCGACAATTTACGCGGTAAAGTACCTTACTGCAGCGGCCGCTTATAACTGGGACTCGTCTAATGATACTTCTGTGGAAGTCCTGGATGTAACCGACAGGTCTACTGTTGCCGGAGCCGGCATACCATCCGGGCTTGTAATCAGTATAAGCGCCGGTGGAATATCGGCGATAGTCGGGACAGGCGGCGCACTCGTCACCCCTGATATCGTTGATACCGGAAGCACTATACCAACATACTGGAGGGAGGTATGGTAATTTATAAGAAGATAAAGATAGTTGGATTTATAGCCTTTTTGGTTTTGCTCTCATCTTTTACCCAGGCTTTTGCGGAAGATAACAAACCCTATTATCTTGCTCAGGGTGTTGCTTCCATGGAGACGGTAGCGGGCTTTACCCTTAATGAACATGTGAAGGTCTTTGTTGTTTCTGATACGAAGGTCTTTAGCAGCTCGGAAAAAGAGCTCCCTCAGGAGGATTTCAGGGGGCATACATGGGTCTATGTAGAAGGGCCGATAGATAGCTACGGTAATGTCGAGGCGAAGTCTATTTATCTCTTGCCGCGCTATATTAAAGTTGATGAGAGGGCTGAATATCCTTTCATAAAAACACCTTGAGCTGTTAAGGAGTGGAATCTTTTATGGTAAAGCGCCCCGGGCGGTCATTTGTTATCTCTATGATGCTTCTCTGCTTTATTGTTTTTGCAGTTGGCTGCTCAGGAGATAAAGAGGAGAATAAGGACGCGGATAGATTGCCCGCCCCTTCGGGGGGTAAGGGCGACGCGGCTATTTCTTTACGTATATTGCCTCGCAGTCCACGGGCCGGCCAGGAGCTTCAGGTAATAGTAAAAGGCGCGGCTCGCAGCCTGAGTTACGAGTGGGAGCATAACGGCGAAGAAATTCCGGGCGCTTTTTCGGATACGCTTGGGAGTATCGGTTTTAAAAAAGGCGATGAGGTTGTTGTGACAGTCAGCACCGGCGCAGCGCGCGCCAGTGTGGCGACGGTAATAGGTAATACGCCTCCATTGATAAAGAGTGTTACTGTTTTGCCGCAATCCCCGCGCAGGGGTGCTGCGGTTCGTGCAAGTGCTGAGGGCGAGGATATCGACGGGGACTTTCTGCGCTTTGATTATCAGTGGATAATAAACGGGGAAGAGTCTATGTTAAATACCTTTAGCCGTTTAAACGGTAAGGAGTTTGAGAGAGGGGACAGTATCTCGGTAAGGGTAAGGGTAAGCGACGACGCCGCCGTGGGTAATTCTTATACCACGCCTGTCTTTGTAGTCGTGAATGCCTATCCTGAGATAACGTCAAGGCCGCCGCAGTCGTTTCAGGGGTGGGGGTATTCCTATCAGGTCGAGGTTGAGGAGCCGGACGGAGACAGCGTCGGTTTCAGGCTACTTGAGGCCCCTGAAGGCATGGAGATCGATAGCGGCGGCATGATAACCTGGGAGATAAGGAAAGGAAGTGCGGGCAATCATAGCGTGGAGGTAGAGGTAGACGACGGTCACGGAGGAGTTGATACCCAGCGCTATGAGTTAAATATAGGCATATAGGGAGAATAGGAGTATGAAGGGTCCTTCAAACCATATGAGACGGCTCTGTGCAGGCTTCACACTGGTTGAGTTGCTGGTAGTGATATCTATTATGACTATCATTATGGTTATTGCCATTCCGAATTTCCTGCAGTGGCGTAAATCCATAAGGAGTAAAGAGGTTGCATGGGATATTGTCGGTATGGGCAGGTATGGCCGGCAGTTGGCTGCCAATAATAATCTTGAGTTCAGGCTTGAATTCGATATAGATGGCAGGCGTTACAGGCTGACCAGGGGTAATGTGCCTTTTGGCAGTACGGTCTGGGTAGAAGAGAAGCCGTGGGAAAACCTTAATCAGTTTGTGAATTGGTCTACAGGCAGCGCCTGTAACGGTACAGCGGATGTGAATATCGAGTTTAATCCTAACGGCACGGCAGATGCCGCTGTCGATACGATATGTATAAGCGATCTGGATAATAATCTGCGCTATACGCTGATCGTGAGTTTGACTGTCGGTATGATACGCATTGAGTGATAACGTTTTGGCAGTAATGGATGGTTACAGGGCGCGGCAGGCGGTATCCTATATTTTACTTAAGTTTTTCCTTGCCTCGCCGAAGTTAAAATAAGAATAAATCATTGTCTTGAACGGATTTCACAGGTTCTCCTCGATTATCTTTCGCAAAATTAACTGCCTTGCTTGTTTTAGGGGGGCGGCGTGGCGAAGATATCGTTTTTTTTGTGGTTTAGAGTATAAATTATATACAATTATGCATAATTGTAATAAACTTAATAAAGTTATTCTTATAAAATAAATTTGTGAATAATAGTTGAGCTTTTATTTTGGGGCGGTTTTGCGGCAGAGTTACTAATTGTCTTAAATTGCGGTAACCAGTCTTAGACTGCAGGGTGTTGTGTTAACTATGGGAAAAAACAACAAAAATAACCTGAGAAGTATTAGAGAGGGGATGCTCCTCTCTAAGTCCGAACTTGCTCGTAAAGCCGGGGTGTCTCCGCTTACCATCGACCGTGTGGAAAAGGGGTGTACCTGCAGGCTTGATACGAAGAGAAAGATAATCGAGGCTCTGGGTCTTAAGCTCAGTGAGAAAGAAAAGGTTTTTTTTTAGTGGATCTTTTGTAGCGCTTTGAGTTCTTGAAAGAGTAATATTTCGTAAGGGGTCTTGTGGATGGCGTTTACTTTAAGTAAGAAAAAAGAAGTTATAGCCCTGGATGTAGGCTCTAACTCTATAAAGCTTGTTCAGCTTAAACAGGCCAAGAAGGGTTGGGAGTTGATCAAGCTCGCTATAGCCTTCCTTCCACCCGAGGCTATTGTTGACGGCTCTATAATAGATTCTATGAGCGTTACCAATGCCATAACAGACCTTTTAAAGCAGAATAATCTTAAGATAAAAGATACCGTAAGCTCGCTTACCGGACACTCCGTTATTATTAAGCGGGTCAGCCTTCCCGCGATGACCGAGGAGGAGCTTGCCGAGAGCATTCAGTGGGAGGCCGAGCAGTATATACCCTTTCCCATGACAGACGTTAATATTGATTTTCAGATCCTTGGAGAAGACACCGAAGGCAGAGGCCAGATGGATGTTATGCTGGTTGCCGTTAAAAAAGAGGTCATCAATGACTATATAAATGTCATAAAAGAGGCGGGTCTCAACCCTGTCGTAATGGATGTGGATTCCTTTGCCCTTGAAAACATGCTTGAGGTTAACTATGCCTTTGCCCCGGGCGATAATATAGTCATGGTTAATATAGGCGCAAGTGTAACGAGCATAAGCGTTATCGTGGGGGGCGTTACCTCCTTTACACGCTCGATCCCGATGGGTTGCAACCAGTATACCGAAGAGATACAGAGGAACTTTAATATAAGTTTTAAAGAGGCTGAAGACACAAAGCTCGGGAGTGTCAGCGATAGCGTTGAGGAGGCTGAGCTTGCTCAGGTCGTCGATGGCGTCTCAAATAACCTTAGCATGGAAGTGAAGCGGTCTATCGATTTTTTCCTCGGCGCAAATCCCGGGGTTATCGTAAGTAAGATCTTTATTTGCGGCGGAGGGGCAAGAACCTCCAGGCTCGCTGATATTATGCAGGAAAGTACGGCCCTTGCTGTCGAGGTTGCCAACCCCTTAAACGATATAGTCTGTAACTCCGAGGACTTTGAGCCTGGCTTTATTGAAGAGATGGCCCCGTACTTCGGGGTCGCCGTGGGGCTTGCCACCAGAGCCATGGGGGATAGATGATACGTATAAATCTTCTGCCCGTCAGGGCCGCGAAAAAAAAGGAGTCTTTAAGGTTTCAGCTTACGGTTGGCGGACTGATTATATTTTTGGTTTTTTCCCTATCCATAGCCGTTACCCTTAAACTTGGCAGTGACGTATCCTTAATGAAGGAAGACCTTGCAGCTTCTCAGAGGGAACTTATCCAGCTTAAGAGGAAGGTTGGCAAGCTTTCGAAGATAAAGGAACAGAAGCGTATCGTGCAGAGTAAGCTCGATGTCGTCAGCCGCCTAGAGGCCGCACGTAAAGGGCCTACCTTGCTCTTTGCCAAGATATCCTCTGCTATTCCCGAGAGGGCCTGGTTAAGTTCAATGCGGGATCAGGGAAGGATCATAACTCTCAGCGGAGTTGCGTCTGCTGAAGAAGATATTGCGGACTTTATGAGAAGGCTTCAGGCTTTTAAGGACTTCAACAGGGTTGACCTGGTCGTGGCACAGACTACCGATGACGAGATTGCGGGAAGGAATTTTATGAAGTTTACAATACAGGTCATTAAACTGGACTAGACGATGGACCTTGACGTTAAAAAAATTGTAAAGTTTGATTTTATCTTAAAGCTTTCGCTTCTAAAGAAAGTACTTATCCTTATTGGTATAAATATAGTTATTGTGGCTTTATTCGGTCAATTTATGGTCAAGCCTATGCTTAAGGAGATGGCCACGCTCGGCGTCGAGTCTATTGCGATATCTATTCAGTTAGAGGAAAACAGGTTTATTGCAAAGGACATACCCAGGTTCCAGCAAGAGAAGGAAGAGCTTGAGTTAAAGCTTAAGAAGGCTCTCTCTCAGTTGCCCAATGAAAAAGAGATACCGAACCTCATCGAGAGTATAAGTAATGCCGGAAAGGACGCGGGGCTAAAGATCATGCTCTTCAGGCCGCTGCCTGAAGTGCCAAGAGGTTTTTATGCAGAGGTACCGGTGAATATGAATGTCGAGGGTACTTATGAGAGTATCTTTAATTTTTGCAAGAAGGTTAGTGAGCTTCCGAGGATAGTTAATGTCGAGGGAATAAACGTCTTGATCGATGATTCAGGCAAAAAGCTCAAGGGCAATCCGGTGGTCAAATCTGATTTTGTGGCCACAACCTTTAGATTCATTCCTGATGCTGAGCAGAAGGCAAATGCTGCCCGGAAGGGGGGGAAGAAGAGGAGATGAAGAAAAGAGCTGTAATATATGTAGCCTTTTTCTTCGTGGTGGTATTGCTTAGCGCATGCGGCGGTGGCGAGCAAGAAGAAAATGTGCGTCTTAAAAGGGCGAGACCCATTAAAAAGGTCGTTGAAAAAGTCGATAAAAACCCCGGTAAGGTGATAGTCGATTCTTCGATTGCCTTAAAACGTAATCCTTTTAAGAGTTACCTTGCTGAAACAGAGGTTGAAGGCGTAAAGAGGGTCAGGACCCCTCTTGAGTGTTGTGACCTCCGGTCTTTTAGGATATTGGCTATAATTAGCGGTATAGAAGATGCCAGGGTGCTTGTTTTGAGCCCCGACGGCAAGAGGCATGAGGTGAGAAGAGGGAATCTTATAGGCGCCAGAGAGGGCAGGGTCTATGCTATTACTGCAAAGGGTCTTATAGTGGATGAGCTTGTAAAGGACGAGTTGACCGGCAAGAAGGTCAGGACAAGGGTTGAGCTTCGTCTCTCCGGCGGTGGTAAGGGGAAAAATAATTAAGTCGAGTTCGCTGGTAATGAGCGGTATTATATGTACGGTGAGTTGATTTCAGGTCGGTCTCTATATGGTTATATATGGAGCTTAAGCATACGGGGGTAGTCATGAGAATTGTAAAAATAAAAAAGAGGGTTGCCTGTTTCTTATGGGTCTTTGCTATAGCTTTCTTGTTTACTGTAGGGTGTACAGCCAACAAGATAAAGCCCGAGGCAGAGTCTTTAGCAATTGAAGATACCGCTGTCGAGGCAAAGAGTTCCGTAGAGCTTATTAGTGTTGTCAGGATGGGAGATGCGGTGCTTATAGAGGCCGATGGTCTTCTTAGTTTTACATCCTTCAGGCTCGATAGTCCTTCCATGGTAATTATCGACCTTCCTGCCGTCAATGTCGACAAGGTGCAGAGCCCAATAGATATAGATAATGATTATATTACTACCATAACGTCGTCGTCTTATGGCGAGGGTGAGGGTCTTATCGGACGCATAGAGATAGGACTTCAAGAGGGTGTTGCCTATGAGGTCAAGGCCGGAGAGGATAGCCTTCTTGTCGTATTCAGTGGCGCCGTTGCCGGTAGTGTCGATGGCGGTTCTGCGGCGTTAGAAGATACAGGGCTCGGCCCGTGGGATATTGATAGTGAAAACGGCGAGGAAATAGTAGACGGCTTTGCTATGATCGATGACGAGACCGAGCAGGACTTGGACCAGGACGCAGATGAGCCTGAGATGCAGTCTGCTTCTACGGTCGTGGATCTAAAGCTTGAGAGTGACGACGAAAAAACAGTTGTACGCATTATTACAGACGGTGAGGTAGGTAATTATAACGCCTTTGGCCTTGATGATCCAACGCGCGTTGTCGTCGATATATGGGGAATAGATAGTTCTCTTTATGATGACGCTGTGAAGGTGGATTCTGCTATTTTGAAACAGGTAAGGCTTGGCATTCATGATGATAAGGTAAGGTTTGTTTTTGATTCATCCAGTGCAGCGGTGCCGTATTATAGTATTAGAAAGGATGGCCCCTCTCTTGTTGTCACCCTTAGCAGTGACCCGATCAGCGAGCCGGTAGACGAGTCGCAGGCCGGGGCGGCTGAGTTTGAAGAGGATGGTCTGGAGGTGGCAGATGCCGCTGAAGATATCGATCCGTGGAATCTTCCGATCGAAGAAGTCGAGCAGGCCTCTGAAGAGGCGGTAGACGAGGCCGTTACCGAGGAAATAGAGGGAGAAGTTGAGGCCCTGGCCGAGGGGCCGGAAGTGGCGGCCCTGGATGAAGATGAGAAGGCTCTTGCAGAGGAAGCAGAGGAAGGCGGTTCGCAGCAGTTGCTGGCCACGGAGGAGGCTCTCTCCGAAGAAGTCGAAGAAGTTATAGAGGCCGCACCGCGTGCCCCTGTTATTGAAGTGCTGGAAGCAGTAGTCGATCCAGCGCCTGAACTCATGCCTGAGCTTGCGCTGGCTAATGATAATGAGGGCGGAGAAACTACCACTACGTCAGAGGAGCAGGAGGACGCCGAGCTTGCCGAAATGGAGGCTATGGAAGATGCAGAGCCTGATGCGTCAGGCGAGACCCTTACTGAGACTCCGGGCGAGAGTGCCTTTGTCGATCCGACACCTTCTCTTCCGTTGTTACAGGAAGAGATAAGAACGATCGTCCGTAAAGACCCGGTCGATGTGCAGGCTGTGGACTTCAGGCTTATGGGAGACGTGGCGAGACTTACCATTACTAACTCCGACGTTGCCAGATTCAGGGTAAAGGAGAGTACGGACGGTAAGGTTCTAAATATTGATATACTCAATGCCTTTATTCCGGATAACCTCAAGAGTACGCTTGATGCCGCGGCCCTCGGGACACCGGTTTCTACGATAAGTTCTTATCAGGCATATACCGAGCCTGTAGGTAATGTAAGGATCATCGTCAAGCTCAGCGAGAGGGTGCCTTATGATATTAGCCGCAGCGGTAATGCTATAAATATGGACTTCCCCCTTATGACATGGGTGGAGCAGGATAAGGCCGAGGCAGTTAAAAAAGGCGAAGATCTTAGCGATGAGCTCGCTTTAAGTGAAGAAGAAGATGTGGTTAAGAAAAAAGAAGAGGGAGGAAAGTATACCGGACGCAAGATCAATATAGATATGGTCGATGCTGAGGTAACGGATATGCTTAAGCTCCTGGCAGAGGTAAGTGACCTTAATATAATTGCCTCGGGCGAGGTGAACGGCAAGATAACGCTTAGATTAAAGGACGTCCCCTGGGACCAGGCCTTTGATCTTATACTCAGGACAAGAGGGCTTGGAAGTATTCAAGACGGCAATGTTGTGCGTGTGGCCCCAGCAGCCAGGATTCGCGAAGAGCGCGAGGGCGCACTTGCAGCCAAGAAGGCAGCAACCAAGCTTGAAGATATTAAGACGGAATATATAAGGATCAACTATGATAAGGCAAAGTCTCTGAGTGCTCAGCTTGATAACCTTCTGAGCGACAGGGGAAGCATTACCGTTCATGAGCCGACCAATACGGTTATCGTAAGGGATATAAGCATTGCAATTGAGGATGTCAAGAGTTATATAAAGAAGGTAGATATCCCAATACCGCAGGTGCTTATTGAGGCTAGAATTGTCGAGGCCACTTCGAGTTTTGCCCGTGACCTTGGTGTGCAGTGGGGCCTGGATATTAAGAGTGTCGGCAATCAGATTACCACTTCCAGTTTCGGTAGTATGGATGAAAACTACGGTCAGTGGGCGGCGGATCCATCCCAGCAAACAGGGACGCTTGTAAGCGGCGGTACGTATAATGTAGAAAAGAAGAACTTCCTGGCAAATGCAGGTGTTACCAACTATGCTGTTAACCTGCCTGCTACGGGTACGGCGGGTACCCTCGGAGCTCTAGGTTTTATACTCGGTAAGACCGGTGCCAATCCGCTGATATTGGATCTGCGTATCTCGGCCGGTGAGCAGAAAGGTCTGGTAAAGACTATATCAAGGCCTCGTATCATAACGATGAACAATAAAGAGGCAAAGATAGAGCAGGGTGAGTCCATACCGTTCGAGACCTCAACGGTCGATGGTTCTTCTACGACATTTATCGATGCAAACCTGAGTCTTACCGTCAAGCCGCAGATAACGCCGGACGGTAGCGTGCTTATGGAAATAAAGGCGAGCCGAAATTCGATAGGCAGTTTCAGGAACTCCAGCGGCGAGCCGAGTATTAATACGAAAGAGGCTTCAACGCACGTCCTGGTTCGTAACGGCGAGACGACGGTTATGGGTGGTATCATAGTCTCGGATTCAAATAATAGCGAGAGAGGGATACCGTTTTTTAAAGATGTTCCGTTCCTTGGCTGGCTTTTTAAGAGTCAATCCATCTCTGACTCGCAGACAGAGCTCTTGATATTTATTACTCCGACGATACTTAACCAGGAGGATATTGAGGGGTAGTTAAGAACGAAATCTTGAAAATGCACCCCTTGGGGGTGCATTTTTTTTCTTTACCGCCACAAGCGGTATCAATAAAAATCTAAATAATAGGAAAAGTAAAATGTTGAGATATCTTACAGCAGGCGAGTCGCACGGACGTTCGCTGGTGGCGATTGTCGAAGGAATGCCTTCGGGGCTTAATATAGAGGCCTCTGATATAGACAAGGATCTGGCCAGGCGCCAAGGTGGTTACGGGCGCGGCGCAAGGATGGCCATAGAGAAGGACAAGGTAATGCTTAACTCGGGTGTCAGGCACGGGCAGACGCTTGGTTCACCGGTGTCTTTGATCGTCGCTAACCGCGACTGGGAGAACTGGCACGGCAAGATGAGCGAGGCGCGCGTTACCCCTAAAGAGGCAGGGGCGAAGGTTACGAGACCAAGGCCGGGGCATGCCGACCTTACCGGTGTACTCAAGTACGCCCGGGGCGATGCAAGGGATATTCTGGAGCGCTCAAGCGCAAGAGAGACCGCTGTCAGGGTCGCCGTAGGCGGACTGGCAAAGAGGCTGCTCTCCGAGTTCGGGATCGGTATCTGGAGCTGGGTCTTTGAAATAGGTGGCGTTGATTATACGGAAGGTTGTGAGAGTCCCGAGAAGCTCCACAGCCTGGCAGAGGGCTCTCTGGTCAGGTGTCCGGACCAGAAGATTTCGCAGCGTATGAAGCAGAGAATAGATCAGCTTAAAAAGCGCGGCGATAGTGTGGGCGGTTTTTTCCGCGTCGTTGCAACAGGTGTACCCCCGGGCCTTGGCAGTCACGTCCAGTGGGATAGGAAGCTTGACGGCAGGCTTGCCATGGCTCTGATGAGTGTGCAGGCGATAAAGTCCGTAGAGGTAGGGATGGGAGCAGGCGTTGGTAAGCTTCCGGGCTCGCGCGTTCATGACGAGATCTTCTACGGCACGGCGTGTCGTAAGGACGCTGAGTTCTGGCCTCCGAAGAAGAGGTTCTACAGGAAAACCAATAACGCAGGCGGCATAGAAGGCGGGATGAGCAATGGCGAGCCGATCATTTTGAGCGCCGCTATGAAGCCCATACCGACCCTTTATAAACCGTTGTTGAGCGTTGATATGAAGACAAAGAAGAGCTTTGAGGCGAGTGTTGAGAGAAGTGACGTCTGTGCCGTGCCTGCGGCATCGGTCATTGGCGAGGCCGTGGTTGCCTTTGCGCTTGCAGAGTTTTTCCTTGATAAGTTCGGCGGCGATTCCATTGCTGAGATAAAAAGAAACTACAAAGGCTATCTTGCGCAGATTAAGCGTTTCTAGATATTAACCGTTTTTAACGTTTTAGCGTGTTTTTATGGCATTTTAGTCTGTTTTATGGTGTTTTTTGCCTTATAATTCATCCAATTCCGCTTGCCCTGAGCGGTTATAAAGTGTAATCTGTATACAAGAGATATGAATATAGTACTGACTGGTTTTATGGGCACCGGCAAGAGTTCGGTGGGTAGAAGACTGGCAAGTGCCCTTGGCCTTGACTTTGTCGATATGGATGAGCTTATCGAGGAGCGGGAAGGCAGGGGTATAGCCGAGATCTTTGAGGTCTCGGGCGAGCCTTATTTTCGTGATCTTGAAGAGCAATTTGTAAAGAGTATTACTTCTTCAATGAACGAGGTCGTCCTCTCTACAGGCGGCGGCGTAGTTATAAGTCAGGCCAATAGAGAGTTGCTCGCGGGGTGGGGGACTGTCGTCTCTCTAAGCGCAGGCGTTGAAGAGATAGTGCGGCGTGTTGGCGGGGCCCTTGCAAGACCCCTGATAGACGGCGCCGATATCAGGAGTTCTATCGAAGAGAGGCTTGCTGAGCGTCGCGACCTTTACGCCACAGCCGAGCATACGGTCGTAACCGACGGTAAGAGTATTGATGAGGTCGTAGAGGATATTTTGGCATTGGTCAAGACGCAGGAAGGAAGGGCGTAGGATATATGGCTTCAGAGCGGAAGATAGATGTAGACCTTGGTGGCAGGAATGTAGATCGTTCCTACGTCATAACTATAGAGCGCGGTATTTTGGATAAGGTCGGCGAGCGTCTTGTGGATCTGGGGCTCGGCACCGGCAGGTGTGCGGTTATTACTAACCCCACGGTCGGGGGGCTTTATCTTGAGCGTCTCACCGCTTCTCTTGAGGCCGCCGGTATTACCCCTATCATAGTTAATATACCGGACGGTGAAAGTTATAAGAACTTAGGTGAGATATCACGCGTCTATGACCGGCTTCTGGCCGAGAGGTTGGAGAGGAACTCTCCTGTTATCGCCCTTGGCGGCGGTGTTATAGGGGATATGGCGGGTTACGTCGCTGCGACCTATCTACGCGGCGTTCCCTTTATTCAGATCCCGACTACCTTGCTTGCGCAGGTAGATAGCTCTGTAGGAGGTAAGACCGGGGTTAACCATGCCCTTGGTAAAAACCTCATAGGCGCTTTTTATCAGCCCCGTGCCGTCTATATTGATCCGGATCTGCTTGCTACCCTTGAAGGTAGGGAGCTGCGCGCAGGGCTTGGCGAGGTGGTAAAGCACGGGGTTATATGGGACGATTCTTTCTTGAGTTTTATCGAGGATAACGCAGAGGAAATGCTTGCTCTGAACCCCGATGCAATAGCATCTGCCATAGATTGTTCTTGTACGATAAAGGCCGGGATAGTGGGAGAAGACGAACGTGAAACAGGACTTCGCGCGATCCTTAACTTTGGCCATACCTTTGGTCATGCGATAGAGGCCCTGACCCATTATAAAGAGTACAGGCACGGCGAGGCGCTGGCCATCGGCATGGTTATGGCCGCGGATCTCTCGGCAGCCCTGGGGCTTGCCGAAGAGGCGCTGGCGCGCAGGATAGAAAAGCTTCTGGTAGCCTTTGGGCTGCCGACCAGGTTGCCCGAAAGTATCTCGGTCGACGAGCTTATTGCGACGCTTCATCTCGATAAGAAGGTACAGAACGGCAGTATCCATTTTATCTTACTTGAGCAGGCCGGTAAGGTTGTTTTAAGGGCTGTAAGCGAGCGGGAGATAAGAGCCAGCCTGGGGGCTGCGGCCTCTTAGGTTGACCAGGTATTTGCGAGCCTGGCCGCTTCTCACTTTAGACTTGACTTAACCTTGTTTCTTTAATAATTATTAGTAGTTGAAAGCATAACAGCGCAGGGGTAATTATAATGATCAAACAGCTTGTAATGCCTGAAGACGATATCTTTTTTACTCACACAATGGCCAGGCTCCTTGAGGATCAGGGGCAGATGGAAGATGCCTTTACTATATACAAGATACTTGCCGCAGCGGCGCCTGAAGACGAAGCCCTCTCCTGCAAGGTGCGAGAGTTGAAGGTGCTTGCCATGCAAAAAAGGGTGGCCAGAAAGGCGCGGCGCGCCCGCTGAGGCAGCGGCGCACTCCGGTTAGAGTGTCTATGGACTTTGAGGATATATTAGAAGAGCTGGTCTCCAGCGCGCCCGACGCTCTGGCTGCGACGCTTATGGGTATGGACGGTATACCGCTTGCGTGTTTAAACGCTGCGGGTGTTGCCGGAGATATAGAGACGCTTGGCGTTGAGTACGGCAAGATCCTCGGCGAGATAGTAAAGGCCTCGGAGGTTCTGCAACTGGGAAACCTCGTAGAGGTAACTCTTAACCTTGAAGATGTAGTAGTGCTCATGCGGCTCGTAACCCCTGAGTACTTTGTTGCCTTGCTTTTAAAAGATACGGCGATGACCGGTAAGGCCCGTTTTGTTATGAAGAGCTCTATTATAAAAGCTCGCAAGCAGATAACAGAGTAAGGGGACTAGATTGGGCGCGTTAAACGACAGGGTATTGACGATTTGCAGGGAGTTAGAAGAGCATGGCATTGATGGCATGCTTATAACCGATCTTGCAAATATAAGGTATCTGACCGGTTTTACCGGCAGCAGCGCAAGGCTTTTCCTGACCGGGAAGGGCGGCTGTCTTTTAACGGACTCGCGCTATAAACTGCAAGCGGCAGCCGAGCTTAAGGGAAGGCGCGCAGTCAGGCTGCGTATATGCAAGACCGCTTACGGCGAACTCGGTAAGATCGTTGAAAAGGGCGGCGTTAAGAAGCTCGGCTTTGAGGGTAGCGGCGTTAGCTACGACGCTTACCGGGCCCTGAAGAAGGCATTTAAAGGAGTAAGTTTTAAGTCTATCTCTGGTCTGGTCGAGACGCGCAGAGTCGTTAAAGATAAGACAGAGCTCAGGGCTATACGCCGGGCGATCGCGGTTGCAGAGAAGGGTTTTGAGAGTGTCGAGAAATGCAGCGTCCTCAAGATGAGTGAGCAGGAGCTTGCAAACCATATTGAGGCGGTGGTAAAGGGGGCAGGGGCCGAGTCGATGAGCTTTGCAACGATTGTGGCTTCGGCAAAGAGAAGCGCTCTGCCACATGCAATGCCGACGGGCAGGGCCATAAAGAAGGGATTTTTGACAGTAGACATGGGGGTCTCACTCGGCGGCTATAAAAGTGACGAGACTCGTACTTTTGTCGTTGGAGAGCCTACCCGGCGTCAGCGTGAGATATACGGCGTGGTCAAAGAAGCCCACGACCGTGCAATAGATGCGGTTAGCGCGGGGGTCTGTGCAAGCGAGGTTGACGCAGCTGCAAGGGTGGTTATAAAAAAGGCCGGTTACGGCAAGAACTTTGGTCACGGCACGGGGCACGGCGTAGGTATTAATGTCCACGAACGCCCCGGAGTCGGCCCGAAGAGTAAAGATATTTTAGAAGAAGGTATGGTGATTACGATCGAGCCCGGTATTTACATCCCCGGATGGGGCGGGGTTCGTATAGAGGATATGGTCCTTGTAAAAGGACGCGGCTGTGAAGTTCTGACAGACGGGCTTCAGGAACTTAGAATTCTTAGATAGGGAGGGGTTATGGATTTAAAAGATATAAAGGCTCTTTACAGGTTTTTAAAGGGCACGGATATTGTAGAGCTGGAGTTGGAAGATAAGCGAGGCAGGGTAAAACTCAAGCGCGCCGGCGCCGCCGGTGAGATTGCTCCGGTAAGTTTTATCCCGGCGCCGCTGCCGGGCGATAGCGCGGAGGTTGATAAGGGTAAGGCCGAGGCCAAGTCGAATATAAAGACTATAACTTCGCCGATGGTAGGCACTTACTACGGTGCCGCCTCGCCGGACGTTGCGTCTTTTGTTGAGATGGGTACTCAGGTCAAATCAGGTCAGGTCGTCTGTATAATCGAGGCCATGAAGATTATGAACGAGATAGATTCGGATGTGACAGGGAAGGTAGTATCTATATTGGTCGAGAACGGACAACCCGTTGAGTACGGCGAACCGCTCTTTAATATAGAGGTTTGATCGCAGACGGATCTCCGGAAAGACATTTTAAAAAAAAATTAGACAAAAGGGTGTAGATGTTTAATAAAATTCTGATAGCCAACAGGGGTGAGATCGCCGTAAGGATAATAAGGGCCTGTAAAGAGCTTGGTGAGAGGACGGTTGCCGTCTTCTCCGAGGAAGACCGGGACGCGCTTCACACGCGCCTAGCCGACGGGGCTCTGTGTATAGGGCCTGCAAATAGCGCTGATAGTTACTTGAATGTATCTTCTATTATAAGTGCGGTAGAGGTCGCCGACGCGGGTGCTCTGCATCCGGGTTATGGTTTCTTGTCGGAGAACGCCGCCTTCGCGGAGGTCTGCGAAAATAGCGGTGTGAAGTTTATCGGTCCGACCTCCCATATAATACGTCTTATGGGCAACAAGGTAAGCGCCAAGAAAGAGGCCGAGCGTGCGGGTGTGCCGGTACTTCCCTGGAGCGAGAAGCCGATCGAGGATGAAAAAGAGGCCCTTGAGGTCTCAAAGAAGATTGGTTTTCCTCTGATAATAAAGGCCTCGAACGGCGGCGGCGGCAGGGGGATGAAGCTCGTGCATACGCAAGCCTCGCTTGGAAGTTCTTTTCATCTTGCAAGGCGCGAGGCGAAGAGCATCTTTGGTGATGACGAGGTCTTTTTAGAGAAGTATTGTATAAAGCCGCGTCACATAGAGATACAGATCATGGCCGACGAATACGGAAACGTTATACATTTAGGTGAGCGTGAGTGCTCGATCCAGAGGCGCCATCAGAAGATACTGGAGGAGGCTCCTTCGTCGTTTGTTGATGCCAAACTGAGAGAAAAGATGGGAGATGCCTCGGTAAAGTTATGCAAGGCTATCGGTTATGTCGGGGTCGGTACGATCGAGTACCTTGTAGACGAGGATAAGAATTTTTATTTTATGGAGATGAATACCAGGGTTCAGGTCGAGCACCCTGTAACAGAAGAGATAACGGGCATCGATATCTTAAAGGAGCAGATAAGGCTTGCCGCCGGACGCAAACTTCCAATGAAGCAGAAGGAAGTCCGGTTTACCGGTCATAGTATCGAGTGTCGCATAAATGCCGAAGATCCCAGGACCTATGTGCCATCGCCGGGTAAGATCACGGAGCTTTATGTGCCGGGCGGCCCGGGTGTAAGGGTCGATACCGCGATATATTGTAACTACAAGGTGCCGCCTCATTATGATCCGATGATAGCAAAGCTTATTGTATATGCAAAGACCAGGCGCGGCGCCATACGTAAGATGACGTCAGCCCTTGAAGAGTTTCATATTGAGGGTATAAAGACCAATATTCCTTTGCATCTGGATATAATGAAAGACCATGATTATATAGCGGGAGACGTTGCTATAGATTTTCTCTCAAGGTTTTCCTAGGGTGAAGGCCAGTAGTGTAGGCGGGGCTGAGGTTCAGGGGACGGAGCAGAGAGGCCGGTGGCGGCTCATTGTAGACGCGCCCGGTTCTGCTCCGTTGAATATGGCGAAGGACGAGGCTATTTTAAGGGGGCTTGAGAACGGGCAAGGTCTCCCTACCCTGAGGCTCTACGAGTGGCGCAGACCTGCTATATCGGTCGGGCGTTATCAGGCAGCAGATACCCTTAACAGGGGCGCGCAAGAGAGCGGGGTTCAGGTGGTTCGCCGCATAACCGGAGGGCGTGCGGTACTGCATAATATGGAGCTTACCTATTCGGTGGTCTGCGACGCGAGGCATGAACTTTTTACGTATGGAATTCGCGGAGCATACCGTGCCATAAGTCGGTGCATTGTAGGGGCTTTGAAGGATATAGGGGTCGGCGCGGAGCTCTCGCTGGTAGGAAGCGCGGGGGCTGGCGGTAAGAGGGATTCATGTTTTCATGTACCCGCCCGGTTCGAGGTGACGGCCGGCGGCAGAAAGATAGTCGGCAGTTCGCAGAGGCGTTTTAAGAGGGCTTTACTTCAGCATGGTTCGATATTGTTCGGGATGGATAAGGCTCTCACCGACGCGGTCTTTGGTAAGGGAGCATCCTCTCGCATGTCGTGGGTCTCGGAGTTTACGGAAAGCAGTATGGAAGAGTTAAAGAGGGCACTCCCTCTAAGGGTTGCAGAGGGGCTTGGCGTCACTCTCGAGGAGATAGAGCCTCCCTGCGGGGAAGAGACTTTGATAAAGAGCTTAGAGCATTCGCGTTACTCAAATAGTGCCTGGAATATTTCAGGTACGGACGAGGTAATAGAAGACGGCCTTAAGGCTTCGGGTATTTAGAGGGTATGGCGACAAAGAAAGAAAAACAGATAGAGAAGGCCCAGAAGTTTGCGCTTAAGGGGTACTTTGATAAGGCCATTGCCGAGTATAAGTCTATTGTTGAGGCAGACCCCACTGATATTTCCTTACGACTAAGGATCGGTGAGCTTTATATAAAGACAGGCCTTAAGGAAGAGGCAATAAAAGAATACAGCAGTATTGGAAAGTATAATACCACCAAGGGCTTTTACCTGAAGGCCATAGCCGTTTATAAGCAGGTACTGAAGCTTGACAATACCGGCCTTGAAATACATAACAAGTTGGCCGACCTCTACACGAAGCAGCGCCTAATAGCCGATGCCATCGGCGAGTACAGTTATATCCTCAATACATACGAAAAAAAGGGACGCACTAACGAGGCCTTTGATCTTCTAAAGAAGATGGTCGGTGTTGATTCGGAGAACGCCGGGTTAAAGCTCAGGCTCGCCGATATGCAGAAAAAGCTCGGCTACGCTGATGACGCCCTTGATCTTTATTGCTGGATACTGCAGAAGTTCTTGGCCAAGGGAAAGATAGATAAGGCCGAGAACTTGCTGAGGGAACTTTACGTAGATTATCCAACGGACGAGCGGGTACTGGAAGGTCTTGTCGTCATTAACAGGGAAAAAGGTGATATCTCTCAGTTTACCAGCTATGCCGGTGAGCTGATGGATTCTTTTAAAGAAGGCGGAGAGCTCGTGAAGTTAGAGGCGCTCTGCAAGTCTGTTCTAGAACTCGCCCCTGACAATGAAAAGGCCAAGGAGATGCTTGCCGGGCTAAGCAGTGAGGTCGAGAGCGAGCCGGATGGTCTGCCTGATGAAGTTGAGGTTGAAGAGGCCGACATTGAAGAGGTTTTTGAACAGAGCGCAGCACCAGAGGTTGCGCAAGAGGAAGAGCCTAAAGAAGTTGTGAAGCCTGAAGAGACCGCGAAGCCCGAAGAAGAGGTAGTCGAAGAAGGGGTTGGCCTTGAAGAGGCCGTGAAGCCAGAAGAGGCAGTGGAGCCTGAAGAGGCAGTGGAGCCTGAAGAGGCAGAAGGTCTTGAGGTCGGTCCGGATACAGAGCCGGATATAGAGGTTGGTGAAGATATTGCCCCTGAGATCACCCTTGACGAGGAAGATGAAGAAGAGTTTTTTGAGATCGACTTTGATGACTTTGAGGACGACGATCTTGAGGATGATGAGCCTGGAGAAATTGTGGAGCCTGAAGAGGCAGCAGGGCCTGAAGAGGTCGTTCTTGAGCAAGAAGGTTCAGATGCCTCTGCCGAACCATCTGAGATGGCTGCTGGGCCGTCTGAGACGGCTGCCGGGCCATCAGTGACGGCTGTCGAGCCATCCGAACCTGTCACCGAAGGATTAGAAGACGCGCCTCTTTCCGGTATTACAGAAGATGACCTTCCGGGTCTTTCAGAGTCGGACCTTTTGGAAGAAGGCGAGCTGGAGGATATAACTGAAGAGGCCTTTGTCGGAGATACCTTTGATGAGCCCCGCGAAGTTGAGGGCGAAGTATCCGGTGGCGATAAAGGGCCTGCTGGGGACGGAAGCTCTGAAGACGAGGTTGCAGAAGAGTTGCTGGAAGAGATATCCGACGATGCGTTTGAAGATGAAGTTACTGAAGAGGTTTCAAAGCCTGAAGAGGTTTCAAAGCCTGAAGAGGCTTCAAAACTTGAAGAGGCCGCAAAGCCTGAAGAGGCCGCAGGCGGTATTGAGGAAGAAGTTGGTAGCGCAGAGGAGCTTTTATCTGAGGATATGGAGGAGCTCGGCCTAGACGACTCTGATGATGGTGGCGAGGCCGGTGAGGTTGGCGCAGAGGAGGTTGTAGCTCAGGAGCAGGGTTTTAGTGAAAGTGAAGAAGAGCTCTCTCTCTCCGGCGATAATGAAGGGGAGCCTTTGGCTGGGGACGATAATGATGTTGGTGAAAAAGAAAAGGATGAGGGTTTTATTGATCTTACCAAAGAGCTTGGCATAGAAGAGGCTTTGGGGCAGCTCGTAGATAGTTGGTCCGATAGCGAAGAGTCAAGCGGTATGGTCGAGGAATTTAAGGCCGGGATGGGCGAGCAGCTTGGCCGTGAAGACGTTGAGACGCACTTTACTCTGGGTATAGCCTATATGGAGATGGAGCTCTTTGATGATGCCGTAAGAGAGTTTAAGCTTTCGGCCAAAGAGGCTGCCTTTGAATTTAATTCTTATGCAAGGCTTGGCCAGTGTTCGGTCGCTATGGGAAATGCCGTAGGTGCGGTTGGTTTCTATATTAAGGCCCTGGCCGTAAAGGGAATGAGCGATAAGGATAGGGTCGGGGCTATCTATGAGCTTGCGCTGGCCTACGACCTTGCAGGGGAGCAGTCAGAGGCCCTGCATATGATGACGGCTGTAGGCAACCTGGATCCTGATTATCGCGAGGTGCAGGAGAAGCTGGTCGAGTTTTCTACCGAGAGGAGTTATATTCCGGGCAGTGATGATTTGATCGAGATAGAGTTGATATGATATGATCATTAGTTCTGGTTATACGTTACAAGGAGGCTATATTAAATGAGAGGTCTTGCAAGGGTTTTAGCGGTTGTTTTGTTTTTTGGTTTTGTTGCGGTGCTTAGTCCCGCACTTAGCCAGGCTGAGGGCGGCAGCTTAACGCCAAAGGAACTTAAGAAGCTAAGTAAGGTTACGGCAACAATTGAGACAAAATACGGGAAGATGAAGATAAAGTTCTTTCCGGATAAAGCGCCGAACCACGTAAAGAACTTTATAAAGCTTGCTGAAGATGGCTTCTACGACGGGACGTTATTTCACAGGGTTGTTCCCGGTTTTGTCATTCAGGGCGGAGACCCTAATACAAAGGGCGCGAATACGATGAGTTACGGTACGGGCGGCCCTGGTTATACGCTAGACGCGGAGTTCAACGATATCCCGCATGTTAAGGGTATCTTATCGATGGCAAGAGGGCGCGGCCCTAATACCGCCGGCTCGCAGTTCTTTATAGTAGTTGGCAACGCCTCGGGCCTGGACGGTCAGTACACCGTCTTCGGTGAGCTTACAAGCGGTGTTGGGGTGCTAGAGACGATAGTTGCGCTGCCCAGAGATACCAGAGATATACCCAGAGAGAGGGTTGAGATGAAGGTTATAATAAAGAAGTAGGCGGGATTTATCAGGCAAGTTTTTCATTATAAAAGTTTCTTTACTGCTTTGAATCTGCTTGAAGTAGCAAACTGAGGGGGTAGAGAAACATTAACGGAGGTAGGAAAGTTGAGTGAAGTTAAGGCAACAATAGAGACAAAGTACGGGAAGATGGAGGCAAAGTTCTTTCCTGAAAAAGCACCGAAGCATGTAGAGAATTTTATTAAGCTCGCTAAAGAGGGCTTTTACGACGGAACGACATTCCACAGGGTTATCCCGGGCTTTGTTATTCAGGGCGGCGACCCTAATACAAAGGGAGACAATAAGGCGACCTATGGTATGGGCGGCCCCGGTCATACGGTAGACGCGGAGTTCAGTGATACTCCGCATCAGAAGGGAATCCTCTCGATGGCAAGAAGTAACGACCCTAATAGCGCAGGCTCGCAGTTCTTTGTAGTCGTTGGCGACGCCTCGTTCCTGGACGGTCAGTACACAGTCTTCGGCGAGCTTACAAGTGGGCTGGAGGTTGCAGAGCAGATCGTAGCGCTCCCAAGGGACAGTCGTGACATGCCTGATGAAAGGGTAGAGATGAAGGTCGTGATCGAGGACTAGAAGATATATTTAGTAGTATTTTAATTGGCGGCGCTCCGGGTTATCAGTTATACTTTGGTAAAATAGAGCGTCGCTTTTTTATGATGTGCGCAACCGGTGATTAACTCTTATGGTGGTGGGTATGACTTTTTTTAGATACGGCAGGGGGCTTTTGTTGAGTGGGGTTGTTGCAGCCCTTTTTGTAGTTATATTCTTTGTGCCGGTCAGGGCTGAGGCAACTGAGAACTCGACTGGCAAAGCTGGCGGCGGCAAGGTAAGGCTCAGGGTAGTTGCCGTTGGTGATATCTTTCTTGGTGAGAGGGCCGTGAGTTTTCTTGAAAAGAATGGGGCGGCGTATCCTTTCTCAAAGATGGGCGGCATGCTGCGGGACGCGGACTTTGCGATAGGAAACCTGGAGTCGCCTCTGACCGAAGAGGACGAGCCCTTTATGGAGAAGAAGTATATCCTAAAGGCACCGCCGTGGGCGGTAGCTTCTCTGAAGGCCTCGGGGATAGATGTTTTTACGCTCGCCAATAATCATATGATGGACTACGGCGCGGGGGCGCTCGTAGAGACGATCGGCCTTTTGGATAAAGAAGGGTTGGGGCATACGGGGGCGGGGGTGGATCTTCGGTCGGCGAGAAGACCTGCCGTCAGTGAGGTGAAGGTCGGCGCGGATGTCGTAAAGGTCGCTGTGCTATCGTATTCAAAGACCTTTCCTTTTGAATTTTATGCGGGTAAAGACACGGCAGGGACGGCTCCCGGTTATAAGAAGTTTTTGCGTAAGGATATAAAAGCCGCTCGCGCCGGCGCCGATATCGTGATAGTCGCTTTTCACTGGGGAGCCGAGAGGATGAGGCTTCCGAAAGATTATCAGCGTGAGCTCGCGCACCTTGCTATAGATAGCGGTGCGCAACTGGTTATAGGCCATCACCCTCATGTTATCCAGCCTGTAGAGGTATATAAGTCGGGGGTTATATTCTATAGCCTTGGTAACTTTGTCTTTGGTTTTTATAGTCCGCGTGAGGTCGGCGGGATGCTGGCAAGTGTAGTCTTTACAAAGCAGGGAGCGGGCTACGGCATTGAGTCGGCGCGCGCAGTGCCGCTTGAGGTCGATAACCGCATCGTCCACTTTGCGCCGCGTCCGCTTGAGGGTACGCCTGCCATGGCGGCATACGGGCGCATCGCCGAGGACTCGGCGGGCCTCGGTACCGTAGTAGAAATAGGCGGCGACCTGGACGGCAATATTGTCTTTGATCAGGAGGCCCTCCAGTGTATAATTAAAGATAGCGGAGCCGGTCATCGTCGGGAATGAAAACCGGTTAAAGGTTATATTGTTTTTGTTTTTTTCGGGATAATTTTGATATCTTTCCGGTTAATAGTGAGGAAGGTTTTGGTGCTACATTTCCGCTTGCAGATAAAGGGGTTATGTGTTAAATTGACTAATTAAGAAGTGGGCTTTTGCCCACTTTTTGCATTATTGGGTATTTTAAGTCTTTTGGGAGAGTTTGTTTTGAGTATAGAGGTAAGTACAGAAGGGCTGGAAGATAAGGCCTTTACGCTGGCCGCACCCGTTGTTGAAGGTTTAGGGCTAGAGCTTGCCGACGTGGAGTTTACGACCGAGGACAGCAGGAAGATACTGCGCGTAACTATTGATAAACCTGAAGGTATTACGCTTGACGATTGCGCCGAGGTTAGCCGCGAGTTAAGTACGCTTTTTGATATTGACGATATAGTGCCGGATCATTACAGCCTTGAGGTCTCTTCACCCGGGCTGGACAGAAGACTTAGAAAACGTAAAGATTTTCTGGACGCCGTAGGTAAGAAGATCAAACTCAGGACGAAGGACCCTATCCTGGACAGGCGTAATTTTGTTGTGAAGCTTGAGGCCGTCGGTGAGAACTCCGTAGAGTTAAGAGATATAAACGATGAGCTCTGGACCGTTGAGTTCGGTAATATCGATAAGGCAAGGCTAGAGGTAATACTGTAATTTTTTTATTTAGACCGTAGGAGGAGTAGAAAGAAATGTTTGCCAATCTGGTACAGATTATAGAGCAGGTAGAGAAGGATAAGGGGATAGATAAAGACGTTCTTATCGAGGCTCTGGAGAGTGCGCTTTTAAAGGCTGCGGAGAAGAGATTCGGCTCCGGTAAAGAGATAGAGGCCCATTATGATGAGGACATGGGCGAGATAGAGCTCTTTGTCTTTAAGGAAGTAGTAGATGAGGTCGTAGATCCTGACCTGCACATAACCCTTGCGGACGCCCTGGAGCTGGACCCTGACGTACAGCTTGGTGATAGCCTTGGCGTAAAACTTAATGCAAATGAGTTTGGCAGGATAGACGCACAGACCGCAAAGCAGATTATTATACAGAAGATAAGAGAGGCCGAGCGTGATATAGTTTTTAAAGAATATAGCGAGAAGAAGGGTGAGATCATTACTGGTATTGTTCAGCGTTTCGAGAGAGGCGATATGATAGTGGATCTCGGACGCACCGAAGCTTTACTTCCCAAGCGCGAGCAGGTCAGGCGCGAGAGCTATCGTCAGGGCGAGAGGATAAGAGGGATGGTCCTGGAGGTAAGGAGCGAGGCAAAGGGGCCGCAGGTAGTGATAAGCAGGACGCACCCCGGTTTCCTCATAAAGCTTTTCCAGATGGAGGTCCCTGAGATATACGAGGGGATAGTAGAGATAAAGGGCGCGGCACGCGAGCCGGGCGAGAGGGCCAAGATCGCCGTACTCTCCAATAATATGGATGTCGATCCGGTCGGCGCCTGTGTGGGCGTTAAGGGTTCGAGGGTTCAGGCCGTTGTGCAGGAGCTTAAGGGAGAGAAGATAGATATTATACACTGGGCCGACGAGAGCGCTGTTCTTGCGAAGAACGCTCTGAGTCCCGCTCAAATAACCAAGGTCGTTGTCGATGATGAAGAGCATTCAATGGAGGTCGTCGTCCCAGACGATCAGCTCTCGCTTGCCATTGGCAAGAAGGGGCAGAATGTAAGGCTCGCAGCAAAGCTTACCGGATGGAAGATAGACATCCATACAGAGACAGAGCTTGTGGACGGCCCTACCGAGACGCTATCGCCTGAGGAGTCCCTTACAAGAGAGGTCAAGGCCGCGGCAGACAAGGTAGCTGAAGAGTCGAGGCTCTCGGAAGGTCTCTCTGTTATTGCCGGTATAGACGAAGCGCTTTTAACGATTCTGGTTGAGGCCGGCTACGATACGGTAGGGTCGATTATAGAGGTATTGCCCTCGGTGCTTACCGGTATTGAAGGTGTGGACGAGGAGTGCGTAGAGGCTATTCAGGCAGCGGCGCGTGAGTTTGCAGGTGGCCCGGCAGAGTAGCAACGGCCCTGTGCGCAGCTGTGTGGGCTGTGGCGCGAGGCGGGCAAAGCAGGAGCTTGTAAGGTTTGCAAATAAAGAAGGAACTCTTTTGCCGGATATATCGAGTTTGATAAATGGTAGAGGGGCGTATCTTTGTTATAATAAAAAGTGTTTTTTTAAGGCGCTCAAGAAGAATGCATTCTCCAGGGCCTTTAAAACTCAGATCGGGCTGGTAGGGCTCGACGTCTCGCATGCAGATGCGAAGCCGATAAAGGAAGCAGCATATGAAGACCTTTGGCAGATTGTCTCAGACAAGTTGTCGAAGACGGGGAAAATAAAAGAGGTTAAGTTGAAGGGATAGGCTTTAATCAGCTCGTAATAGTTCCGGATACAAGCCGGAAAAGAGAGATATGACTGAAAACGAAAATGAGATCAAAGGTAAGATCGTAGAAAAACGGATTAAGAAGACCGTTATACGAAGGCGTGCGGTTAAGCCCACCCCGGAGGAGAAGGCCGCAGCGGAAGAAGCGGTCAAGGCGGCTGAGGCCGCACTTGCCCCGCCGCCCGAGCAGGTGGTGATCGCCGAAGAGGCCGTTAAAGAGCCCGTGGCTGCCGCTCCGACGCCGCAGGAGGCCAAGGCACGGAAGACGCCTAAGGCCGCCGATAAGAAGGCAGCAGCTCCTGCAGCAGCAGCGGCTGCGCCTGCACAGGCAGACGGCGTGCGCGAAGATAGCCGTGATAAGGATAAGGGCAAGGTCAAGCGCGAGGTGAAGGTATTTAATAAAGAGGTGAAGAAGGTCGATAGGACCTTCCCCGGCAAACAGATGTATCGCAGGGGTAAGCGTTATCAGATGCGCGATAACAGGAGAAGGTCGAATATATCTCCTTCAAGAGAGCTTAAGAAGACCGAGATAACGGTTACAAAGACCGAGAAGAGGATTGTAAAGATAGCCGAGGCCATAAGCGTCGGCGAGTTTTCACAGAAGATAGGCGTAAAGGCCGGTGAGATCATAAGGAAGTTGATGGATCTCGGTATTATGGCGACCGTCAATCAGACCCTTGATATAGAGTCGGCTACGATCATTGCACAGAACTATGATTATGAAGTAGAGAGCGTTGCTCTTCAGGAGGAGACACTTCTGGAGGCAGGCATTAACCTGGAAGAGCTCGGAGAAGGCGATTTGCGCGCTCCGGTCGTTACTGTAATGGGCCATGTTGACCACGGTAAGACGTCTCTGCTCGATGCTATACGCAGGACAAATGTCGCAAGCGACGAGGCCGGTGGTATTACGCAGCATATAGGCGCCTACCATGTGCATCTGGACAAGGGCGATGTTACATTCCTTGATACTCCGGGCCATGAGGCCTTTACCGCAATGAGGGCAAGGGGCGCCAGGGCAACCGATATAGTCGTGCTAGTTGTAGCTGCAAATGACGGAGTTATGCCGCAGACGATCGAGGCGATAAATCATGCCAAGGCCGCAGAGGTTCCGATAATCGTAGCGATCAATAAGATAGACCTTCCAGAAGCAAATCCGGAAAAAATTAGACAGTCTTTGACCGAGTTTGGTCTTGTTAGCGAGGACTGGGGTGGAGATACCATCTTTGTCGAGGTATCTGCCAAGAAAGGGCAGAACATAACTGGCCTGCTTGAGATGATCCTGCTTCAGGCCGAGATACTTGAGCTTAAGGCCAATGTTGATATACCTGCAAGCGGTATAGTCGTTGAGTCAAGGCTTGATAAAGGCAAGGGGCCTGTCGCGACTGTGCTTATTCAGAACGGTACCCTCAAAGTCGGCGATACCTGCGTCGCAGGTGAGCATTTCGGTAAGATAAGGGCTATGATAAGCGACTGGGGCAAGCGTGTTAAGGAGGCCGGGCCTTCAATGCCGGTCAAGATTCTGGGACTCTCGGGTGTGCCCGAGGCCGGAGATACATTCAGCGCTGTTAAAGATGAAGCAACCGCAAGGCAGATAACCGGTATGCGTCAGAGAAAGGCGCGTGAGTTGGAGCATGCATCAAGCTCGAAGATCAGTCTTGCAGACCTCTACGAGCAGATAACGGCCGGCGAGGTAAAGGAGCTTAATGTAGTTGTAAAGGCCGATGTTCAGGGGTCAGCCGAGGCCGTCAAGGACGCGCTGCTGAAACTCTCTACGGAGAAGGTTGGACTCAAGATCATTCATAACGCGGTCGGAGGTATTAACGAGGGCGACGTCATGCTCGCCTCGGCCTCTAATGCCATAATTATAGGGTTTAACGTAAGGCCGGACGTCAATGCGACTCAGATATGCGAGAGAGAGAACGTTGATCTGCGGCTGTATAATATTATCTATAACCTCACCGATGATATACGCAATGCCATGGAGGGCCTCCTTGAGCCGATTATAAGAGAGGAGACCATCGGAAGCGTTGAGGTCAGAGAGGTCTTTAAGGTGACCAAGGTCGGTACTATCGCCGGAGCTTACGTTACCGACGGTAAGGTCGCAAGGAACGCAAAGGTAAGGCTTGTACGCGATAGCGTTGTTATCTATGAGGGCTCTATCTCGTCGCTCAAGAGATTTAAGGAAGATGCCAAGGAAGTCACCTCAGGTTATGAGTGCGGTATCGGCATAGAGGGTTATAACGACATTAAGGTCGGCGATGTTATCGAGGCCTATGTTGTGAAAGAAGAGGCCGCCAAGCTCTAGGGCGAAGCCGCCTCGGGCGGGTTTAAATTCGTGGTAGTCGGACTTTGCCATATAAGGCTTATTGCTCGCGAAAGCCGTTCTCTTAAGAACAAGAGAGCGGTCGTTAAGAAGGTAACGGAGAGGCTGAAAGGCCGCTTTAATATATCGGTAGCCGAGGTTGGCTCTCATGACCTCTGGCAGCGTGCCGAGATAGGTTTTGTTGCAGTAGGCGTAGACGAACGAACGGTAAATTCGCTTTTGGACAGGGCCGTTGATTTTGTAGAGGATCTGGGCGTAGCCGAGCTGGTAGACCACGCAATAGAGATAACTCACTGCTCTTTGCTTGAAGATAAGCCTTGAAAGGTGCGGTTTTAAAACGACGAAGGGGCATGGGAAAAGGGCTTTTTAAGGATATTTTCCAAGGGAGTAGGGAGTAGTTGCATAAGTATAAACGTTCGGATAGGGTAGGTGACCTTGTTGCTCAGGAGGTAGCCTCCATGTTGCTGCAAGGCGAGATCAAAGATCCAAAGATAGGTTTTGTTACCATTACGCGGGTAAAGATGAGCCCTGATATGAAGCACGCAAGGATCTACTTCAGCGTGATGGGCGACGAAAAATCGGTAAGGAAGAGCGGTCATGCACTTAACAGGGCCAGAGGTTTTATCAGGCGCGCTCTGGCAAAGAAGGTGCAGCTTAAATATATACCGGAGATATTTTTTGAATTTGACGATTCCCTTGAGTACTCCATGCGTATTGAAGAGTTACTAAGTGATATAGAGGAGCAGGAAGAGGGTTAATGCCTTTCCTGTGTAGCGATGGAAGATACCAGATTTACTGAAATAATAGAAGAGATAAAGAAGGGACAGAGGTTTATGGTCGTCTCTCACGTAAGTCCCGAGGCCGATGCCGTTGGCTCGAACCTGGGGCTTGCCCTTGCTTTGCGGGAGATGGGTAAGGACGCGGTGGCGTACCTGGAAGATCCGATCCCGGATCTATGTTCTTTTCTTCCCGGCAGCGAGACCGTCGTTCACACGCTTGAGGGCGAAGCACCTTTTGACTGTACTTTTGCCGTTGATTGCGGCCAGATCGAGCGGCTTGGCGATAAATTCATGGCCTTTTCCGGTAAGGGTTGGCTTATAAACCTTGATCATCATGCGACCAATGATAACTTTGGCGATCTGAATGTCGTCGAGCCGACGGCCAGTGCCGCCGGTGAGGTCGTCTATGATCTTTTAAAGGCAGCCGGCGCGGTTATTACAGAGGACGTTGCGACAAACCTCTATACTGCGATACATACCGATACGGGATCTTTCCGCTATAGCTCGGCTAACCCCGGGGCATTTCGCAAAGCTGGAGAGCTTGTAGGTTACGGGGCAAAGCCCTGGGAGGTCTCGATGAATATCTACGAGAACTACCCGGCCAAGCGTTTTAAGGCACTCGCTCTTGTGCTTCTGACCCTTGATATATCGGAGGACGGGCATATCGCGAGCCTGCAGGTGACGCTTGATCTGCTCAGTAAGGTAGACGGTAACAGGGAACTGGTAGACGGTTTTGTAAACTACGCACGGGCTATAAAGGATGTTGAGGTAGGCGTGCTCTTCAGGGAGTGCGAGGACGCGAGTTATAAGATTAGTATGCGCTCCAAGGGGAAGGTCGATGTCTCAAGCGTAGCCCTCTCTTTTGGCGGAGGCGGTCATAAAAACGCCGCAGGTTGTTCCGTAAAGGGCGACTACGCCGAGGTAAGCGCCAGGGTGCTGGAAAAACTTAAAGTAGTTGTCGCCGAGGCGTTGGCCTAGCGGCTTTGCCTGACGGTATTGCCTAATAGTATTGCTTAATAGTATTGAATGGTAAGGGAGTCTTTGTTTTATGATCGAAGGTGTACTTGTAGTTGATAAGCCCGGTGGAATGACCTCGCACGACGTCGTTGCAACGGTCAAGCGCAGGCTTGGCGCAAAGAAGGTCGGTCATCTCGGCACGCTCGACCCGCTGGCAACCGGCGTCTTACCGCTCGTGATAAATCGCGCGACCAAATTTGCGACCGTCTTTCAGGGTGGCGTCAAGGAATATATAGCCAGTATGAAGCTTGGCGAGGCCACCGATACCTACGACGCGCAGGGTAAGGTCGTAGCCAGCCATTCGATCGATAATATTACAAAAGAAGATATCGAGCGCGTATTGATGGGATTTCTCGGAACTATAGACCAGGTACCTCCTATGTTTTCGGCTGTTAAACGCGGCGGGGTGCCGCTCTATAAACTTGCAAGGGCCGGTGTTGTCGTAGAGCGTGAACCCAAGCAGGTAGAGATCTTCGAGCTTGAGATATTAAATATAGAAATGCCGCAAGTCGAGTTCAGGGTGGCTGCGTCGCGCGGGACTTATGTCCGTTCGATCTGTCACGACGCGGGCGAGCAGCTCGGCGTTGGCGCGCATCTGGTAACGCTTAAGAGAACTCGCAGCGGTAGCTTTACCATTAAAGACGCCGTCGAGCTTAACCTGAAGCGTCAGGATCTGATATCTGCCGTGATGCCGCTTGACGAGCTACTTGAAAGTGTTAAGCACGAGGCTAAACAAGTAGTATTATGAAGTAATAACGGTCGTGACCTGTGCGGTCTACAGGGCTGGTGCAGCCTGCAAGGCCGGGAAAAGATCTTCGGCAGTGTCTTAGATAATATAAAAAAATAAAAACAAAAACAAAAAAGAAAGAAAAGAAGGGAGGCAGTAGAAGGGAAATGTTTACAGCAGAAACTAAAAAAGAGGTTATAAGCAAGTTCAAAACACACGAGTCGGATACGGGTTCACCTGAGGTACAGGTAGCTCTTTTGACCGGTAGGATAGGATATCTTGGAGGTCATCTTAAGACGCATCGCGCTGACCATCACTCAAGGAGAGGTCTCCTTAAGATGGTAGGTCAGAGGAGAAGGCTCCTTGATTATCTTAAGAAGAAGGATCTGGACAGGTACAAGAGCCTTATCAAGGAACTTGGTCTAAGAAAATAAACCACCATAAGGCGTTTGTCAGGTATTACCACTGATAAACGTCTGTGGTTTTATTTAGTGTCTGCGCCTTTCCGAGTCAGGTTGCGGTCTTTTCGCAGCCTTGTTGTAAAAGCGCAGGCGGCTTATTAAAGTAAGTCTCTAAAGTAGTACCCCGGTGTTACTGCTGGTAGTGCGCCTGTCAGGTTTCAGGTGAAGTGCCGGCAATCGACCACCGCGCAAGTCATGGGTGGTCTTGTGTTTTTTAAAGACGTACAGGGGTGCGTCTTTATATGCGGTTGAAAAGAGGCAAAACAAACTAAGGAGTAGTGTGAATTAAGATGATCAAAAATTACGAAGTAGATTTCGGTGGAAGAAAGCTAAAGATAGAGACCGGCAAGATGGCAAGGCAGACCGGTGGTTCGGTTACGGTAAGGTATGGCGATACGGTCGTACTTATCACTGCATGCCGGGCTCCCAGCCCTAAAGAGGGTCTGGACTTTCTTCCTCTTACTGTTAATTATGTAGAGATGCGTTATGCCGCAGGTAAGATACCGGGCGGCTTCTTTAAGCGCGAGGGCAGGCCGGGCGAGAAAGAAGTACTTTGCTCGCGTTTAATAGACAGGCCTCTCAGGCCGCTCTTTGCCGAGGGCTATGCCCACGAGACGCAGGTTATAGCGACCGTGATGAGCGCTGACACCGAGCACGATCCTGAGATAGTCGCTCTAGTTGGTGCTTCAATGGCTCTACGCATCTCTGATATACCTTTTATAAAGCCGATAGCCGCGGTCAGGGTTGGACGTATCGACGGCAATTTTATCTGTAACCCTAGCCTTGAGCAGCAGAAAGAGAGCGATATTGATCTTCTGGTCGCAGGCGCTACCGATGGCATCCTGATGGTAGAGGGCGGTGCGGACTTCCTCAGTGAAGATACGATGATAGACGCACTTGGTTTTGCGCAGACGTGCATGGA
>UOEA01000021.1_pt1 | contig 31179 bp, 41 predicted proteins | sample 1988571 | NCBI WGS metagenome assembly UOEA01 (sample SAMEA4712194, study PRJEB27164) | hydrothermal vent metagenome | biome: marine basaltic hydrothermal vent biome; feature: marine hydrothermal vent; material: mineral | place: Pacific Ocean | collected 2011-06-14/2011-07-23 | depth 1689 m | reverse complement strand
TTTTGTGGCCCTTGGCAACTCTTTCTCCGCGAGAAAGAGCAGTCTTTGTCGAGTATCATTATTGGGATACACATATGAAGGTCGTAGCGCAGAGTCATAGAATATCACTTGGGAGGGCCTATGAAATACTCTACAGAGCGGAAAAAAAGATCGCGTCTTCTAGGTCACAGAAAGAGGAGGCGTATACCTGACGGCGAGCCCTGCAGCAGTGGCGCGGTAAAGATAGATTGGACCGAGTACAAGGCAATGAGGCAGTACCAGAGCCTCGGTGAGGTGCTTGACGGGGTTAGAGCCTATGGCTTCGATGGCGTTAAGGAACTCGACGTAACAATGGAGGTGATCGGCAGTAACGGTCATAGGTGGATCACCGAGGATCAGGAGGTCTAGGCGGTCGACTTTTCAGTGGAATACAGGTTGAATAGATATTTAAGGGCGTACTATCAAATGATAGTACGCCCTTTTTTTTGTCTGTAAAAAAAAACAAAAAAAACGCTAAAAGCAGCCGCAAAAACGGCTGGGGGTAGAATAAGAAACACCTTTTTGATCAACTAAAACAATTGCTTGTAGGATTAGGGGTAGAAATAAAACACCATAGTGTGTCTAACGGAAGTATAGATCCTTCAAACCACCAAACTGATGGAGGTAGGTGATGAGTTTTTATTCAGGCAGGTATTCTACCAGCACAGGCGAAGCGGAAGATTGGCTCAAGTATCATCCCAAAGGCCGGGAGAAGGTACTTCTTAGAGAGGTCGAGGTCTGCAGGTTCTGTGCAAAGAAGTTTCTGAGTTTATATCCCTTGAGGTGCTGTACTGACCATGCGGGTCTTGATGAGTTTTAAGGGGCTGTGCTCTGTGCGGTTAATTGATCTTAATGTGTTAGAGGTTTTTTTAAAGAGGGTTAAATGTGGCAATTGATTGGAAGGGGCTCAGGGGTGATTTTGAAAGGGGTGAGGCGGGCGTTGAGACGCTTGCCGCTGGATACGGCTGTAAGGCGCAGACTATCAGAAGACGTGCGGCGCGGGAAGGTTGGGTTGAGGTAGGCCAGGGCGCGGCCAAGGCGGAGCTAAAGAGGGAAGGCATTACAGGGGAGCACCGCCTGCTCTGGTCAACTGTGAAGACGAAGCTTCGCGCGGGGCTTGAGAGAAGCGATATAGAAGAGCTAAAGATAGCAAAGATGGCAGGGGACGGACTCCTTAATATCATGAAGGGCGAGACGCAGGCATGGGGGCTTACCGAAGATGACGTCAAGACGGATCAAACAGAAGTTCTTGGCATTACCAGAGAGATGGCAGAGCTTACGGTATCATCCCGAGCAGAGGAGGCTCTGGATGGATAGTAAGAGGTTCAAGGTCGTCCCTGCCGGGCGCAGAGCGGGCAAGAGCGAGATAGCCAAGAGGAAATTGGTATCTTTGCTTCCGATCATAAAGGAGTGGCAGGATGCGCGTTACTTTGCCGCAGCGCCAACGAATGCTCAGGCAAAGCGTGTCTTCTGGAAAGACCTCAAGGCCCTGACGCCCAAGGGTTGGGTAAAGAGGGTATACGAGACAGACCTCTGCATATCGACTATCTTCGGCTCTGAGCTATGGGTCGTCGGGATGGACAAGCCGCAGAGGATAGAAGGGGTTGCGTGGGACGGCGGGGTGCTTGACGAGTACGCAAATATGAAGGAGACGGCCTGGAGTGAGAACGTCAGACCAGCTCTCTCCGACCGCCGCGGCTGGTGCTGGTTTATCGGAGTGCCCGAGGGTTTTAATCACTATAAAGATCTTGCCGATTATGCGGCAAGCGGCATTGACGAGGATTGGGGGCTCTATACGTGGCGCTCGGCCGATATTCTGGACGGCGACGAGATAGACGCGGCCAGGCGTCACCTCGACCCGCGTACCTTTCGCCAAGAGTACGAGGCGAGTTTTGAGGGGGCAAGCGGGCGGGTCTACTACGCCTACGACCAGAAGCTCCACAGCGACGCGACAATCGAGCTTGACGGGGCGTCCCCTATAATAGTCTGCTGCGATTTTAACGTAGATCCGTGCCTGTGGATACTCTGCCAGAGTGACGGTAAAGAGGTCAGGGTCTTTGATGAGATAGCTCTCGGGCCGACCGGTACCGCAGCGATGGCCAAGGAGCTTCGGTCCAGGTACGGAGGGCACGCAGCGGGTTTTATCATCTACGGCGACGCCGCAGGCAGGGCCCGCTCAACGACCGGCAAGAGCGATTACGCCATCCTGAGTGAGTTCGGTTTCAGGGATCAGAGGGTCAGGAGTTCGAACCCGAGGGTCAAGGATAGGGTGAATGCCGTAAACAGTATCCTTTGCAACTCAAGCGGCGAGGTGAGGCTTTCGCATCATCCCAGATGCAGGTACCTTAAGCGCGATTTTGAGACGGTCTCGTGGAGCGCGACAGGTACTGAGATAGATAAGAGAAGCCGCGACAGGACACATGCTACGGATGCGCTCGGTTACTACGTGGCCAGTGAGTTTCCTCTGCGGCTGTTGCGGGCGGTTAAGGGAAAGAGATTTTATAAATAGTTTTAAGAAAATAAAGATCGACGATTTTGGACTGAACCCAGGAGGAAGAGGTAATGACAAAAGAAGAGCTTATGGCAACGCATCCTGATTACGACGCTAACATTGAGCAGTGGAGGTTTTTCCTCAGTTCGTACTTTGGCGGAAGGCATTACAGGGACGGCAATTATCTGCTTCAGCATCCGTTCGAGTCTTCGACCAATTACGAGAGGCGTAAAAAGATCGCATATTACTACAACTACTGCGGACCGATTGTAGACATTATGGTCTCGCATCTTTTTAGGAGGCCCGTTAAGAGAGAGTTCGGCAGGCTGGCTACGGATAACCTCTTCTCCGGTTTTTTACGTGACGTAGATTTTGAAGGCTCGAACCTCGCCCAGTTCATGAGGGACGCAGGACGTTTTGCGAGCGTCTACGGGCGCGTCACGATTGTGGTGGATAGGCCGAGGCTCGTGGCCTCGACGCGCGGCGAGGCCGAAGAGCTGGGGCTCAGGCCTTATCTCTCGCTCGTAACGCCTGAGAACCTCATCGACTGGTCTTACGGCAGTACGGAGACCGGCAGGCCTGTCCTTGAGATGGTCAAGATAAACGAGGGTAACGGACGCTACCGTATCTGGACAACCGAGGCGTGGGAGCTATGGCAGGCGGGCGGCGAGGGTGACGAGCCCGTTCCTCTCGACGGCGACCTGCATGACCTCGGGCGGGTGCCGGTCGTAAATCTTTATAACAAAAAGAGCGGGGTCAGGATGATAGGGACCTCTGATATCCAGGATATATCGGATATCAATAAGAACATATATTACCTCTGCTCCGATGCCAAAGAGATCATCGAGAATACGGCCTTTCCGATGTTGGCCGTACCTTATGAAAAGGGCGGCGCTTCGGATGAAAGAGAGATCGGGCCGCGCAACATTATTCAGTTCGATCCGGAGTCGGGCGCCAAACCTTTCTGGCTTGAGCCTCCGCATTCATCCCTCACCGAGATAAGGGAGTGGGTAAAGCAGGATATAGGCGAGATCCACCGCATAGCCAAGATGGGCGGGGTCAGGTCCGTCGAGGACTTTGCCAGAGCCAAGAGCGGTGTGGCCCTTGAGCTTGAGTATCAGCAGCTCTATGCCGTGCTAAGCGAAAAGGCCGATAACCTTGAGCAGGCGGAGATGGAGGTGCTATCGCTCTGGAGCGCGTGGGAGGGTAAGAGCTTTGACGGGCTGGTTGATTACCCCGATGATTTTTCGTTAAAGGATCTGGACGGCGAGATCAGCAGGCTCTTCCAGGCGATGGAGGCTGGTATTGATTCCGTTGCTTTTAGGCGCGAAGCGCAGAAGAGCGTAGTGGATAAGGTTATGCCGAAGCTTAACGCGCAGCTTAAGGCGCAGATATTAAAGGAGATAGACGGAGATGGTTGAGGATCAGGGCTTGATGGATGACGGTTATATAGTTGAGATGGCTAAAAAAAATGCGAAAGAGCTGGCGCGTTACTACAAGGTGGATATAAAGACCGCATTCTATATTACCTTCAGGCTTTTGTTCGAGGCTCGCCGCAGCATTACGGCTATAGTCGGCGAGTACGGCGCGGAGAACTGGCAGCGGATGAGTATAGCTGAGAAATCCGTTGTCTGCTCGGAGGTAGTAAAGGGCCTCCTGGATAAAGAAAAGATAGAGGCGTTTATAAAAGGGCGCAGTAAAAGTCTTTTGCAGGGTTAAGTCGCGCCTGCGCAGTGCGGAAGGGTTTATAGGGATTTGCCTGTGCGCACCCCGGTGCAGGTATTTTAAAAAAAATAACGGGGGAGAATACGAACCGATCATGGGAGGTTGTTATGCAATCAGTTGACGAACATAAAACGGGAGTAATGGGAGAGGGCGCAGAGGCAGAGTCTGCACGGGTGAGTTTTACGCCTGAGCAGCAGGGCAGGGTTCAGACGCTGATCGACGATGCTTACAGGAAGGCGTACTCAAAGGCGGCAAGAGGAGCGGGCGCAGGTGAAGAGCTTGCGGGCCTGAAAAAAGAGCTGGAATCTCTAAAAGAAGACAGGAAGTCTTCTGCGGTGCTGCGTGCCGTTGCAAAGCGTAACGTGGTGGACGCGCAAGAGGTGACGGAGCTTATAGGGCGTCACGTTCGGATGGACGATAGCGGAAGGCTAAGCGTTAGTTCAGACGCCGCAGATGGCGTGCCGGTCGGTCTTGAAGAGTATGTGGATCAGTGGCTCGCCGAGCGACCGCACCACCGCAGGGCGCAGGGCTCTCAGGGGGCGGGCTCGCGCGGCGCGAGGTTCTCCGGCGGTCATACGCGCTATAACCTCACGGATCCGCAATCTTGGCGCACGATGCCCAGAGAGCAGTTAGATAAGTACCTCAAGGACGGAGTCAATGTACAGGGCGCAGGCGGTCAGGTCTTCCGTTTCCGCGACGTGCAGAATCCGTTTGTCGAGGCAAGGAAGAGAAAATTTAATTCAGGAGGAAAATAAAGATGGCAAATGAAGTAACCTCAGCCGCCGGCTCGGCCGGCGAGCTTGTAGCAGCAGAGATAGTATCAAGGCTTGTAATAGACGCGGCCTACGGTGAGGCGGTAATGCCGCCGCTTGTAAGGGTAGCCGATATCAGCGAAGAGAGTACCTTGACGGTTGATTTTCCGAAGTGGCCGCTCCTTAGCGCCACCGACCTTACCGAGGGTACGGATGCCAGCAACTCCGCCGTTAATACCAGCAGCATCGGCGTTACAGCGGACGAGGCCGGTATTATGATCACCGTAACGGATATGCTCTTAACATCATCGAGCCTTGGCGGGCTAGAGCCTTACGCAATGGAGCTTGGTAAGGCCCTTGCCAATAAGATCGATACCGATCTTCTGGCAGAGGTTGCGGACTTTACGAGCTCGGTAGGTGCAACAGGCGTTGATATGACAGAGGCCAATTTCCTTGAGGCCATTTATACGCTTGAGAGCGGTAATGCGGTCGGGCCTTTTGTGGCCGTGATGCATCCGGCTCAGGTCCACGACCTGCGCACAGCACTTGCGGCCACAACCGGCGCCGTATGGGGAGGGGCCTCGGCTCCGGCAGAGGATCTAGGGGCATTCGGCAGTCTTTACGGCGTTGATGTCTTTAAGTCCACAAACTGCGCCTCGGTCAATACCAATGCCGACAGGCAGGGCGTTATGATGCCGATGGGCAACCAGTCGGGTCTTGCGTACGTTCTGAAGACAGGGGCAAGGACCGAGTTCCAGAGGGACGCTTCACTGCGTGCAACCGAGATAGTCGTAACGGCTATATACGGTGACGAGTGCGTCAATACCGCATCTAACGGCGGTGTGGCGATAATAACGGACCACGAGTAGTAATAGTAGTTCTGTTGTTTCAGAGTCAGGGGAGGGGCCGGGTGGCCCCTCCCACCTTATCGCAAAAAAGGAGAAGGACAATGTCTGATATAGCAACTTCAATGAGAAAGAAAGGCTACGAGCCGCTTGCGGTAGATAGCTTCGGCGGGATCGGCTTTAAGAGATCTTTAAGGGCCGGTAACGAGGAAGATTCACCGCAGCTTGAGATATGGCCGGGAGAGGTTTGGCCCGGAGAAATATGGTTTGACACGGGCAAGCTAATGCAGGACGGCGTAACCCCGCGCACCGTAGTTGCCAGTACAGCAGACCAATATGGCGAATACCTGAAAAAGGGATATCGTCCTATCAAGAGCAGCCCTGCGGGCAGTGATAAAGATGAGTAGGGAGGCCCGCACAAAACTCCTTGAGAGGATCTATAAGCAACAACTGCGCTCAAGCGGCAGGCTCCCGAGCGGAAAGCAGCAGAGGGTGATGGAGCAGAAGGCCGACGTGATAGCAGAAAGGGCTCAAAGAAAGATGAAAAAGAAGGGTTAGCCGGGATTTAGCGCAGCACTTTGAGGTCCTTAATCCAAAAGCAGGTGAGGGAGATATGAAGCAGAAGTTTTTGGTAAATACGGTAGAGATATTTCAGAGCTACGTCTACGAGAATAACCGTAAGATCGTATCGAGCTCGGCAACGCTCACGGTCTATAGGCCGGGCGGGGCAAGCGAGCTTATAAGCGGCGCTGCCATGACGGTGCAGAGCGACGGCAGGCTTGATTATAGTCTTACAGTCGGTGATAACGCCAGCGCAGATGAGAACTATAAGGCCGTTATCGCCTACGTATATGGCGGCACTACCTACTACGCAACGCTCTACTATGACGTCGTAAACAGCAAACTGCACAAGGTTGTAACCGACGACGATATCGTAGCCGAGCTTCCTCAGTTGCGCGACGGCGGGTGGCGTGTGCACGGTACGGCAGAGAGCGGCAGCGCTACGACGATAGTCGATAGCGAGCTTAAGCGTTACGAAGATGATTATTTTACCGGCGGCCTGGCCTTCTCAATCGACAAGGACGAGACGCGCGAGATAATCGACTTTGTATCGTCTACCGGGACGGTGACGGCAGAGGCCTTCGGCTCGGCGGTAGCAACGGATAAGTATATCCTTACCCGTTCTTTTTATAGAGAGATTCAACGCGCCTTCGAAAAGATTGAAGAGATGCTCGTTCGTCGCGGTAAGCGTTCTCATCTGGTGCTCGACCCGTATGACCTTAGAGAGGTGCATATCTACTTGTCGGTCGCCGAGGTCTGCAAGGGAATGGCAACCGAGCCCGAGAACCTCTGGTGGGAGCTCTGGAAGGGCTACGAAAAGACGGCTATTGAGGCCTTTAACGCGCTGAACCTTAAGTACGACTATACCCAGGACGGTTATATAGCAGGCGGCGAAGAGTCGAGCAGCCTGAGCTATATAAGGAGCGGGAGAAGATGAGCAACTTCGATACGATCAAAGCTATTACGGAGAATATTCAGGGTGTGTTGGAAGGGCTCGGGATAAAGTTTTCGCAGAAGGCCTTTGAAGATAGCAAGGACGTACCAGCGAGCCTCCTGCCCTACGGTGAGGTGTTTTATACCGGTGAGAGCTTTGAGGAGACAAGCGGTGAGCGGCCAAGTTACGTGGAAGCCGACTTTACTCTGGTCGTTATCTTGCGCGAACGTTTTGCGCGCGATCTCGTCCGTGCCGAGCAGGATTGGGTACACAGGATCAGGGGCGCGCTCGGCGTTGACGCGCTCAATATCGGAGGTCTCGCGGTCTCGAAGCTGGTATCGAGGGTTACGAGCGGGAGCGTGGGGATGGACAAGGGTTCGGGCAAGAGCGGGCTTGGAATACTGAGCTATCAGGCAAAGGTGCGTTACAGGGAGGGGTAGTTATGAGGATAGTTTTTTTAAAAAATGGAGAGACGATAGGCATAGGCGAGCACCGGGAGGGCGCGCAGCGAGACGTTGCCGATGATATCGCAGCGGTACTTATAAAGAGAGGCGTTGCAGGGGTGGCAGGCGTATTTGAAGGAACCGTAGATAGCTTTACCGGCGAGCCGGGCGAAGAGTTTGACGGTATAAACGAATCAAGCAGTAGGGGGGAGTAGGATAATGGCTGAGAATAAATTATATATGGCAATCGGTGAAGAGGCCGCAAGAGGGACGAAGGAAGCCACGACCGTTGGCTTTATTCCCCTTACGAGTTCAGGGATACCACAGGTGGAGTTTGAGGAGAAGAAGCGAAAGGAGTTCAGGGGCGAGGATACGGCAAAGGGAGAGACGACCAATCTGAGGATGAGCCGGAAGTGGTCGGGCTCGGTCGAGATGCCGATGTTTACCGAGGCGGGCGCAACCGCCGGGATGATAGGCACGCTCTTTAAGCACTTCTTCGGTAAGGCAACGTCTGTGCAGAACGCCTCGACCGGCCAGTACGGGCATACTATGTATCCCGTGGTTGATCTATTCGGTACGGCCAACCTGGGTGCAAAGGCCCTTACGGTCAACCTGAATATCAACGAGGGCGCCTCGATGAAGAACTGGCCTTTTGTAGGCGGCAGGGTTAGCTCCCTGAGCTTTAATCAGGAGACCGGCGACCACCTGAAGGTAACCGCTGAGATGGTAGGGCAGTTCAAGGATACGGTAACCGGTGAACTTGGCTCGGCGACCTTTGCGGCCGAGAACCTCAGGTGCGACTACAATAACCTTACGGTCTATACCGGGACAATCACGAGGGTCGGTACTGCCCCGGATTATACGGACTATACTTTCGGTTCGGCCACGCAGATAAAGCCCGATAAGATTTCGGTCAAGATAGAGAACGGCATGGAGGACGCCATGCGGCTGTCCGGGATCGACTACCCGGATAAGACCCGCATAGGGCTCTTTAAGGTAACAGCAGAGATGACGATTGACTGGGAAGATCCTGCAAGCGGTTTCTCATCCATTGATGACTTTAACGCCTGGATGGCAGGGGTAAGCGAGACGAACCTGACCCTGCACTGGGATAGCGGCACGCAGGCAGGGACAGGCGATAATCATGGTCTTTATATCGATATACCAAGGGCCTCAAGGCTTGGCGGCGAGCCGGAGTACGACCTGGAGAAAGACCCGATGATAACGCTTAAATACGAAGGGCTCTACGACTCTGCGACGACCAATTATATAGTGGGACTTTTACTCAAAAATACGGCGGCAACGGTATAGACCTTTGCCCTTCACCCCATAAATAAAGGAGACTAAAGATGGCGATAATCAGTTTTGATTCGGAGGCGGCAGTTGATTTTGTTCCGGCCTATAGCGGTAACCGTGAGAGCGGAGAGCCGTGCGTGGTAAGCCTTAAGTTCGTGCCTTATTCAAGGGTTCAGCATTATTCGAGGATGATAGCCGCGCAGACCAAAAATGTCAGCGATCCGTCGAGGGTTACCGAGATAACCCAGGGCATCCAGCGCAGGCAGTTCGTCGATAGCGTTGAGCAGGTCTGTGGCTATTACGTCGGCGGTGATGAGGTCAAGGACCCGGCGTTGTTCTATGATACCGCCGATACCGACCTTATCGTCGAGGTGATAAGGGCGATGGAGAGCACGCAGAGGCTTAGCGAGGGTCAAAGAAAAAACTAATAGCGGGCTTCCGTTGGGGGCAGTTGATAGGAAGGGACGGAAGCCCCTTTGACTGTGAGAAGTGTTCGGATAGGGATAAAGGACAGCGCAATTGTTTTAACAGGCTGGAACTTTCGGACGAGGCCCGCGCCGTAACCCGGTATACAGAGGCGGTAAAGGAAGAGATCAAAGAAAGGGGTGCGCAGAAGGTCTTTAGCCTCGGCGATATAAGGCTCTATGAATGTCCGGTTAGCTATATAAGCCGGGATACCGTTGAGGTTATGCGTTTGGTTTATTTGATAGAGGATAGCGGGAGCTTGCTGCTGGGCGGCGGCTGGGGAGATCAACCTATGTGGCTTGTTGAGGCCTTTGAGTTATTCAAGGCCGAGGCCATAAGAAATATAAAGGATAGGGATTATGTCAGGTGAAAACAAAAAAGATGTGATAGTTGCTATCAAGGCCAAAGATGAGTTCTCTGATATTATGAACCGTTTTAAAGATAGCGTTCATAATGCTACTGATGGGACAGGTACTTCTAGTGGTGAAGTGGGCTCTGATGATGCCGGGTCGGGGTATGGAACGGCTGTTTGCTGTAATGCAAATACAATGGTTTCTCCGGCGCCCTTTGGTTCGCAGGATGGAGATGCCTCTGACGGTACTCAGGGTGAGCAGACCTTTGGCGCGCTTGCCATGGGTGCTTTGGGTGGGGTTGCTGGCGACCAAGGTGGTGGTGACGCATTTGATGGCAGCGCCACTTTGATCGCCGAGGAAGAGGCGAGAGTCGCCGAAGAGCAAGCCTTGATTGAGGACGAATATGTGACCCCGGGCACAGAGGGGATGAGTGATATAGAACGTTACAACTTTGAGAATCAGTTAAAGCTTGCCGCTTTCCAGGAGTATAGCGAACAGCTCTTAGGGCTTATGGACGTCAGTGGCGCGGCACAGGCCGATACAGAACGTAAATATTCGAATATGAAGATCCAGTATTCCGAGGGTGAGAAAAAAAATAAGCTTAAAAATGTTGCGACCTTTGCAAATATGTCTATGAGTCTTATGCAAGCTCTTTATACTGCAACGGGTTCTCAGAATAAGAAGATGTTTAAGGTGATGCAGGCCTATGAAATAGGAAAGGCAATTGTTAATACGATAGGCGCTGGACTGAAAGCTTACAACGCTGTTCCTTATCCTATGAACTTCGTCGCGATGGCCACAACTCTGGCCGCTGGCTATGCACAAGTTCAAAAGATAAGGGCACAGAAACCAGGAGGAGCTTCCGGAGGTTCAGGTGTCAGGTCTGCCCCTTCTTTTGGAGGTGGAGGTTCTTCTTACTCCATGCCGCAGCGTCTTGATGAGCCTGAAGAAAAGCAGACACAACGAATAACCATGAATATCTATAACCCCCTATCCGAGCAGAACTGGGCCGAGATAGCCGAGAATAATATTATTCCAGCCCTGAACGACGCTTCGGAGAGGAATATAAACCTTACAGTTAAGACCATTGCGGCGTAGCGGGAAGAAAAGACAAATTATCTGAAAGCGGTAAGAGATAAGGCGGAGGACAAGGGCGACGGATACAGGGAGCACCCTGCCGAGAGTCGGATGGGAAGGTCGCTGTGCATAAGACACACATTTAAGTATCATAAAAGTGCGTATGACGCACGTAGGCGGCAGGCAGCCGTGGTCTGCCAAAAGGGTGGAGAATGCAAACGGTTGTGCATGAGGCGCACATTAAGGCATTACAGAAGTGCATACAGCGCACGTATATGGAGAGCAGTCAGGACCTTCGAAGGGGCGACGATGAGAGCGGGGTGCATGGTACGCACATTAGAATATATAAAAGTGCGTATAGCGCACATGTGGCGTTAAGGGTTTTAAGGGGGAGAGCATGGCACAGTGGGCAAAGATAAAGTTTTTCTGGGATACGATGTTAGGAAGCAGCGGCTCAACGCTGACGGCGAGCTCTACCGAGAGTTCTGCCGATTATGATGTGGATTATCTCTACAACATGTTTGAGACTAACCTATGGAAGGCCGAAGATTCTGGCCTGGCAGATCCGCAGTATATAACCTTTGATGCGGGTGCGGGTAATACCAAAGACGCCGATTATCTGGCAATCCTGGGACACAACCTTAACGCAGCAGGGGCGACCGTTACTTTGCAGTACTCGGCAACGGGCGCGTGGGCAGGCGAAGAGGTTGATGCATTTACAGGCGTTGCTCCTTCAGCGGATACTGCTTTCCTTAAGGAGTTTACAGCCCCCGGCGGGGAGCGGTACTGGAGGCTCAAGATATCGGGTCACGGTTCGACCGCCCCTTATATGGCGATCTGCATATGGGGCGAGAAGACAGAGCTTGACTGGGCAACGAGCGCCTTTGATCCGCATCAGCAGAAGACGGTAGAGAAGGCAACCGTGAGCTACGGCGGTTATCTCACGGGTATTCATACGCAGTACACAGAGCGCTCTATGAGCCTGCGTTTTGCCGACTCGGATACGGTTCTATATGACAAGGTCAAGAACTGGTTCGAGACGCACGGCACGAAGAACCTCTTTGTCGCCTGGGATACGGTCAACAGCCCGAGTGAGGTCTTTCTTATGCGTCCGGGCGGCAGGTTTCGTAATTCCTTTAACCGGACAGGGCTTTATAGGAATATCTCTATAAGCCTTACGGGGAGGCGGGAGTAATGGCGATATCTCTATCTGCCGCGTACCTGGCGCAGCTAAATAAGGGCTCTAACAGCCCGAACGTTATCCTGGAACTCGCCCTGGATTCCAGTACGCTAAAGTTCGGTTATACCACGGGTGGTTTCTCCGATGTGCAACCGGTACTTAAGAGCGTATCTTCGCTTCAGAACAAGCTCGATACAGAGAGCGGCTTTGCCACGCTCGGGCAGATCACTTTTGTTATTACCGGACGTGAGAATTTTCGCGGTCTTATTCAGAATAACTACCTGAAGAACAGGCGCGTTACCCGCAAAGACGGCTTTGCAGGGCTTTTATATTCGGAGTACGCCTCGACCTTTACGGGTATGATCCTCGACTGGTCGAGGAAGGGCGACGAGCTTACGATAACGGTAGCCGACGAAGGGGTAAAGACGACGAAGAAGATACCGGTTGAGAATGCGACTAAGACGCAATATCTCGACTATCGAAATATGAACCCTGTAGATATTATTCAAGACATTCTGAAAAACCAGCTCGGCATATCCGCCAGCTTTGTAGACGATACGCAGTTCGATATAGAGCAGGATCTGTGGCTTTCATACTGGACCTTTGACAGAGTATTAACCTCGCCGAAGGGGGCGATAAAATACCTTAGCGAGCTTCAGCAGGAGACAAATTCTTTTATTGTTCATGACGGCGAAAAGATAACCTTCAAGGTCTTTGCCCCGCCCGTGCCGGGGCAGTCTCCGGACGAATGGACGGATGCCCGTCATATATTAAAGGACAGCCTCTCGCAGAAGTCCGGTTATAAAGACGGCTTTTTCAACAGGGTTATTGTTTACTATGATTACGACGAGTCGGGCAGCGATAAGGAAGAAAACTTTGAAGCGGCGATCATCGCCGTTGACGCCGCTTCGCAGTCAAGCGGTGAGTGGGATGAGGTTAAGACAAAGACGATAAAGAGCAAGTGGATAAGGACTCTGACCTATTCAGCGGTCTCCAATATCACGGGCCTAACTCTATACCACGTATCGACTGCAAACGGCGCGGGCAGCGGTACGCTTACTTATGATTACGGCGCTAACACCCTTACGTGGACGGCCCCGGGAGGCACGGCGGGCGAGGCGGTCAAGCTTTCAAAGGACGGTAAATTTCAGATCTTTGATATTGATAAGACAAAGTGGGTGCGCGTGATTGTAGAGGCGGCAAGCCTGCCGGCGAGCAACCAGAGCGATACGATAACCATAACCGCTTTGCAGGGTACGAGCTTTGCTACTAATCTCGCCTCACAGCTCTTGCGGCGTTACCGGTATCCTGTCTCTACGGTAAGCTTTAGCGTAGATATAAACCACGTCTCAAATGGCGGTAATTACCTGAAGCCGACCGATCTGGTAGACCTTACAACAGACGAGGCAGGCGAGAAGGGTGAGAGTTCCTGGAATAAAACCAGGCTTATGTTAACGGGGCTGCGTCCGGACTTTGCCGGGGCAAAGATAAAGATAGATGCTATAGATACCGGGATGACGAAGCGTTACGGCTTTATCGCACCTGCGGGGTATCCTGACTACGACACGGCATCGGACGAGCAGCGTGAGCGGGCCTTTATCGGGCGGGCTTCGGATAATAATCTTTATGACGGCAGTGCTTACGTGGACGGTTATTATATCTGGTAGTTTTTTCTAAACAGGGGATAAGGGGAGGATTAAAGATGGCAGCAACGACATATACGTGGAATACAATAGCTTCAACGCAGACCGACGGGGATAGTCCGCTTGACGAGACGCTTATGGAGGCGATAAGGCAGAACCTTATCTCGCTAGAGGAGTGGATGGGCGATGGCTTTGCGCAGGCAAAAGACCACGACCATGACGGGGTTAGTAGCGCACTTATTACAGAGCTTGGTGGAAATTCTGTCTCTCAATCTTCTATGCAGGATTCGGCGATTGGTCAGGCAGAGCTTAAGACAGCTATGGGTTCGGTAAGTAATGGAGGTAATAGGGCCAATTTAACACTGCCCGGCGGTGAGTATGGCTTTTATCCTCAAATAAAAGCCAACGATACCTCGGGCGGCGAAGCCTATATGCTATCCCACTATGCCACTACTTCTTATGTGACCAATATAACCATTCAAGGATATTCAGATGAGTTTATATCCGTCACTGTCTATGCTCAACAGCGTTATATCCAAGCCTCGCCTCCTTATAATCTTGGCAATGGAGATATTCCGCTTTTTATCTTTGCTATGGTTAATAAATCAACAGGTAAGATAGAGGCTACGTATACAGCCGAAGACCCGCCGTGGGCATATAACGGCCCGAAGCGTATTAATCCTAATAAGGTTTTTAACCGCGATGGGAAAAAATATCTCAAGCGAACAAAGCGTCCGTGGTCGCACGCAGAGGCGAAGGCTGATAAGGTTAAATTAATTGAAAATCTGGCGGCAACGAAGACCCCAGTAGTTGAAGAGGTTGAGATAACGCACTCAATGAAAAACGCCGGAATGTCTGATATTCCGCATCCCTTTGCAAGTCTTGACCCTGCTACGCATACGGTGGTCTTGCTGGACCCGTGCAGTTCTCTTTGTTTAGATCTCTATGAACTGGCGCAGGAAGCAGACGAGGGTACCACAGAGATAGCCGAGCTTTTACACGAAGGCCGTATCATAGCGGACAATACTGTTATTAATGGTCTGATTACACCTCCGGGCGTAATGGGCGTAAAGATGAGGTTAGGATAAGGAGTGAGCTTTGAGCGAAGAAGAGATAAAGAAAGTTATAGACAGGGCCGTCAGGGACTCGGTCGGCAGCGCCGTAAGGGCCGAGCTCGGCGCCTATAAGATACCGAAGGAAGAACATTACCTCGACCATATGTGGCTTGCCGATTGGCGCAAGTGGCAGCGTACGGTCAAGAGTTCTGTCTTAAAGTCCTTCATAGGTATCGCCATAACTGCCCTGGGTGTGTTAGTCTTTTATGGGTTTATATTTATCGGAGGAGGTAAGCACTAAGGTATGAATATATTTATGTGGGTTGTTACGGCTATAAGTCTTGTGGCCGTGATCCTTAATATCAAGAAGAAGATCGCGTGTTTTTATCTCTTCGCCGTAGCGAATATGGCCTGGGCGATTATAGATTATCGCGAGGGGCTTATCGCGCAGAGCGTACTCTTTGCTATCTATTTTGTGCTCTCGATCTACGGTCTTTACGAGTGGAGGAAGGATAAGAAAAATAAAGACGCGAAAGAGGCCAAAGAGATATGAGTCTATCGGAGAAACAGAGGAAGTTCACTGTTATGGTTGGCAACTTTATCCTTTGGGCGCACGCAGCGGGTTACGAGCTTACTTACGGCCACGCATGGCGCGATGCAGAGACGCAGGAGCGGCTTGTCGAGAAAGGGCTATCTAAAACTTTAGCCAGTAAGCACTGCGACCGGCTGGCTATAGACTTTAATCTATTTATCGGTGGTAATTATACCGGTGATAAAGAGGCCTACCGCCCGCTTGGCGAGTACTGGGAAAGCATAGGAGGGCGTTGGGGCGGCCGCTTCGGAGTAAATCAGGAAGACTACGCAACTGAGGTCGGCTGGGACGCAGGGCACTTCGAGTACGGAGGCTAAGATTCAGGTAAGTAATTGGGGCGTATGAACCGTTACCTTATAAAAGGGGACGGCGGGGGAGGGAGCAAAGATGACACCTTTAGTAGGGGATCTGATAGAGAGCACGGTCGGTAAGGTCGTGGGTGGTTTAGTAGATAAGTACCTTCCAAAGTCTATGGGCGAGGCCGAAAAGGCCAACTTTATTCAGGAAGCTCAGAGGCTATCTGTAGAGACCTATAAATTAGAGACGAAAGATATTCAGTCGGCGCGCGCAATGCAGATCTCTATTCTTCAAGACGCGCCTCGTTGGATAAAGGCGGCATCGGCTATTGTCATTCCGTATGGTGGGCTTATGGCGATCACGGTCTTTTTCTTTAATATCCTCGCCCCTTATCTGGGGCACACAAAAGTACCACTATCGACGAATGAGGCCTTTACCATCAATGGGATAATAATGTTCTTTTTCGGCTATCGCTTAACGCAGAAGCTAAAAGGTACGGCAGGTAAATTTTAAAAGGGGGGGTAAGTTATGGGGTTGAGTGTAAGGTTTCCGGCAAATTGCCGGACAGAGGCGAGTAAGATTGCGTGGTGCTACCGCGCCGAAGAACTGCTGAGGATCTACCATAATATAATGGGACGGTGGTCAAAGAGGCCTATTGATAACTCAGAGTGGGATAAGCTCTCCGGTAATATTAAGGCCCGTTTTTCTTTTAAGGCAGAGGCCTTGACCAAGGCAGAGTGGGATGAATATCGAGATAATTTTCATCGTCCAAAAGAGCAGGCGATTATAGGGGCTAGCCTCGCAAGCCGTGCTCTGGCAAAGGGCTCTGCTTTCTGGGCAATTGATATCGACGGAGATATAAGCTGATGGCTACTGAAGATCTGAGTACATATACCGAGGTCGATCCTAGCGGCGACCTGACGGTAACGTCGTCAAAGTGCACCGCCGATACGATGGCCTCTAATATTGACGTATATCTCAGGGATGACAAGGGTGCGAGTCACTTTGGAGATTTTGAGCACCTTGTGACGGCGGAATTTACCTCAAATAATGGTACGACCTGGCCATTAAATAGCTACTGGGCACTTACAAGCAGTGCGAGCGTGGTTAGCCAGCAGGACATGATTACGGCTAATGAGGGTTTAATCTCTTACCACATACATGTAGGCGGAGGCACGATACAGACAGTTATTAAAGACTTTGCCAATGGGAATTATGATATCTGGACGGGGGCCTCATTTGCCACGCCCTATTATATGACGATAGAGCGCAGCGGTACGGCCATGACCTGTAAGATTTATTCCGACAGCGGCAGGACGACCTTAGTCGATACCCTGAGCCTTACCTGCGGAACTCAGTCGTACAGGTATATCTTCGCAATACAGGGGCATGGTTCGACAGAGATCGGACGTTCTTATTCCGGATACGTCGAGAGCCTTGATCTGCAGGAGACGGGCGGCGCGGTGGCTGTAGAGGGTTCGTTGGCTGCGGTCTATACGGTATCAGGTAGTGCGGCGGCGGCAAGGGAACTTGCGGGTGTTATAAGTGCCGTCTCAAATATCGCCTCTGCTACTCATGAGGTAGCCCGTAATATAGACGGGACTGTACGCATTGTCGCAGACGTCACGGGTAACTTGCAGGCTGCACGGACCCTTGTGGGGGTTCTGTCTGCATCGTCATCACTTAGCGGCGCTCTGGGTTTCCTGGGTATAAATATCAGGCAGGATCACGGCAAGGTGGTAATGGAGGTCAGGTCGTTAAAGACCGTCAGGGATAGCCAGGTTAACTGGATAGATCACGGGGAAAGACAGCGCCCTAAGATAGTACATTAAACGGAGGTAATTATGGGAAGCTTATCTGATTATGCAGAAAATAAAATACTTGATCATCTTATGGGCAAGGCGGCATATACTATGCCAACGGTCTATGTGGCTCTATCTACCGCAGACCCGCTCGATACCGGCGCCGGCGTGGCCGAGCCAAGCGGCAATGGTTATGCAAGGAAGGCCACGGCAGGGGTCGATTGGAACGCTGCGGCAAGCGGGGCTATTGACAACGCCAATGCTATAGCCTTTGCTCAGGCAACGGGCTCCTGGGGGACTGTTACCCATTTTGCTCTTTACGATGCCCTTACCGGCGGTAATATGATAGGGCATGGGACCTTGACAACAAGTAAGGTTGTTACTAGCGGAGATACGGTAAGTTTTGCGGCAGGGGCCCTTGACGCTACGCTGGATTAGGGGCGGCGGGCTAATAAATCTTTTTTCCGGTTTTTTGAAGCGCGAGGCGTTTAATCGCCTCGCGCTGTTGTTTTTGAGATACTTGCGGAAGATTTAAAAGTTTTTCTTGTCTTATATCTTTCCAATATGTCACTGCGCCCTGTAAGTAAGGCTGCGATTGCACACCTCTATCTTGTTTAAAATACAGCCGTATCGTTGTAAAAATGAGACATTTCCTTTATTTGTTGCAAAAAAACAACAAATCAGGGTCTGCTGTGAAGTTGTAACTCTTTGAATTTAAAGGGATCGCTGATATTGGCACGAATCCTGCATGTACTTATAGCGTTATGTTTCAGAGAACCGTAGATAAGATAGTAGAGTTTGAGGGACTGGGGCTTCACACCGGTACCCGGTCGAGCGTAAAGATACTCCCTGCCGGAGCCGGCGAGGGGATAACTTTCGTGCGTACGGACATCCCCGGAGCGCCTCGTATAAAGGCTGCTCACAAGAACCTCGTCTCGACGAGTTTTGCAACTACCATAGGCAAGGACGGTGTTACCGTTGGTACTGTAGAGCATATATTGGCTGCTCTCTACGGCCTTGGCGTTGATAATGCGGTAATCGAGCTCGACGGCCAGGAGATCCCTATCATGGACGGTAGCGCTATGCCGATCGTCGATTTGATAGAGGCAGCCGGGCTCCGGAAGCTGGATGCCACAAGAAAGTACCTGGTTATAGAGAAGCCGATAAGGGTTATTGACCATGACAGGTTTGTTTACTTCATGCCGGCCAGTAAGAACGAGCAGGAAGACGGCCTCTCGGTGGACTATACAATAGACTTTGCCCAGCCATATCTGGAAAATCAGTCTTTTTCTTTTTCCTTTACCAGAAAGGCCTTTAAAAAGGAGCTTGCAAGTGCGCGTACCTTTGGTTATCTGAAAGATGTTGAGATGCTGAAGAAGAACGGCCTTGCGCACGGCGCCTCTCTTGATAATGCGGTTGTTATCGGCGATGAGGATATTCTTAATGAAGAAGGCCTCAGGTTTCACGATGAATTCGTCCGTCATAAGGTGCTCGACCTTCTCGGAGATCTCGCGCTCTTGGGTGTGCCGGTAGTTGGAAAGCTTCAGGCCTTCAGGGCCGGCCACGGCTTGAACCAGAAGCTTGTCGGTAAGGTCCTTGAGACCCCGTCGAGCTGGAAGAGACTCGAGCTCGTAGAGGACGACTTTCCAAAGATTTTTCCTGCTTATCGAAAAGACCTCCTTTTAGGCTAATCTTCGCACTCGTAAATGACCTGCTACGTCGTCAGTACTGTGTACTCTCGTCCTCACATACTAAAGGTATGGTTGTGCGGTCAGTCTTCATCCTCTCTGTCGTTTATGATGGGTAGCGGCAATCCTTTGCCCGCAGGTGGTCTCTAATTGCAAATGCAAAGACCTTGTGTTACAATTTTCAATAAGTATCTTAATTATTTAAGCTAATTTTGATTTTCCATCTAAGTCAAGTTATTGCTCGGAGGTTTTTGTGAAAAATAAAGGTTATTTTAGTCTGGTGCTGCATGCACATCTGCCCTACGTCCTTTCTCACGGGACGTGGCCGCATGGTTCGGACTGGCTCAATGAAGCGGCGGCTGAGACTTACATTCCGCTTATAAGGATATTCGAAAAACTCAGAGGTGAGGGTATAAGCGCGAAGGTATCTATTGATATCTCCCCTGTCCTGACCGAGATGCTCGCAGACGCCGAGTTCAAAATCGGCTTTAAGGCCTATCTCAAGCAGAAGGTAGAGGCCGCCTCTCATGATATCGACGAGTTTACGCGCCTTGGCCAGCCTCATATGACAAGCGTTGCCTGCGTGTGGAAGGGTTTTTACGGGGGACTGTTAGAGGACTTTACCGTTAACTACCACGAAGATATCCTCTCTCGTTTTCGCACGCTTCAGGACGAGGGGCATATAGAGATCTTTACCTGCGGCGCAACGCACGGGTACTTCCCGCTTCTCTCGACTGACGAGAGTGTTCAGGCCCAGGTAAAGCAGGCGGTAGTGAGTTACAAAAGGCATTTTGGCCGCGCACCGCGCGGTATCTGGCTGCCCGAGTGCGCTTACAGGCCGTCTTATATGTGGAAGAACCCGATGGATGAGAATGCCGAGCCGTATATGAGAAAAGGGGTCGAGGAGTTCTTGAGCGAAAACGGTATTGAGTACTTTTATGTGGATTCGCATCTGCTTGAGGGCGGTACGGCTGTCGGTGTTTATCACGACAGGTTCGATGAACTCGCTGTGCTCTGGGATAACTTCGAGAGCCAGTGCGCAGACCGCGGCGTGGCCGGTACCGTAACGAGCTCTTCGGGAGAGGCCGCAACGACGTCGTCTTACAAGGTATATCTGGCGGGCTCCGAGGCCCCGGGTAAAAAGCCTGTCTCTATCTTTACGCGCGATAACGATACAGGGCTTCAGGTATGGAGCGGCGAGTGGGGATACCCCGGCGACCCCGAGTATCTGGACTTTCATAAAAAGAGGTTCCCGGGCGGGCTTCGTTACTGGCGGGTTACGGGCGCGAAGGCCGATCTGGCCGAGAAAGAGGAATATCATCCGGAGCGCGCGGCAGAGCGTATAAAGGCTAACGCAGAGCACTTTGCCGATCTTATAAAGGATAATCTGGCCGGTTATATGGATAAAAACGGAGAACCAGGTATCGTGGTATCTCCTTATGACGCAGAGCTCTTTGGTCACTGGTGGTTCGAGGGCGTTGAGTGCCTTTATAATGTAATAAAGAAGCTGCACCTCGGTGGCGAGGTGACGCGCGTCACAGCGGGCGAGTATCTGGACCTTACGGCAGGTGATTCGAGAGAGGTCGTAAACCTTCCCGAGGGCTCGTGGGGCGAGGGCGGATACCACTGGGTATGGCTAAACGATATGAATAAGTGGAGCTGGCCTCATATCTACGAGGCAGAGGCCGATATGAAGAGACTTGCCGCAAGCTACAGCGAACTCGCAAAGGGCGAGGGTGCGTTGCTTCGCGACGTTATAAAGCAGGCAGCCAGGGAGTTGATGATCTTGCAGGCATCCGACTGGCAGTTTCTTATCTCTACAAAGTCGGCGGCCGACTACGCCGAGATGAGAATAACAAGACACTTTGAGGATTTTAAGGGTCTCGTTAAGATCGCCGATAACCTTATTGGAGGAGGCGAGGCGAGCGAGGGCGATAAGAACTTTATAGTGGCCCTGATGAGCCGCGATAACCTCTTCCCTGATATCGACCCGCTCTGGTATAAAGAGGTCGAGCATAAGCCATGCAGTATTTAGGCCTTGGATAGATCTGTCTGGCGTACTTAAAGCGGCTCCGTCTTTGGCGCTTTGATAAAAAAGGAGTATATTTGATTTGGCGACAAGAAAGAAGGACGTAAAACAGATAACGCTTGGAGACAATAACTTTGCCATGGAGTTCTTTGGTAAGGGCGGCGATAACCTGAAGAGGCTGGAAAAGAAGTTAGGAGTAGATATAGATAGCCGCGGCACGCACCTTACCATTCAGGGTGTGTCCGGCAAAGTAGCCCTGGCAGAGAGACTGATCCTTGAGTTATATTCGATGGTCGAGTCGGGTTTTACGCTGACCGCCCCTGATGTGGACTACGCTATCAGGATGGTCCTAACCGATCAGAACGTGCGTCTTAAAGACGTCTTTATGGATACCGTAGCTCTTTCGTACCGCAAGCGCAGCATTACCCCCAAGAGTATCGCTCAGAAGAACTACCTCGACGCAATTCGCTCCCATGACATAGTCTTCGGCATAGGACCTGCCGGTACCGGTAAGACCTATCTGGCTATGGCCGCTGCCGTAGCGGCGCTTACGGAGAAAGAGGTCGATAGGATAATACTTGTACGCCCTGCCGTTGAGGCCGGAGAGAAGCTTGGTTTTCTCCCCGGTGATATGATGGCAAAGGTCGATCCGTATCTTCGCCCCCTATATGACGCCCTGCACGATATGATGGACATAGAGCGTGCCGAGCAGCTTATAGAGCGCGGTACTATCGAGGTCGCCCCGCTTGCTTTTATGCGCGGGCGCACCCTTAATGACTCTTTCGTTATTATGGACGAGGCGCAAAATACTACCAGAGAGCAGATGAAGATGTTCCTGACGCGCCTTGGCTTTAGTTCAAAGGCCGTTATTACGGGCGATATAACGCAGATAGATCTGCCGCTTGCCCGTAGCTCCGGGCTGGTAGAGGCGCAGAAGATCCTGACCGGTATAGAGGGGATTGATTTCGTTAATTTTACCGATGCCGATGTCGTGCGTCATCCCCTTGTGCAGAAGATCATCAAGGCCTTTGAAAAGGCCGATAAGAACAAAGAGGTCATTTCGGACTAAGGGCGTTAAGTTTTCTTACAGCTCAGGCCGCTCGCAGCGGTCACCTATCTCAATATGAAGAAAACCACCGGAATTTATATAGACTTGACGGTCCTTGTCGGCGCCGACCTTAAGGAAGCAAAGCCGGCGGCGTTAAAGGTCAACTCTGTAATAATTAAGAAGATCGCCCGCTGTGTTACCGAAGAGCTTGAGCTTGGCAATTGCGAGCTGAGCATCTGCCTCACGGACGACGCAGGCATTAGAGAGCTTAACCTGCAATACAGGGACAAGGACAAGGCAACCGACGTCCTGAGTTTTCCTATGGATGACGAGTCGTGTGGCGACGGGCCGGGTGGTGCGCTTGCAAATAGCTCTGACTGTGCCGATTGCATAGGGGCCAGGGTGCTCGGCGATGTTGCCGTCTCTATACAGACCGCGCGTCGTCAGGCAGAGAGCTACGGCGTCGGGTTCTACGAGGAGATGGCCAGGCTTCTTACGCACGGCATCCTGCACCTGCTCGGTTATGATCACGTAAACGGCGGGCGGCAGGCGGCCCGGATGAAGCGCGCTGAAGAGCGTCTTATGGCGGCCACTGCGCATTTGTATACTCAATAGACCAACAGCTAATCGGGACTTTATTTGTTATGGATAAGTTGCCAGATAAGGAAATCTACGATCCCGACGGCAAGCCGGTAAAGCCTGCCAATTGGCTGGAAAGCCTTAACTGCGCTATCGAGGGGATACTATATACCGCCCGCACGCAGAAGCATATGCGCTATCACTTTATAATAGCGATCCTCCTTATGCTCGTAAGTCTTATTCTGCACCTCCCCCTTCTTGAGTTCATGATCTTTGCAATAGCCATTATAACGCTCTTAACGGCCGAGATGATAAATACAGCGATCGAAGAGGTCGTAAATCTGGTTGAAGAGAAATATAATATAAGGGCAAAGATCGCAAAGGACGTCTCGGCCGGCGCGGTACTTGTCTCGGCCGTTGCCCTCCTGATAGTCGCTTACTATATCTTCTCCCGTTATTTCTACGGCAGCGCCGAGCTGGCTCTTCGCCGGTCAAGCGACCTGTACGGTCATATAGCGGTCGTTTCGCTTTTGCTCTGCCTTGTCGGTGTCGTTATTATCAAGGCTTTCTCCGGCAAGGGGCGTCCTTTATCCGGCGGCTTACCCAGCGGACACGCGGCTATTTCTTTTTCCATGTGGAGTTCGATCACGCTCATTACGCTCAATCCGTTTGTAAGTATACTTGCATTTGTTATGGCGGTTATGATAAGTCAGTCACGTATCGTCGGTGGTGTTCATACCGTTATGGAGGTCGCCCTCGGCGCGCTCTTCGGCACCGGCATAACCTTTGTTATCTTTTTTATCTTTACCACCGTCTTGAAATGAGTCTATGAAAAAGAATATTCTTTTATCGGTAATATCCGCGCTGCTTGTCGTGGCCTCTTTTTCGCCTCTGGGCACGGGCTTGCTTGCATGGGTCGGGGCTGTGCCGCTACTCTTTGCCCTGCAGGGCGTATGCGCTGAGTGGCCTTGCGGGGGCGCGAGAAAGTCGTTTTTTCTCGGTTGGCTCTGGGGCTTTGTCTTCTCTGTCGGGACGATCTACTGGGTAGTGAACTCGATGTATTACTACGGCGGCATCCCGCTTGTGCCGGGCGCGTTTATTATGCTCGTGCTCGCGGCCTATCTGGCGTTATTCCCTGCTTTCTTTGCGCTTTTATTTTACTTTACCGCAGACTACCGCCCGCTCTTCAGGCTCTTTGTTATCCCGGCCCTATGGGTCTCGCTTGAGTTTATAAAGAGTTTTCTCTTTACCGGCTTTCCGTGGGCGTTGCTCGGATATTCGCAGGCAGGTTTTACTACATTTATTCAACTCTCTGATATCTTTGGCGTCTGGGGCATCTCTTACTGGGTCATGCTCCTCAATGGCGGCATATTCCTCTTTCTTTTAAATCTGGCTCACGGCAGCGGCAGGCGCGGGCTTCGCATAGAGCCGTTCCTGATATTCGTAGCTACCGCAGCGGTCTTTATTGTCGTTGTGGTCTACGGCCTGGTGCAGGTGGGTTCGGTCAATAAAGAGACCGCATTATGGCCCGAGGTAAAGGTCGCGGCTGTGCAGGGCAATATAGGGCAGGCCGTTAAGTGGCAGCACTCTGAACAGAAAAAGACCATTGCCAGATACAGCGCCCTGATACAAGAGGCCTCTGTTGCTTTTGATAATGCCGACGGCGTGGCGGCTGATAACAACGGGCCGGGGCTGATAGTCCTGCCCGAGACCTCTATGCCGTTCTTCCTTGCGCGCGACCCTGATATGCTCCCGCTTGTTAAGGATGTGGCTCGCGACTCCGGCTCTTATCTGCTTATAGGTTCTCCCGATTATAAGTCGGACGGCGAGGGCGGTCATAATATACTGAACGCAGCTTTTATCTTCTCGCCCGGCGGCGATATAACCGGACGCTACGATAAGATGCACCTCGTCCCTTTTGGCGAGTACGTGCCGCTTAAGAGGATACTTTTCTTTATAGAGAAATTAACGGCAGGGGCCGGAGAATTCGTCGAGGGTCGGGGGCTTTACCCTATAGAGTTGGAGCTTGGCGGTGTAAAGACCTCGGTAGGAACTTTTATCTGTTATGAGGCTATATTCCCCTCGCTCGTAGCAGAGCTTGCTCGCGGCGGGCCGGATACTTCTGCGGATACGGCGCGTACTGCGGGTACGGCGCGTACTGCGGGTACGGCGCGTACTGCGGGTGCGGCGCGTACTGCGGGTCTCCTCGTCAATATCACCAACGATGCGTGGTTTGGCGATACCTCGGCGCCGCATCATCATCTGGATATGACGATTATGAGGGCCGTAGAGAATCGGACCTTCCTCGTACGCTCGGCCAATACAGGGATAAGCGCGATAGTCTCGCCCACGGGCGAGGTAATAGAGAAGACGAATCTTTTTGAGGCGGCGGTTATTACGGCAAGGGTCGGCATAAGGCAGGGAGGGCCGACCTTCTTCGGGCGTTTTCCGAATCTTTTCCCTTGTGCGGCGCTTATTTTCTCGGCTATTATAGTTATTCTCAGTTTGAGGTTAAGGCGGCGTTATTAGATGGTTGAGGTAGATTTTTAGTGATCAAGGAGTGATCTTATATGATAGATGAGAGTAAGGAGAGATTAGGAAAGGCTGAAGTTAAGCTAGAAGAGCCGGGAGGCTTTATTTTTGATATTAGATTGGTCGCTCGGGAGGATTGTTGATGATAGATGAGAGTAAGGAGAGATTAGGAAAGGCTGAAGTTAAGCTAGAAGAGCCGGGAGGCTTTATTTTTGATATTAGATTGGTCGCTCGGGAGGATTGTTGATGATAGACGAGAGCAAGGAGAGATTAAGAAAGGTTGAAGTTAAGCTCGAAGAGCTGGGAGGTTATCTTTGACCTCGCTACGAAGAAAAAAGAACTGGAAGAGATAGAAGAGCAGGCCGGCGGGGCCGGGTTTTGGAATGATGCGGAAAAGGCCCAGCTCGTAATGAAACGTAAGTCCGATATCGAAGGGGTGGTTAATTCTTACGAGGGGTTAAGCGAGCTTGCCTCAGAGGCCGCTGTGATGATAGAGCTTGCGCAGGAAGAGGGCGACGCGGATGCCGAGCAGGAGGCGGAAGAGCTGGTCGCCCGTCTTGAGCAGCGCGTTGCCGAGATGGGGATACTGAGGGTCTTTAGCGGTAAGGCGGACAGGTGCAATGCCGTGGTCTCGATAAACCCCGGGGCCGGAGGCACCGAGGCGCAGGACTGGGCCGGTATGTTATACAGGATGTACGAGCGCTTTGCCGAGCAGAGAGGGTACGGTATAGAGGTCGTAGACTATCAGCCGGGCGAAGAGGCCGGGATAAAGAGCGTTACTTTTATACTTAGCGGTGATTATACTTACGGCTATATGAAGGCCGAGGTCGGGGTACACAGGTTGGTGCGTATCTCTCCTTACGACGCGGCAAAGCGGCGGCATACTTCTTTTGCATCGGTCATCGTATATCCGCAGATAGACGACGATATAGAGGTCGAGATAAACGAGGCCGATCTAAGGGTCGATACTTACAGGGCAAGCGGCGCGGGCGGGCAGCACGTCAACAAGACCGACTCTGCCGTGCGCATAACGCATCTGCCGACCAAGATCATAGTCCAGTGCCAGAACGAGCGGAGTCAGCATAAAAACCGCGCTACTGCGATGAAGCTTCTCAAGAGCCGCCTCTATGAACTGAGGCGCAAGCAGGAAGAAGAGAAGATGGATAGCCTGCACGAGAAGCGCGATATTGCATGGGGCAGTCAGATCCGTTCTTACGTGCTACAGCCCTACAGGATGGTCAAGGACCACAGGACCGGCCTTGACAAGGGTAATGTCGATGCGGTGCTTGACGGCGATATAGGGCCCTTTATAGAGGCCTTCCTGCTCGGTAAGAAGTTCGGCTCAAAGGAAGCTGAAGGCAAGGGATGAAGAAGTTACTATTGATCCCGGTAGTATTAATGGTCTTTGCGTCTATGGCCTTTGCGCATAGCGGCGGAACTAATGCATGCGGGGGGCATAATGACCGCAAGCGAGGCGGTTATCACGTCCATAATTATTCGAAACATTGTAGATGTTACCCCTCCGAGTGTGCTAAAAGAAGTGTAGAAGAAAAAGATCTTAAGAGAAAGATTGTTAATGAAAAGAAGAGAATAAAGGACTGAGGTAAAAACAGCTTGGCAGTCTCGGGTTTTTAGGGAACGCGGCGGTTGATATATTGTTTTGTTGGTCTATATTGTTATTGTCGGGATAATCTTAAGGAGAGGGGTTAAATACTATGATATCTTCAAATATGGCTGAAGTACTGAATAAGCATATGAATGCCGAGTTTTACTCGTCTTACCTGTATCTGTCCATGTCGGCCTATGCGTCAAGTAAGGGCTGGAGGGGTTGCTCCAGTTGGCTCTATGTGCAGGCGCAGGAGGAGATGATCCACGTCCAGAAGCTCTACGTCTATTTAGACGACCAGGACGCCCGTATAGAGCTTTACGCCATAGAGAAGCCGCCTGTGGAGTTCGGCTCTCCGCTTGAGTTATTCGGCGCCGTCCTTGATCATGAGCGTAAGGTCACGGCCCTTGTAAACGAGGTTATGACGACCGCCGTAAAGGAGGGCGACCACGCTACCGAGACGTTCTGGCAGTGGTTCGTAACCGAGCAGACAGAGGAAGAGAAGAATTGCAGGGATGTCGTCGATAGGCTTAAGCTTGCAGGCGAGGCCGGTCCGGGCTTATTTATGATTGATAATGAACTTGCCGCGCGTGTCCTTACTCCTGCGGCGCCTTGATCCGGATATAGTAAAAAAAGATACTGGTTTTTCATAACGGCTACCCTTTAGGGTAGCCGTTTTTGTTTTTCAGGCCGGATACAGGGCAGTTTTCAGGGTTTATATTCGGAATGGTCTGTTGTTCGGGTAGTTTTTTACCCCCTCTGCGCCGTTGTAATGCCGTTGTTTGTATTTATTATCGACGCTTCGAACTCTTCTTATTTTCTCAAACAAGGACAAAATTTAGAAGGCTTGACGTATGGCTTTATTTGATCTATAATAGTTCAAGTTTAAATCATTTAAATTTGAGGTATTATATGGGTACACATTACAAAGGCAGTCGCAAAGAGAAGCAGGCGCTCAACGCATACGTTGCGCTAATGCGGGCGGCGGAGTCGGTTACCTCGCGCACTACCGGGAGCATGACCGAAGCGGGGCTGACGCTTAGTCAGTTCGGGGTGTTGGAGGCTATCTACCACCTTGGTCCGCTCTGCCAGCGAGCTCTGGCCGAGAAGATACTGAAGAGCACCGGTAATATCGTTGTCGTAGTAGACAATCTGGAGAGGCAGAGCCTTGTTGTTCGCCGGCGCGATAAAAAAGACAGGCGTTACGTCACTGTCCATCTCACTGATAAGGGTCGGTGGCTTGTTGGTGAGGTCTTTCCGAAGGTCTTGAAGAGCATTGTCAGGGAGATGGAGGCCATCGAGGGTGCAGAACAGGTTGCCCTCTACAAACTGTGCAGGAAGCTAGGCAAGAAAAAGGATATTTCCGGTAAAAAAGGTTCCAGTAAACCCGTAAATGAAATGAGGAGAGCGCAATGAAACTTCCCAAGGTCGCAAAAAAGAGCCCGGCTGTTCTGGAGCTGGATGCAGGGACGTACCACTGGTGTTCGTGTGGTTTATCCAAAGACCAACCCTACTGTGACGGCTCGCATAAGGATACGGGCTTCAAGCCCCTTGAAGTACTTATTGAGCAAAAAGGCACGGTTGCTTTTTGTCTGTGCAAGGCTACCGGTAACCCTCCTTACTGCGACGGCGCTCATACGAAACTTAAAGACGCCGCGCCGACCGATGCCCCTGGCGACGCACCGACCGGCGCCGCGTCTGTTACCGCAGAGCCGTACCTTGAGCTGGTTCGCAGCCTTGCAAAGGACGGGCTCTCAAAGACCGGGCGCCACGGCCCTATGGGTGCGATGGGAGTGCCGGTGCCGAGCCTGCCCAGGTGGGATGATATTCAGATACTTACGGCTCAACTCGCCACAAGGCCGCTCCTTGACGGCGACCCGGTCGGTACGGAGCTTGTCATAGGCCCTAACGCAAAGAAGCCGCTCAGGCTGGACGTACCCGTCTTTGTCTCGGATATGAGCTTCGGGTCTTTATCGGAAGAGGCGAAGGTCGCGCTTGCAAAAGGGGCTGAAGGCGCTGCAACCGGGATCTGTTCGGGTGAGGGCGGGATGCTCCCGGAGGAGCAGGAGGCTAACTCACGCTATCTGTACGAGCTGGCATCGGCCAGGTTCGGCTTTAAAGACGAACTGCTCGGGCGTGTTCAGGCATTTCATTTTAAGGCCGGGCAGGCCGCAAAGACGGGGGTTGGCGGGCATCTCCCCGCAGGTAAGGTTATCGGTAAGGTCGCAGAGGTAAGGGGGCTTAAGCCCGGTACCGATGCAATCTCGCCGGCAAGGTTTGCCGACCTTGCGACCCCCGGTGACTTCGGGCGTTTCGGGGATCACGTCAGGGACTTGACCGGCGGCATACCGGTTGGCATTAAGATGTCTGCCAACCATATCGAGGCGGATATCGAGTTCGCGATTGAGGCCGGGGTAGACTATATAATCCTCGACGGCCGCGGCGGCGGGACAGGAGCGGCGCCTCTGGTACTGCGTGACCATATCTCGGTCCCTACCATCGCCGCTCTGGCGCGGGCCAGGCGTTTTCTGGATAAGGCGGGCCGTAAGGATATAACCCTTATAATTACCGGCGGGCTTCGCACTCCAACGGACTTTGTTAAGGCGCTCGCTCTAGGAGCCGACGGTATAGCGCTTGCAAGCTCGGCCCTTCAGGCAATGGGCTGCGTAGCAGCGCGTATATGTAATACGGGTAATTGCCCAACCGGCATCGCAACGCAGCGTCCTGAGCTGCGCGCAAAGTTCGATATTGAGACGGCCTCTACCCGCCTTACGCGGTTTCTGCTTTCATCTACGGAGCTTATGCAGGTGGTGGCGCGTGCCTGCGGGCATTCTCATCTGAACCGGTTCAGCGCTAAAGATCTAACGACGTGTAAGGCAGAGATTGCCCGGCTAAGCGGGATCTCATATGCGGGTCTATCCGACCCTGCCTTGTAAGGTATTTTACTAACAATCTTCAGAGTTAATTTGCTCTTTACGAGAGGTCAGTTATGGATAAATATAAAAAAATAGCCGCAGAAGACCTTTACTACCTTAAGGCCAGTGATATGCATCCGGCCAATACATATTTTCATTTCTCGTTTGCCGAATATTACGACCCGAAAAATATGAATTTTGGGGTTTTAAGGGTAATAAATGACGATGAGGTAAAACCAAAGAGCGGTTTTGGCACTCATCCCCACGAAAATATGGAAATATTTAGCTATATTGTCGATGGGAAACTTACGCATCGCGATAGCGCAGGGAACCATGAAGTCATTGGCCGGGGCGATGTGCAGTGCATCTCTGCCGGGGCCGGGGTTACGCACTCCGAGCTTAATGAACAGGACGGCTGGTGCCGTTTTCTTCAGATATGGGTTATGCCCGAATCGAGAGGTCTGCCGGTCAGGTATGATCTCCATAAATTTTCCCTGGAAGACAGGAAAAATAGATTACTGAAGATCGTCTCCGGTTCAAAAGATAAAGGCAAGGCCCCGCTTTACCTCTGTCAGGATATAAATGCCTATGTATCCGAGTTAACGGAAAAAGACGTAAAGATCCCTTTTGTACTGGATCAGGGGCGTCAGGCATACCTGTACTGCTTTGAAGGTGGTATAGAGATCGACCGGGAGATTACCCTTGGCGAACGTGACTCGTTAAAGATATACGGGAAGAGCAATATGGAGATTACGTCGGCGTCCGGCAGTGCGCATTTTATTATTATCGAGATGCCGCTGGAGAAGACCCTGTAAATATAACCGAGTTTCGTCTCCGGCCTGCGAGCAAAATGCGAGCAAAAGATGAAGAATGGTTACGCCAACCATCCGGCAAAGACGGGTTGAGCCTGAACTGTCCTGCTGATAGTTCAGGCTCTGATGGTTTTGGGCTTCAGGTTTTTTTCAGGCCGCAGTGGGCGAGGTCTTGATCGGGGCGGTATTTTTCCCTTGCTGTTGCGGGTAAGTTTCAGGTAATATGTGCTATGCTGTTTTTAGAGATACGGCTTTTATGGGTTTTTTCTGCTTTTCAGTCTTTTTATCGATAATTATCCCTAAAAAAACAGAAAATTCTTGACAATTTCCCTGTATAGTTTTATAAATAATAAATTCAGTTCGAGTCTCCGCAGGAGTAGTTCACATTCTAAAGGGGTTTTGATTCGTTCGTCGTTGGCGATTTTATGAAAATTTGCTGGC
>UOEA01000056.1_pt1 | contig 33007 bp, 26 predicted proteins | sample 1988571 | NCBI WGS metagenome assembly UOEA01 (sample SAMEA4712194, study PRJEB27164) | hydrothermal vent metagenome | biome: marine basaltic hydrothermal vent biome; feature: marine hydrothermal vent; material: mineral | place: Pacific Ocean | collected 2011-06-14/2011-07-23 | depth 1689 m | reverse complement strand
GCGAGCATCAGGGACGCAAAGGTCTCTGGGGCCTTTTTTCCAAAGGATATCAGCGCAGATGAAATAACCCTTTCACTTAAGACCGGCACGAGGATGCGTACAAGCAAGGGCTGCTGCAGCGACTGAGGCGAGCGGACCGGGTCTGTCTTTACTGCTTTACAAAGCTGAACATCAGCGCACCTATAGCCATAAAGAGCACTAGCGGGAAGAACGCAGCGAGCTCTGGCGGGATAAGGGCGCTCTGGCCAAGGCTCTTGGTCATACCGAAGATTATCCAGTAACCGAAGCCGATCACAAAGCTCAGGGCCATGCCCGAGGCTATCCCCGTGTTTCGACCCGTCCTTAGAGCAAAAGGTATTCCAATCAGCACCATAACCAGATTGACCATAGGAAATGACAATTTACTGAGCAGCTCTACCCGGTACTTTGCCGTCTCGTAGCCGTCCCGCTTCAGTGTGCCTATGTAGCGGCTAAGCTCGGTGAAGCTCATCTTTTCATAGCTGCTTTCAAGGTTCTGCATCATCTCGGGGCTCTTTATCTCAGGGAAGCGGTAGTCTTTATAGATCTCTTTTTTGTCGGTGTGTCCGCCCGAAAAGCTCCAGCCCTCTGCCTTCTTGCTTATCCAGCTCTTGCCGTCCCAGCTGGCAGTGGTTGCCGATACCCTCTCTTTAAGCTTAAAGGGTTTCTCCAGTTTGTATTTGGTTATACCGCTCAGGCGTTTTTTGTTTAGATCCATCGTTGCTATATTGTATATCATATCGCCGGAGCGGAACCAGATGCCGCTACGGCCCAGATGCGCCGAGTCTTTTTCACCGGCCATCCATTCTGCTTTCAGTGAATCATAGGCCTTGCTGGCCATAGGCGTTATGGATTCGTTGATGAAGATAACACCGATACTCATAACAACGCCGAAGACAAGGAGCGGGGCGAGGGCGCGTAAAAGCCCGATACCTCCGGCCTTTATAGCGGTTATCTCGCCGTGTTTGTTGAGTATGCCGAGCGAGAGAAGTACGGCAAGCAGCATGGCCATAGGGGATATCTGAAAGAAGATGGCGGGTATCTTATAGATAAAGAATTTTACGCAGGTAAGCGGCGGGACGTTGTGCTCCAGATAGTCGTCGAGGTTCTCGACGACCTCTACTATGAGGAACAGCGCTATAAAGGCAACGAGCGTTATTAGAAGTACCTTTAGAAACTCTCCCAGTATGTGCCGCTGCAGTATCTTCATTTTTTGCCGCCCTTGCGTGAAAATAACGAACCAATAGACGAACCTGCCCCGGATATTATAGCAAGGGTCTTTATCTCTTTTTCCTGCATTGTTTTACGGAAGATAAAGAGGCCAAGGAGCCCCAGGATGATATTTGCTCCCCACGCGGCGAGTACGGGTTGGAGTACCCCGCTCTCGCCCATCATCTCGGTTATTTGCGTCAGGATATAGTAAACAAGGAGTACGCCTATCGCTATGCCAAAGCCGGTGGTCTTTGCCGAGCGGACCTTCTGGAGACCAAGCGGGACGCCGAGCAGGGCGAAGATAAAGACGACGGCCGGCAGGGCGAATCTTTTTTGCAGGTCTATCATGGTCTTGACCGAAGGTCCGGCCGGAGATTGCCGGCCTTTGTGTATCCTCTCTATGAGCTCACCGAGGTAGAGCTCTCGGTTAGGGCGTTTTTTCTTGCGCCTTATTCCTCTATTTTCTCCAAGGTCCAGGTCGTAGCCTGAAAAACCTACCATGTGATATGTATTTTCCGCCTGTTTTTTGCGGTGTATGACCCCGTCTTTTAGTTGAAGGATGATCGAGAGTCCTTCGGGGTCTGAACTGAAGCGACCGCGTTCGGCGACGACGACCTCGCTTTGCCCGTCGCCCTCTTTGGAGATAAAGAGCCCTTTTAGTTCGTTGCTTGTAGTGGATTTTTCATTTACATAGAGAACCGTACCTTCGAATTTGTCGTAGAAGGTCTTCTCGGTTATCGCTGCTCCTGCGTTCTGGCTTGCGATCTTAAAGAGTGTTTTCTTGTAGTTATAATTGCCCCACGGGTAGACGTATAGCGTGACAAGCATTGTGGCGATATATATGATTATAGCCATCAGAAAGACCGGTTTTATGACGGCGCCGAGGCTAAGCCCGGAGGCCTTCATGGCGATAACTTCGTTGTCCGAGCTCAGGCGGGCGCATGCTATTAGCACGCTTACAAGAAAAGAGGCCGGCAGCGTATAGATCATAAAGGACGGGATCATCGTTATTATCAGGGTTGCGATATTTACAAGGCCGGCACTTTGGGTCAGAAGCAGCTCAAGGAGCTTTAACACATTGCCAAGCAATATGGTCGCAGAGAGCAGCACTACGCTCAGGATAAAAGGGATTGCCATTTCCTTGAATATATATACAGTTATGAGCCTTGTCATAGGCGTTATCTTACTACAAAGCAAGGGCGTGGGGCAAATATTTTAAGGCCGCTACATGTGCAATCCCTTTTAATTACTGATTGTCTTTGGCGGGTTATAGCCAGGTTTTAAGGGTATGCAGTTTTTTGGCGATATAGTGGTAGAATGTTATAATGATGAATAAAGTAATGGGGGAGTATTTTGGCAGGAACGCACGACCACGACCACGGTTATAGGGACAGTCAGGTAAAGAAACGGCTAAGTCTGGCCGTAAAGCTTACGGCCATAATCTTTGTCGCCGAGCTCGTCGGCGGATATATGACCAACAGCCTGGCCCTTATCTCGGATGCCATGCATGTCTTTATGGATATGGTAGCGCTCTCGCTTAGCTTCTTTGCTATTTTTATATCCGCCCAGCCTCCGACCGAGACCCGTACTTACGGGATGCACCGCGCCGAGGTCTTTGTCTCTTTCTTAAACGGCGCGAGCCTTGTCTTAGTATCTATCTTTATAATTTACAAGGCGTATTTTCGCTTCCTGAACCCGGCTGAGGTCGAGGGTATCGGGATGCTTGTTATAGCGGTAATAGGCCTTATCGTAAATGTTCTCGTTGCTTTCTGGCTGCATGATTTTGCAAAGGACGATCTGAATGTCAAGAGCGCCTTCCTTCATGTAGTGGGCGATCTGGCGGCAAGCGTCGGGGTAATCATAGCGGCGATCGTTATTTCTTTTACCGGCTGGAACACGATAGACCCGCTTATAAGCGTATTGATCGGTGTGATAATCCTCTACGGTTCGGGCAGGATCGTTCTTGAGGCCTCGCATATTCTGCTGGAAGGAGTCCCGCGCGGTATTGAGTTCAGTGACGTCCTGGAAGATATAACCTCGGTCAAAGGTGTGACCGGCGTCCATAATATGAACATCTGGAGTATCTGCCATAATATAAATGCTCTTAGCGCCCACGTAGGTGTCGACGAGCGTCGTCTCGAAGGACATGCAAAAATACTTGCCGAGATCAACGAAATGCTTGCCGAAAAGCATCATATTTCTTATACTACTGTACAGATAGAGTGTTCGCGGTGTGACGACTGCGGCGGAGTGCTGCGCGAGGTCAAACACTCCGAGCGTAGAGAGCATAAGTGCGGATAGTACAGGTTATAATGATTCACGACTGACCTCACCCCTAAGTCCAGATCGGAGCTTTATTATGGTTAATATGAAACCCCTTCCTGCCGGAGAGCTTGCATGGCAATGCGATCCGGAATCTTTTTCATTTACAACGACAGACGACGCTGCTGATATAGGCGAAATAATAGGTCAGGAACGTGCTCTGAAGGCCATAGACTTTGGTCTTGGTATAGAGGACGGTGGCTATAATATATTTGTCCTCGGTGTGAGCGGCACGGGCAAGAACTCTATTGTCAGGGCGCGTCTGGAAGAAAAAGCAGCCGAAGAAGCAGTACCGCCCGACTGGTTATATGTTCACAACTTCAGCTCGCCCGATACTCCGAAGGCATTGCGTCTTCCCAGCGGTAAGGGTATCGAGCTTGTCAATGATATGGAAGACCTCGTCGTGACCCTCAGGCGCGATATTCCCAAGGTCTTTGAGAGCAAGGACTACGAAAGCCACCGCGACGAGATACTGGACGGTCAGCAGGAGCGTACAAAAGTACTCTTTCACAGGCTGGAACAGGCTGCCAAGGAAAAGGGCTTTACGCTCAAGAAGACCTCAAGCGGGGTATCGGTCGTGCCTGCAAAGGAGGACGGTAAGCCGCTAGAGCAGAAGGACTTCGATAAGTTGACTGTCGAAGAGCGTAACGCCTTTGAGGAAAGTTCGCGCGGGTTGCAGGAAAAACTCGGCGACGTTGTAAGAGAGGCCCGCAGCATTGACAGGAAGACGCACGATAAGGTAGACCAGCTCGACCGCGAGATGGTGCAGTACGTGGTAGGCCCTCTTATCGGTGAGATTCTCGAGAAGTATAAAGACTTTGAAGAGGTCGTTGCGTACCTGAATGATGTGCGCGATAGTATCTTCCGCAACATTGCTACCTTCAGGCCGCAGGAGGAGATGGCTCTGCCATTTGGCATAAAGGTCGCTCAGAACGAGCCTACCTTTGAACGTTATGAGGTTAACCTTATTGTAAATAACCTGGCTAAAAGCGGAGCACCCGTAGTCTTTGAACCTAATCCGACCTATCATAACCTCTTTGGCAGTATCGAGCACAAGGTTAGCTACGGAGTGGCCTCGACTGATTTTACTATGATCAAGGGCGGGGCGATACACAAAGCAAACGGCGGCTACCTGGTGGTAAATGCCCTGGACGTCCTTAAAAACGTCTTTGTCTATGATTCGCTAAAGCGTCTGATAAAGAATAAAGAACTCAGGATAGAGGACGTATGGGAGCAGTACAGGGCCGTTAGTACCGTGACCCTTAAGCCCGAGCCTATTCCGATAGACCTTAAGATCGTTCTTATAGGCGAGCCCATGCTTTACTATATACTCCATAACTATGACCGTGAATACAGGAAGTTATTTAAGGTAAAGGCCGATTTCGATAGCGATATGGACAGGACACCCGAGGCCATTGAGAGGTATGCGCAGTTTGTAGTGGCGCGTTGCAGGCATAAGAAGTTACTGCCCTTTGACAAAGGGGCTGTGGCACGGGTCGTTGAGTATGCGTGCCGCTATAGCGGAGATAAAAAGAAGCTCACGGCGAACTTCGCTTATGTCGAGAGCCTTGTGACCGAGGCTAGTTACTGGGCCGGAAAGGGCCGGGAAGCTACTGTCGTCTCCGGCGATGATGTCGAGCGTGCGTGGGACGAACGTATCTACCGCAGCTCCAAGATAGAAGAGCTGCTCCGAGAGATGATAGTCGACGATACCATAATGATATCTACCAAAGATCGGGTGGCAGGCCAGTTAAACGGTCTGGCCGTCCTTAATCCGGGTGACTACGCCTTTGGCAAGCCCTCGAAGATAACGGCAAGCGTCTCTATGGGAGCTAAAGGGGTTGTAGGTATCGAGCGCGAGGTTAAGATGAGCGGGCGCATACACAACAAGAGCCAGTTTATCCTCAAGAGCCTGCTGGGCGCGAGGTACGCAACTGATTTTCCGTTGAGTTTTTCCGCGACTATATGTTTCGAGCAGCTCTATGACGAGATAGACGGCGATAGCGCGACCTGTGCCGAGTTCTATGCCCTGCTCTCGGCGCTCTCCGGTAAGGAGCTTAGCCAGGGAATAGCCGTTACCGGATCTATGAATCAGTGCGGTGAGGTCCAGCCTATAGGCGGGGTCAACGAGAAGATAGAAGGTTTCTTTAAAGTCTGTAAAGCCAAGGGCTTCACAGGTGGTCAAGGCGTTATAATCCCAAGGCGTAACGTGCGCAACCTCATGCTCTCGCGCGAGGTAAGGGACGCGGCAGAGGCAGGGGACTTTGCTATCTATCCGATCGATATGGTAGACGAAGGGCTTGAGATCTTATCGGGGTGCCCGGTCGGAGAAAGAGGGAAGAACGGTAAGTTCGCTAAAGGGACGGTAAATTTTCTTGTAGAGAAGAGGCTGCGGGAACTTGCCACAAAGTTCAAGGCCTTTGGCAAGGCAAAGCCCGCCAAAAAGACGCATAAGAAGGTAGTACCTAAAAAGTCAGAGAAGTAGCCCGGGTAATAAGAGCCGTTTTTATATAGAGTCAACCAAGTTTAGTAAGATAAGCAAGGGGTGAGTTCATGGTTGTAAGCGAGATTTTTTTGAGTATTCAGGGAGAGTCGACCTATGCCGGTATGCCGTGTATCTTTATAAGGCTTTCAGGTTGCAACCTTGATTGCAACTGGTGTGATACCGAGTATGCAAAAGGCAACGGCGATGGTAAAAAAATGACTGTCGACGAGGCCGTAGTCGAGGTAGGTAAATTCAAGGCTGCGGTAGCCGAAATAACCGGCGGCGAGCCGCTCTTACAGCCCGAGGCAAAGGAGCTTGCGGCAAAGCTTGTAAAGGCGGGCTATACCGTCCTTATCGAGACCAACGGGAGCGTGGCGCTGGACGGCCTGCCAGAAGAGGTCGTAAAGATCGTCGATGTCAAGTGTCCGGGCAGCGGTCATGACGGTTCATTTTTGATGGAAAACCTTAAATATATTTCTCCAAAAGACGAACTGAAGTTCGTCCTTGCTGGTAGGGAGGACTATGAATTTGCCAAACAGTTTGTCGAAGAAGAGGTAAAGGACCTTACCTCTAATATATTATTCGCGCCTGTAAAACCAAGGCTTGAGCCCTCTGAGCTCGCGGCCTGGATACTTAGAGACGGTATAATGGTAAGGCTTCAGCCGCAACTCCACAGCTATATATGGGACGAGGAGCCTAGATAAGTTTATGGTTTTTATATTCTGTTGCTGTTATTGCGAGCCCTTTTCGAAGTTTAAATGCTACGAAGCGATCTCCACTTGCCTGAGATCGCCGGCTGCCGGTTTCCATAAGAAGCTGTCTTATGGAGATATTGTTTGATGAATACCCTTCTTGTTGTTTCTTTAATAATCTATATAACCGGTTTTGTCTTATGGATAGCGGGCTGCGCCGCAGCGCGGCGGGCTTCAGGCGCGGCTGCGTCCTCAAAATTGTATAAAACAAGTTGCCGCTTAAACAGGCTTTCTCTGCTTGTTGTTGCAGCCGCACTTATCGTCCATACCGTCCTTATAGGGGTTCGTACTTATTATAGCGCCAGACTGCCGGTCGCGGCGGTCGGCGAGACCTTGCTTTTTTATAGCTGGTGCGTAATCGTTGCGACCCTCTTTGTCGTTCTGCGCTACAGGGATAGGGTGACGGGGCTTGTAACCATACCTATTGGGATAATAGCCCTTGCGATAGGTCTTTCCCGGTGGACGCCGCCAAAGACCCTACCTTTAATATTACGTACCGTATGGTTTGAGATCCACGTTATAGCGTCTTTTGCAGGCTACGCCCTCTTCTCGCTCGCCTTCGCCGGTGCGCTCTTATATCTTATCAGGTCGTTTGGGAGTTCTGGCGGCGACGAGGGCGGCAGAGGCGAGAGTAGCGCCGAGACCTCACTCGGGGTGGCGCGCACGGGTGTTGTCTGGGGCTTTTTTCTTTTTTCTGCCTCGATGTTCTCAGGGGCCGTCTGGGGTTATCTTGCCTGGGGCACTTACTGGATGTGGGAGCCGAAGATCCTCTGGTCTTTTATCGTATGGTTCTGGTTTGCGGGCACGATGCACGCTTGGTACATCAGGAGCTGGAAGGGGAGAACCCTTGCAATTGCAACGATCCTTGGCTTTGTCGTTGTTGGCTTTACCTACCTGGGGGTCGGCCTCCTCATGAAGAGTAGCCATAGTTTTTAGGTGAAAACAGCTGTTTTAGAGATGTTTTCACCTTTTTCCCTATCTTAAAATCCGATTATTTCATCTTACAGGACTCTAAAATACCTTTTTGCGTTATCTAATCCGTTGGTGCCGAGAACTTACCCGGGACGTATGGGGTAGCTTTGGCAGGGGTGGCCTTCTTTTTTACAGCCCTGCGCCTTGTCGGCGTAGAGGTTGGGGCAGTAGCCCTGGTCTTGACCTTTGTTGGCGCGGGGGCCTGCGTCTGGGTGGCGGGTTTTTCTACTGCCTCGGGCGTTATGCCGATCGGCGCCAGTATGTTGATGGGCTCTAAAATACTCTTTTTTCTTGCCTTGCCTTTTTTGGCCTCCGGGCTGGCGGCTTTTGAAGCCGCGCCTTCTGCCGGAGTGGTTACCGAAGGTTCGGTTATTACCGGTACGCTCTTGAAGGTAGAAGGCACTGCGCTTGCAGCCGGGTCGTCTTTGGCAGCGGCAGCGCCGGGTTGCGGCGTCGTCTCGCCGAGTCCTTTACTTTCTCTGTTTTCTCCGGTGGCGGGCTGCGCTCCAGTGATAGCTTCGCCGCTCGGCTCTCCTGCCTTTCCTGTAGCCGGGGGCGCGTTGCCAGCTGCTCCGGTCAGTTCACCTTCTGCCGGTGTACCTTCAGTTGTTTCTCCTGCTGCGCCTTCCATGTCAGGGCCCCCCGCACCTGTTTCTTCTTCTTGCTGGAAGTCTGTAAATTCTTTGATCTCCATATCATCTCTGAAGAAGACGAACTCGATCCTTCTATTTATCCTGCGTCCTTCCGGCGTATCGTTCTGTGCTATGGGTCTTGTATCGGCGTAGCCGCCAGCGCCTAGTTTCTCGGGGTCTATCCTGCCAGATGAGAGTATGTACTTGACCGCAGAGATAGCCCTGCCGGCAGATAGCTCCCAGTTGGACGGGAATTTAGCGGTCTTTATCTGAGTATTGTCGGTGTGTCCTTCTATTGTTAGCTTGTAGGGGAACTCCTCGACAACCTTCGTTATGCTGTCGAGCAGTGGGAAAGACTTTTCCAGGAGTACTGCTGAACCCGAGTGAAAAAAGAGCTGACCGTTGACGGTTATAATTACGCCTCGGCTGGTATTCTCTACTACGACCTGGTCTCCCAGGTTCTGATCCCTTACTATTGACTGAAGTTTTCTGTAGATGTCTTCGTTCGACTGCATGCGTGCCTGGATCATGCTCTTGACCGCGCCCTGGGACTGGCGTGCTTCAAGCTCCAGGTTGATTACGGAGTCTTTTGTTTTGTATAAAAGATCTACGATAGAGGCGGCTGTAGTTTGTTGTTGGCCCTTGATAGTGTCGTCGAACTGGACGCCGAAGGCATCTTTAAGTGAACCCTGAGCGTCCCGGAATTTAATTACGTCCATATTTGCGAATGAAAGGAGGAGGATGAAGAAGGTCAAGAGCAGACTCATAAGGTCCGCAAAGGTGGTCATCCACTCATCACCGCCTCCTTCTTCCTCTTCTTCTATCTCTTGAGCCATCTTGTTAAACCTCTTAGAGGACTGCTTTGTCCTGTCAGCTGTCCTTTTTTAACCAGAACATATTACCAATCTTTTTTACTTACTCTTCTTTGCTTGCCGCCGCGCTTTCAAAGGCCTTGCGTTCTTTTGGTTCAAGGAAGCTCAGGAGCTGCTGCTCTATTATGCGCGGGTTGTCTCCGTTCATAACGCCCGCGAGCCCAGCCATTATCATCTCAAGACGTTCTGCTTCTTCCTGTGTCCTGCTCTCCAGCTTTGCCGCTATAGGAGAGAAGAAGAGGAAGGCCATTATGGCTCCGTACAGTGTGGTAAGGAGAGCAACGGCCATGGAAGGGCCGATCGATGCAGGATCGTCCATGGTCATGAGCATCTGGACAAGTCCTATAAGGGTACCGACCATTCCAAAGGCAGGGGCGGTGGCTCCCATGAACTTAAAGACCTTCTGCCCTCTCTTGTGACGCACTTTTATGTAGTTAAGCTCTGTTCTCAGGACGTTTTCAACGTCTTTGTCACTGAGCCCGTCAACGACCATATTCACTCCCTTCTGTAAGAAGGGGTTGTCTATCTCTTCTCTTTCAAGGGCGAGGAGACCTTCTTTCCTTGCTATTGTAGCCAGCGCAATTATGCTTTCTATAGTGCTTTTGGGGGAGCTTTGCTTGTAGAAGACGACGTTGAGTGCCACCTTGATCGCCCCTAATACGATAGTCAACCTCTGCATTATGAGGGTCGCGGCGATTGTTCCGCCGACAACGATCGCAAGTCCAGGCACGTTTACAAAGGACATTAAAGAGCCGCCAAGCAGCATGGCGAAGATTATAAGGCCTATACCGGCCACAACTCCGATTATTGTGGCTAAATCCATTAGTGATACTCCTTGTTTTTGTTTTGCTCTATACTCTATATCGTCAGAATTTCATAAGACTTTACAGGCATTTAGTATATAGCGGGGGCTTCGGGGAATATTTTTAAGAAGAGTTTTGTATCTTAATTCATAGACGTCTTGATTTGAGGGTGAAAATTGCGATTTTTCATACGGGGCCGTCTGGATTGTTTAATATTATATAGGTCTACGAGGTAAAGGAGCCGTTCTGATGGCTATTTATTCCACCAGATAACCGCGCTTTTTTTGTAGAACTCGGCCAGCAGGCCGTCTTTGGTCTTTTTGAGTTTTCCCTTTAGAAAGTCCCGCAGTTTTGCGTCGTGCTCTTCCGTGACCAGTCCCATGTATTCTTTCCAGAACTCAACGGCCTCTTCTATATCGTCAAAGGGCTGGTCAAAGTTATACTCGACGATCTCGATGTTTGCGAAGATGCCTATGGAGTGGAGCATCGCGTAGGTCTTCAGGTAATCTCCCCTTGCGGTAAAGTCCCGGCCGTAGATAAGCGGGAAGAGCTCTTTATAGAAGAACTTGTCGGCATGCGGGTCGGCCCCTGTTATAAGGAATACTGCTTTTTCCGCAAGGGCGTCGGCGCGCCGGAGGAAGGCCTCATTGTCCTTTAAGAGCCCAGGGACATTGGCACAGATAATAGCGTCGTGGCCTTTTACGATATCATTCTCCGATACCTCCTCCCACGTGCTATTGATGCATTTTATCCCGAGTCCTTCTTTTTCGTCGTCGCCCTTAAGTATCTCTGCCATCTGCGCGGAAGGTTCTACTGCGGTGACCTCTTTACCGGCCCTTGCCAGAGGGATTGCAAGGGCGCCGCAGCCGGCGCCTACGTCCAGAAAACTCCCTATACGGGACGATCTTGGCAATATTACAGAGAGTATGGCATCCGACGCGCCGGAGCCTGCAAGACCTTTCTTGTACCAGTTCGCCTTCAGCCTGTTCCACACCATCCCTGTTTTATTTTGCACCGGGCACCTCGTTTTTTATGTCTTTGTCTTTTTTTGGTTTTTTGGTAGTTGTTTTTTTCTTGTCGGGTATAAAGAGCAGGCGTTTGAAGATGCCGCCCAGTTTTCTGCCGACGCTCTTTAAAGGGACGGCCTTGACATCGGGGTTACTGAGCGGGCCCTTGATCTCGGAGTAGATGGTAAGCGTGCTCTTTTCTCTTCCTGTTATTATCCATCCGGCAAATGGTATCTTTGAAATGATTTTATCTATAGTGACGAACGGGTGTAGGGCCACTGTGGCGTCTATTGTCTTTTCGGTTATGTCAATTGCCCCGATACTGGACATGCGCATGGAGTTGCTCGACAGCAGCAGGTTCTCAGTACTGATAATACCGTCCTTTATTGCGAAGTCGCCGGTGACGCTATCGTATATGAGTCCTTTATCAAAGAGGCTGCTCACAGAGATGATGTTTATAATAGAGAAGAGTTTATTGAAAACGACGAGTTTCCACATCCGTCCTTTCTGGCTAGATGCCTTGAAAAAGCCGTCTACGCCCCTGGAGCCGGGGGTAACGCCGCGTCTCATCTCCAGGTGGCACTCTCCCATCCCCCGCCCGCTCAGTATCTTTTTATTAGCTCCGAGCTCTTCAAAGAGCGTCTCCAGCTCGACCATAGCCACCTTAAAGTCGGTTGTGAAGAGTATGGGGTTTCGTCTATCTCTTTTTATCAGTATTGTGCCGGAGACCTGACCTTCGTGGCTTGTAAATGTCATGGGCTTAAAGAGTATATTTTTGTGATCAAGCTCTATCTCCGAGTACAGGTTTGTGTAGGATATATTGGTTATCTTCCCCTTTGCCACGGTGAACTTTCCCTTACCCTTAAATGGTTGCCTCTTGATGACCTTGGGTTTGTAGGTAGGTGGAAAGACGTCTCTGGTATTAAAGCTCTTGGAGACAAAGCTCATATCCAGAAGGCCCTCACTGATATCCAGGACCTCTATTCTGGCCGATAGCTGGCTATCCTTGACCTTTGCGTCGCTCAGGGTAAGTCTGCCTGTATTGCCGTTAAGCTTAAGCGTCAGGTTAAAGTCTCTAAGCGTATTTGCCAGTACCGGGGTCTCGAACAGTGCGTTCTTTACTCTTATATCGGCATCAAACTCGGGCCGTTTACCTTTAGCTGCCTTTGTCATCGTGAGGTGTCCTGAAATACCTCCCTTTGCCGGCGTCTTAGAGATGACAAAGGGAGAGAGCCCCGCAGTGTCGGCTATCCTTAAATTCTTTGTCTCTATATCCAGCCGTATTGCCCCGGTTTTTTTATTTGCTCCCCATTTGACGTCTACCGTTGATTTACCGGTCTTGATATTCGCTTTGCCGGTAGTGACACCGTCTGCTTTAAGGTAGGTCTTTGCGTCGATGATAACAGGGAAGTCCATTTCTTTTTCAAGGGCGTTCTCGAATTCAAAACTTGCGCGCGTAAGGTCCAGTCGGCTCTCTATAAGAAGCCCTTTTGCCCGGGGCGAGTTCTTGCGCTTTGCGGTGGCGGCCCCAACGGTGGGGATTATCCCGTCTAATGCCAGCTTTACGCCAACCAGCCCCTTACCTCTTACGTATTTCTTTTTGGGTATTCTCCCTGAAGCTCTAAGTTCTTTAACGATCTCGGCGGCGTCGAGTTCTGCAAGAAGAGATAGTTTTGCAACCGGCACCTCGCCCAGAGAGACGGTGCCGTTTAGAGATTTAAGGGCGTCTTTGCCGTAGCGTCCTTTTATATCCAGCAGTTCCAGGTTGCCGTCCTTGTAATGTATATGGCCGCTAAGACCTGAGATCTTATTTTTAAGAGCCTTGTGCGTAATGCCTGTATCAAGAAGTTCCAGTTTGAGAGCTATCTTTTTATCTCGTTTAGTGGTTCCGGCGTGCGGGGTTAATGTCGTCAGTACAATGAAACGTCTTACAGCAACTTCGCCTTCTACCTCTTTAAGGTTCATAAGGGCGCGGCGAATACCTACAGGCGTGCCCTCCATATCGATGAGTTCCTTCAGGTACTTTGCCTCAACAGGTGAGGAGTGTAAGTCGGCCGCTATCAGCCCTGAATCACGGGCCTTGGTGGCGCTGAGCTTTATCTTTCCGCCGAGTGCAACTTGCCTCAGGTGGGTATCGGGATCTGCGATGCTAACGTCTATATTATTTAGAGCGAACAGGAAATTTTCAGGGCTCCATGACATCTCCAGGTTTGCGCTGCTGCCGGGAGAGTGCAGTTTCTTTTTAAAAGGGTAGGGCGGGGTAAGAACCAGGTGTTTTGATGAGAGCGAGCCTTTTATAGTGCCGTTATTGCGCTCTACGCTTGCTCCTGCAAAGGAAAAGTCAAGTCTTGCGCCAAGCGTGCCCTCGGTTGCGACCTCTGCGATAGCTCCGTGCAGATACGGATTTATAGTTGTCACCTCGATACCGGTCATATCCATGGTGCCGGATATTCGCTGCCCTGTTTGTTCGGGCGAGGTCGCGCCGGATAAAATAAAGGTCGAGTCTTTCTCCAGGGTGCCGCCGAGGCTGAAGGTATAGCCGCGGGAAGTTCTATTCAGGTACGCTTTTACGCGGGAGACCTCAAGGCCGCCGTTCTTTACCTTTTCGTCGATAAAGAGAAAGTGCCCGCCTGTGAGCTTGAACTTCTCTGGCCTGAACCCCACTGAGCCTGTGCCCTTGTTGTCTTTTTTTAGTTTTAAAAGATTGATGCTGCCGTCCTCATATCTCTTTATCAGGGCGACGCCGTCTTTTATTATTAGACGTTTTATATTGATTTGTTTTTTTATAAGCGCCAGCGGAGAGATCGCGACCTTTAAAGCCGCGCTTCTTATTATTGCATCGCCGCCTGCGTCGTAGACGGCAAGCTCTGTTATGGTGATCGTCGGGTAGGGTAGCAGGCGTACCATCGCTTTATCAAAGTCAATGGTCGCGTTTATATTTTCTTCGACGCGGGCTTTGATCGCTGTCTTGTGCGCGGTGATATCTATACTTATATAGGAAAATAGCAGGAAGGCGCCCGCAACGAGCAGAAAAACTATAAAGATAGAGATGGGCTTCTTCTTTAAATGTCTTAAGGGATGCAGCAAGGTTGTCTCCAACTGTCGTGGGCGGATCGAAATCACCGTGGACAGGTCAAAACTGCCGTGGGCAGGGCAATATCCTTCGTGGACTGATTAAACTGTCATGGACAGACAAGCTACTTTAACGAAACCAGACCCCCGCGCATAGCGTAGTTGTTACGGAGGTTACCGAGAGTGGTATCTATGACTAATTCGGCTCTAAGGTCCTAAAACCTTAGAGGTTTTTAGAGTCCGGGCAATATCTTTTTAAGCCAGCCTTCTTTTATATCAATGGCCTTCCACGGGCACATCTCCTGACAGCAGAAGCACCTGATGCAATCCGTGTGATTTATATATATACCGCCCTCAACCCTGCTGATGATATTAAGAGGGCATACTTTTATGCATAGGCCGCATTTTGTGCACTGCGATTGCTTTATGTGGGGGCGCGAGGTGATGGATTTCCTGAGTCTCTTCTCTATAAAATTAGGTAGTGAATTGGCAAAGTTGGTATGCAGGGTCGGAGGTACTTTAAAGTCCTTGACCCTGAAGTTGTCTATCCCTGCGCCCTGGATCTTTATATTCTCAAGCTTTGCAGCCTCGATGCCGCGCCACTGCGCGTTTTGAATTATAGGTACTTCCTCTACCTTTCTACCGACTACCTCTATCAGGACTCGGTCCAATGCTATCGCCTCTGGCGAGGCCGCGACAAAGTTGGTCTGCCTGGGGTCTCCGCTCATAGGGCCGTTACCTTCCATGGATATAATAGCATCTATGATGGTAAGGCGGGGGCGCAAGTATAAATACAGATCGAGGATCATCCCTGCAAAGTGCGTACTGTCAATGCCTGCGCTAAAGTGCCATTGCAGTTTTCGCTTGCCCGGCACGCAGCCGAAGATATTTTTAACACCCATAGTCAGGAACATCTGGGCGTGAGTCTTAAACTTTGGAAGGTTTATTATCCCGTCTACTTCAAGGGCCTCTTTGGCGATCTCCAGACGTTTGAAGATAGCACCTTCAGAGGCCTCGACATCCACAGGCGTGGTAAGTGGAGTAAATTCAATTGCGAGCTCTTCGGCGACCTCAAGGATGCCGCACTTCTTGCCGACCTTCAGGGCCGAGCCCATCCCGGGGCTGTCGCCTATGACGGGTATCCCGCCTGCATCCTTTACGATCTCGGCTACGGCACGAACTATAACGGGATTTGTTGTGACGGCAGCATCGACTTCTTTTGCGGCAAGCATATTGGGTTTGAGCAGAAGCCGCTCTCCACGCTTTACAAACCGCTCCACGCCGCCGATCAGCTCGATAGATTCCTCTATGGCGCGTCTTACGAGGTCTATCTCGTAGCTATCGCATTTTACTATGGAGACATCGGTAGTCATGACACTCAAGCCTATTTAGCCCCTGAAGCCTTTACAGGCTCCGAGGCCTTTACAGGCTTTGCGGCCTTTACAGGCTTTGCGGCCTTTACAGGCTCCGCAGCCTTTACAGGCTTCACGGCCTTGTCAGGCTTTATGGCCTTTACAAGCTCTGAGACTTTTTCAAGCGTGGCTTTCACGGGCTTTGAAACTTTCTTATCCGAACTTTTCTTAGGCGCGGCCTCTTCAGGCTTTGAGGCCTCTTCAGACTTTGTAGCCTTTACAGGCTTTGTAGCTTTTACAGACTCTAAGGTCTTTGCGGGTTTAGTGGTCTTTTTGTTTATCTTTATAGTCTTCTCTTTTTTCTTTTCTTCTTTTTCTTTCTTCTTCTTTTCTTTTTTCGCCTCTTTTGCGGCCTTTTTCAGGTGTTCTCTGGCCATCTTTGCCTCAGGGCTATCCGGATATTTCTTTATGATCTTATTGAGAAGCATCCCTGCCTCTTTCTTTGAGCCGAGCTTCTCAAAGGAGTAGCCCTGCTTGAGAATCGCTGCTGCGACTTTGTCGCCGTCTTTATAGTTTTTTATAACCTTGTTGAACTCAAGGATAGCTTTTTCATATTCACCGCGAACGTAGTGTATCTCGCCGATCCAGTAGCGGGCATTATCGGCCAGGTCGTGCTCCGGGTTTTTACTGAGGAAGTCTTTAAAGACTACGAGGGCCTTAGTATAGTCTTTCTTCTTTCTTACAAGGTCGAGCCCCTTTGTATATTCAGGTGTAGGGTCTATACTTTCTTGAGCATCGGTCTCATTGTCCTCGTTAATGCCGTCTATGGCATCGACCCTTACTGTGAGGGCCGCAAGGGCGGTCTTTATCTCGGCAATAAGCTCGGTCTGGGCCTTACTTTCCTCTGCCCTTTTCAGAGCCGCTGTTGCTTCTTTTTCAAGGGCCTCCTCGGAAGGCGTCTCCAGGATCTTTATTCTTTCTTCCAGCGTCTGCATTACCTCGCTTAGCAGCTCTACGGCCTCGCGCATCTGCTCCATATCAAAGGCCTTCTCTTCAATCATTCCGCTGAGCGTGGTCAGGTCCTGGCGCATTACATCCATATCCGCGCCTATATCGGCCAGTGTCGCGTCGGTCCTTGCGCTCTTTTTCGCGCCGGCAGCTACCTGAAGCTGCATCTCTTCGACTGTCTTCCTGAGAGATTTTTTCTTAAGGGTCAAGGCCGAGCTGTAGTCAAAGCAGGCAAGGACGATCATTGCCGATAGTACCAGGGGTAAGATAATCTTTTTCAAGTTAGCCACCTTTTTGTTTAAGAGGGTCTTTTTTTCAGGAGGCAGGGGCTGTGCGCCTGCCTGCGTAGTAGTCTATCGCCTATAGGGCGACCACGATGGCGCCGAGGTCTTGCCTATTTTTATCTTAATGCGTTTCATGCCGGAGCCGTCTTTGCGAATAATGTAGAGCCGTTTTACTTTGCCGGCCCACTGGCGGCTAAATACCAGATAACGCCCGTCAGGCGACCAGGAAGGCGACTGATTATTGCCCTCAAAGGTTAGCTGTTTGAGTCCTGTGCCGTCGGCCCGGATAGTCCATACATTGGTGCCGGTCTTGTCAAGCCTTGTGAAGGCTATGGTCTTACCGTTCGGCGACCAGTCCGGGTCTGTGTTGTATTTGCCCTTGTAGGTTACCCTCCGGACCTTACCACCTGTTGATTTTATCATATAGATATGCGGGTTTCCAGCCCTATCGGAGACGAAGGCTATGCGCTTACCGTCGGGCGACCAGACCGGAGATACGTCGATCGAGTAGTTGTTTGTAAGCTGGGTGACCTTCCTGGAGCTGTTATCGCGTATGTATACTTCAGGACTCTTTCGCCCTGTTGCCGTATAGGCGATGCGTCTGCCGTCGGGCGACCAGCGTCCACCGATGTTAGAACCCTTTTTATCGGAGATGACAGAGACCCTGCCGGTTATAAGTTCTTGTTCGAAGATGCAGGGGTAGCCTGTCATATAAGAGGTGTAGAGTAGTTTTCTTCTGTCCGGCGACCAGCGCGGCGAGATATTTATCGAGCCGTTGCTCGTGACCTGTTTGATGTTCTTGCCGTCGTAGTCGGCCATATAGACCTCTTTCGAGCCTCCGACGTCTGAGATAAAGGCTATCTTTGTCGAATAGATGCCTTTTTTGCCGGTAAGTTTCTTTATAAGGTCGTCGGCAAAGCGGTGGGCGAGGAGCCTTGGCGAGTCCTTACTGCCGACGTACCTCTTTGCCAGGAGCGTGGTCTCGCGGGCCGTATCAAAGAGGCGGAACTCGGCGGTGAGCTTATCGCCGTCAAGGCGCAATCCTCCTTTTATCAGAAGTTCCGCGTCGATAATACGCCAGAGCGAAAAATCCGTCTCGCTTCTGGTAAGTCCTGAATCCGAGACGTCTTCAATGTAGGCATTCCTGTTAAGTACCTCAAAGAAGCCGGAGAATTCGATATCACCTTTCAGGGCGTCCATTATTATGTATTTAAGCTTATAGGTCGCGGCGTCCGCTCTGGCAGCCTTACCTATAGGTTTTACGCTGAGCCTGGTTTTTTCCAGATCCGCGATCTTCTGAATGGCTATCGGGAGGAGCTTGCCTCCGGGCGAGTTTATATCTATATAGACCTTGGCGCGGGCAGGTGCGGCAAGCGTCAGGGCCGTGATCATTATCAGGAACGCCGATAGTATCAGGATTCTACGGTACCTTGTCATTGTTGTTTGCAGCGTCATTATTATTTACAACCTCCAGGGCAGAAGTTTATTCCTATATCCAGAAACTCTTCTTTGAGATCTTTTGGCAGCGGCGGAAAATCACCGACCTTCTCTACTGCCTTTACCGCCGACTGGTCAAAGAGGGTGTTGCCGGATGCGCGTTCGATCCTTAGGGCCAGCAACTTGCCGTCCGGTGCTATCTTTATAGCTATTATTGCCTTAAGCCCGGGTACGGCCTGGCCCGGGAAGATCCATTCCGAACGTATCATTGAGCCTACAGTGTTATAGTACTCGATAAATGCGATATCCAGCTGGCTGACATTGAGTGAGCTCGATCTGCCGCCTGTACCTGCGCCGGAACCCGCGGTGCTACCGCTACCTCCGCCGTCCGTTGATTCATCTAAAAATACATCTACGCTTATCCCGCTGTTCAGTATCTCTTCTCTGAGTCCGGCGACTTCATTGCTTACATCTTCTTTGCTCTGGCTATGCTCTGACAGCTCTTTTATTCGCTGCTCTATAAGTTCGTCTTCCGCGCGTTCAGCGGCCTTTTCCTGCAAGGCCGCGATAGCTGCACTTACAGCGTCTATTTCTTTGGTAGGCGGGGAGGTCTTTACCTTTGTAGCGTCGGGTATGATGACCTTTTTAGAGCCGGTCTTTTTTGTCTTTGTCGCGGGCGCGGTCTTCTTTATTATTACCTTCTTTGACTTACCTTTAACCGGAGAGGTCTTTTTCGTTATACGCTTTGAAGCGCGTTTGCCCTTTGACGAGCCCCGTCCCGAGGGCGGGGCTACGAGCTCTACCGTTGTATAGGTCGGTGCGAAGAGGACTCTGGAGGGATCGGTCTTGATAAAGAAGAGCCCTGCAAAGAGTATTATAATGTGTAGGATGACCGAGGCTGTGATGAACTTTCTAAGCCCGGGTTGTTGTTGGTTGAGTATGCTTTGCACACCAGAACTCCTGCCGCTTGACCCCGGTTGTCCAGGCCGCAAGCAGCAGCCCGGAGAGCCCAATACGGCTATCGGTTATTTTCTCTTACTGCCGCCCTGCGGAGTTTCGGTTATCATTGCTATCTTTTTTATTCCTGACGTACGTATGGCTGCCATAGTGCGGGCGACCTTGCCGTAAGGCACCGCCTCGTCGGCTCGCAGGTAGACGGTCTTGTCTTTTCTTCTCTTGACTATAGCGCCGAGGTTGCCCTTGAGTTTGCTGAGGCTCACCTTTTTTTTGTTGATAAAGACGCTCCCTTTTTTATCGATCGATACTATTATGGGTTCGTCCCGGCCTTCTACCGAGCCCGCCTCTACCTCCGGAAGGTTTACATCAATGCCCGTCTCCATCATAGGGGCCGTAACCATGAAGATGACAAGCAGAACCAGCATGACGTCTACAAAGGGCGTTACGTTTATATTTGAGAGCATTCTGTTATCGGCCATTTATATCTTTCCTTAGTATCTGTCTTATACGGTTTGAACCGTCTCAGACGGTTTGAACTATCTTTAGTGGCTTGAACCACCTCTGGTGGCTTGAACCGTTGTTGGCGGTTTTTTCTTTTACTGTTTTCTTGATGCGTGTCTGAGCGATTTTTCAAGTATATTGGTCAGGTCCGAGCTAAAGGCCTCCATCTCTTTTGTTATTCTATCCGTGCGCGAGATGATGTAGTTGTAGCCGACAACGGCCGGTATGGCCGCGATCAGCCCAAGGGCCGTGGCTATCAGGGCCTCTGATATACCAGGAGCGACGACCGCGAGGTTTGCCGCACCCTGCGAGCCGATGGCCCTGAAGGTATTCATTATTCCCCAGACCGTACCGAAGAGGCCGATAAAGGGCGCGGTGCTTCCGGTGGTAGCCAGAAAGGCCGTTGTCTTCTCCATGGCCGCGCGCTCCATTGTAATGGTCTTCTTAAGGACCCGTTCTATGTAGTCAAGGCCTTCTTCTACGATAGAGCCGTCGGAGCCGTCCTGGCCAGAGCGCAGCCTGCCAATTAGCGGGGCCGCTTCGTCGTGCGCGCCTTTAGTGAGTTTTGTCATCGGGGTGGAGGGGAACTTGCCCGCAACGCTTAACATATGCGAGAGGTCTTTCTTCTGCCAGAAGAGGTTGTAGTATGCCGAGCTGTCCTTTTCTATCTTTCTCAGAAGTATTATTTTATAGAGGATTATGGCCCAGGAGGCGACGGACAAGAAGACCAGTAAGAGCAGTACCAGCTTGACCATTGGCCCTGCTGCCGCGACCATATCCCATATTCTTCCGTGCGCCACAATTGAATCCATAATTAGTATGATCTCCTTTTGCCACTTATGGCCTTGTGCCGTCCCTGACGGCTTTTGCCCGTCTTTTATGGCAATCTGTATTTAAGTATATCTGTTTAATTTACATGGTTGATCTCACGAAGTCAATACCAAGAAGGCCGCAGGACGTATCGGGTGTCCTTTGGCGGAGTTTTTGTCCTCTAAAAACCTTGACAATATAAAGACTTTATGCGAATCTATAACCGTTTTCGCCGTAGTTGTAACCATAATATACCTATTAGTAATACAAGTTTTTTATTACGACTTGTAACACTTAGGTGGTAAATGCCGTAGACTATTGAAGTTTTTCTTAAATCAACCGATATATAAGGTTGGGATGAAGTATTTTAAATAAGTCTGGCATTTACGGCGAGCGGTCGTAGTTGTCTACATAATTGTTTCGGGTTCTTTTAAGAAGGATCTGAAGGAGATCGTAGTTTTGAATAAGCGTTTTTTAACCTTTATAGTTCTACCCAGCGACTCATCAAAGTCTAAGAAGATAAAGGTCTCGCAGAACCTCTTCAGGGCCGGTAGTGTCGTCTTCGGTCTTTTCCTCATTATATGCGCCTATGTCGTCATTGACTACGGCTCCATGAAGCTCCAGGTCAAGGACCACGGCGAGCTCAAGAAAGAAAACACCTCTCAGAAAATAGAGCTGCAGGCCTTGTCGTCAAGGGTAAACGACGTCGAGAGCCGTATGGCAAAGCTCAAAACCTTTGATAAGAAGCTCAGGATACTTGCAAATATAGAGGCCCCTGTAAAGCCTGCCGAACAGGAGCACACAGGCATGGGCGGTCCTGTGCCGGATCAGGCATACTTTCTCTCGGTAGAAGAGAAGAAAAAGGCCCTTATAGATAATATGCGCTCCGATATAACCTCGCTTGAGGGCGAGACCAGACTTCAGGAGAGGAGCTTTACCGAGCTTCAGGAACACCTCTTAAGCCAGTCCTCGATCCTCGCCTCTACGCCTTCTATAATGCCTGCACGCGGTTGGCTTACATCTACCTTTGGTAAAAGGAAAGACCCGTTTACCGGACGCAAGCATAAGCATAAGGGCGTTGACGTTGCCAACAGGATAGGCACAGCCATACACGCACCGGCCGATGGTATAGTTACAAGGGTCGCAAGGCTTCCGCAGTTCGGAAAGATGGTTGAGGTAAATCATGGTTACGGCACAAAGACCCGCTACGGGCACCTCTCGAAGATAAACGTAAAGGTCGGGCAGAAGATAAAGCGCGGTGAAAAGATAGCCGCTATGGGTAATACCGGACGTTCGACAGGGCCTCACGTCCATTATGAGATAGTTGTAAACGGCGTTCACGTCAATCCTTATAAATATATAGTAAACTAAGTAGAGCCTCTGTTGTCCTGGCCTCTGTAACCCCGGCCTCTGTTGCCTCGGATAGATAAATAGTCATGATGCCAGGCAAAATAGTTGCGCTCAAGCCCTCTCGGTAGATCTCCGGCAGGGTTTTTTTGGTTTTTTGCACTTGGAATTAAGAACGGTAATGTGTTAAATTGATACATTGTTTTACTCTTTATAAACCAACCACCGCCTGAGACGGATCACCACCGCCTGAGACGGATCACCACCGCCACAGACGGATCAAGCCGCCTGAGGCGGATCATCGTAAGGAAAAGGTAAAATGTTAGGTTCAGTATTAAAGAAGGTCTTCGGTACAAAAGTAGCTAGAGAGGTTAAGCGGTTAACCCCGCTTGTAGATAAGATAAACAGCCTTGAGCCTCAGTTCGAGGCCTTGAGCGACACTGATCTTTTCGCGCTTACCTCAAAATTCAAAGTCAGGCTTGATAGCGGCGAGACACTCGATGATATTCTGCCCGAAGCCTTTGCGGCAGTTCGCGAGGCCTCTAAGCGTAAGCTCGGTATGCGTCACTTTGATGTGCAGCTTATCGGCGGCATAACCCTGCACGAGGGTAAGATCGCAGAGATGAGGACCGGTGAGGGTAAGACGCTAGCAGCGACGCTGCCGGTATACCTCAATGCCATAAGCGGCCTCGGCGTACACGTAGTTACGGTAAACGATTATCTCGCAAAGCGCGATGCGCAGTGGATGGCCCCGGTCTATCACGCCCTTGGTATGAGCCTCGGCGTTATCCAGCATGAAGTGAGCCTGATAGCCGACCCAAGCCTACCGGATACGCCTGTGGGTGAGACCCCTCCGATGATATCCTGTTCGCGAAGCGAGTCCTACAGGGCCCATATAACATACGGTACCAACAATGAATACGGCTTTGATTATCTGCGCGACAATATGAAGTTCAGCATGGACGAGTACTCTCAGCGCGAGCTTAACTTTGCCATCGTCGATGAGGTCGATTCCATCCTGGTCGACGAGGCGCGTACCCCTCTTATCATCTCGGGGCCTGCCGAGGCATCGACTGATAAATACTATACGATAGACGGAATAATCCCTTTCTTAAAGGTGGAAAAGCACTATACGATCGACGAGAAGGCAAAGCAGGCGCATCTCACTGACGATGGGGTATCAAAGGTCGAGGAGCTTCTGAAGATAGAGAACCTCTATGACCCGCGCAACATCGAGACGCTTCATCACGTGGGGCAGGGCTTGCGCGCCCACGTCCTCTTTAGTAAAGATGTCGATTACGTCGTCAAGGACGGCGCGGTCGTTATAGTAGACGAGTTCACCGGACGTCTTATGGACGGGCGCAGGTGGAGCGACGGTCTGCATCAGGCAGTCGAGGCCAAAGAAAAGGTCAAGATAGAGAACGAGAATCAGACGCTTGCGACCATTACTTTTCAGAACTACTTCAGGATGTACGACAAGCTTGCGGGCATGACCGGAACGGCCGAGACCGAGGCCCCTGAGTTCATGTCTATCTATAAGCTGGACGTGCTGGTAGTGCCGACGCATAAGCCTATGATCAGAGATGACAGGGTCGATCTCGTATATAAGACCAAGCGTGAGAAGTTCCTGGCTGTTATAGAAGACGTTAAGAAGTGCGCGGCAAGCGGAAGACCCGTGCTTGTAGGTACTATTTCGATCGAAGATTCCGAGCAGTTATCCGTGATGCTTAAAAAGCAAGGGGTAAAGCATAACGTCCTTAACGCCAAGCAGCATGAGAGAGAGGCCGAGATCGTAGCTCAGGCCGGTCGTCTCGGGGCCATTACACTTTCGACCAATATGGCCGGGCGAGGAACCGATATAGTCCTTGGCGGTAACCCCGGCTTTATGGCCGCTGCCATGGTAGGCGGCGAGACCTCGGGTGATAAATACGACGCAGCGTTTGCAGAGGTGCAGCGCAGCTGTGAAGAAGAAAAGCAGAAGGTTTTGAAACTGGGCGGGCTTTATATAATAGGTACCGAGCGTCACGAGTCAAGGCGTATTGATAACCAGCTGCGAGGCCGTTCCGGCCGTCAGGGAGACCCGGGCGAGTCCCGTTTTTATATGTCTCTGGAAGACGACCTTATGAGGATCTTCGGTAGCGACAGGGTTGCGTCTATTATGAGCAAGCTCGGCATGGAGGAGGGCATACCGATCGAGCACAGTATTATCTCCAGGGCCGTTGAGAACTCGCAGAAGAAGGTCGAGGCACATAACTTCGATATGAGAAAGCATCTTATCGAGTATGACGATGTGATGAACCAGCAGCGTAATATCGTCTATGAGTACCGCCGCCAGATACTTGGCGAGGTGGGCCTCAGGGATATGGTTCAGGAGTTTGTCAACGAGGCGGCCGAGGTGCTGGTAGCGACCCATGTAGATGAAAAGAAAGGTGTAGACGACGAAGAGGCGAATGTCCTTATCGAGGCTATTGATAAGCAGTTCGGTATTGAAGGGATAGGTAAGGATGATGTGACGGGCGGCGCCAGCAGGCAGGCGGTAACAGAGATGCTTATTACCAGGGCGTGGGACGCGTACTTGCGTAAGGTAGCCGAGGTTGGCCCGGAGCTTATGCCGCAGGTCGAGCGTATAATGTCGCTCCATACGCTTGATAATCTATGGAAGGATCATCTGCTTACTATGGATCACCTCAAGGGAGGAATAGGGTTGCGTGGTTATGCGCAGCAAAACCCTCTGAATGAATATAAGAGAGAGGGCTTTGAACTCTTTGCCGGGATGATAACGGCCTTTAAGTGCGATGTTGTCGAGCGTCTCTTTAAGGTTCAGGTAAAAGAGGGCGACGACGAGGCGTTGGAAGAGGCCGATGCCGAACGTCCGACCGACGAGCGTAATATGGTGCTTGGCAGAGGCGAAGAAGGCGGCGGCGTGGCCGGCGGGCCGACCCTGGAAGACCAGAGTGATTTTTACGCGGAAGGCGGCGCGGATGGCGATCATGACCATAGCGAAGGTGGTGAGGTAGTGCATACGCATACACCGATACTTCGCGGTGCACCCAAGATAGGACGCAACGAGCCGTGCCCCTGCGGCAGCGGCAAAAAATACAAGAAGTGTTGTGGAGCCTCGGAGTGAGTGGTTCTTTAAAAGTAGCTGGCTTTCGGGCCTCCGGCGTACCTGCCGGGATCAAGAAAAAGAAACAGTCTAAGACTGGTTATGATGAGCTGGATCTGGGTCTTATCGTAAGCGACGTGCCGGCTATCGTAGCCGGAGTATTTACCGAAAACAGAGTAAAGGCCGCGCCCCTTCTTTTATCAAAAGAGAGGGTCGGCGCTAAAAATAAAGTTCGCGGTGTTGTCGTTAATAGCGGTAATGCCAATGCCTGCACCGGCAGGCAGGGTGAGCAGGACGCCAGAGCTACCGTAGATGTCGTCGAAGGCGTGCTTGGCCTGAAGAGCGGAGAGTTGCTGGTCTGCTCTACCGGCGTTATCGGCGTGCCGCTACCGGTAGATAAGATAATCGAGGCCGTGCCTGCACTGGTCGGCGGTTTATCTCCTTCGGGTACAGCGGATTTCTCACGTGCCATAATGACGACCGATGCCTTTACGAAGACTACTTCGGGTACGATAAAGGTCGGTAATAAGACCGTTAAGATAACAGGTGTCGCCAAGGGCGCTGGGATGATATGCCCGAATATGGCGACCCTTCTTGTATTTTTTATGACCGACGCGGCAATCAGCCGCGCGCTTCTGCAGAAGGCCCTTAAAGAGGCCGTTGACGCTTCTTTTAATAGTATAGTCGTGGATAACGACGCCTCTACCAATGATACCGTCCTTGCCTTTGCAAACGGCGCGTCAGGGGTAAGTCTGAAGGCGGGCTCAAACGGGCTTGCCGCTTTTAAGAAGTTACTCTCCGCCCTTTCTATCGACCTTGCCCACAAGATAGTAAAGGACGGCGAGGGTGCAACGCGCTTTATAGAGCTGGACCTTGTCGGCGCCGCTACTGCGGCAGAGGCCGATAGGGCCGCAAGGGCACTGACGACCTCGATACTTGTAAAGACGGCCTTCTTCGGCGGCGACCCGAACTGGGGGCGTATAATGGCCGCTCTGGGCTCTGCGGATATTCGTTTTGACCCGGATAAGGTGGATATAACCTTTGGTAAGATAAAGGTAGCGCGCGGCGGCCTTGATACGGGACGTGAGAAGGCTGCGGCACGCGAGATGAAGAAAAAAGAGGTCAGGGTAACGGTAGACCTAAAGGCCGGTAAAGCCTCGCGAAGGCTCTGGACGACCGACCTTGGCCATAATTACGTTGAGCTTAATTCGGCCTATAGAAGTTAGTCTTAAATTTTAGTAGATTGTCTTATACTAGTTTTTACGGAGGTCTCTAATGGAAATTCTGGCAAAGGAATCATCCCGGTGGCTCAGGCAAGCCGAGTACGATCTGAAGGCAGCGGACTGGAATCTGGAGGGCGGTTTTTTCGCCCCGGCATGCTTTCTTGCGCAACAGGGGGCGGCAAAGGCGCTTCGCGCCTACCTGTTCCTTAAAAAAGAAGATACGCACGAGACCAAGTCCGTTGTAGAGCTTCTTGAGAGGGCCGTTACATATGAGGAGACCTTTAAGGCATTTATAGGGCCCTCCGGCAGGCTTGATATACATTACAAGACCTCCCGCTTTCCCGATAGCCTTCCAGGCGGAATACCGTCGGAGGTCATAATAGAGCGCGACGCCAGAGAGGCGATCGTTGTTGCCGGAGATATAATAACGGCCGTTGAGATCGCAAGAAAAGAGTATATGCCCGAAACCATCTGAGATGGCCCCTAAGCTATCTGAGATAGCAGCAAAGCCATCTGAGGTAGCCTGAAGTTACCAGAGATAGCCTTAAGGTAGATCCCCGTGCCTCCGTTTGCCCAAAGCTGCCGGAGGCAGTCCCAAAGCTGCCGGAGGCAGTCCCAAAGCTGCCAGGGGCAGTCCAAAGCTACCAGAGGTAGTCCTAAAGCTATCTGAAAAATCCCCGAAAATATATAATATAGCTTTAAAGTTGGTTAAGGTTTGTTGTCTTTGCAAGTTGCAGGGTCAGGTGATCTGCATTACGCGTTGCGCAGGCCTGCCTTTAGCTCTTATTACCTATCCTGAAATGAGAGGCCTTCCATTGTCAGAGACCATAAATTACGTGATAGTCTTTGTGATCGGCGCTTGCGTCGGGAGCTTCCTGAACGTCTGTATCTACAGGATCCCAGAAGGGCTGTCTGTTGTAAGGCCGGGCTCGCGGTGTCCGGGTTGCGGCGCACCTGTGCGCGGCTATGATAATATCCCGATATTCAGCTACTTTATCCTCGGCGGAAAGTGCCGCAGCTGTAAGGCTGCTTTTTCTGTTCGCTACGCTATGGTCGAGCTTCTCGTTGCGCTCCTTGGCGTTGCCCTCTACTTAAGGTTCGGTTTTGCTCCCGAGTTCTTTGTCTACGCCGCCTTTACGGCCGCGCTCGTAACCGTAGCCTTTATCGATCTGGACCATAAGATAATACCGAACGTCATAAGCCTGCCCGGGATAGTCGTGGGTTTTGCAGTGGCATGTCTGTTTGGTCTTGTTCCGGAGGTAGGCGGCCTTAATGTCCTATACCCGTCTATAGTAGACTCGTTGATCGGGCTCGTCCTTGGCGGCGGTGTTTTATTCCTGATATCCTTTGGTTACTATATACTGACGGGAAGGGACGGGCTGGGTTTTGGCGACGTAAAACTTCTGGCGATGATAGGGGCCTTTGTAGGCTGGAAGGGGGTGCTTTTTACGATCTTTACAGGTTCTGTCGTAGGGGCCTTTGTCGGAGTTTTTATTATGCTTTTTAGGGGTAAGAGCGCGAAGTACGCCGTTCCCTTCGGGCCGTTCCTCTCGCTTGGCGCACTCCTTTATATATTTTTCGGCAAGAGTATTATTTCCTGGTACCTCTCACTGCTTATGGTAGGCCCTAACTGATATGAAGATGAAGAGCTCTCTCGGTATAAGGACCCAGCTTATAGCCGCCGTGGTGATACTTACCTTTTCGGCTATCGGTTTTATCGGGGTGCTGAGCGTCTCTATTGTGCAGAACAACGCTATTACAGGACGGGTGCAAGAGGCTAGCCGTGTGGCGAGCCTTATCAGGGTGAGCCTTGAGGAGTTGTTTCTGCAAAGCAGCACAGGGCAGGCGCGTTTCAGTGGTCTTGATATCAAGGAGCGTTCGATGCGGCTTGTGAGGATCGTTTCGGTCGGCGCGCTCAGGGTAAATGACGCCAAGGGCGAGGAGCTCTTTACCTACGGACTCCTGCCTGACAGAGGTGAGAGGGCGGTTAGCAGCGAGCCGTCGACCTTGATCTTTTTTAACGACGGGATAAAGATAAGCAGCATTGGAGAGACCGGCTGGTTTAAGGGGCCGGGCAGGCTTTTATACGTAGAGATAGGGCCGAAGCCCGGGATGAAGAAGCAGTTTAGCGCGGCCTTTACGCTCTCGCTCCGCGATATATCGTCGGATCTGGCCTCTATGCGTTCTTTTATAATTATCTTTGGTATAGCAGATAGTATTATAATCATAGCTCTCGGGCTGTACTTTCTCTCGGCTATTGTAATGGGGCCTATTCGCAGGCTGGAAGGTACTGCCGCAAAGATAGCCCGAGGCGATCTCGGGGTCAGGGCCGAGGTTGAAAACGACGATGAGATAGGCAGCCTTGCCCGCAGGTTTAATACCATGGCCGATAGGCTCGGCGCAGAGATCAATAGGCTTGAGCGCTTGAATGTCGAATTGCACGATACTCAGGCAGAGCTCTTACGCGCCGGGGCTCTGGCTGCCGTAGGCAGCCTTGCCGCCGGTCTTGCACACGAGATAGGTAACCCTCTGGGGGCCGTCAGCGGCTATGTAGATATTCTCGGTAAGGGGGCGGCAAACAAAGAAGAAGAGGCGGAGATACTCATGCGCGCCGGCAAAGAGCTTGGGCGTATGGATAGGATCCTCAGGGAGTTCCTTGATATAGCAAGGCCTACGAAGGACGAGCCCGAAGAGCTCGATATTAATGCACTCGTAGAAGAGACCGCTGTTATGTTCGGTCATCACAGCAGGGGGCACGACGTGACAATAAACCTTGATTTGAATAAAGACCTTCCGCCTGTTATTATTGATGAGGGCCGCTTGCGCCAGATCTTTACCAATCTTCTGCTGAACGCAGCCGACGCAATGGACGGCAGCGGCGTTATTACGGTAGAGAGCAGGTTCGTTACCATATCGGGAGGCTCGCGCCTCGGCGTCGCCAGTGCCGCCAGTTCCAAAGTAGAGCAGCGCGTGCGCAGAGACGACCCAGACGCCCACCTTGCCGCCGGGCGCAGGACGACCGGTGCGGTAGAGGTTTCTTTTACCGATAGCGGTAGCGGCATAAAGGCCGAGGACGTTAGCAGGATCTTTGATCCGTTCTTTACTACAAAGGAGCCGGGCAGCGGTACGGGGCTGGGTCTCTTCGTATCCGCAAGTATGATAAAGGCCTGCGGCGGGACTATCGAGGTCAAGAGCGAGCAGGGCGTTGGCAGTACTTTTACGGTAATAATACCGTCTGTGGCGGGTGGCAGCCCGTCCGGGGCCGGGTCCAGTTTGCAGCAGTCAAGCAATAGCGAGAGGAGAGAAAGATGAGAGTGCTTGTCGTAGATGATGAAGAGAGCATGAGGCATATGATCTCTGTAATACTTAAAAAAGAAGGTTACGCCGCCGTGACCTCTCCGAGCGCGGACGAGGCCCTTGAGCTGCTTGAGCTCGAAGACTTTGATTTTATCCTGAGCGATATAAAGATGCCGGGCCTTGGCGGCACGCGTTTCCTTAAGGAACTCCGGCTGAGAAACCAGAGCGCGCCTGTTATAATGATGAGCGCCTACGGTAGTATGGATAGCGCTATCGAGTGCATGAAGCTCGGGGCTTACGACTATATATCAAAGCCCTTTAAGCCCGACGAGGTTGTGCTGACCATAAAGAAGGCCGCTGAGCGCGAGAGCCTTAAGCGTGAAAATAAGAGGCTCAGGGCAGAAGCCGAGCAGAACTACGGTAGTCTTTACGGCGAAGACCCTTCGATGCTGGAGGTCAAGGAACTCATAGGGAAGGTCGCTGCTTATGATACGACCATCCTTATTACGGGCGAGACCGGTACGGGTAAGGAACTCGTTGCGCGCGCGATACATCAGGGCGGTGCGCGCAGGGACGGCCCTTTTATAGCCGTTAACTGCGGTGCGATCCCTGAAAATCTTATGGAGAGCGAGCTCTTTGGTCACGTAAAAGGGGCCTTTACAGGCGCCGTCGCTTCGCGTCCGGGACTCTTTAAAGAGGCCGACGGAGGCACTATCTTTCTCGACGAGATCGGTGAGATGCCGCGTGAGCTTCAGGTAAAGCTCTTGCGAGTGCTTCAGGAGGGCGAGGTAAGAAGGGTCGGAGATTCAAAGTCAATAAAGATAGATGTAAGGATCTTAGCGGCGACCGTAAAGGATCTTGAGGCCGAGGTAAGTGCCGGTAATTTCAGAGAAGACCTTTATTACAGGCTCAATGTTATTGTCGTCAAGGTGCCGCCGCTAAGAGAGAGGGGCAGTGATATAGACGAGCTCTCAAAGCTCTTTGTCAAGGGCTTTGCTACCCGCTACTCAAAGCCGGTGGCCAGTATAACAAAAGAGGCGATGGCGATGCTGCGGGTCTATCCGTGGCCCGGTAATGTCAGGGAGCTAGAAAATATAATAGAGAGGGCGGTTATACTTGAGGACGGCGAGGTGATAGGCCCGGACAGGCTGCCGATCTTTAAAGAGGGCTCCCCCGGCAGAGGGTCTGCTTCCGGCAGAGGGTCTGCTTCCGGCAGAGGGTCTGCTCCCGGCAGTAGCCATGCATATAGCGGCCTTTCTATAAAGAAGGGGCAGGAAGAGATGGAGCGCAGTCTCATACAAAAGGCCCTCGAGGCAACCGGCGGCAATAGGACGCGTGCCGCCGAGCTGCTGGAGATAAGTCACAGAGCCTTACTTTATAAGATAAAAAATTACGAACTATGAAATGTTTTCATAGTAAAAACCCCCTCCTAAATTAAGAAATCCTTTAAAATTAAATACTTACCTTTTGGCATGTTATTTGCATATTATTATAGGTATGAAGAATCAGCTTACGGATAATAGCGGTTTTACGCTGGTCGAGTTGCTTATTGCCATCTTTATTTTGGCCGTAGGTCTTCTGGGGACCGCTTCGATGATGGCCTCGGGTATTGGCGGTAACCGTTTGTCAAGCAGGTTGACCGTTGAGAGCGGTATAGCGCACTCTGTCATGGATGAGTTTATGGCAAGGGATGAAGGCGATACCGTCTTTGATGCAGCTGTAACCGGTGTGGTCTATGACCTTGACTCTTCCAGCGGAGCTGCGACGCGTGTTGTACAGGGCGTTACATATTCGGCTACTTATACCATAGCTACGAATAATCCTGTAACCGGCATGGTGAGGTTGGATATCTCGATCACCGGCGGCGGCAGGACCCTGAGCATGACTTCTTTTAAGAGGAGTATATGAAAAGTCTAATACATAAGATAAGCGATTTTAGTCCTTTTCGGGGCGCAGACCGCAGCGAGAGGGGTTTTTCACTCCTGGAACTTCTGGTGGTCATGGCTATATTTCTTATGGTGATCGTCGCTGTTTACGCGCTTTATAATACGCAGTTAAAGACGACCCATATAGAGGAAGATGTTATAGAGGTACAGCAGAACCTGAGGGTAGCCGTTGATATTTTATCAAGGGACGTGGCTATGGCCGGCATTGCGGTGAGTTCGGGGACAAATCCCGTAAGCTCTGTATCCAATAATACCGGTCTTGACGGTGCGGATCTTGTGACATTTAATAATGCATCGGCAGAAGGCATCTTTACGATAGTAGATGCGACGTTGTCGGTCTCGGTCGTAGGCGGCACTCCAATAGTCTTTACCGTTGGCTCGTCTACCGAGGCCGATATGTTCAGTGTGGGCGATGCGGTAAGGATCGTAAACCCTTCGGAGAAGAGTCAGCCGGCAGCGACTGTCTTTACTGTAGCGGCTAAAAATACCGCGACGCCGAGCCTTACGCTTACGCCTGCTGCGAACGCCGGGTCTGTGAAGTTTATGAGGGGTAACCTGATCGCCAAGACCGGCGGTTCCGTGCTTGACCCTTATCCCAATACCGTTTTGTATTGTGTTGGGCCGAACGCCGATTGCGCCCCTGCTGTAACCAAGTGTCCGACAGGGCAGAAGTGCCTTATGAGGATAGTCAATGCCACTCCTGCTGATGACAGCGTGGTTGCCACAAATATTGAAGATCTTCAGTTAACGTATATTCTTGATAATACGGGTCTGACCGAGTCGACTGCCCCTGGCGACCTTTCTCTTGTCAGGGCGATGAGGATTACAATGGTCGGCGAGACATTTAACACCGTAGGACTCTCCAGTGCACCAAAGAGCAGAGAGTTGACCAATATTGTTAAGTTGAGGAATAGGTGATCCTATGCGCTATAAAGACGGCTTAAAAGATGAGGGAGGCATGGCGCTTGTATTGGCGCTTGTCATGCTGACGTTGATGAGCGTACTGGCGACTATCATGTTTAAAGTGACCGACCATGAGATGCAGATATCGCGCAATTACTCGTGGCGCCAGGATGCCTTCTACGCGGCCGACAGCGGTGTGGAGTACGCGCAGACCGATGCCAATATATATACGGCCATAGGGCTTGGCACTATTAATATCCCGGTTGGCGGCGCGAGCCTGGCGGCAGGCGCCTCTGATGCGACAGGCACTGTGGAGTTTCTGGCAAGTGGTAACCCCCCAACAGGGTTGGGTGTTGATGCGACGATGTTTCAGGGTAATTACTATTTAATAAAAGTAACCGGTACCGGCAGAAGTAACTCAACGTTAGGGCTTGAGTCCAGCGTTGTAAGAATAGTGCCGAGACCCTAGTTAAGGTGGTGTAGTTATGAGAAAAATAATCATTATAAGTATATTTCTGCTTGTCTCGGTCTTTGCTTTCAGGGGAAGTCTTTTTGCCGCCCTTGACCAGTACCCCGGAGATACCGAGATATACGGGGTCTCTACGCAGGCTATTGAACCTAACGTACTTATTTTTCTCGATAACTCCGGCTCTATGACCGGCAATGTCGTAAGCGGCACCGCCTATGAC
>UOEA01000052.1_pt1 | contig 33342 bp, 27 predicted proteins | sample 1988571 | NCBI WGS metagenome assembly UOEA01 (sample SAMEA4712194, study PRJEB27164) | hydrothermal vent metagenome | biome: marine basaltic hydrothermal vent biome; feature: marine hydrothermal vent; material: mineral | place: Pacific Ocean | collected 2011-06-14/2011-07-23 | depth 1689 m | reverse complement strand
ATGGAGCGTATCGGGCAGAAGGTGCCGAGCGGCGGCTTTGCTACGACCTTCGAGGAAGCCTGTAAGGTAGTCGAACAATTCGATTATCCCGTGATAGTAAGGCCGTCCTTTACCCTCGGCGGTACGGGCGGCGGCATAGCCTATAACCGCGAAGAGTTCGAGCAACTCGCCAGGCACGGCATAGACGCAAGCCCGACCGATGAGATACTTATCGAAGAATCGGTGATAGGCTGGAAGGAGTTCGAGCTTGAGGTAATGCGCGATACAAAAGACAACGTCGTTATTATTTGCTCTATCGAGAACCTCGATCCGATGGGCGTGCATACCGGCGACTCGATAACCGTCGCTCCGGCGCAGACCCTGACCGATAAGGAATACCAGCTTATGCGTAATGCTGCCATCGATATTATCCGCGAGATCGGCGTTGATACGGGCGGCTCTAATATCCAGTTCTCGGTCAATCCTAAGACCGGCGGCATATATATAATCGAGATGAACCCGAGGGTCTCAAGGAGCTCGGCTCTGGCGAGTAAGGCAACGGGCTTCCCTATAGCAAAGATAGCTGCCAAGCTTGCCGTCGGTTATAGCCTCGACGAGATACCGAACGATATTACAAAGATGACGCCGGCGTCCTTTGAGCCGACGATAGATTACGTCGTCACCAAGATCCCGCGCTTTACCTTTGAAAAATTTCCGCATGCCGACTCGACCCTTACCACTCAGATGAAGAGTGTCGGCGAGGTTATGAGTATGGGCAGGACATTTAAGGAGTCTCTTCTTAAGGCCCTGCGCTCTTTAGAGACGGGTGTTACCGGCCTTGATCCTATCGTCCGTAAGGGTAGAGACGAGATCTTTTTTGAGCCGACAGAGGCAGAGGCCGAAGAGATATGCACAAACCTTAAGGTACCGAGGGCCGAGCGTATCTTTTACGTTGCCGAGGCGATGCGCACAGGCGTAACCGTTGAAAAGATCCACGCCCTTACGGGTATCGATATGTGGTTCTTATCTAATATAAAAGAGATAGTAGAGCTTGAAGGCGAGCTCTATGCCGAGAGTCGCAAAGGCGAGCTGGACGCGGACTCGATACGCATTGCAAAAGAATTCGGTTTTTCTTACGCAACGCTCGCGCGGATTACGGGCGAAGCTGAGGCTGCTATAACGGCGCGCGCGCACGGCGCAGGCATCAAGCCGGCCTACAAGTGCGTCGATACCTGCGGCGCGGAGTTCGAGGCCCATACGCCGTATCTTTATTCGACATACGAGCGGCCTTTCTACAACATCAAAGATAAGACCGAGCCAAAGGTCGAGTGCGAGGCTGCGCCTACTACTAATAAGAAAGTAATGATACTCGGCAGCGGCCCTAACAGGATAGGGCAGGGCGTTGAGTTCGACTACTGCTGCGTACATGCGAGCTTTGCCCTCAAAGAAGAAGGCATCGAGTCTATAATGCTTAACTGCAATCCCGAGACAGTCTCGACCGACTACGATACTTCGGATAGGCTTTACTTCGAGCCGCTAACATTCGAAGATGTAATGGCTGTGGTCGAGCGAGAAAAACCGGACGGCGTTATCGTGCAACTTGGCGGGCAGACCCCGCTTAAGCTCTGCGTACCGCTTGAAAAGGCCGGGGTAAAGATACTCGGCACAACGCCTGATTCGATAGACGAGGCCGAAGACAGGGAGCGTTTCGACGCGCTTCTGGAAAGGCTGGAGCTAAGACGGCCCGAGAGCGGGCTTGCACGGAGCACGGAAGAGGCCGTTAAGGTCGCCGAAGGGATTGGGTATCCGGTCATGGTTAGGCCGTCGTATGTGCTTGGCGGCCGTGCAATGGAGATAGTCTATAACGAGGAGAGCCTTAAGGAATATATGGCGCGCGCTGTCGAGGCCTCGCCCGAGCACCCAGTGCTCGTAGATAGTTTCCTTGAGGGCGCGGCAGAGATAGATGTCGATTGCGTAAGCGACGGTGAGCTTGTAGTAATAGGCGCGATCATGGAGCATATCGAGGAGGCCGGGGTGCATTCGGGCGACTCGGCCTGTTCGCTCCCGCCTTATTCGCTTAGTAAGGAGAGCCTGGCCGAGATAAAAAGGCAGACAAAGGCCCTGGCAAAAGAGCTTAAGGTCATAGGGCTGATGAATGTCCAGTTCGCTATAAAGGACGAGGTCATCTATATAATCGAGGTCAACCCCAGAGCCTCGCGTACCGTGCCCTTTGTAAGTAAGGCCATCGGAAGGCCGCTTGCCAAGATCGCTACAAAGGTAATGACAGGGAAGACCCTGACCGAGCTTGGTTTTACCGAGCAGATCCATCCGCCTTACGTCTCTGTAAAAGAAGCTGTCTTTCCGTTCATAAAGTTCCCCGGGGTCGATACGATCCTGAGTCCCGAGATGAAGAGTACGGGCGAGGTCATGGGCATAGGCGCGGGCTTTGGTCGCGCCTTTGCAAAGGCGCAGATAGCCGCCGGCAATACCCTGCCTCTTGAGGGTAACGTCTTTGTAAGCGTCAGGGACGAGGACAAGGATGGCGTCCTGCATGTAGCGCGTGAGCTTAAAGAGATGGGCTTTAATATCATAGCAACGCGCGGCACCGTGCGTTTTCTTGTCGATAACGGCGTTGAGGCGGAGTACGTACATAAGGTAAATGCCGGAAGGCCGCATATCGTCGATAAGATAAAAAGCAAGGCCGTAGCCATGGTCGTTAATACGTCTTTCGGAGCAAAGAGCGTCGCGGATTCTTACTCTATAAGACGAAGCTCTATCGAGATGGGAGTTCCTTACTTTACGACTATTTCCGGGGCGCATGCCGCAACGCGCGGCATAAGGGCCAAGCGCAAAGAGGCCCTCGATGTCATGAGCCTTCAGGAGTATCACGAGATGAACGAGGCCGCTATCAAGGCCTCTCTCTGAGATAATACTGCGCAACCTTCGGAATAAAGGCCCGTATGGGCCTTTGAACTTCTAAACTTATAGAGGTGTTCTTTTGCGGAGTGCCTTTTGTATAATCCATGAGTAACGTCATTCAGAATAAAAGCCTGCAGGGGCCGCTTCAGTATGTTAAGGGCATCGGCCCGAAGCTCGGAGAGCGGCTTGCAAAGAAAGGCCTTACTACGATAGAAGACGTCCTGTATTTCCTTCCCATTCGTTATGAAGATAGAAGCCTCCTGACTACGATCCGTGATCTTACCGTCGGCTCGCGCGGCGGCGCCATAGGTGAGGTCATGGTAAGCGGCGAGGTTCGCTACGGCAGGCGCAGGGGCTTCGAGGTCGTTATCAGCGACGGCACCGGCATTCTGAAACTCAAATGGTTCAACTTCAAACTCCAGTATGTAAAAGGCCGTTTTAAGCAGGGCGCGCGGATAAAGGCCTTTGGTAATATCACGGCCTACGGCGCGCAGAAGGAGATCGTCCATCCCGATATCGAGGTGGTAGGTGCCGAGGGCGACGCCGACGGTGACGCTGCGGATCTTTCCGGCGGCGCTATTCTTCCTGTCTACTCCCAGATAGAGAACTTTCATCAGAAGACCATAAGGCGAATTATAGATAACATAGTAGAAGACTACGCAGCAGGCGTTATCGGTGCCGTGCCGCGCGGCGTGCTAGAGGCAAGAGGTCTGCTGACTCTGACCGAGGCCTTTAAAAAGGCGCACTTGCCTGAAGACGTGGCAGAGGTAGAGCTTGCCAGAAGGAGTATCGTCTTTGACGAGTTGTTTTCGCTGGAGCTGGGGTTAGCCTTAAAAAGACGCGCGATAAAAAAAGAAGGCGGCCTTGCGCTCGGCGGCGGAGACGCGGCGGTCTTAAAGAGGCTCGGCGCGCTTATTCCCTTTGAGCTTACCCAGGCGCAGAGGCGCGTCATTAGAGAGATAAAGCGTGATATGGCCTCGCCGCATCCTATGAACAGGCTCTTGCAGGGCGACGTCGGGAGCGGTAAGACTATCGTTAGTCTTATCGCAGCGCTCATAGCAATAGATTCGGGCCATCAGGCGGCTATCATGGCGCCTACCGAAATACTGGCGAAGCAGCATTGTCAGACAATTCAGGGCTTTGCCGAAGGGCTAGGTATTAAAGTTCTGCTCCTTACCGGAAGTACGAAAAAGACCGTGCGTAGCGGATATCTCGCTGATATTAAGGACGGTCTGGTGGATATCGTCGTAGGTACGCACGCGCTTATTCAGGGTGATATAGAGTTTAAGAGCCTGGGCCTTGCCGTAATCGACGAGCAGCACCGCTTTGGCGTCGAGCAGCGCGGTATCTTAAAGAAAAAGGCACGGAAGACCGGGGAAGGTAAGGCCCCGCTTACTCCGGATATCCTCGTTATGACGGCGACGCCTATCCCCAGAACCCTTTCTATGACGGTCTTTGGCGAGCTGGACGTCTCTGTTATAGACGAGCTGCCAAAGGGCAGGCAGCTCATAAAGACGCGCCTTATGCGCGAGAGCCAGAGGCAGGAGGCCTATAGTCTTTTGCGAACTGAACTGGAGCGTGGCTCACAGGCCTACGTAGTCTACCCACTGGTAGAAGAGAGTGAGGAGCTTGAGCTGCGCGACGCGACCAGGATGCGAGAGCATCTGGCCAAAGACGTATTTCCGGAATATAAGGTCGTGCTTCTGCACGGCAGGATGAAGGGTGCGGAAAAAGAGGCCGTCATGGCCGACTTTAAGGAGGGCCGCTCTGACGTCCTCGTCTCGACGACCGTGATTGAGGTCGGCGTGGACGTTCCGAACGCAACGGTAATCCTGATAGAACACGCCGAGCGGTTCGGGCTGGCGCAGCTGCACCAGCTTCGCGGACGGGTTGGCAGGGGGGAGAGGAGCTCTACCTGCATCTTGCTTGCGCAGTATACACCTAACGAAGATACCTGGAAGAGGCTCAAGGTCATCGAGGGGACGACCGACGGCTTCCGAATAGCCGAAGAAGACCTTAAGATCCGGGGGCCGGGGGATTTCATAGGGACGCGGCAATCCGGGATGCCCGAGTTCCGCACGAGCGATACGTTTGCGGACCTCGGACTTTTGAAGACGGCAAGGGAGGATGCAAAGGCCTTCCTGGAGCTTGACCCGGAGCTTACTACGCCTGAAGGCGCGCCGATCAAAGAGATCCTCAGGCTACGCTGGAAAGACAGGCTCTCGCTTGCAGAGGTGGGGTAACGGGTTTTTTACTATCTATAAAGCATATTGCGGCTGTAATCTGACCATGGACTTTGAGTTGCAGCTATAAGGAATTTATTTTATTAACTTTTTTCTTCTTCTGCCGATATGTTAAGTGTCTGGTGTTTTGTATTTATTAAATTAAAAAGGAGGGCTTATTATGGCCGCTGGGAATGGTAGTGTCGACGGAAAGTCGTTCCGTAAAAGTGTTGAAAAAATGGTCGATGAGGCCCTTAGGTTAACCGGCATGGAAGAGGGTATCTGTGATGCTATAAAGGGGAATAACGCGGTTATAAAGCTCAAGTTCCCTGTGACTATAAAGGGTAAGGTAGAGATCTTTACCGGATGGCGCGCTACGCACAGTATACATCGCCTGCCTGCAAAGGGCGGAATACGTTACTCCATGGCTGTGGATCAGGGTGAGGTAGAGGCCATGGCCGCTCTGATGACCTATAAGTGTGCGATCGTTGATGTGCCCTTTGGCGGCTCCAAGGGAGGGCTAAAGATCGATCCCCGTAAATATGATCGTGAAGAGCTTCAGCGCATAACAAGGCGTTTTGCCAGAGAGCTTGCGACCAGCGGCTTTCTTAGTCCCGCGATGAATGTTCCGGCCCCTGATATGGGAACCGGTCAGCGCGAGATGGCCTGGATAGCCGATACCTATAAGCATCTGTACCCGAATGATATAGATTATAATGCCTGTGTAACTGGCAAGCCCGTGCATATGGGCGGGATAAGAGGGCGTATTGAGGCCACCGGGCGCGGCGTTCAGTATGTCCTGCGCGAGTTCTTCCGTCATCCGGAAGATGTCAAGGCTGCAAATATGGAAGGCGGACTCGAGGGTAAGCGCGTTGTAATTCAGGGCCTTGGTAATGTCGGTTATCACGCCGCAAAGTTTCTGCAGGAAGAGGACGGCGTTAAGGTTATAGCTATAGTTGAGCATGACGGCGCGTTGGTAAATGAGAATGGGATAAATATCGAGGATGTGCGTCAGCACCTGATAGCCGAAGGATCAACAGGGGTGAAGGGCTTTCCGGATGCCAAGTACACGGAGGATGGCTCGGCCGTCCTTGAGATGGACTGCGATATATTAATACCTGCGGCCCTTGAGGGTGTTATACACAAGGATAACGCCCCGCGCATAAAGGCCAAGCTCATAGCTGAGGCGGCAAACGGCCCTACGACCTACGAGGCAGATAAGATACTTAACGAGAGAGGGGTAGTTATCCTGCCCGATGCCTTTGTTAACGCAGGCGGTGTCGTCGTCTCGTACTTTGAGTGGGTAAGGAACCTTAACCATATACGCTTCGGGCGCATGGAGAGACGTATTGAGGAGATGCGCGGGCGTGAGACGGCGCGTGCCATAGAAGAGGCGACAGGGCAGAAGCTGCCGTCACATGTTTTAAAAGAAATGGGTCACGGCGCCGATGAACTGGATCTGGTTAGATCGGGGCTTGCAGATACCATGAGCGATGCCTATAAAGAAATACGCCGCGTAAAGTATGAAGAAGATAAGGTCCATAGCTACCGTATGGCGGCCTTTCTTATAGCCGTTAGGAAGATTGCGAAGTCTTATCTTGACATAGGCGTCTATTAGGTTGGGTTCGCACTCATAAATCACCGGCTGTGTTGTTAGGACTGCGTGCTCTAATCCTCACATACTTAAAAGTATGCTCCGTTTAAAGCCCTTGTCCTGCCTAGCAGCCGAAAGATTTCTGAGCACGAACAGTCTCAAGTTGTATAAAACTCCTGCTGCGTTGTCGGGATTTCAGATTTGAAGTCTCACGTACTCAAAAGGTACTGCGTACAGTATATTCAGTAACAAGGTTTAATAGCTTACGTAGTTGTTTTTTGCGGCGAAGCCGCTTTGCCTCCGGTGCAACCGGTGCTCCACCGCAGGTGGTTTGCTTCCGGTGTGACCGGTAACATATTGTTTTAATAGAAGTTTTACGAAATACGAAGGCAGGTCGACGCTATGGCGCGGCCTGCTTTCTTTCTTTTATCGTCTTTTAATACTTCCCAAATCCTGTTGACAAATAACCTTACTGGTAGTAATCTATTTAGCTCTGAGAAGTGTAACCTTCTCAGAGCAGGATCTCGAAATATTACAAGAAAAAGGAGTGTTAGATGGCGGTTATAAAGCCTTTGCGGGCCATAAGATACAACATGGATAAGTCTCGTGACAGGGACGCAGAACTTACGAAGGTCATGGCACCGCCATACGACGTTATCACAGAGGAGTTTCAGCAGGAACTTTACCTGAGGCACCCGGGCAATGTAATACGGCTTATACTCGGCAAGATACTTCCCGATGACTCTGAAGATTCGAACAGGTACATCAGGGCCGCGGCCTACCTTGATAAATGGCAGAAGGACGGGACGCTTGTAAGAGACGTTGCTCCGTCTATTTATATATATACTCAGCGTTATATGCTGGCTGGTGGTCAGGAGCGTGAGCGTAAGGGCTTTATCGCCCTTACCAGAGTAGAAGACTTCGATGGTGGTGCGGTACGTCCGCACGAGAAGACCCTTTCCGGGCCGAAGGCCGACAGGCTTCTACTTATGAAGCAGTGCAAGAGCAACCTTAGCTGTATCTTCTCGTTATATCCCGAGTCGGTCGAGCTTCCGTTGCAGGAACGAGTTATGGGCGTGCTTGAGAGCGCTGTTAAGGGAGAGCCGCTCGTTAACGTTGTGGGCGACGACGGTGTTACCAATATGATCTGGAAGGTAGACGACGCAGCCACTATAGAAAAGGTAGTAGAGGCTATGGACGAGAAGAGTCTCTTCATAGCCGACGGCCATCATCGTTATGAGACGGCTATTAATTACCGCAATTATATGCGTGAAAATACCGAGAACCCGACCGGCGACGAGCCCTTTAATTATGTAATGATGTACTTTACCTCGATGAGGGACGATGGTCTGGATATCTTCCCGACGCACAGGGTCGTGCGCGGCCTGAAGGGTTTTGATGGGGCGGCCCTGCTTGAGGATTGTAAAGAGTATTTTGAACTTGAGACCGTTGAGTTTGACGACGCAACTGAGCCGGCGGCAAGGGCCGAGTTTATGAAACGACTCGGCGACGGCGTTGAGGGGCATACGAGTTTTGGTCTCTACCTGAAGGGCACCGGTACTTATTATATACTCAGGCTTAAAGACAAGAAGGTCATGGACGAGTTGCTCGGCGCTGAACTTCCTGACGTTTATAAAAATCTCGATGTGACGATCTTGCACTCGCTCCTGCTTGGTAAGATCCTTGGCATAAGTCAGGAATCGCAGGCAAAGCAGGAAAACCTTCTGTATATAAAGAGCACGGATCAGGCCTTTGAGCTTGGGCGCTCCGCAGAAAATCAGATGGTCTTTATTATGAACCCCACTACGGTAGAGCAGGTAAGGCTCGTCTCTGAAGCCGAACTTCTGATGCCGCAGAAATCCACGTACTTCTACCCGAAGATCCTCTCGGGGCTTACTATAAATCCGCTCTGGTAGAGAGGACAGCGGGGAGGCGAGGCCTATGCATAGCCGGGGCGAAGGCATACGCGAGAGGCTCGGCGCTGCATTTGAAGGCCTTGTCTTGTTCGAAAGCACCCCGGGCGGAGCCCTTCAAAGGGTAACCTCGGATACCCTTTCGCTCGCAGATTTTATCCTTCCTTTAAAAGACGTAAAAACCCTGATAGAACTCGGCACCGGAACCGGCGCGCTGGCGCTTATTGCAGCCCGCTCGGATAAAGAATTGCGCGTAACCGGTGTTGAACTCCACAGCGGTGCTGCTGTTTGCGCTGTTGCAAATGTGCGCAGTAATTCCCTGACCAGCAGGGTCGAGATAATAGAGCAGGACTGGCGTAGCCTATATGAGCGCTTTCCAAAAGGCTCTGTTGATCTTGTCGTTAGCAACCCCCCGTATGTAAAAAAAGGCACTGGGCGCATAAGCCCTGACTTGCACAGGGCGGTTGCGCGTCATGAGAGCGCAGGTACTTTAAGGGAACTCGTCGAGCTCGCTGCGTATCTGGCAGGAGAGCACGGGCGCGTGGCCTTTGTATATCCGGTAGGCAGGTTCTGTGAATTGCTCGGCGAAGTGCAGAGAGTAGGGTTAAGGCTTCTTAGGCTTGCTTTTGTTTATACGGAAAGGAAGGCGGACGTTCAGGAAGATCCGTTTTTATTTCTGGTTGAGTTTGGTAGCTGCGGCGGTTTTAAGGTTGATGTCCCGGTATTTATCTAAACAGGTTTTTGCCAGGTCTTACTTTTCATTTACCTCTATATGGCTTCGTTGCATGGCCCTTATAAGGGCCTCTTTGATGGTAGGGTCTTTGACCTCTGAAGCTATCCTGTCGATCTCACTGAGTTCACGGGTGGTAAGTTTGCGGAGGAGTATCTTTTGTTCGGGAGGTTTTTCTTTTGGCGGTTCCACCCGGCCAACCTTAAAAATTATATCTTCAACAACGCCCTTGCCAAGGCCTTCGGTTAGTTTCCTGAGTATATCCGCTTTATGGAATGTAAGTTCATTCATCCACGCTGCCGAGGTCACACTGACGTTCAGTTTCGTACCGAAGAGTCTTGTCGGCTCGGTCTTTGCGGCGATGGCGGGGCCTACGGCCTCTTGCCATAGTCTTTTAATCTTGTGCTCATTGGGCCAGACCTCTGTTGCGAGCTTGCCCCATGATTTGCCGAGCACAGCTGCAATATGCATGGGTGCGCCGCCCTTTAAAGGTTCTCTTTTTCTTCGGCGGTACGTTTTTTTTTTGATATTTTCAACCATTGTGTCTTCCGGGACGGGGGTGCTGGTGGCATTACTTCATAGTAGATATTTTAGAGGTAATAAAAACCTGAGCGGCGTTATCCATTCTGCTTTGCCGTATACAGACGACCGCCAACTATCTGGCCGATTATGGCCCCTATGACTATGATCGGGACTGTCTTGAAGCCGAGCCCGGCGAAGGTGCGTATTACAAATATTGCGGGAATAGGCAGGTGGATATATAGAAACCACTTGGCTGAGAATTTCCGGGCATTACCCCTGAAGTATCCAAATGGAAGGTTAATGATCAGCGTTAAAATTGTAATGGCGATTAATAGCAACAGTACTTTATCCACGAGAGTGTCCTTATAATTTTTACGAACTTCCTATTTATATAACTTAACAGAATTAGAGGGTTTATGTCAATTTATATCGCCATTGCTTTACGGTTTGTCCGCCTTGACACCACTTAAAAGCGTGATATATTCTAAATATACAACGTAGTCTCTTCTTGATTGCCCAGCCCGCAAAGCGCCGCTTGATTAACTCTGTATTTACTTTAATGACCTAGCTTCCACAGCTGCCTGTCTTGTCACGGCCCTTTGATTTTGTCAGGATATCGCAGCCCTATGCGGGGATCATCCCGGGAGAGGACCATTCCATGAATCGAAGCATATTGATCTTTGTACCTGCAATAGTCTCGACGGTTATTTTAATTATATTCGTCGTAGTTATATCTTTGAGGGCCAGAAAGCGCAAGGCGGGCCTCAAGTCTTTGATCCGGGCCGTTGATCAGATAGGGCGCGGCGAGGATGGTGCGCGTATCGAGAGCGTGCCCTGCGATGAGTTAGGTGAGCTTGCAAGGGCTATAAGCGACGGCGCCGGGGCTATAAAGGAAAGGTTCTTAAAAGGCCGGTATTTAAACAGGGTAGTAGATGCAATGGACGCAAGCCTGATAGTCGTAGCTCCTGACGGTCTAATAAAGACGGTGAACCAGGCTACCATCAGTTTGCTTGGCTACAGTGAGGATGAACTTATCGGTCAGCCCTTCAGGGTGCTTACCGGCAAGCGGATAAAGGGTGAGGTGGAGAGCAGCGATGATATCAGGTATCTGAGCAAGGAGGGGCGTAGTATTCCAGTACATTTTTCAAGCTCTGAGTTGGCTGCGACCGGTGGCGAGGCGCTCGGGATGGTCTGTGTGGCAAGGGATATAAGTGAACATAATGCCATACAGGAGGCCTTGAAGGCGAGCGAGGGCAAGCTTAATGCTATCCTGCAGGCAATCGGCGACTTTATCATTATGATCGATAAAGATATGCGTATTCTATGGGCAAACGATGCCGTTACCTCGGCATTTGGTTTTGATATTATCGGTATGAACTGCTACGCGGCCCTGTTTAGCCGAGAGGATGCATGCATGAACGGCGATTGTCCGGTAAAGGGCGCCTTTGAGGATCAGCTCTCCCACAGCGCTGAGATAGATGTAGAGGTCTTTGGAGAGGCAAAGAGCTTTGAATGCAGTGCAAATGTCGCTATGAGAGACGCAGACGGGGCCCCTCTTGCCGTCATTGAGGTATGCAAGGATATAACCGAGTACAAGCGTACTGAGCAGGCCCTTATCCAGAATGCCAAGCTGGCCTCTCTGGGCGAGCTTGGCGCAGGCATTGCTCACGAGCTTAACAGCCCGCTTGCGGGTATCCTGTCGCTCTCAGAGCTTATGCTCGGGCGCATGGAGAGCACGGACCCTAACTACGTCTTTGTTGAGAAGATAAAGGACGCGACCGTACGGAGCAAGAACATAATCATGGATCTTATGTCTTATTCAAGGCCGGGCGCTGAGAAGTGGCGTCCAATCTCCGTCAATGAGGCGCTTTGCTCTGTCCTCTCGTTGTTTGTCTCTGAACTCAAGACCTTTCGGGTAAAGATCGAAGAGGATTATGCTACGGACCTGCCGGAGGTAATGGGTAATAAGGGTCAGCTTATGGAGGTCTTTTTAAATATTATTAAAAATGCAAAGGATGTATTTGTTGGTAATGGAAATATAAAGATAAAGACTTCTTGTCTTAAGGTCGACGGCGGGGAGTTTGTGCAGGTAGAGATATCCGATGACGGCCCGGGCATTCCCGAAGATGTGATAGGTAAGATCTTCGACCCGTTCTATACTACTAAAGAAAAGGGCGGGGGTATGAATATAGGGCTTGGGCTCTCTATATCAAAGGGTATTGTAGAGGCACACGACGGTACTGTAAAGGTTGATAGTACTCCGGGAGTCGGTACGCGTTTCAGGCTATTGTTCCCTGCTGTAGCTGAGCGTGATTATGGTGATAAAGTTGTGGAGGTAGAGGATGCAGAGTCATGCGGGTGAGGCAGTAAATAAGGGGTCAAGTAAACGCCTGAGAGGGAAGGCGCCTGAGGATAGGGCGATCTTGATCGTTGACGATGAGGAGACGGTAGGGCTTGGTATGAGTGAGATGTTAAAGCTCTCGGGCTTTAAAGCCGCCTTTGTCACAGGCGGCACTGCAGCGATTGAAGAGGTAAGGAAGAATGGTTATTCGCTGGTATTTATGGATATCATCATGCCGGGGCTGAATGGTCTGGATGCATATCGGCTTATAAGGGAGATCGATCCTAATATTAAGGTCGTTCTCTTTACGGGATTTTATAAGGATGCAGATACGGTCATAACCGAGGGCGTTAGAGAGGGGATGATAGACGAGTTTATAAGAAAGCCTTTTTTTGCTAGTGAAATCATAGATATAGCGCGAAAATACGTATAGTCAGATCTTTTTGTACTTCCAGTAGAGGGTTGCCTATGGATATAGCACACGTCGGCTTTTTTGTAGAGAGTCTAGGGGGGATTTATGCTTTTGTTAATAGTAAAGGTTCGGTATTGGCCGTAACACCACGTTTTAAAAAGATTTTTGGCCTAACAAAGCTTTCGGGTGCGCCTTTTAAGGACTCTGATCTTGCAGAAGACGATGCAGGTATTTTTAATATGGAAATCCTCTTGGATATGGGTGCCGGGTTAAAGGATTTCGCTGATATGACGATAAGATGGAGAGGGCAGAGTTACCACCTGCAATATACCGCATCGCGTTTTGGCGGGATATTTGGGGGTGCGCTGGTCAATGTTACCGATATTACTGATAGGCTTCGCGAGGATGAACGTAACCGCAAGGAGCTCAGCGACCTTATGCTTTTGCAGAAGGTCGCCTTTGGAAGAGAAAAAAAGATGGATGAGCTAAGGCTTAAGATTGAGGAATTAACAAGACAACTCAACGAGTTAGGAATTTCATGAGAAGTCTTCGGCGTAAACTGATCTCATTGATTGTAACCTTGACCTGACAACACCCTTTTACATTGTAAAAGCAGATTTTTTTGTTATCTCAGCAAAGAGTGAGTATAAAGGATTATGGCGGAAAGAATAGGTGAACTCCTTCTTAAAGAGAAGCTTATAAACCACGAACAGCTTCAGCAAGCGGTAGATGAGCAGAAAAAGGGTGGTGGGCGGCTTGGCTTTAATCTCACAAAGCTCGGTTATATAACCGAAAAAGACTTGACTGTCTTCCTCAGTAAACAGTACGGTATCCCTACCGTTGATATTGTTGAGAAAGAGCTTGATAGTGAGGTCATCTGTCTGATCCCTGAAGATGTTGCGCGCAAGTATCAAGTATTGCCGATAAGCCGCAGCGGTGCGACCCTGGTCGTAGCTATGGCTGACCCTTCCAATATTTTTGCAATCGACGATATTAAATTCCTTACAGGTTATAACGTTGAGACCGTAGTTGCCTCGGAGGCCTCCATAAAGAGCGCCATTGAGAGCGGTTACCAGTCCAGCGAGATGGATATGGCGATGGAGGACGTTCTCACCGAGTTTGATGAGGACGATATGGAGGTCGTCCAGGAAGAAGACGAGGTAGATATCGGCGACCTTAAAAAGGCCGTCGAAGACGCGCCGGTCGTAAAGCTCGTTAACTTTATACTCACCGATGCCATAGTCAAGAAGGCAAGTGATATCCATGTTGAGCCGTATGAAAAGTCCTTCAGGGTTCGCTACAGGGTTGACGGTGTGCTCCATGAGGTCATGAGGCCTCCGATGAAGCTCAAGAACGCCATAGTCTCCAGGATAAAGATCATGAGCCAGCTCGATATAGCCGAGCGCAGGTTGCCTCAGGACGGCAGGATAAAGCTTAAGCTCGGGCGCAACCGCGAGATGGACTTCAGGGTATCGGTACTGCCTACGCTCTTCGGAGAGAAGGTCGTAATGAGGCTCCTCGATAAGAGCAACCTTCAGCTTGATATGACCAAGCTGGGCTTTGAGCGGGAGGCTCTTGATAATTTTCTTGATGCCATACACAAGCCCTGGGGGATTGTCCTTGTCACCGGCCCGACAGGAAGCGGTAAGACGACGACCCTTTATTCTGCCCTCTCAGACCTTAATAAAGAATCAGAGAATATATCTACGGCCGAGGATCCGGTCGAGTTTAACCTTATGGGGATCAACCAGGTTCAGATGCATGATGATATAGGTCTTAGCTTTGCCTCGGCGCTCAGGAGTTTTCTGCGCCAGGACCCCGATATAATTATGGTCGGTGAGATCCGGGACTATGAGACGGCAGAGATCGCTATCAAGGCCGCGCTCACCGGTCATCTTGTTCTATCCACCCTTCATACCAATGATGCGCCTTCTACGGTCAACAGGCTCCTTAACATGGGGGTAGAGCCCTTTCTGGTCTCTTCTGCCTGTAACCTCATTCTGGCGCAGAGGCTGGCCCGTAAGATCTGTGAGAAATGCAAGGAAGAGACGACAATCTCAGAGCAGGCCCTCCTGGACCTTGATATTACACCGGAACAGGCAAAGAAGATGAAGTTCTATAAGGGCAAGGGGTGTACGGACTGTAACGGTACCGGTTACAAGGGCAGGATTGCGCTCTATGAGGTAATGCCGTTTACCGAGACCTTAAAAGAGCTGGTTCTTAACGGCGCATCGTCTTCTGAGCTTAAAAAACAGGCGATAGTCGAAGGTATGCAATCGCTGCGTATGAGCGGGCTTAGTAAGGTAGAGGACGGAACCACGACGCTTGAAGAAATATTAAAGGCTACGATGGCCGATTGACTTAAGGTTTGGTCGTTTTTCCTCGATAATAATAGTATAGACCAGTAAAGATATGAAAAGGGGACAATTATGCCAGAAGGCGTCAAAATGCCGGAACTCCATAGTTTACTTAAGAAACTTGTGGATCAGAACGGCTCTGATCTGCATATAGCCGCCGGTTCTCCCCCGAGAATCAGGGTGCACGGCAAGCTCGCCCCGCTTGATATGCCTACTTTAAATGGCGTACAGACCAAGCACATGTGTTATTCCATCTTAACCGATGCGCAGAAGCATAAATTTGAGGATAACAATGAGCTTGATCTTTCATTCGGTATGAAAGGGCTTGCGCGGTTCAGGGCGAATATCTTTGTGCAGAGGGGGACGGTTGCGGGCGTTTTCCGCTCTATTCCCATAGATATCTTGACGGTGCGGGACCTGGGTTTACCTCCGGTCGTAGATGAGCTTACCAATAAGCCCCGTGGTCTCGTACTTGTAACAGGCCCTACCGGCAGTGGTAAGTCCACGACCATTGCGGCAATGATAGATAAGGTCAATTCCGAGCGTGAGGAACATATAGTTACCATTGAAGATCCAATAGAGTATCTACATACCTCAAAGAAGGCGCTTGTAAACCAGCGTGAAGTCGGTTCTGATACCTTCAGCTTTAAAAAAGCCATCAAGTCGGTTCTCAGGCAGGATCCGGATGTTGTCCTTCTGGGTGAGCTTCGCGACCTTGAGACTATCGAGACAGCGCTTACGATTGCCGAGACAGGACATCTCTGCTTTGCGACCCTTCATACGAACTCATGCGTGCAGTCTATAAACAGGATCATAGATGTCTTTCCTTCTTCGCAGCAGCCGCAGGCTCGCGCCCAGCTTTCATTTGTTCTGGAGGGCGTTATGTCTCAGCTCTTGATGGCAAAGCCGGATGGCAATGGTCGCGTGCTGGCCCTTGAGATCATGACCCCTAACGCTGCCATAAGAAACCTCATTCGTGAGGATAAGATACATCAGATATACTCGCAGATGCAGGTTGGGCAGGCAAAGTTCGGTATGCAGACGATGAACCAGAGTCTGATAACGCTGCAGGCTCGTCATATGATAAGCCTTGATGATGCTCTGAACAGGAGTCCGGACCCTGATGAGCTGCGTCAGATGATGATAAACGCGGGTGTGTTGCGCGCGGCGACAAAGAAATAAATATAAGAGGTTTAATTAGTTATGCCTAAGTTTGCATATTCAGGAAAAACGCTTTCAGGTAAAGTGGCAAAGGGTGTTATAGAGGCCTCCAACCTGGCGCAGGCCAACTCAAAGCTCAGACGCCAGCAGGTAGTGCCGACATCTCTCTCTCCGAAGAAGAGCGGGCTTGCCGCCTTAAATGAAATACAGATCCCCGGAATGACGCAGAAGATCAAGGTAAAGGAGATAGTCGTCTTTACCCGTCAGTTCGCGACGATGATAGACGCGGGTCTTCCCCTGGTGCAGTGCCTGGATATACTTGCAAACCAGCAGGATAATAAAGAGTTTCAGAAGGTCCTGCTGGATGTCAAGTCAAGGGTTGAGGAAGGTTCTACCTTTGCCGATGCCTTAAGAAAGCATCCGAAGGTCTTTGACGACCTCTTTGTAAACCTCGTTGCCGCAGGCGAGGTCGGCGGTATTCTTGATACGATCTTAAACAGGCTCTCAGGATTTATGGAGAAGGCCGAGAAGCTCAAGGGCAAGATAAAGGGTGCGCTTACTTATCCGACCGCCGTTATAGTTATTGCCTGTATTATTGTTACCGGTCTGCTTTTGTGGGTCGTCCCTATCTTTGATGATATGTTTAAGAGCTTCGGAAGCGCGCTTCCCGCTCCGACCCAGATTGTTGTTAATATGAGCAACGCGCTTAAGAATTATTGGTATTTAATATTCGGTACTCTTGCGGCTGTTATAATAGGCCTTATTCAGGCTTATAAGACCAAGAAAGGGCGGCGTATTATGGACGCAGTATTCCTTAAGATGCCGGTCTTTGGAGATCTGCTCAGGAAGACCGCTGTCGCTCGTTTTACGCGTACTCTCGGGACGATGCTCGCAAGCGGAGTCCCTATACTTGAGGCCCTTGAGATAGTGGCCAAGACCGCCGGTAACGTAGTAATTGAAGAAGCTATTATGCAGGCACGTTCAAGCCTTAGCGAGGGAAAGACGCTGGCCGAGCCGCTGGCCGAGACCAAGGTCTTTCCCAGCATGGTGACTCAGATGATAACAGTTGGTGAGAGTACGGGTTCGATGGATACTATGCTCAGCAAGATTGCCGACTTCTATGAGGATGAAGTCGACGCCTCGGTCGATGCGCTTACCTCACTTATCGAGCCGATGCTTATGGCCTTTTTAGGTGTTGTCGTAGGCGGTCTTGTAATAGCTCTGTATCTGCCGATATTCTCTCTTGCCGGAGCTGTGGGCGGCTAACTGATATGGACCGGTCGGCATCACAGATAATCAAAGATAAACTCCTGGCTCTCATGGTACTGAGGGTCGTGCTAGCCCTTGTCTTTCTGGGCGTTGGCAGTTGGTTCCAGCTAAGAGACTATTACTACGCAGCTCCTTTATACTACCCCATATATATGATGGTCATAACGATAGGTCTACTTACTATCGTATACGGCCTTTTACATAAGCGATGCAGGCGGGTAGTGCAGTTTGCATATCTTCAAATATCAATAGACCTGCTTCTTATAACCGCTGCTATATTTATTACCGGCGGGACTGAGAGCTACTTTTCTATACTCTACTTTATAAGCGTTATCGGCTCTTCGATGATGCTGGGGCGGCGCGGAGGTTTTTATGCGGCCTTTGTCTCCTCGGTCCTTTTTGCCGTTTTGATGAACCTGGATTTTTACCGTTTGTTGCCGCAGCAGTTCAAGGTGTTTTCCTACAGCACCGAGGCGGCTACATGGAGCTTTGTCATGACAACTATAGCGACCCATGCTATAGGGCTCTTTACGGTCGCGTATCTTACGGGAAGGTATGTAGAGAAGGCCATGCGAATGGAAAAGCGTCTTGAGGAGCGTGAGGTGGATCTGGGCCGTCTGGAGACCCTTAATAAGACCGTAGTCGAAAATATCCCCGCCGGCATTATGACTATTGATAAAGAAGGGCGTATAACTTCTTTTAACAGGGCGGCTACCTCTATTACAGGGTATGAGCTTCGGGAGGTATATTTGCAGAGCGTATATGAGCTCTTCCCCTCGCTCTTAACGGCACGTCCCTGGCCTGTAGCGGATGTGTCAAGGCCGGAGAAGATAGTAAAGACAAAGGACGGTAGGGATATATGTCTTGGTTTTACCGTCTCTTTCGGCGCGGCGGGTGAGGCGACCAATATTATAATCTTTCAGGATCTGACCGAGCTTAAATCCATGGAGGAGCAGCTAAGGCGTGACGATCGTCTTAAGGCTCTGGGTGAGCTCTCTGCGTCGATAGCCCACGAGGTGAGGAACCCGTTGGCATCCATATCCGGTTCTATACAAATGCTCAGTCAGGATATGGATTTTGACGGAGATAAAAAGCAGCTAATGGAGATAGTGCTTAAAGAAACTGATCGGCTTAACAGGCTGATAACTGACTTTCTTCTCTTTGCCAGGCCCGCATCGACAAGCGAGAAGGCTTTTATTGACATAGCCGATGTTATAAGTGAAACTGTCAAGGTCTTCTCTAACAGCCCACAGGCAAAAGGAATTGAAATAGACGCCAGGCTCGATCAGGGCCTTTTTGTAGAGGCGGACGTTCGTCAGCTATCTCAGGTTTTCTGGAATCTTTTCATTAACGCGGCGATTGCAATGGACGGCAAGGGAGCTCTTACTATCAGGGCCGTGGCCGAGCTCGATGGCTCGGGCGGCATATCTGCGCAAGCTGTGAAGGACAAGGGCGAACTAGTACGAGTAGTAGTTGCCGATACAGGCGTTGGTATCGCAAAGGGCGACCTCGGAAAGATCTTCGATCCTTTTTTCTCTACCAGAGACGGGGGTACCGGTATGGGGCTTGCCCTTGTCCATAGAATGATAGAGGAGCACGGTGGCGTTATTGACGTCTCCAGCAACTCTGGTGAAGGTACGAGATTTACCGTCACGATGCCTCGTGTTAATTTCGAGGCCTCACACCGAGAGACAGGAACGTAGATAAAGAATATTTTTTATAGAGGTAATATGGCCAGGTATAAACTGATAGTCGTTGACGATGAAGAGAGCATGCGGAATTTTTTGAGTATTATGCTCAAAAAAGAAGGTTATGAGGTCTCTACCTTTTCAACCGGCGAGGCGGCTCTGGAGTTTTTCAGGGTCGAGTCCGCTGATATTGTAATGACCGACCTTAAGATGCCGGGGATGGGCGGGGTCGCTCTGCTTAAAGAGCTTAAGGCGCTGGATCCGAATGTCGCGGTAATACTCATGACGGCCTATGCCTCGGTCGATAGCGCCGTAGAGGCGATGAGGGCAGGGGCTTACGATTACTTTACCAAGCCCTTTAATATTGATGAGATCAAGCTCCACCTGAAACGTGCGCTTCGGCTCAAAGAACTTGAAGAAGAGAATATACTCCTTAAAAAAGATATTCATTCAAGGTATGGCTTTAGTAATATTATAGGGACAAGCCCTTTAATGGTAGAGGTCTACACGCTGATAACAAGTGTTGCCGAGACCAGAACCAACGTACTTGTCAGCGGAGAGAGCGGTACCGGTAAAGAGCTCGTGGCGCGCGCCCTCCATACTGAGAGCGAGCGAAAGGATAAGCCCTTTGTAACGATAAACTGCGGCGCGATACCAGAGAACCTCCTTGAAAGCGAGCTCTTCGGTCATAAGAAGGGCGCCTTTACAGGGGCTGTAAAGGATAAAGCAGGGCTTGCCGAGATGGCAGACGGCGGCACGTTGTTTCTTGATGAGATAACCGAGCTGCCTCTAAACCTACAGGTAAAGCTCCTGAGGTTTTTGCAGGAGAAGACGGTCAGGCGCGTTGGCGGCTCTACCGACAAGAAGGTGGATATAAGGGTTATAGCCGCAACCAACAGGGAAATAGAGAACGAGGTGGAAGCGGGCAGGTTCAGGGAAGATCTTTTCTATAGACTCAATGTTCTGGGTATAGACCTCCCGCCGCTGCGAAAGAGAAAGGAAGATATCCCGAAGCTCGCCGAGTTCTTCTTTGAAAAATATGTCAGGGAGACCGGCAAGGCTATCTCGCGTATATCAGAGGAGGCCCTGGCCTTACTTATTGACTATGATTATAGCGGTAACGTCCGCGAGCTGGAAAACGCCATAGAGCGCGGCGTTGCGCTTGAGGCTACGGACGTTCTAAAGGCGGCCTCGTTGCCGCCGTCTATAAGGGAGTTTAGGGCAACTCGGGCGGTCGTTGCTACCGGTGACGGTAATGTGGTAGAGCCATGTAGCGACGGTGTCGTTATAACAGAGGCGGGTCTGGACCTGGAGAAAGTCGTCTCGGAGTTTGAACGGAAGATAATCATGGACGCCTTAAAGAGGACAGGAGGCGTTAAGAAAAAGGCCGCAGAGCTTTTAAAGATAAGTTTTCGTTCAATGAGGTATAAGTTGAGTAAATATGAAGATACCCAGGACTGATCGGTCGTCTTTAATATCTATTGTTTTGCTCGCTATTTTAGGTGGCTTTATCTTCTTGGTCTCGCTGCAGCAACAGCACTGGGACGCGGATATCTTCTGGGCGCTCAAGAGCGGTGAGTGGATAGTAACCAACTTCAGCGTCCCTCTGACCGACCCCTTTTCTTATACATTCGCAGGCAAGGAATGGATCGACTTTACCTGGGGCTTTCAGGTATTTGTCTATATATTCTACACTTACCTTGGCGGCTGGTTCGGTCTTTTTATTCTTCAGTTTTTGATTCTTTTGGGCACTTTTTATCTGCTCTATAAGAGTCTTATTCTGGCAAGTTCCGGGCGCGGCTGGCTTGCCATTGCCGCGCTGTACCTGGTCTTTGCCGCTACCTATGACCGTTTTTTTATACGTCCCCATCTTATTGCCTACCTTTTTGTAGTCTCTTATATATACCTGCTGCTCTTGCATGCCAGAGAGGGTAAGGGGCGTTATCTTCTGTATCTCTTGCCGCTTCAGATACTCTGGGCGAATATGCATTCAAGTTCCATACTTGGTATCTTCATTGTCGGCTCTTACGCGACCGGGGCATTCTTCTCCGAGATAAGAAAGGGAGTGCGCTCCGGGGCCGGTAGTTCTTTTAAGTTTATAGTCGTGGTATCGTTTCTGGTCGTTGCTGTCTCTCTTATCAATCCTTACGGCTGGAAGCTCTTGCTCTTTCCGTTTATTCATCAAGGCGGAGAGAATGCCGAGGCCCTGCGTTTTATAAAAGAGTGGTTGCCTTTTCCTTTGATCGAGCTATTTAATCTGTACCCGCTCCCTCTGGGAATCTTTGCCTTTAAGGTGATATTGCTGGGAGTCTTTGCTTCTTTGGTTTTGAACCTGCGCAGGCTCAAGCTATATGAACTCATGCTTGTCCTTGCCCTTACCTATATGGCCTTTTCTCATATCAGGTGGACCTCTGTCTTTGCTTTCTTTGTTGCCGCTATACTGGTCGGCAATTTTACGAGGTATATGGAGAGCAGAGGCAGGGACTCTGTTATTCTCAAGCGTCTTTGCATGGCCCTTACCTGCTTTGTGGCCGTGGTATTCTTGTCTCAGGCAGCCACGACATACAGGGGAAACTATGGTCTGGGACTTGGCACAGGGGTCTTCCCGGAGGGTACGGTCGAGTTTATGAAGAGAGAGGGGGTAAAGGGTAATATCTTTAACCAATACGACTTCGGTGGATATCTTATATATAATTACCCGGAGCTGAAGGTCTTTATGGATAGCAGGACCCCTACTATCTACTCGTCTTATTTTTACTGGTCTATGCGTCAGGCCGTGATGGACGAGTCACTGTGGAATAAGATCATTAAAGAGAACGAGATAGATATAGCCCTTTTGAAGACTCGTGAGAGCGCTTGCGGCATGCTCTGGGAGAGTGAAGATTGGTCTGCGGTGGCCTTTGACGACGTCTCGGTCCTTTATTTGAGAAGTAACGCCGGTTATAGCGATCTTATTGATAAATGGAGGCTTAAGAGCCTTAATCCTTGCAGAACGACGATAAATGTCAGGTTGCCGGGCGATAAAGCTATTTTGCTGGAGGCGGCCGGAGAGGCCAGAAGGCTTATATCATATTATAAAGAAGCCGGTCTGGACGGCAGGGTTGCAAGGCCTCACTGGCTCCTGGCTAATATTAGCTCTTCCCTTGGCGGTGAGTACCTCAAGGATTCTGTTGCGCAGTACAGGCGTGCTCTGGAGATCTCCGCAGAGTACCCGATGCACTACGAACTTGCCCTTGTCTACGCGGATCTTGGGGAAGATGACAATGCTTTAAGGTCTTTTAAGAAGGCAGCAAAGGGTTTGAATAAGAGTAATATGGGGCTGGGGCTTCTCTATCATAAGATGGGGGAGGAAGATAAGGCTCAAAAGTACTTTGATAGATACCTTAAGACGGCTGAAGACGACGCAGAGCATATGGTCTTTAAGGCGCTTGCCGCGTCATGCATGAATACCGGTGATTTTGGCTGTGCAGTACATAATTTAAAAAAAGCCGCCTTTATTACAGATGACAGCGCGGAGCTTGCCTATATCTACTATAATATCGGTAATGCACTCTTTGCGAAGGGTAACTACCCTGAGGGTGTTTTGTATTACCGCAGGGCCATTGCCATAGTGCCTATGTATTTGATCCAGTTAAGGGCGCTACAGGCAGAATTCGTCGCAAACGGACGTAAAGAGAAGGTAGAGGCCCTATCAGGGCTTATTATTGGCACTGAGTGACAAAAATGGTCACTATCTGCCTCTAATTGTCAATCTATTCTACCCGCTAAAAACTCCTTTAATCTTATAACACTTTGTTTTTATTGAATAATTGTAGGTTGGCACGACTCTTGCATTATATACTGGGTAACAAACGCATATTATAACTATGAATTTGAATAGTACTAAAAAAATGGAGGTTTACCATGTTACAGAGACTAGCAGGATTTAAAAACAGGAAAAAGAATAAGGAAGGGGGCTTTACCCTTGTTGAGCTCCTCATAGTCGTTGCCATCATAGCAATACTGGCGGCAATAGCTATACCTCAGTTCTCACAGTACAGGGCCAGGGCATTTGTAGCAACCCTGAATGCGGATATCAAGAATGCTTATACAGCTGCACAGGCATATCTTACTGATAACCCGAGTGAGACGGTTGATACCATGGCCAAACTGCAGGAAGCAGGTTATAATCCTTCAGAGAACATAGCCTGGAGAGCTGGTACTATGGATCTGACAACCGGTGATGTTCAGCTTGCTTCAACTGCAAATATAACCGGAAATGAGGCGACCGTGACTTTCGCCGGTGTAATAACAAAGGCCAATAATAACTAGTATTGTCCTTATATTCCAGAGTTAAGAAAAAAGGGGCCTTCGGGCCCCTTTTTTTGTTCTTTTTCAAGAACCCTTCCTTTCCGACTTAAAGCCTGTGTTTAAGGTTTTCAGTTCTGCTTTTGTCCTTTATTTTCAGTACTTTATCTTGACAACCCCCTTAGATGGTGGTTATAATTAATATTAGTGACAGTTTACCACAAATTAGATACTTTCAACCGGATAAGGCGTAATTATGGCAATGGTTAAGACACGATTTAAGGTGGTAGTGCTTGGGCTGGGCAGGGTTGGCTCAACATTCCTTTTGAAACTCTCTCAGATAGAGAATGTAGGGATCGATATAGTGGCTGCGGTTGAAAAAGACAGCACCGCCCTGGGACACTCTATTGCTGAGTCCAGTAACATCCCGGTCTATACCAACCCCAGAGAGATAGTTAAACTGGGTGAGGCCATTGATATCATCTTTGATCTTACCGGCAGCGCCGAGACCAGAAAGCTGCTCAGAGCTGATCTGGCCCGGGCCGGTAATCAGCACACAGTCCTGGTCACAGAGGTTATGGCCCACTTTATATGGAACCTTATGGATGAGGTCGGCGGCCTGCCTGATTTTCATCATGATACCGGTTATTAGAGCCCTTTCTGTCATCCTTTTACACTCTCCTTTATTTGTTTTCCCTCTAGTTATTGATTTCATTTTTTTTAGGTCTATAATTTATAGGTAGATTGGCTTTAGGCGGCTTTTTTGGACTGAATTCAAGGTCTGTTTTTAAATCATATTTAAAACTAGGAGGGTACGAGATGGGTGGCCCTAAAGACAGGATGCTGGGTAAGATATTTTCAAGATATCCAAAGCTTGCGGATAAGGCCTCGCAGAAGGTTCCGCCTATTCATGTAGAGGGCACTCCGTGGTCTCCGCTTGAGAAAGAGCTTCATGACTCTACGGTGGCGTTGGTAACGACCGCAGGCGTACATCTTAAGGGGCAGGCGCCTTTTGATATGGCAAACTCTGAGGGCGACGCGTCGTTCAGGGAGCTTCCCAGCGATACCCCGAAAGAAGAGTATATGATAACCCATGATTATTATGACCACAGCGATGCGGATAAGGATATAAATGTCGTATTTCCTATAGACAGGTTGATGGAACTTGCCGGTGAGGGACGCATTGGCGCGGTGGCTTCGCTGAACTACGGCTTTATGGGACATACCTCGGGCGCCAAGCTTGATATGCTTATTGAGGATACCGGCCCGGCCCTTGCCGTAAAGTTAAAGGAAGCAGGTGTTGATGTCGTGATCTTCACCCCTGGCTGAGCTACCTGTAACCGGTCCGTGGGGCTGGTACAGAGGGCGGTTGAGGAGCAGGGCATTCCGACCGTGGCTATATCGATTATGAGAAAATTCACAGAGGAGACCAAGGCCTCGAGGGCGGTCTTTGTAAAGTGGCCGTTGGGGCATCCGATGGGCGAGCCGTTTAAGCCAAAGCAGCAGAGAGCGGTCCTTGTGGCCGCATTGGACGCTCTGGAGACGATCAAAGAGCCGGGGACTATCATAGACCTGCCATATAGGTGGAGACGCCCTGAGGACTGGGGTGACACTTAGGGGCTGTAGTCAAAAGTAAGTTAATTAAAAAGGGCGTCTCTCGCAAGAGAGACGCCCTTTGGTCTTTGATATATCTGAGATCTTATTCTTTTGTCTCTTCTGTGGCCTCTGGTTCTGCCGGGGGTTTCGGTCTTTCCAGAATGCCCTTGATTGGTTTGCTCTGGTCATAGTTGTGGCATCTCTTACAGTTGGCGACCTTGAAGGCTACTCTGCCGTGGCATGTTCCGCAGCTCCTTCCTTCCTTCATATCCACCATCGTGACCTTGTTTGCGCCGAGTTCCTTTTTAAAGATACGGTCATGGCAGAGTGAGCATTTGATCCATGACGAGTGGATCTTATGGCTGAACTTGACGTCCTTCATAAAGGCATAGGGAACGTCAAAGAGAATGTCTGTGTCCCTGACACCTTCGTCGTCATCCCTCATTCCAATAGAGTTGAGCGGGGCTATTATCTGGAGTTCGTCCATTTTTACCCAGTTTATATCGCCGAACTTGTCTTTGGGTAGTCCTTCTTCCGGTATGTTATCGACGTTTATGGTTGTTCCGAGTTTTAGCGCTATATCGCTGAACTCTTTTGCGTCGAAGCGCGAGAGGTTGACGTAGGAGTCTCCCTTCGGCGTATTGTACATGTGGCATTTTACGCAGTTTTCTTTGAGCTTTGCGTCAAAGGATACCGTGCCGTTATGGCAGGCTCCGCAGGTCTTGCCCTCTTCTATCTGGGCCTGAGAGAGCTTGTTCGCGCCCCTCTTCATTATTTCAAGGTCTTCATGACATACCTTACATCTGAAGAACATCCTGTGCACCCAGTGAGGGTAGAGCACGGGGTTGATCTTTGCGTCGATCATCTCCTGCTTGTGTACATTTAAGACAAAGTTGCCGGGGGTCTTCTCGGTGGTGATGACCTTATCGAGGACGGCCTGCCTTTTGTTGGCCTTCAATACCTCTTCGGCCTGCATTACATCTATCTTATCGAGAAGGTTGCGGTTGCCTTTGTTCCACTCTACATTCATTTTTGCCATGGCCGAGGCTATATCGAGGAGAAACATCTTTTGGCGAAACTCAACGTCCTCCGCCTCTGCCTCTTTAATTAGTTTCTTGATCTCATCACGGATTATATCTCCGTTCTGCTTTACCAGAAATTCCTGCCACTTAAAGCGCATGTTCTGGTGGTTGAATATGAACTCGGTACGGAACTCGCTATCATCTTCAGCGCGAACCTCGCTGACTATCGGGGCGGTAAACGCTGATAGTGCGATAAAGAGCACTGATAAAAGCAGGACTAGACGCGGCAACTTCATAGAGTTGACCTCCTTAAGATATCTATAAAAGTAAACAGTTATATACAATAGTCTGTTGGTTATTACCAGTTATATTCGGTATATCGGGTGGATTACTTGAGCTTTAATGCATATTTGTTTTCGGGTAACGTAACTGTAAGATCTATAAGCTTGGCAATTATAACATATGGCCATTTTCTTGTATAGATTTCAGTTGCTACAGTGCAGTTCATTTGCCTGCCGGCTTATTGCCGGTTTATTGCCGGTTTATTGCCAGTTTATTGCCGGTTTATTGCCGGTTTATTGCCGGTTTATTGGTCGATATTAAAGGCATTTATCTCTTTAAAATCCTTGACAAAGGGTTTCCAATCCATTAATATGGACTATTAATTATGACGTGGAGGTTTTACAGTTATGCAAGCAGTAATAAAGACCGGCGGTAAGCAGTATCCAGTTAGTGAGGGTGACCTCTTACAGGTTGAAAAACTGGACAGCCAGGCCGGAAGCACAGTAGAGTTAAGCGAAGTTCTCTCCATTGGCAGCGGAGATTCCATTAAGGTGGGTACTCCTTTTGTAGAGGGCGCGGTAGTCCTCTGCGAGGTAGTTGACCATGCCAAGGATAAAAAGGTCATAGTCTTTAAGAAGAAGAGGCGTAAGGGATATGCGCTCAAGCGCGGACATCGCCAGAATTACACAAGTCTCAGGGTAAAATCGATAAAGGGTTAGTCGGGCCTTTTTATATTATTTTAAAGGTCTTTAAATATTAGATTCAGGTAGCCTTCGGGTTGCGGGAGGATTTTAAAGTGGCACATAAGAAAGCCGGTGGTAGCTCAAGGAACGGCAGAGATAGTAATGGTCAGAGGCGCGGAGTAAAGCGTTATTCGGGTGAGGCCGTAAGGTCAGGCACTATAATAATTCGTCAGTTAGGCACAAAGATCCATCCGGGTCTTAATGTCGGTATGGGTAGAGATTATACGATCTTTGCAACGATCGACGGTGTTGTGGATTTTGGAAACAAGGGTAGCCGTAAGACAGTAAGCGTGCGACCTCTTGATGAAGCAGTGTAGTCTTGTTTAAAACTACAGGGCTTCTGCTGTAATAATTTAGAAGCCCTTGTTTTATCGTAGTATTCAGGTGATAAAATTATAACCTTAAAGGGCGTAAAGAGGCATGGCCTCTTCTATACGCCCTTTTTTTTATTTTTGATTGAAATAAATAGTCAGGAGAAAGCTATGTTTAAAGAAAATATGTTGCGGGCGTTGGCCCTGGTTCTTGTCCTGGGTTCATTTTTGTTTGCAGGTTGTCAGACAACCGGCAAGACTTATTTTAAAGGGCCGGCCCCAGATACCGTAGCTTCCTCTGATGGAAGCCGTATTGCTTACGACGTTCGCGGTGAAGGTGATATTACGCTCGTCTTTATTCATTGCTGGACCTGCAATAGCTCGTTCTGGGATGGTCAGGTCGAGTTTTTTGCCAAAGATTACCGCGTTGTAACCCTGGATCTGGCCGGTCACGCGCGTTCCACGAGCGAGCGTAGTAAGTACTCGGTAGAGGCCTTTGGCAGAGACGTAGAAGCTGTCGTCAGTAAGGTCGGCGCTAAAAAGATCGTACTGGTCGGTCATTCAATGGGCGCCCCGGTTGCTATAGAGGCGGCAAGGCTGCTGGGTGACAGGGTCATAGGGATCGTTGGCGTTGATATGTTCTATGCCTCATTTGAGTTTCCGAGTACCGACGTGGGGATGGAAAAACTCGTCCAGCCGTTCAGGGATGATTTTGCCGGAACCTCCGAGGGTATGGTGCGTTCCATGTTTACTCCGAATGCGGATCCGAAGGTAGTTGATTCTATTATAGCCCGGACGGGTTCGGCTGATAAGGACGCTGCTATAGATATGATATACGAGATGTCCGGATGGTTTGCAACGAAGTCAAAGCCCTCTTATAAAGAATTCTCCGGAGTGTTGCGCAATATCAATGCAGCGCCGAAGGGTGATGAAAAGCCGAAAGATAAAAGCGTTTTACTAATGAAGGGGGTAGGGCACTTTATTCCTCAGGTAGCCCCCGACAGGTTCAATGAAGTGCTCGCAGGTATGGTTAAGGGTTTTGTGGACGGCAAGAGCTGTCATTAATTTCATATATGTGTAGGCGAATTTTTAGTGGAGATATTAGATCTTGAACTTTATAGATGAAGCAAAGATACATGTAGTAGGCGGAGACGGAGGGCGCGGGTGTACGAGCTTTCGTAGAGAGAAGTTTGTCCCGAAAGGCGGCCCTGACGGCGGAGACGGCGGCAACGGCGGTGCCGTGATTATCATTGCCGACAGGCGCATAACGAGCCTTAACGACCTGCGTTATAAGCACGTATACAAGGCGCCGCGCGGAGCGCACGGCATGGGAAGCCGCTGTCACGGTAAGGGCGGAGAGGATATCTTTATTAGAGTGCCGGTCGGGACCGTTGTGAAAGATCTGGAGACCGAAGAACTTCTGGTAGACCTTACGCAGGCCGATCAGGAATACATAGCTGCCAGCGGCGGTCGCGGCGGTCGCGGCAATGCGCGTTTTGCGACCTCAACAAATCGTGCGCCAACACACGCGCAGCCCGGAGAAGAAGGCACGGAATGTGAACTGACCCTGGAGCTTAAACTCCTTGCCGACGTCGGTCTGGTCGGCTTTCCTAATGCCGGTAAATCTACCCTTATCTCCCGCATCTCGGCAGCAAGGCCGAAGGTCGCTGACTATCCCTTTACAACCCTTGTGCCAAACCTCGGAGTGGTGCAGTACGGCGACTACGGCGGCTTTGTGGTCGCCGATATTCCGGGGCTTGTCGAGGGCGCGCACGAGGGTCGCGGTCTGGGGCTTCGCTTTCTTAAACATATAGAGAGGACTTCGATCTTTATACATATGATAGACCTTTCTCCTGTGGCCTTTGATGAGGGCAGAGACCCTCTTGGTGACTATAATGCCGTTGGTGAAGAGCTCTTGAAATTCAACCCCGAGCTTGCTGCAAGACCGCAGGTCGTTGCGCTTAATAAGATAGACCTGCCGGATGCCCTTGTGATGGCAGATGAACTGCTGGACTTGCTTAAGAAGAAAGGTGTAAAGGTCTTTGAGGTATCGGCCGTAACTGGCGAGGGCGTCTCAGAGCTTGTAAATTACATTGGCAATGAGGTCGATAAGCACAAGAAGGCCGCGTTAAAGGAAAAGGAAGAAGACGAAGAATACGTAGTCGAGAGGTAATGCAGGGGCATTCGCCCTTTAAGCGGGACATTCGCCCTTTAAGCGGGACATTCGCCCTTTTAACTTATATCGATGCCAAGTGCAATTGTCCTAATAAGGAACAAAAGCGAGAAGAAGGGTTATAAAAGACGTTGAGAGGGGGCATTCGCCCCTTTTAATATGTAATAGAGGGGCATTCGCCCTTTTAATTTGTAATGATCTTGATTACAGTTAATCTAATAGGGTAGGTAAGCGAGAAGAAGGGTTATAAAAGACGTTAAGAGGGGGCATTCGCCCCTTTTAATTTATCTAATAGGGAACAAAAGTGAGAAGAAGGGCTATAAAAGACGCAAAGAGGATAGTCGTAAAGGTCGGCAGCTCTGTCCTTGTAGACGGGCTTGGCGCCAGGGCGGCGGCTAGCTGCGACTGCGGCGCGCCGGGTCTGAGTACAGAGGTTTTTACCCGTCTGGCTGCAGAGATATGCGATGCGCGTTTGAGCGGCTTTGAGATAGTCCTCGTAAGCTCCGGCTCGATAGCAATGGGGCTAAAGAAACTCGGTCTGGAGCGGCGCCCTGTGACCATCCCCGAGCGTCAGGCTATAGCTGCCGTTGGTCAGGTCGACCTTATGAGCGAGTACGACCGTGCCTTTCACGCAAAGGGCGCAGACGTTGCCCAGGTTCTACTTACTCACGAAGACCTTTCCGATAGACGGCGTTTTCTAAATGCGCGTAATACTATAAGCGAGCTCTTGCGCCGGGGTATCGTTCCTGTCATAAATGAGAACGATACCGTTGCCGTCGATGAAATAAAATTTGGAGATAATGATAATCTTTCGGCGCTTGTCGCTAACCTCGTATCTGCCGATCTGCTTATTATGCTCTCGGATATAGACGGGATCTTTGATAAAGACCCGAAGCTCGATAAGAATGCCGAGAGGATCTCGGTCGTTGAGGATATAGACGGCTTGAACCTTCCTCTTCCTGTGCACGGTAGTACCGGCGGTTTTTCCGGGGCCTCGATGAGTTTTTACGGTACCGGGGGGATTACTACAAAGGTCGAGAGCGCTATGAAGGCCGCTCATTTCGGCTGCGCTACGGTTATCGCGAACGGTAAGGAGGCAGGTGTGCTGGAGCGCATCCTTACCTGCGAAGATATCGGTACCTTGATACTGCCGCAAGAAGATAAACTTACGAGTAAAAAACACTGGATAGCCTACTCGACTAGACCGTCGGGCAAGGTCTTTGTAGATGCCGGTGCGAGGTCTGCGCTTGTCGATAAAGGGCGCTCTCTCTTGCCTTCCGGTATTACGCGCGTAACCGGTAACTTCGAGGCCGGAGAGGCCGTCCACTGCGTCGACGAAGAGGGGATGGAGTTTGCCAGAGGCGTTGTAAACTACGGCTCGGTAGAGATTGAAAAATTAAAGGGTAAGAAGAGCGGGCAGATCGAAGAGGTCCTTGGCTATAAGGTATATGACGAGGTGATCCACCGCGATAACCTTGTGGTGCTTTGACGATTAAGTGCAATTAATTTTATTGCCCTCTCGTTTGTTGTGGGAGGGATAAGACCTACGAATAGGGCGGGTGCGAGTGAAGAACTTTTAGAGTGGGGATTATTAACTATTTAATTTAATGGTATTTGGGGGGGGAAGGTAATGAGCGTTGTAGAGAGGAGTGTGGCAGAGCTGGTCAAGGATATTGCAGTAAAGGCTGTTAAGGCGTCTCGCGAACTGGCGAGGCTTGGCAGCGACGTCAAGAACGCGGCCCTTCTGAGGATGGCGGATGATATTGAAAAGAACGCCGCTACGTTGCAGGATGAAAATAAAAAGGATCTGGAACGAGCCGAAGAAAAAGGTATATCAAAGGCAATGCTCGACAGGTTGACCTTATCGGATAAGGTCATCAAGGGTATGGCCGACGGTCTGCGTGAGGTCGCGGCCCTGTCGGACCCGGTCGGTGAGGTAACGGGTATGACTACCCGCCCAAACGGCCTGAAGGTCGGGCGCATGCGTATCCCGCTTGGCGTTATAGGGATTATATACGAGTCCAGGCCGAACGTTACGGCAGATGCGGCGGGACTGTGCATGAAGAGCGGCAATGCCGTTGTGCTTCGAGGCGGCAGTGAGGCCGTTCATTCTAATCTCGCGATAGCCACGGTCTTGCGGGCTGCGGCAAAGGCAGAGGGCGTCCCCGAAGACGCTGTGCAGGTCATCCCTACGACCGAGCGAGCCGCCGTAACCGAGATGCTCAAATTAGAAGAACAGATAGATATTATCATTCCGCGCGGAGGCGAGAGCCTGATACGTTTTGTTGTAGAGAATTCACGCATCCCTGTCATCAAACATTATAAAGGAGTATGCAGCGTCTTTATCGACGCATCTGCTGAGCTTCAGATGGCAGAGGATATCGCCTTTAACGCAAAGGTACAGCGTCCGGGTGTCTGTAATTCCATGGAGACCCTGCTTGTCCACGAGGCTATCGCAGAAGAGTTCCTACCTATAATTGCCGAGCGGTATAAAGAGGCCGGCGTCGAGGTACGTGGCTGTGAGAAGACCTGTAAAATTCTGACAGACGCAACGCCTGCCGAGGAGGCCGACTGGGGTGCGGAGTTCCTGGATCTAATAGTCGCCGTAAAGGTCGTAGAGGATATGGACGAGGCCATTGCGATGATAGAGCAGTACGGGTCTTTACACACAGAAACTATCGTTACGAGCGATTACCAGAACTCAAAGAGGTTTGTCGAGTCGGTCAATTCTTCTACCGTAATGGTAAATGCATCGACCAGGTTCAGCGACGGTCATCAGTTAGGGCTCGGCGCAGAAATCGGCATCTCAACAACCAAGCTCCATGCCTTCGGCCCGATGGGTCTGGAAGAATTAACGACACGTAAGTTTATCGTTTACGGTGAGGGACACGTAAGGGAGTAATTTTTGATTTTTGTCATTGCGAGGCTTGCGTAGCAAGTCGAAGCAATCTCGTCTTTTCATTTCTATATTTGCAGGTAAGACGATTGTTGGGTTTCACTGCGGGCTTTCAGCCCTCCGCTCTACCCAACCTACAAGGCTTCGGTGCGGGGACGCACCGAAAGATCGAAATGTTAAGTAGGGTAAGCATGATAAAAAAAGCAGAAGTATCGAGTTTTTTCTTAAGTGGTAACTGTGAGGATGACGCATACAGAAATATTCGTGATATTCCGCGCTATGAAAGAACCCGTAAATTCATAGAAGAGCTTTGGTGTGAGTACAGGCCGTATGCTGACCGACACTTTCAGATTGAGGCGCAGTCTCAATTTTTGCAACGTTTTTGGGAGATGTATGTTTGTGTGACTTTTCGTCACCATGGATTCGATGTGGAAAAAGTAAGCAATGAAGGTCCTGAATTTCTTGTGCAAATAGGTGATTATCGTTTATGGGTTGAAGCTATCGCTCCAAACCAAGGCGATACAGAGGATAGGGTTCCAAGTCTAGAGTTTGATACTGATGTGGCTTGTAAGGTTCCAAAAGATAAGGTTCTTCTTCGGTACACATCAGCACTGTTCGACAAGTTGAAAAACTATAACAAGTCTTGCGAAAATGGTTTAATAAAAGCAGCGGATGGTTATATTTTGGCCATCAATTCACGTAATATTCCACATGGTTCTTTTAACTCAGTGTATCTCTCTCCTTATGCATCACAACTGCCATATTTCGTACAAGCATTACTGCCTTTTGGGAATCTTGCAAAACTGGTTGATCAGAAACCATCGGAGAGTACTGAAGGCTTCTACCAGCACAGTGACCATGTAGTAAAACTAAACGATGAACCGATATCTACGCAACCCTTTTTAGAACCTGAATACGCCGGGAT
>UOEA01000042.1_pt1 | contig 34355 bp, 45 predicted proteins | sample 1988571 | NCBI WGS metagenome assembly UOEA01 (sample SAMEA4712194, study PRJEB27164) | hydrothermal vent metagenome | biome: marine basaltic hydrothermal vent biome; feature: marine hydrothermal vent; material: mineral | place: Pacific Ocean | collected 2011-06-14/2011-07-23 | depth 1689 m | reverse complement strand
TTACCTTTGAGGTAGAGCTTATCTCACCGATCGCCATGGACGATGGTCTGCGCTTTGCCGTAAGGGAAGGCGGACGTACAGTCGGCGCTGGAGTCGTAACTAAAATAGTCGAGTAGTTAAGTTAAAAGTCCGAGCCAGGGTTTACGGATAATATAGATAATTTACGGAGATATTAAATTGGAAAGTCAGAGGATAAGGATAAGGCTCAAGGCCTACGACCACAGGCTCTTAGACCATTCGGTAAAAGAGATAGTGGAGACCGCCAAGAGGACCGGGGCCAACCTTAAGGGGCCTATACCGCTCCCTACGAAGATATCGAAGTACTGCGTGCTTCGCTCACCGCATGTCGACAAGAAGAGTCGCGAGCAGTTCGAGATCAGGACGCATAAGAGGCTTATGGATATCGTCGAGCCCACCCAGAACACGGTGGACGCGCTGATGAGACTTGACCTGCCTGCAGGTGTGGATGTAGAGATCAAACTTGGCGATTAGAACTCGTCTCTGACGATCTCTCGCTAATAAGCTTTATATAATATACGGTGGTAATGATGATAGAAGCAATACTTGGAAAAAAACTTGGCATGACAAACATCTTTATCGACAATCGGTGCGTAACCGTAACGGTTGTTCAGGCAGGTGATTGTTATGTTACTCAGAAAAAGGTCGCGGAGAAGGATGGCTACGACGCTATTCAGCTCGGCTTTGGCGATAAGAAAAAGTTTCGCGAGACAAAGGCCCTGAACGGTCATTTTAAGAAGGCCGGCACAGGGGCATTTTATCACCTGAAGGAATTCAGGAGCGGCGACTTCTCGGAGCTTAAGCCAGGGCAGAAGATCACGGCAAAGGACGTTTTTGCGGTAGGCGACGTTATAGACGTATCCGGCACCAGCAAGGGTAAAGGTTTTGCAGGAGTTATGAAAAGACATAACTTCAGCGGCGGCCCGGGCGGTCATGGCTCTAAGCACGGGCGTGCTCCCGGATCGATCGGTCAGAGCGCCTCGCCGTCAAAGGTCTTTAAAGGCGTAAAGATGCCTGGACAGATGGGTAATAAGAGGATAACCGTACAGAATTTAAAGATCGTTGAAATAAAGGAAGACGGAAATATAGTGTTGATAAAGGGCTCTGTGCCCGGGCCGGTAAATAGTGTTTTTGAGCTTAAAAAGGCCATTAAGAGAAAGTAATCGGAAGGTAACTTATGTCGATAGACGTCTTAAATAAAGAAGGTAGTGTTGTTTCATCTATAGAGCCCAATGGGGAAATCTTTGATGGGACTGTAAAGAAAGGCCTTTTACAGGAAACTGTAAAGATGCAGATGGCCTGCAGGCGTTCCGGTAATGCCCATACAAAGGGCAGGAGCGATGTGGCCGGAAGTAATGCCAAACCCTGGAAGCAGAAGGGTTCGGGCAGGGCGAGGGCCGGTACGAAAAAATCACCGATCTGGAGATCAGGCGGTGTGGCTTTTGGTCCTAAGACCAGAGATTACTCATACAGCATGCCGAAGAAGGCCGTAAAGGTCGCGCTAAAGAGTGCGCTGCAGTATAAGATAAATGAAGGCAAATTGAAGCTCTTTGATTCACTCGAGCTCGCTGAGCCGAAGACGAAGCTGGCGCTAGCCGTACTTAACAAGGCTGAACTTAAAAACGCTCTGCTCGTAGTAGACTCGGATAACAAGAATCTGAGGCTCGCCTTGAGGAACTTGCACGGCTTTAAGATTGTCGGCGCCGCTTATATAAACGTATACGATGTGCTCCGTTACGACGAGCTGGTACTCACTAAGAGTGCCTATGAGACAGTGCTCTCATCTATAACAAAGTAGTAGAGGTCAATCGATGAAAGATATATATAAGGTTATAAAGTCTCCGGTAGTAACGGAGAAGTCCACAGGGCTCGGGCTCGTAGGCAACAAGTTTGCCTTCTGGGTAGACCTCAAAGCTGGAAAGGGCGATATAAAAGAGGCCGTGCAGAAGGTCTTTGGCGTTACGGTTATCGGAGTACAGACTCAGAGAGTGCCTGGAAAGATCAAGCGTCAAGGTAAGACAGCCGGTAAAACCTCGGTACGTAAGAAGGCCTACGTAACGCTTAAAGAGGGCGATAAGATAGAGGCCCTCTCAGGGGTATAACCTCCGCGTGGTAAAGCACTAGCGAGAGAGTTAAGTTAGTTGATATATGAAGTCGTGAGTAGCGCCCCCGCTTTCGGGGTATAACGATAATAGATTTTAAGAGGACTGAATACAATGCCTGTAAAGAAATATAAACCGACCTCCCCGGCAATAAGGGAAAAAACAACGCTTGTCTTTGATGATATAACAGACAAGAGGCCAGAGCGTGCGCTGACGAAGTCGAAAAATCGCATCTCCGGACGTAACTCCTACGGGCGCGTTACAGTGCGCTGGAGGGGCGGCGGACATAAAAGGCTCTACAGGATAGTGGACTTTAAGAGGGATAAGCACGGTATACCCGCAAAGGTCTCGGCTATAGAATACGATCCGAACCGTACGGCGAACCTCGCTCTCCTCGTTTACAACGACGGTGAGAAGCGCTACATACTGGCGCCCAAGGGACTTGAGGTCGGGGACGTTCTTATGTCCGGCCCTGAGGCTGAGATACGCACCGGCAACTCACTGCCGATCAGTAATATCCCGCTCGGCTCGCATCTCCATAACATAGAGATGAAGATAGGCAAGGGCGGACAGATGGTAAAGAGCGCGGGCGGTTTTGCTCAGCTCATGGCCAAAGAAGGTAAGTACGCAACGGTTAAGCTTCCTTCGAATGAAGTAAGGCTTGTCCCGCAGGCGTGTTACGCTACGCTCGGGCAGGTAGGGAACCTTGATCATGAAAATGTTACTATAGGTAAGGCCGGTAGGAATCGCTGGCTCGGCAAGATGCCTCACGTTAGAGGTGTTGTTATGAACCCGGTAGACCATCCGCACGGTGGTGGTGAGGGTAAAAGTAAGGGTGGAAATCATCCGTCGAGTCCGTGGGGTACACCTGCAAAGGGCTATAAGACCAGGAAGAAGAATAATCCGACCGATAAGTTTATAATAAGAAGAAGGAAGAAGAGGTAACGATGCGCTCATTAAAGAAGGGGCCTTTTATTGACGCCCACTTGGAAAAAAAGGTCACTCAGGCCGTAGAAAGTCAGAGTAAGAAGGTTATAAAGACCTGGTCTAGAAGGTCTATGGTTATACCAGAGATGGTAGGGCTGACTATATCGGTGCATAACGGCAAGAAGTTTATTCCGGTTTTTATTAGTGAGAATATGATAGGACACAAGCTTGGAGAGTTCTCTCATACCCGTACCTTTTATGGTCACGCTGGTGGTATGAAGAAGTCTAAGGTAAAGGGTTAGATTATGGAAAGCAAAGCGGTACTTAAATACATAAGGGTTTCACCACGCAAGGCGCGCCTTGTTATAGACCTGATCCGTGGCAGAGGCGTAGAGACTGCTCTGGGTACGCTGGAGTTCAATACCAAGTCGGTAAGTACGCCGGTATCAAAGCTCCTGAAAAGCGCTATAGCAAATGCCGAGAACAATATGAATCTCGACGTCGATAAGCTCTACGTTAAGAAGGCTTACGTTGATGCAGGGCCGACTCTGAAGAGGATGCGTCCCCGTGCGATGGGTCGTGGTAACGCAATTAGAAAACGGACGAGTCATATAACGATCGTCCTTGATGAGAAGCAGTAAAGGAGGAGTTTTTTGGGCCAGAAAGTAAATCCAATAGGTTTCAGACTTGGAATATATAGAACTTGGAGTTCAAAGTGGTACGGCGGTAAGAAGAACTACGCGCGGTTTATCCACGAAGATCTCAAGATACGCGAGTTCCTCAAGAAGAGGCTCTTTCACGCGGGTATCTCAAAGATCGAGATAGAGAGAACAGCCAGTGCTACGAAGGTGATCATCCGCACCGCAAGGCCGGGTATAGTTATCGGAAAGCGCGGCTCAGAGGTCGACGGACTTAAGAAGAGCCTTGCGATACTTGTCGGCAGCAGCGTTGATGTAGATATCGTAGAGGTTAGAAAGCCTGACCTGGATGCGCAGCTTGTCGCAGAGAACGTCGCGATGCAGCTTGAGAGACGCGTATCTTTCAGAAGGGCTATGAAAAAGGCCGTGACGACATCACGCAGAATGGGCGCTGAGGGTATAAAGATAATGTGTTCGGGAAGGCTCGGCGGCTCTGAGATAGCAAGGAGCGAGTGGTACAGAGAAGGACGCGTTCCTCTCCATACGCTAAGGGCTGATATCGATTACGGTATTGCTCAGGCAAAGACCACATACGGTGTTATCGGTATAAAGGTGCATATATACCGAGGCGAGTATAACCTGGACGGCGAGCCTAAGAAGCAGGAAGAGAGAAGGCCGCGCAGGTAGGTCGGGCAGCAAGATTTAGTCAGAGACTTGCGTAGTTTGGAAAGTATAAAAACAGGGTCTTTGCCGTTACGGCTATACCCTTAGAGCATATAAGAATTTTAAGTAGAGGATAAAAGACCATGTTAATGCCAAAGAAGACAAAGTTCAGGAAACAGCAGAGAGGCAGGCGTAGAGGGCTAGCCAAAGGCGGGTCGACCCTGAGCTTTGGCATGTACGGACTTAAGGCCCAGGACTGCGGTTGGCTTACAACCCGTCAGATCGAGGCCGCACGAATAGCCATGACTCGCCATATCAAGAGGGGCGGTAAGATCTGGATCCGTGTATTCCCTGATAAGCCTGTTTCAAAGAAGCCGGCTGAGACCAGGATGGGTAAAGGTAAGGGAGCACCCGAGGATTGGGTAGCGGTAGTAAGGCCGGGGCGTATCCTCTATGAGATGGTCGGCGTAACTGAAGAGATCGCAAAAGAGGCTTTCAGGCTAGCGGCGCATAAGCTTCCGATAGGCACCAAGTTTGTTAAGAGAGAGGGAATATGAAGACTGAAGAGATGAGGGCCGCTACGGCCGACGAATTGAAGACCAAGGTCAGCGAGCTTGGCAAAGAGCTTTTTAACTTACGCCTGCAGCACTCGATGGGGCAACTTGAGAATCCGATAAAGCTCAAGGCGCTCAGGAAGGATATCGCAAGGGCCAATACGATAATATCTGAGAAGGAAAGTGGTAGCTAAGATGGCAGAGATCAGAGGTAGAAAAAAGACTTTTACAGGCAAGGTCACAAGCGACAAGATGGATAAGACAGTCGTTGTGGTAGCCCAGAGGCTTGCCAAGCATCCTCTTTACGGCAAGTACATTAAGAAAAAGATCAAGTGTCTCGCTCACGACGAGAAAAATGAGTGCGGCATCGGCGATAGAGTAACGGTAGTGGAGTGCAGACCGCTCAGCGCACGTAAGCGTTGGAGAGTCCAGCAGATATTGGAGAAAGCAAAATGATTCAGATGAGAACAAAACTTGGTGTCGCTGATAACTCCGGGGCTAAGAAGGTCTCTTGTATCAGGGTGGTAGGGGCCTCAAATAAAATGTTTGCAGGCATTGGCGACGTAATAGTCGCAAGTGTTAAAGAAGCCGTTCCTGATGCAAAGGTCAAGAAGGGTGAGGTCGTCAGAGCCGTCGTCGTACGTACGGTTATGGGTACGAAGAGGGTCGACGGTTCTCATATAAAGTTCGACGAGAATGCAGTGGTTATTATCAATAAGGATAAAGAGCCTGTAGGGACAAGGATCTTCGGCCCGGTTGCAAGAGAGCTTAGGGCACGGAAATTCATGAAGATAATCTCGCTAGCTCCTGAGGTTCTTTAGGCCGGGCTTTTTGGCTTACTGAAACCAGACTAAGACTGTTTGAGGATAAGATAAAATAATGAGTACACAGACGCAGAAAACATACAAAATAAGAAAAGACGACCTGGTTATGGTTATGACAGGCAAGGAAAAGGGCAAGACCGGCAAGGTTCTCAGCATTAACCCTGCCAAGGAAAAAGTCCTTGTCGAGTCCGTCAATATGGTTAAGCGTAGTCAGAAGCCTTCCCAGAAGATGCCGCAGGGCGGAATAGTAGAGAAGGAAGCCCCGCTTGCCATATCCAATGTAATGATGATATGCGGCAAGTGTAAGGTTTCGGTTCGTGTGGGTAAGAAGCTTCTTAAAGACGGTACAAAGGTACGCTTCTGTAAAAAGTGTGGTGAGGTTCTAGACAAATGACGCCGAGACTAAAGGAATTTTATACTAAAGAAGCAATACCCGCTCTTATGAAAGAGTGCAAATATAAAAACGTAATGCAGGTGCCGAAACTCACCAAGATAACCCTTAACATGGGTCTTGGCGAGGCGGTAAAAGACGTAAAGATAGTCGAAGCTGCAGTACGTGATATGACGGCGATCGCCGGGCAGAAGCCTGTCGTGACTCGCGCAAAAAAGTCCATTGCTACTTTTAAGCTTCGTGAAGGTATGCCGATCGGTTGTATGGTTACGCTCAGAGGGGCGCGTATGTATGAGTTCCTCGACCGCCTGATCAACTTCTCGATGCCGAGGATCAGAGACTTTAAAGGTGTTAGCGATAAGTCGTTTGACGGCAGAGGCAGCTATACGGTCGGTATAAAGGAGCAGATAATGTTCCCTGAGATCGAATACGATAAGATAGATAAGATAAGAGGTATGAACATTACATTTAATACTACGGCACCTACCGACGAAGAGGCAAAGGCCCTTCTAAAGCAGTTCGGTATGCCGTTTAGGCGTTGATCTAAGGGAGGTCTCTGTTGGCTAAGAAATCTATGATAGCAAAGGCAAAGAGAAAGGCTAAGTTCTCTACGCGTGCATATAACCGTTGTCCTATATGTGGCAGGTCTCGTGCATATTATCGCAAGTTCGATATGTGCAGGATATGCCTGAGGATGATGGGACTTAAGGGCGAGATACCAGGGCTTACCAAGTCCAGCTGGTAAGTACGGACGGGCCTGCATGTTTAATGGGGGCTGGCAAATACGGACGTGGGCTGGCAAGTTTAGGGGGCTGGCAAGTTTAGTTAGGAAGTACGGTGAAGTTACCGCAAGATAATTTAATTGAATTTACGGAGTAGTTGATATGGCAATGACAGATCCGGTAGCGGATATGCTGACAAGAGTAAGGAACGGGTTAGGGGCTAGGCACAAGAGTGTTGATATTCCCGCCTCGAAGTTAAAGGGCGAGATAGCCAGGATCCTCAAGGAAGAGGGCTATATCGTAGACTTTACTATTGATAAAAAGAAGATACCCGGAACCATCAGGGTCAGGCTTAAGTATGAGGGTATGCATACAAGCATTATTACCGAGATAAAGAGGATCAGCAAGCCCGGCAAACGTGTATACGTGCCGAGCACAGAGATCCCTAGAGTTATGAACGGAATAGGCATAGCAATTCTATCGACATCCAAAGGCGTGCTTGCAGACAGGAAGGCAAGGGAGCTTGGTGTCGGCGGCGAGTTGCTTTGTTCGATATACTAAGGAGCGTAGGATACAATGTCAAGGATAGGTAAAGAGCCCATAGAGGTGCCGGCAGGAGCAAGCGTCTCGTTAAAGGGTAATACCATAGATGCAAAAGGCCCGGAGGGTGCTCTCTCCGTTTGTTTTAACGAGGAGATCTCGGTTGCGGTAGACGGCAAGACAATAACCGTTACTCGCAGGGATGACTCCTTGAAGGCTCGCCAGCTTCACGGTTTAACGCGTACCCTGATCGCTAATATGGTAAACGGCGTGGTCAAGGCCTTTGAGAAAAAACTCGATATCGTAGGCGTTGGTTATAAGGCCGCGGTTAAGGGCGAGGTCGTAAACCTTGCACTAGGTTTTTCCCATCTCATTAACTATGATATACCAAAGGGGATCAAGGTCTCGGTAGACAAGCAGACGCTGCTGACTATAAAGGGCGCTGATAAGCAGCTCGTCGGCCAGGTGGCCGCTGATATAAGGGCATATCGTCCGCCAGAACCTTATAAGGGCAAAGGCGTTAAGTATGTAGACGAAGTAATTAGAAGAAAGGCGGGTAAGGCCGGTAAAGGCGCCGGTTAAATACAACCGTCCTTGACGGATTGCCACACGGAGAAGATATGACTGTAGTGAATAAAAAGATGACCAGCCGCCAGAAAAGGCAGGTAAGGGTCAGGAAAAAGATAAAAGGAACGCCCGAGAGGTTAAGGCTTAACGTCTTCAGGTCCAACAAGCACATCTACGCGCAGCTGATTGAGGATCTTGAGGGTAAGGTCGTAGCATCGTCCTCGACTATGGCTCAGGCCCTGAAGGGCGCGGCATCGAAACTTAATAAGACCGATGCAGCAACCAAAGTCGGCGAAGAGCTCGGTAAGATCGCCAAAGAAAAGGGCGTAGACAAGATAGTATTTGATAGGGGCGGATACCTCTATCACGGAAGGGTCAAGGCCCTTGCCGACGGAGTCAGGTCGGTCGGTATAAACTTTTAGATTTTAGTGACTACCACGGACGGGTAGAACCGTCTTTGCTGGATTTAAGTCGTAATAAAATAGTCGGAATGTTTTGTTTCCGAGGAGGATTTTTTGCAGAAGATAGACCCTAATTCGCTTGAGCTTACTGATAAGCTTGTATACCTTAACAGGGTATCGAAGGTCGTAAAAGGAGGTAAGCGCTTTAGCTTCAACGCAATTGTCGTTGTTGGCGACGGTGCCGGCCATATCGGTTACGGTCTGGGCAAGGCCAATGAGGTCCCTGAGGCTATACGCAAGGCCGTTGAGTGCGCAAAGAAGTGCCTGATAAAGGTTCCTCTGGCAAAGGGTACGATACCGCACAAAGTTGTCGGACGCTACGGAGCGGGCAAGGTGCTTTTAAAGCCGGCCTCTGATGGTACCGGTATAATAGCAGGCGGCGGCGTCAGGGCCGTAGTAGAGATCATTGGCATACATAACGTGCTTACCAAGTCGCTTGGTTCTAATAATCCTCATAACATGGTAAAGGCAACGGTCGACGCCTTGGCCAGACTTAAAGACCCTGCTGAGGTCGCAAGACTCAGGGGCAAGACGCTTGAAGAGGTTTCATAATGGCAGATAAACAAGGGAAGATAAAGGTTACGCTGCGTAAAAGTGCAATTGGCTATAACGTGCGTCAGAAGAAGACGGTTCAGGGCCTTGGGCTCAGTAAGCTTAACAGCACAAGGGTCCTTAATGATACTCCCGAGATAAGGGGAATGGTTCAGAAGGTTATTCATCTTGTAGATATCGAAGAAGTTGCCGGCTAAGGCACTTTAAATTAATACTTAGAGGTTGTAGAGATGCTAGATAGACTTGAGCCTAATAAAGGTTCTACACATAAGAAAAAAAGAGTTGGCAGGGGCGAGGCCTCGGGCTGGGGTAAGACCTCGGGTCGTGGTCATAAGGGACAGAATTCTCGTAGTGGCGGTGGAGTAAAGCCCGGTTTTGAGGGTGGACAGATGCCGCTTCAGAGGCGCCTGCCGAAAAGAGGATTTACCAATATCTTTAAGACTGAGTACGTTATCGTCAACATTAGCACACTCGGGGAGCGTTTCGCCGCAGGTGAGACCGTTGATACCGATGCGCTTATTGCAAAGAGACTTATTAAGAACGGCAGGAAGCCTGTCAAAGTCCTCGGCAACGGCGAGCTCGAGATTGCTCTTACTGTTAAAGCCAGCCATTTTTCCAAGACAGCGGCAGCGAAGCTAGAGGCTGCCGGCGGAAAGGCGGAGGTTATATAGATTGGCCGCACCAGCTGCACAGAAAGGGAAGGCTTCGTCAGAGCTTACCCGCAGGATTGTTTTTACGCTTATCCTGCTTGCAGTTTACAGGGTAGGTGTCTTTATACCGACCCCTGGTATTGATGCAGAGGCGTTAGCCGGTTTCTTTAAAGGCGCCGAAGGTACGCTCCTTGATTTTGCAACGATGTTTACGGGCGGAGCACTTGAGAACTTCTCGGTCTTTGCCCTTGGCATCATGCCCTACATCAGCGCCTCGATCATCATTCAGCTACTTACGGTCGTAATGCCAAGCCTTGAAAAACTCTCTAAAGAGGGCGAGCAGGGCAGAAAGGTAATTACGGCCTATACCCGTTATTTTACGATAATACTTAGTATCGTCCAGGGTCTGATGATTAGTATCGGACTTGAGAGGATGACCGGCTCTGCGGGTGAGCCTATTGTTCTTTATGCCGGGTGGAGCTTTAGGATCCTTACTACTATAACGCTCACCGCCGGTACGGCCTTTATCATGTGGCTCGGCGAGCAGATAACAGAGCGCGGGATAGGGAACGGAATATCTCTGATAATATACGCCGGAATTGTCGCGCGGATGCCGTCTGCGATCTCCAACACTGTCAATTTGATTCGCGCCGGAGAGATGCAGTTCCTGCTTGTTATAGTACTTCTTATTATAATGATAGGAGTAATCGGCTTTATCGTACTGATGGAGACGGCGCACAGGCGAATACCCATTCAATATCCAAAGCGAGTAGTGGGTCGAAAGATGATGGGTGGAGGGACCCAGCATCTCCCTCTCAAGGTCAACACGGCAGGCGTTATACCGCCGATCTTCGCGTCTTCGATAATTATCTTTCCAGCGACGGTCGTAAGCTTTATAAATATTCCCTTTATGCAGGGTGTAGCGGATAGTCTTAGTCCGGGAGGCCTTCTTTATAACCTTCTGTATGTTACTTTTATAATATTTTTCACATATTTTTATACGGCGATACAGTTCAATCCGAAGGAAGTCGCTGAAAATTTAAAGAACTACGGTGGCTTTGTACCGGGAATACGTCCCGGAGCCAATACCGCAGACTATATAGACAGGGTACTTTCAAGACTTACGCTCTGGGGCGCACTTTATTTGTCGGCCGTCTGTGTTTTGCCGACAATTCTTACGACTAATATGAAGGCGCCGTTCTACTTCGGTGGTACCGCCCTTTTGATTGTCGTAGCGGTCGCGATGGATACGGCACAGCAGGCACAGTCCCATATGATGGGCAAGAACTACGACGGGCTTATCAATAAGAAGCCCAAGGGTAAGAAGCGATGAAGAGCCTTATTCTGATCGGCCCTCCGGGGGCTGGTAAGGGTACACAGTCAAAGGTTTTATGCGATAAGTACGGTATCGTACAGATAGCGACCGGCGATATATTAAGGGCTAATGTTAAGGACAATACTCCGCTTGGCGTAGAAGCCAAGGGTTTTATGGATAGCGGGCAACTCGTCCCTGATAAGCTGGTCGTAGAGATGGTAGTCGACAGGCTTGGTGATGATGATTGCAAGAACGGTTTTATCCTCGACGGTTTTCCGAGGAACGTTGGTCAGGCCGAGGCTCTAGACGGAGTTCTTGAGGCCAAGGGAAAGAAGATAGACGCAGCAATCGGTATTGTCGTCGATAATAAAGAATTGGTAGAGCGTCTTACCGGCCGCAGAGTTTGCAGGGGATGCGGAGCTTCTTTCCACATCTCGTACAACCCGCCGGCAAAAGAAGGCGTATGTGACTTCTGTAGCGGCGAGCTTTATCAGCGCGCCGACGATACGGTCGAGACCATAGAGTCCCGCCTTGAAGTATATGAAAGAGAGACCAGGCCGGTCATTGATTTTTACGCCGCCAGGGGTCTTTATAGCCCTGTAGAAGGGGTCGGTACTATGGAGAAGATAACCGAAGAGATAGTTAAGGCCATTGGATAGTGAATCCATAATATTAAAGACCGCCGAAGAAATAGGAAAGCTCAGGAATAGCAACGTCATTGTGGCCGAGATACTTGCCATGCTCAGAGAGATGGTCAAGCCCGGAATTACCACGATGGATCTGGAAAGGAAGTGCGAGGAGCACCTAAAGAAGACAAAGGCATCTCCGGCATTTAAAGGTTATAGAGGGTTTCCGTTCTGTCTCTGTACCTCGGTAAATAGCGAGGTCGTTCACGGGATGCCGTCCGACGAGCAGGTATTAAAAGAGGGAGACCTCTTGAGCATTGATTTTGGAGTACGCCTCGAGGGTTTTTACGGGGACTCGGCAATAACCGTCGGTGTTGGTAATGTCAGTCCGGATGCCCAGAAGTTGATGGATGTAACGGCCGAGAGTCTGGAAAGGGCGATAGCGGTAACCAGGGTCGGTAAGAGGCTTTATGATATATCGCATGCAGTACAGAGCTACGCAGAGTCAGAGGGTTTTTCAGTAGTAAGGGCCTTTGTCGGCCACGGAATAGGCACCGGGCTTCATGAGCCGCCGCAGATTCCGAACTTCGGAGATGCAGACCGAGGGCCGAGGATCAAGGAAGGCATGGTCTTTGCGATAGAGCCGATGATAAGCGCCGGAGAGTTTGATATCAGGATTCTTGACGACGGATGGACAGCAGTAACGGCTGACGGCAAATTGTCGGCACACTTTGAGCACTCGGTGGCTGTGACAAAGGACGGGCCGTTTGTCTTAAGCAGGCTTTAACTAAGGGGTTTATGGCTAAGGAAGAGTCTATACAGGTTGAGGGTACGGTCCTTGAGACATTGCCGAATGCGATGTTTAAGGTAGAGCTTGAGAACGGGCATAAGGTGCTGGCTCACGTCTCGGGCAAGATGAGGATGCATTTCATTAAGATACTGCCCGGAGATAAGGTAACGGTCGAGCTTTCCCCTTATGATCTGACAAGAGGAAGAATTACCTATAGAGCAAGATAAAAGCTGGATATCCCGGTTTAAATAAGTTATTATAGATGATTGCTGGCGACCGGTTTCGCCGGGTCGGATTTGCGCACTTAGTAAAAAACAATAGAGAGAGTTTAGCTATGAAAGTTAGAAGTTCTGTAAAGAAAATATGTCCGAAGTGCAAGGTTATTAAGCGTAAGGGTGTCGTCAGAGTTGTCTGTGAAAACCCTAAGCATAAGCAGCGGCAGGGTTGATCATGGTATGTTTTAAGGTAGTTTATAAATTTACGGAGGTACGGCAATGCCAAGGATAGCGGGTATTGATTTACAGAAGAATAAGAGGATTGATATCGCGCTGACTGGTATTTACGGCATTGGACGTTCATCGGCGACAAAGATACTCGCAGAAGCTGAGGTTGAGGCCTCGGTAAGGGCGCAGGATCTGACAGAAGGGCAGGTCTCTTCCATACGTAAGGTCATCGACCAGAACTGTAAGGTCGAGGGTGATCTCAGGCGAGAGATCTCGATGCATATCAAGCGTCTTATGGACCTTAATACCTACAGGGGTATGAGGCATAAGAGGAACCTTCCTGTTAGAGGACAGAAGACAAAGACAAATGCCAGGACCCGTAAAGGGCCCAAGCGCGGACCGGCTGGCAAAAAGAAGTGATTGAATTAGTAATTAACGTTTACGGAGGTAGTGTCTGATGGCTAAGCCGAAGACCAAGAAGAAGGTAAAAAAGAATATTCCCAGGGGGATTGCCCATATTAAATCCACCTTTAATAACACGCTTATCAGCATCACCGATATGACAGGTAATGTTATCTCCTGGTCCAGCGCCGGGAGCGAGGGTTTTAAAGGATCCAGGAAAGGCACTCCTTTTGCAGCACAGGTTGCCGCAACGAGCGCGGCCAAGAGGGCTGCAGAGCACGGAGTAAAGAGCGTTGAGGTTCTTATAAAGGGCCCTGGCGCAGGCAGGGAAGCTGCCCTTAGGTCGCTACAGGCCGCAGGTTTCAGCATCTCACTTATTAGAGACGTAACCCCGATACCGCACAATGGGTGCAGGCCGCCCAAGAGGCGTAGGGTTTAAAGGAGGAAGACTTTGGCAGGTTATACTGAGGCAGTTTGCAGGCTCTGTAGGAGAGAAGGCGTTAAGATCTTTCTGAAGGGCGATAGATGTTTTACGGATAAATGCGCATTTGAGAGAAGGAGTTATCCTCCGGGTCAGCATGGCCAGGGCAGGGGTAAGGTCAGCGAGTACGCCCTTCAGCTTAGAGAAAAGCAGAAGGTCAAGCGTATGTACGGGCTTTTAGAGGGCCAGTTCAACAACCTCTTCAAGAAGGCCGAGCGTACCAGAGGCGTTACCGGTGAGGTTATGATCTCGCTTCTTGAAAGGCGTCTTGATAATGTCGTCTACAGATTGGGCTTTGCCAACTCGCGCAGAGAGGCAAGGGTCCTGGTTACGCACGGACTCCTTACGGTAAACGGCAAGAAGGTCGATATTCCTTCTTATCGCTTAAAGGCCGAGGATGTTGTAGCCGTAGCCGACAACAAGAAGAAGGTAGCCAAGTTCACAGATAGCCTGAAGGCAGTTGACAGGCGCGGCGTACCTGAGTGGTTGTTCCTTGAAAAAGATAACTTTAAGGGCAAGGTCATGAGAGAGCCGGTAAGGAGCGATGTTACCTTCCCGATAGAAGAGCATCTCATCGTTGAGCTTTACTCGAAGTAATAGATTATTTGACGGCCTCGGGGGGTCGGTTAACGACGCCCCTTTTTACAAAAGATGTTTTTTGTGGCTGCATGCAAATATTATTTAATTATATAAACCAGACGGGGGAGACATGCAAAAGAATTGGCGTGAGCTTATTAAACCTAAGAAACTTGATATTGATAAGTGCGACGATACTTACGGTAAATTTGTTGCCGAGCCGCTTGAGCGTGGCTACGGTCAGACTATAGGTAACTCTCTTCGCAGAATCCTTCTTAGCTCTTTGCAGGGTGCGGCCATTACGGCTGTGAGGTTCGACGGTGTGTTACATGAATTCTCTACGATACCAAAGGTAAAGGAAGACGTTTCTGATATAATACTTAACCTGAAGCAGATAAGGCTCAGGATAGAAGGCGAGGGGCCAAAGACCCTTTCCTTGAATATTACCGGACCTAAAGAAGTAACGGCCGCAGACATAGTCTGCGATGACTCGGTTACGGTCCTTAACCCGGGGCTTTATCTGGCTTCGGTCGGCAACGACGGTAAGATCGAGTGTGAGCTTACCGCCAACAGCGGTAAGGGCTACGTTCCTGCCGAGAAGAATAAGGATGAGGAGCAGCCTGTTGGAACTATCCCGATCGACTCGGTCTTCCAGCCTGTTATAAGGGTTAACTTTGACGTTACACAGGCAAGGGTAGGGCAGATTACGGATTACGACAAGCTTGTAATGGAGCTCTGGACGACCGGCGCGACCGATCCGAAGACGGCTATGGGTATAGCTGCTAAGATTCTGAAGGATCAGCTTACGGTCTTTATACCGTTCGAAGAAAAAGAAGACGAGGTCGAGGTTGAACTTGACGAGGAGCTTGAGAGCAAGCCCTGGTTCAATGAGAACCTCTTTAAGACGGTAGAGGAGCTTGAGCTCTCGGTTCGCTCCGCAAATTGCCTGAAGAATGCCAATATTAAGTATATCGGTGAGATGGTGCAGAAGAGCGAGCAGGAAATGCTCAGGACAAAGAATTTTGGCCGTAAATCGCTCAACGAGATCAAAGAGATACTCCAGGTAATGGGCCTCGATTTTGGAATGCAGCTTGAGGGCTTTCTTGAAAGAAAGGATCTGGACAGGAAACTTTTGGAGCGTAAGGACTCCGAGTAATTGATATAAAGGCGGGTTAATTTTATGAGACATAATAGAGACGTAAAAAGATTTTCAAGGACGCGCGGTCACTTAAGGTGCATGATGGCCAATATGACCAACGATCTTATAAAGCACGGCAGGATCAAGACCACGACTGCCAAGGCCAAGCAGCTCAGGCGTTATACAGAGCGTATGATAACGCTTGGTAAGGCAGGGGACGTCGCTTCAAGAAGGCGTGCCATGGCATTTATGCGTAGCAAGACAAATGTGACGAGGCTCTTCGTTGATGTCGCCCCTCTCTTTAAGGACCGTCAGGGCGGATACACAAGGATGCTAAAGATCGGGTTTAGGAACGGCGATTGCGCGCCTATGTCGATCATAGAGCTTACCGAAGAGGTCGTCTCAACTGAGGCAGCGCCGGAGTAAAGGTCTTATAATTGTGAATTTAATGAGGCAGGGCGTTTTTAAAGCCCTGCCTTTTTTTTATGGAGTAGTTCTGCGATATCTATTTATAGAGTTGACTTCTGTCTTTATCATGGTGTATATTGAAAATGTTATGAACAATTTACAGAAAGTAATATGTTGCGAGGGTTTTTTGGGTTACTGTTGGCAGTGGCAGTTTACAGGTATGGCTGCGTCCTCTCTCTGATCTGATTTTTTTAAAAATATGATTATTTAGGCCGCAGCTTTTAAAGCTAGCGGCCTTTTTTTATCCGTATGATACGGGCCGGCTCTATTAACACTTAACCTCCACGGTGCGTTTGTTGACTGCCTCGCACCGCTATGGTAATCTATCTATCTTATGGAAAGTTCTAAGTATTTCCCTACTCTCGCACAGTTTAGAGAGGAGGCGAAGACCAACAATATAATACCTGTCTTTCGCGATATTCTCGCCGATACGGATACCCCTGTCTCAGCCTTTATGAAGATAGACGACGGGGGTGAGTCCTTCCTGCTTGAGAGCGTTGAGTTTGGCGATAAGTGGGGGCGCTATAGTTTTCTCGGTTCTTCGGCCAAGGCCGTAATAAGGGCCAAGGACGGTCGTGTCACTATCGCCGAGGGCGGCGAGGTTACCGAGCGTACCGGCGATCCTCTTGCTATCTTAAGCGATTATCTCGGCGGTTTTTCTATGGCGACTCTACCGGGTGTGGAGGGGCTTAAGTTCGCAGGCGGCGTTATCGGCTATATGGGCTACGATATTGTCCGCTATATCGAGAAGATTGCGCGCAATCCGAAGCACGAGGCGCGCACCGATGAGCTTAAGGTAGACGACTATTGTTTTATCCGAACCGATACGCTTCTCGCCTTTGATAACGTCTCGCATAGTATAAAAGTTATCTGCAGCGCCCACGTCCCAGACGGCGCAGACCCGGAAGCTGTCTATAACGAGGCAATAGAAAAGATAAACCACCTTGTCGCAAAGCTTCGCGCCCCGGCCCCTGTGCGGATAAATCACGGGGCCGAGCATCTGCCTGTAACTTCCAACTATGAGAAGGAAGACTTTAAGGCGGGTGTTGTGCGCATTAAAGAATATATCGAGGCGGGCGACGTTATTCAGACCGTCCTTGCGCAGCGTTTTGAGACCGAGCAGAATGTAGAGTCATTCGATATATACCGGGCACTGAGGGTTACCAACCCGTCTCCTTATATGTTTTTTTTACGGATGGCCGGTATAGAGCTTGCGGGCTCAAGCCCTGAGATTCTTGTTGCCTTAAACGACGGCGAGGTAACGGTAAGGCCTATCGCCGGTACGAGGCCAAGGGGCAAGGACGCGCAGTCGGATAAGGTATTTGAGGACGAACTTCTGGCAGACCCAAAAGAGCTTGCCGAGCATATAATGCTCGTAGATCTCGGGCGTAACGACGTTGGAAAGGTAGCAAAGCCGGGTTCGGTCGAGGTCGATCAGTTTATGGTCATCGAGAGGTACTCGCATGTTATGCATATAGTCTCGAACGTCATGGGGCAGAAGCTGGACGGCTTGAGCAGCTTTGACGTCTTGAGTTCATGTTTTCCTGCCGGCACCTTAACGGGCGCTGCGAAGGTAAGGTCAATGGAGATAATAGAAGAGCTGGAGCCGGATGGTCGTACGACCTACGGCGGATGCGTCGGGTACTTTGATTATTCCGGCAATATGGATACCTGTATTACTATAAGGACGGTGCTGGCAAAGGATGGCCGCCTCTACGTTCAGGCCGGTGCCGGGATCGTCGCCGATAGCGACCCGGAGCGTGAGTTCGAGGAGACAGTCAATAAAAGCAAGGGTGTGCTTAAGGCAGTTGAAATGGCAAGAGACGGCTTTGAATAATCTCTGTCTTTAAGAGGATGGTTTTGTTATGTTATTAATGATAGATAATTACGACTCGTTTACATATAATCTGGTCCAGTATTTCCAGGAGATGGATGAGGAGGTCAGGGTCTTTCGCAACGATGCTATAACTGTCGATGAGATCAAGGATCTTTCTCCCGATAGGCTCGTGATATCTCCCGGCCCCTGTGATCCTTCAAAGGCCGGTGTCTCGGTGGAGGCGATAAAGACCTTTGCCGGTAAGGTTCCGGTGCTCGGTGTCTGCCTTGGCCATCAGTCTGTTGCTTACGGCTTTGGCGGACGAGTTATAAGGGCCGAGAGACTTATGCACGGAAAGACCTCGATGGTTCACCACGACGGTAAGACGATCTACGATGGTATTGACGATCCATTTGAGGCTACGCGTTATCATTCTTTAATTGTCGAGCGCGAGAGCCTGCCGGATTGTTTCGAGGTTAGTGCGTGGACAGGGCAGGAGGACGGCCTCTACGAGATAATGGGTATAAGGCATAAGGATATCCCTCTTGAAGGAATGCAGTTTCATCCGGAGTCCATATTAACCGGGGTTGGCAAGCAGATACTGAGAAATTTTTTAAAACTAACGACCTAGATAACAGATCTATTTAAAGGTACAGGTTTGGTATGATTAAAGAGGCGATAGCAAAGCTTGTTCAGAGAGAAGACCTTGCTCAGGACGAGATGGTTGCGGCTATGAACGACGTAATGACCGGCGCGGCAAGTCCCGTACAGATCGCGTCGTTTATAACGGCGCTCAGGGTAAAGGGCGAGACTGCTGCGGAGATAACCGGAGCCGCGCGTGTTATGCGTGAGAAGGCTACAAGGGTCAAGGTCAAAGACACCATGGTCGTCGATACCTGCGGCACGGGCGGCGATAACGCGCAGACCTTTAATATCTCTACGGCAGCGGCCTTTGTAGTTGCCAGTTGCGGGATAAAGGTTGCAAAACACGGTAATCGTTCTGTCTCTTCAAAGAGCGGTAGCGCCGATGTCCTGTGTGCTCTCGGCGTCAATATCAAGGCCGACCTTCAAACGGTCGAGCACTGTATCGAAACAGCCGGTATTGGTTTTCTCTTTGCGCCTATGTTGCACGGGGCGATGAAGCATGCCGCCCCTGTCCGCGCGGAGCTCGGGATAAGGACGATCTTTAATATGCTGGGCCCTCTTACCAATCCGGCGCGTGCGAAGTATCAAGTCGTCGGCGTATATGATGAGAAGCTGACCGAGGTCTTTGCCGAGGTCCTTGGTAACCTCGGCGCAGAGCATGCCTTTGTCGTATGCGGTGAGGACGGCCTTGATGAGATTACTCTTACCGCGCCGACAAAGATATCAGAGCTTAAGGACGGGGAGGTAGAGACCTACAGGATAATACCGGAAGATCTCGGCCTTAAAAGATGCGCCCCTGAGATGTTGGTAGGCGGCGACCCGGAAGAGAACGCACGGATCATAACCGACATATTCGAGGGTAAGCCCGGGCCGCATAGGGATATTGTTATTTTGAATGCCGCCCCTGCGCTGGTAGCGGCGCGTAAGGCCCGCACCCTTGAGGATGGCATAATGATAGCCTCGGGTGCGCTTAACTCCGGCGAGCCGATGAAGAAACTAAAAATGCTAATAGCAATGACAAACGGATAATAAAATGACAATGAAGATCGCATCCATACTAAAAGATATACTCGACAATAAGCGAGAGGAGCTCAAGGCACAGAAGGAGGTAGTCTCTCTTGCCGAGCTTAAGAAGGCAGTTGCTGCGGGTCTGCCCGATACTATCTCTTTTATAAAGACGTTAGAGGCCAAGGGCGTGAGTATTATCGCCGAGGTCAAGAAGGCCTCCCCTTCAAAGGGCGTTATAAGAGAAGACTTTAACGCTACGAAGATCGCCCGCATATATGACGAGAACTCCGCCTCTGCCCTTTCCGTTCTTACAGATAAAAAATTCTTTCAGGGCAGCCTTGATTACCTGAGGAGTATTCGGAAAATAACCAAGCTTCCGATCCTGCGCAAAGACTTTATAATCGACCAGTATCAGATTTATGAATCAAGGCTTGCAGGAGCCGACGCAATATTGCTGATCGTCGGTGCGCTTTCTCCTAAGAATCTGAAAGAATTTTTAGTTCTAACGGCCTCTCTGGGTATGGACGCACTCGTTGAGGTTCACAACGAAGAGGAGTTGGATGTCGCTATAGAGGCGGGCTCCGCTATTATCGGGATCAACAACAGGGACCTTAATACCTTTATGACAGATATAAGAACGACAGAGCGTCTTGCGATGAAGATCCCGTCAACGACCGTGATCGTGAGCGAGAGCGGAATAAATACATTTGTCGATATAAGGATGTTAAAGCTCTGTGGAGTAGACGGCTTTTTGATCGGCGAGGCCCTTATGCGCGAAGAGGATATCGGTAAAAAACTTCGCGAGTTCCGCGGCCTTGGCGGCCTTGAGTCGGAGATGTTTTAAGGCGGCGCGCGGTGGTAACTAAGGTAAAGATATGCGGGATAACTAATCTGGTGGACGCGTTGTTTGCCTCGGACTCGGGCGCCGATGCACTTGGTTTTGTCTTTTGGGAGCGCAGTCCGCGCTATATTACGCCCGAGGCTGCGGCCCTTATCATAGAAAAACTTCCGCCCTTTATAACGACCGTCGGTGTCTTTGTCGACGAGGATGCAGGGAGGGTCGGTGATATTGTAAAGACCGCCGGTCTTACGTTTGCGCAGCTGCACGGTTCCGAGAGCCCGGAGTATTGCAAGGCGGTGCCTTGCCGTTTTATAAAGGCGCTACGTGTTAAAGACGCCGCTTCGCTTCTCGGTTTGTCCGAGTACAAGGCCGAGGCGATACTTCTCGATACATTTGTTAAAGGCCAGCCCGGCGGTACGGGCGCAGTCTTTGACTGGTCGCTGCTTACCGGGATGGACTACGCCGGAGACGTTATACTGGCAGGCGGGCTTAACCCGGATAATATTGAAGATGCATTAGATCATTACTCGCCGTACGCCGTTGATATAAGCTCGGGGGTTGAGGCGGAGCCGGGTAGAAAAGACCCGGCAAAGGTCAGGGTTTTTATAGAAAAAGTAAGGAGTTTTAAGGATGTCTAAAGTTAAGGATAGTAGAGCCGGCGTTAAAATGCCGGATAAGTTAGGGCACTACGGCCAGTTTGGCGGCAGGTATATCTCAGAGACGCTCATGCCGGCGGTTATTGAGCTTGAAGAGGCCTATAAGAAATTTAAAAACGACGCGGCCTTTAAAAAAGAGTTTCGCTATTATCTGAGCCAATACGTCGGCAGGCCTACGCCGCTTTATTTTGCAGAGCGTTTGACCGAGGCCGCAGGCGGGGCTGATATTTATCTGAAGCGCGAGGACCTTTGCCATACAGGCGCGCACAAGGTCAACAACACGATCGGTCAGATCCTGCTTGCCCGCCGTATGGGTAAAAAACGCATCATCGCCGAGACCGGCGCGGGGCAGCACGGAGTGGCTACGGCTACGGTCGCTGCGCTCTTCGGCCTTGAATGCGAAGTCTATATGGGTAGTGAAGACATTGTGCGCCAGGCCCCGAACGTACTGCGTATGAAGCTGCTCGGCGCAAAGGTCAACTCGGTCGAGTCCGGCAGTAAGACTCTCAAGGACGCGATGAACGAGGCGATCAGGGACTGGGTAACGAACGTCTATAATACATTTTATATAATAGGCAGTGTCGCCGGGCCGCACCCCTATCCGATGATAGTCCGTGATTTTCAGGCGGTGATCGGGCAGGAGGCCAGAAAAGACGTACTGAAGGCGACCGGAAAGCTCCCTGACCTTCTTGTTGCCTGTGTCGGCGGAGGAAGTAACGCTATGGGGCTTTTTTATCCGTTCTTGAAAGACAAGAAGGTAAAGATGACAGGCGTAGAGGCCGCAGGCTTCGGCGTCAAGACAGGCAAGCACGCGGCGACCATTACCGGCGGTAGCGTCGGAGTTCTGCACGGAAGTAAGAGCTACCTTCTCCAGGACAGGCAGGGGCAGATCATAGAGACGCATTCCATTTCGGCGGGACTTGATTATCCGGGCGTCGGGCCTGAGCATTCCTATCTGCACGATAGCGGGCGGGTAGAGTATACGAGCATAACGGATAAAGAGGCGCTCACGGCCTTTAAACTCCTCTGCAAGACAGAGGGGATAATCCCGGCCCTTGAAAGCTCGCATGCTATTGCGTACGCTGTAAAGGCCGCAAAGAAACTTGGTAAGGGTAAAACCATGATCGTAAACCTCTCGGGTAGAGGCGATAAAGACCTCTCAACGGTAGCAGGCCTTATGGGGGTGAGCATATGAAGAAGATAGATCGTAAAAACGGCTCGCGCATAGAGGCCCTCTTTGCGTCTCTTAAAGAGAAGAAGGAAAAGGCCCTTATAACATTCATAACGGCGGGGGATCCTGACCTGCCTACTACCAAAAAAATTATCCTTGAGTTAGTAGATAAGGGCGCCGATATAATAGAGCTTGGTATTCCGTTCTCCGATCCGATGGCGGACGGCCCGACGATCCAGCTGGCAAGCGAAAGGGCTCTGGCCAGCGGGACGACTACTGCAAAGGTTCTCTCACTTGTAAAGGAGGTCAGGCGCGACGGCTGCACTGCGCCGGTAGTTCTCTTTGGTTATTATAATCCTATCTTTGTCTACGGCCTTGAGCGTTTTGCAAGGGACGCCAGGCGCGCTGGCGCCGACGGTGTGCTTATAGTAGACCTGCCGCCGGAAGAGTCCGGTGACCTCAAAGACGCTCTGGAAGATCAGGGTCTGGATTTTGTTTATCTGCTCACACCTACAAGCGACGCCTCTCGCATAAAACTGGTTGCAGGCAAGGCATCCGGTTTTGTATACTACGTAAGTGTAGCAGGGGTGACCGGGGCGCGGAAAAAACTGGCAACCAGCCTTCAGGCCGCGGTGAAAAAAGTCAAGGCCGGTATTGATCTGCCAATAGGCGTGGGCTTTGGAATATCCACGCCAGAGCAGGCAAAGTCTGCCGCCAGGGGCGCCGAGGGCGTTATCGTCGGCAGCGCGATAGTAAATATAATCGCAAAGCTCGGTAGCGGGAAAGGCCCTGCTAATGCGAAGGCTACAACTAAAATGGTCGCCGAGGTAGGACGTTTTACAAAAGGGCTGAAAACGGCGCTTCGCTAATATGCATGGCGCTTGCAGGTAGCCGGTAAAAGTAGTTATTAAAAAAGTACGGGAAGGTTTGATATATGGCATGGTTTAAAAAAAACCTCTTTAAAAAAGATATGTTCAAGAACGTCTCTGAGCAGAAGAAATCCGTAAAGGTGCCTCATGGCATGTGGGTTAAATGTAATCACTGCAATGAGATAATCTATAAGAAGGAAGTCGAGCGTAACCTTGAGGTATGCCCCAAGTGTAATTATCATTTCCGCATATCAGCGAAGAAGCGTATTGAGACCATTATTGACGAGGGTACTTTTGTCGAGTACGACTCAGGGCTTGAGGCGGTCGATGCACTGGAGTTTAAGGATCTAAAGAAATATAAAGACAGGCTTAAGGACGCGCATAAGAAAAAGCGCGGCAGGGATGCCATCGTGACTGGCTGCGGACTTATAGATGACAGGAAGGTAATGCTCGGCGTCTTTGAATTCGCCTTTATGGGCGGCTCAATGGGCTCGGTCGTCGGTGAAAAGATAACAAGGATACTTGAGGCCGCTCTTACCGAGCGTGCGCCGGTTATTATCTTTACCTCTTCTGGAGGGGCGAGGATGCAGGAGGGGATACTCTCTCTTATGCAGATGGCAAAGACCTCGGCTGCTATCGCGCGTCTTAATCAGGCAGGCGTACCTTATATCTCGGTCTTGACCGATCCTACGACCGGCGGGGTTACCGCGAGCTTTGCCATGCTTGGCGACCTGATAATCGCAGAGCCAAAGGCCCTTATCGGTTTTGCAGGGCCGCGCGTAATACAAGAGACCATTAAGCAGAAGCTGCCCGAGGGTTTTCAGCGTTCTGAATTTCTGCTGGAGCACGGGATGCTCGATATGATCGTAGAGCGCAAGCTCATGAAGGAGACGCTCTCGATGCTCGTCTCTCACTTTTCTTAATTTTAGCCCTCGTTAAAGAGAGTACCTCGACAAATATGCCGCGCCTTACTCCTTCTCTAAAATACCTTTACAGTCTCCGCGCCCTTGGCATCAAGCCGGGGCTTCGGCGTATTGAGCTCCTGCTCTCTCTTCTCGGTAATCCCGAAAAGACTTATCCTACCGTAATAGTGGCCGGTACGAACGGCAAGGGCTCGACCTCTGCTATGATCGCCTCTGTCTTGACCGAAGCGGGCTATAAGGTCGGGCATTATAGTTCTCCGCACCTCGCGCGTTTTAATGAGCGTTTGCGGGTCTCGGGTGAAGAGGTAACAGGTAGAGAGCTATCCGCACTTATTCGCCGCATGCGTACGCTGGTCGAAGAAAAGATAACAATAAAGAAAGACAGGCCAAGTTTTTTCGAGTTCGCAACGGCTATGGCCTTTGAGCACTTCAGGAAAAAGAAGGTAGATATAGCCGTCCTTGAGGTCGGGATGGGCGGGCGTTTTGATGCGACGAACGTAACGAACCCCCTCGTCTCGGTCGTAACGAGCATAGCTCTGGACCATAAAGAGTACCTCGGCGATACGATAGAGGAGGTAGCCGGCGAGAAGGCGGGCGTTATCAAGAAAGATGGTGTGTTGGTTACGACGGTTCGCGTCGGGGCCGCGCTTTCTGTGATTAAAAAGGCCGCTAGAGAAAACAAGGCAGCGGCCTATTACCTTGGTAAAGACTTCAGGGTCGTTAGAGAGAAAGGCCGGGGGCAGGAAAAGGTCTCTTATGATAGTGCAGGTCTTTCGCTTCCACGGCTTTCTCTCGGCCTGAAGGGGGGGTATCAGGCCGAGAACGCCGGGGCCGCTATAAAGACGCTTGAACTTCTCAATGATGCTGGTTTCTCTACCGGGCGCAGCGCGCTTCGAAGCGGGCTTAGGGATGCCGTATGGCCCGGGCGGTTTGACTTAAGGCTTGCAAAGAAACGGAGCGTCCGTGTGGTCTTTGACTGCGCCCATAACGAGGCAGGGGCAAAGGCCCTTAGGGCCGCGCTGCTTGAGATAACGCCTTACGAGAGGGTTTTCTTCGTGATAGGCGTGATGGCTGATAAAGATGTAGATGCTATACTATCGAGCCTGCTTCCCGGCTCGGGCGGGCTTTCAGTGACCGAGCCGGCCTCGGAGCGTAGTGCAGACCTTGTTTTTGTTCAGGAGCGGGCAAAAAAGCTCGGCTTTGAAGCCGCAGCGGCAGGTAGCGTGGAGATGGCCGTTGCCGCCCGGATAAGCGCTGCTCCGCCCCGGAGTGTTGTCTGCGTAACAGGCTCTATCTTTACCGTTGGCGAGGCATTGGGTTCTTCAGTCGTTACTAAGCTCCTGCGTTGATAGTGAGTTGTAAAAAACTCGTCCCTATGGTACTTTCTATGCATTGTAAATATACTCTCAAAGTAGTCATGTGATGACCTTCAATAAAAAAAATCCCATCCAACAAGAGCCGAGGCGTTATAGCCGGAAGGCCTTTAAACCCCTTTTTGCAAAGAGCGCGGTTCTGCTGTCGTTCTTGTTTATATTTGTATTTACCTGTTACGGGGTCTCTTTTGCCGGCGTCGGAGCTCTCTTTGATAGCGAGGCTCCAATAGAGGTGACCGGCGATAACGTGACCTATGATAGTAAGAAAGAGAGTTACCACGCAACAGGGAGCGTCGTAGTCGTGCAGGCTGGAACGACCCTGTTGGCCGACGAGCTCTTTATGAATATGAAGGAAGGGACAGCCCGTGCCGTTGGCAATGTTTATGTCACCGATGCCATGGGAAATACCGTTGAAGGTGAAAAACTCACGGCAAACCTAAAGGAAGATACAGCCGTTATTATAAACGGTAAGCTTTACTTTGAGGAAGGCACGGTCTCTGTATACGGTTCGAGGCTTGAGAAGACGGGCAAGTTGCATTATAAGGGTAAGGACGTTAAATTTACCACATGTAAATGCGAGAAAGACGAAACACCCGCGTGGCATTTTGCCTCAAGCTCCGCAAAGATGAAGACCGACGGCTATATCCTTGCGTGGAATGCTTTTCTTAAGGTCAAGGACAGGTCGATACTATATACCCCTGTTTTAGTTGCTCCGATCGGCGGCGGTCGGAAGACCGGTTTTCTTATGCCCGGCTTAGGCTCGTCCAGCAAGCAGGGTAATGTCGTTGATAATACTTTTTTCTGGGCGATATCGGATAGCTCGGACGCTTCCTTTTTTCTCGACTATAAGAGCAAGCGCGGTATCGGCAAGGGGCTTGAGTACAGGTATTACAGAACCGCCGAGAGTTTCGGTGAACTCTACCTCTACCACTTTAAAGAAGATGACCTTGACCGCGTCCGTGAGTTCAGAGCGGACGACAATAACCTGGATAGACCTCTTTCTGCTAACGATAACAGGTGGCAGATGAAGCTTAAGCATAACGAGAAGCTACCCGGCGGTTTTAAGCTCAAGGCCGATATCAATGTAATAAGTGATGACGAGTACTTTATAGATTTTGCAAAGACCGGTAAGGAAAAATCGCTGGAAAGTCTTGAGAGCATGATCTCGCTAAGTAAGAATTGGGATAAGTATAGCCTTACCGCACAGACGCGTATCTACGATAACCTCCTTATAGAAGACGACGACTCTGTCCTGCAAAAAATACCCGAGGTTACCTTCAAAGGATCGAGTCAGAGGATTTTAGACTCGAAGTTCTTTTTCGCCTTTAGCTCGTCTTTTGTCAATTATGAACGTAACGACGGTGAGGAAGGGCAGCGTCTGGATGTAAGGCCGCGCATAAGTCTACCCTTGAACCCGGGAGGGTGGTTTGAGCTGACCCCGTCGTTCGGCCCAAGGATGACTCTCTACAGGGTAGAGGACGATACCTCCGGTGGAAGGTATCGCGGCAGGGGGCTATATGACTTTACTACAGACCTTACCACTACCTTTGTTAAAAACTATAAGCCCGAGTTACAGGGCGTCAAGGTACTGCGCCATACTATAAGGCCTAAGATCACCCATACTTATATTCCGGACTATAAGCAGTCCCGGTTGCCCTCTTATGATAGTATCGACAGGGTAGAGCCTGCCAATACGGTGCGTTACTCCTTGAACTCTATAGTGACAGGGAAGCTTGCCGATAGCACAAAGCATGAATATCTATATATGGATATAGCCCAGACCTATGATATACGTGAAGACAACGGTAAGTCGAAACGCGCTGCCGGTGATGAGCGGCCTTTCTCAGATGTTAGCGGCGAGCTGATATTGCGGCCAACGAGTATGTTAAAGGTTCGGGGCAAGGGGCTCTACGACCCTTATGAAAAATGGTTTGAAAGTTCCGACGCCCAGTTCTCTATAAGCAACAGGAGAGAAGACAGCTTTAGCCTTTCCTACCGCTACTTACGGGGTTCAACCAGATACCTGGAGGCATCGGCCCTTCTAAACCTGACCAATACCCTCTATGTAAAGTATCATGACCGGTATAACTTTATCGATGACGACGTCCTGGAGCGTGCCATTACCTTTGGCTACGGCCATCAGTGCTGGGGCGTTGAGCTTGCATTGAAGAAGGGGATCGTGGACACCCTCTTCTTACTGACCTTTACGATGAAGGGGCTTGGCGAGGTCTTTACCTCACAGACCACGCTTAGCGGGGCCGGAGGTAGTTGATGAACGACCCCCGGCAACTCTTGACGTTGCTTGCGGGTAAGACTCCTGAAAGAGGACTGCCGTTTCTGCTTACCGGTGGTCTGATCTCTGAAGTGCCAGACGAAGCCTTTCGCGGTATAGGCCTAACCCCTGATCAGTACTCCTCTGTATACGACGACCCTGAACAACTGGCTGAGCTATCCCTTTATATCTATGACAAGGTCGGCCCTTCTAACCTGTATATCCCTTGTGCTATGCGCGTCGAGAGCGAGGCCTACGGAGGGGAAAGAGATCTTCGCGCGGGCGAGCACCTGGCCTCCGGGTTAAGTCGTAATGCCGTCTTTGAGTATCCTTTGAAAAAACTCTCTGATTATAAAAACCTTAAAAGGCTGAACCCCGAGACCGACGGGCGTATGCCTACGGTCCTTGAGACCTTACGGCTTTTGAAAAAAGCTCGCCATGAAGCACCAGTGATCGGCGACCTTGTCGGCCCTCTTAGCCTCGCAACTTCTTTGATCGACGGTAAGACACTCTTGCGTTCCATTGCAAGCGAGGGCGCGTTGCTTAGTGAGTTTCTGGATTTTCTTACGGAGAATACAATAGCCTTTGCCAGGGCGCAGGCGCGTGCAGGTGCAGAGGCGTTCTTCTTGATAGATCCGTTTGCTACCTCGGAGATCTTAGGGGCTGAGTTCTTTGAGCTCTTTGCTCTGCCCTGTCTTAACCGCATAGCAGAGGGTGTGGCCGACGAGGGTTGCCCCCTTATAGTCCATATCTGTGGCGAGCCGTCCTTGCTTGCGGGTGCCTTTGTCCGTATGCGGTGTGAGGGTCTTAGCCTGCACCGTGCACCCGACGACCCGGCAGTGTTGGGTGGTAAATTATTGGTGGGCGGGGCGGACGTCTTGCAGCTGCTCGGGCTCGGCGGCTCTGAACCGGAGCGGGACGCTATCACCGGCAGTGTGAAGGCAGCTGCCTCTAAAGGGTTTTCTGTTATCGCGCCGTCCTGTTCTCTGGACGCAACCGTGAGCCTTGCGGCCTTGCAAACCGCCGCAGCGGCGGCCTTTAGGGGCGGTACGTAGCTTTTCGGGCTGATTATAGGCCTTTGCTGTTATTTTATTACCCTCTATGCCTGATTTTCCTTGATTTTCCGCCTGCCTTTCTTTAAAATTAATAGATTAATCTTACTTCGGAGTTATACCAATGAGAATCAACTTTAGCACTAAAATTAAATTATATAGCCTTTTGGGTTTATTGCTCTTTGCGTTTGTTTTTCAGCTTGGCAGCGTCTCTTCCGCGTATGCGGCAGACGCACAGGCCAGGCTAGCGGTACTGCCCTGGAAGGTAAATGCCGCGCCCGAACATGCGTACTTGCGCTCGGCCGTGACCGATATGCTTGCGTCCCGGGTTGGGGCCGGTCAAGGTGCGGAGATAGAGATCGTCAGGGGAGACCTGGTAGAGAAGGCTGTTAAGGCATATCCCGTTGCCGCCAGGACCGAGAAGTACGGTAAGGTAGCGCGCAAGATAGGCAAGGCCACAGGAGCTGACTTCGTCCTTTATGGGAGCATCTCTCTGCTTGGCGGTGTTGCAAGTCTGGATGCGACACTTCTAGATGTGAAGGAAGGTAAGGTAACGCCTCTAAGCGATAGGGGCGAGGATATAGATGCGCTCCTTGAGATGACCGAACGCATGGCTTTTAATATAACTGTGGCAATGACCGGAGTGGATCCTTCAGCGAATCCGACTTATACGGGCAGGTTTGCCGCAGGTGGCGGCTCAGAGAGGTCCGGCACATTTAACGGTTCCGTTGGCGAGGGCTTCTTCAGGCACTCGGCAAAGAGCGGCAGGAAGTTTGGATGGAAGAAAAATTTTAACGATTTTGCCATTGCCATGGAGCTTGCCGACCTTGACGGCGACGGACGTAAAGAGGGCTATATACTTACGCGGACGGATGTTATCGTAACGAAGGTAGGAGCGAAGGGTTTTGAAAGGGTGGCGCGCGTAAAGGGCGGCCAAGGGGTACGCAATGTTTCTATATCCGCATTTGATAGTGACGGCGACGGCAAGCAAGAGTTATATGTCTCAAGGCTTAAGGGCGACTTTGCAGATAGCTGTATCCTTGAAAAGACCGGCGGCGCTTATAGGTTTACCTCTTGCGGCCTCCCGTACTTTGTAAGGGCGGTTGTTGTAGAGGGTGACGGACCGGTGCTTATCTCTCAGGGCTTTCGCAGAGAATGGGGCTTTTCCAAGAAGCTCTATCGTATGGAAAAGGGAAGTAAAGGGCTTAAGAAGGCCGCGCGTTTCAAACTGCCAAAGGGAGTTGATCTCTACGACTTTGAACTCTTTGACCTGACCGCAGAGGGCGAGAATAATCTGGTGACCTTAGAGACGGACAGGCGTATTCGGATCTATATTAAAAAAGGCCGCAAGTGGAAGCTTGACTGGACGAGTCCGGATAGGTATGGCGGCACCCTTAATGTCATAGAGCTTGCCGTAGGCAAGCAGCAGGGCGATATAGCAAAGACCGTAAAGTTTCCCAGCAAGTTCATTCGCACAGACCTGGACGGCGACGGTCTGCCTGAACTTATAGTAAAGAAGAATGATGCGGGTGGCGTCTTTGGCGAGCGTTCCGAGCGTGTACGTCACTTTAAGAGCGGCACGATCAGGAGCCTTTCATGGGACGGCGTTATCCTTGAAGAAAACTGGCGTACTAAAGAGATGGTAGGCTATATAGCCGACGTACTCGTAGACGACACAGACGGCGACGGTATCAGCGAGGTTATGATCTTATTTGTCGATGAGGGCAGGGTTCCGGTAGATGGCAGCAGGAGTACCGTCGTATCATATATTTTCTCCGGTAATTAAAAAATAAATCCCAAAATGGCGGTGTAGCTCAGGTGGTCAGAGCAGGGGTCTCATAAGCCCCGTGCCGGTGGTTCGAGTCCACCCACCGTCACCATTTTTTCTCTTTCTCTTTTTTATACATTTACCTCCTATCCACATTCGATTTTATCCATAGAGACGTCTTTTTCTGCTGTCAATTAAGGTTTTGTTGGTTTTTACCGACAAGTAATATAGACGGAGCGGTTACCAAGCCTTTTTTGGGCTATAATTAGTAATGAGAACCGCTCTTCATAGCGGGGCCATAGCATGGCCAGGCAGAGGGGCCATAGCATGGCCAGGCAGAGGGGCCATAACATGGCCGGGGTAGGAATATTGCTAAGCTGAAGTTTTTTCTTTGAACACATCATCTCTTCTTGTTATTCATCTTTTCTATCCTTGATATATCCTTTATACAACCATTTTGGCGTTGTTGTTAATCCAGCGTTCTTGCGGGTAATTAGCGATCATGGGACTGAGTCGGAAGATATACGTCGTATTTGGTATGTTGTTGCTTATGTTAGGTGTTATAGCCGCAGTAGGGCTTGTTAACACCTCATCGATGAAGTCCGCTTCGAACTCGATCTTTGAAGAGGCCTTCTTTGAGGCTCAGTACTTTATAGAGCTTAAGGGCGAGCTTGAGCATTCCCAGAGGCTGTTATTAAATATCATGATAGAACCTGACCCTGCTGATACTAAGGGTCAGCTCGATGAGCTTGAGGTTGCGACAAGGCAGGTAGATAGCAAACTGGCGTATATGCTTTTGGATGAAAATGATTTTGATCCTGAGGCCCGCCTTGCAATAGTTGAGTTTAAAGAGATGTGGGATGAGTTTAAGGTCTTAAGGGATGAGCTGCTTACCTCTGCAATTGATCTTGAAAGGCCGGTGAACTTCGGTGTGCCTGATTTTATCTCAAACAGTCCGCTCCGGGAGAGTTTCCAGGGTCTTATCCTTCTGGCAACCGACCTGGTAGAGCATGAAAAGCTGGAGGCTGCTACCTCCAGCCAACTTGTGACGACAAAGTACGAGCATATGGTCAGGGTCTATCTTTTTATCATAGTGCTTGGGGGCATCTTTATGGTTGTAATGCTTGTTTATCTCTCGCGCAGTATTATAGGGAGGATAAAGACGCTTGGCAACGCGATGCAGCAGGTAGAAGGTGGTAAGCTGGATTTTAAGATAAGTGTAGAGGGTACGGATGAGATAGCCGATCTTATGCAGAGCTTTAATAGAATGGCCAGACAGGTCTATGAGGGCCACGTTAATCAAGAGCAGGTAAAGATGATCCTTAAGTGGAACTCGCAGGAGATGGAGGCGAAAAATATCAGGCTCGATAAGTTCAATAAAGAGCTCCTGGATGCAAATAAAAGTATAGAACAGACCCGCGAGCAGATGGTCCAGTCCGAGAAGATGGCCTCTATCGGACAGCTGGCGGCAGGCGTGGCGCATGAGATAAACAATCCTATAGGATTTATAAGCAGCAACCTCTCTACCCTTGGCGGTTATGTAAAGGATATAAGGGGACTGGTCGGGATGTTTCGCGAAATGGAGAAGCTCTATGCAGAGCGCGACTACGAGAATGCCTCGCTTCTGACAAAGAAGATAGATGACTTTATCAAGGACAGCGATATTAATTTTGTACTTGAAGACCTTGATTCGCTGGTCTCTGAATCAAAGGAAGGCACCGATAGGGTCGTATCTATTGTTAGCGGACTTAAGGAGTTTTCTCATAAGGGCGAGGCCGAGATGGCCAAGACCGATATCAACCATTGTCTGGACAATGTCATAAAGATAGCCTGGAATGAGATAAAGTACAAGGCCGAGATAGAAAAGGATTTTGCCGATCTGCCAACCGTTATGTGCCGCTCTCAACAGGTTGCACAGGTATTTCTGAATATAATAGTTAATGCAGCGCAGGCTATAGAAGATAAAGGCGTTATAAGTATTCGTACTTACGCCGGCGACGAGGATGTCTTTGTCGAGATAGGGGATAATGGCAAGGGCATGGATGAGGATGCCGTAAGGTTGATATTTGATCCATTTTTTACAACAAAAGAGGTCGGCGTCGGCACGGGGCTGGGCCTCTCTATTGCTTACGGAATAATAAGCGACCATAAGGGTGCGATAGATGTACGGAGCAAGCCTGGCGAGGGTACGATCTTTACGGTCAGGCTTCCCAAGGAAGGCGCGAACTGTGTTGAAGAAGGCGAGTATATGGATAAGACCGCCTAGTTAATTGTGGATGTTGGGAGTATGCGATGAGAGAAAATGGCGAAGGACATACGATACTTTTTGTAGATGATGAAGAAAATATTCTCAAGTCTCTTTCAAGACTTTTTCGTAGAGCGGACGACCATGTAATGACGGCTACTAGCGGGAAGGAGGCGTTGGAGCTCTTTCTTGATAATGATATAACGCTTGTCGTCTCTGACTACAGGATGCCTGAGATGGACGGCGTTGAGTTCTTGAGTAAGGTCAAGGAGCTCTCTCCAAATACAGTACGCTTTATGCTAACCGGTTACGCGGATAAGGCCGCCACTATCGCCGCTATAAATAGCGGCGAGGTAGCCCGGTACGTCACCAAGCCGTGGAACGACGAAGAGCTTAAGGCGATGATCGGCGAGGCGATGGATCATCATGATCTGAGGATGGAGAATAAAAGACTTGATCTTCTGACCAGGAAGCAGAACGCCGAGCTGACTGAGCTTAATCACGGGCTGGAGGAGAAAGTCAGAGATAAGACCAAAAAGATACGCGAGAATTTCTTTGCTTTTGTCAGGATATTTGCCAATATGATGGAGTTTTATGACCCCTACAAAAGTCACAGCAAGAGGGTCGCTGTCCTTGCAAAGGAGATAGCTATTAAGATGGCCCTTGACGAGAGTGAGGTTGAGCTTATCGAGTCGGCGGCCCTGCTCCATAATATCGGCCTTATCGGTATCCCGCGTGAGATCCTTGATAAGGAGGATAGCGAGCTTGAGAAGTACGAGAGGGTGCTTGTAAGGCAGAGTCCGTTGCTCTCCCAGGAGCTTCTTTCTTCTATCGATACACTCAGGCAGGCCGGCGTGATTATCAGGTCGCATATGGAGCGCTCCGACGGCAGCGGTTACCCGGACGGCCTGAAGGGTGAAGAGATCCCTCTGGGGGCAAGGATAATAGCCGTCGCCGATCAGTACGATACGCTTGTAAAACGCAGGACAGAGCCTCTTTCGAGAAAAGAAGCGACCGAGTGGTTAAGCGCAAAGCACGCAGCGGGCTTTGACCCCGATGTGGTCAGGTGCTTCGACAGCTTCATATTCAGCTGGAAGGACGAGCAGGCAAGTATAGCTGTCCCCGTAGCCGATATAAAGGCAGGGGTCGTGCTGGCAAAGGACGTCTATACGGCAAAGGGCAGGCTTCTCGTACCCAAAGAGACGAGGCTTACCGATGTGATGGTCGAACGTATTCGAAACTTCAATACAATAGACCCGGTTGTCGAGAGGGTTCAGATAATGGCTTAAGTGCGCAGCGGTTGGACTTTTGTAGGCAGTATTAGTTAGGTTTTTGTGGCGCCCCGCAGGGGCTTGAGCTCCACCGAAGGTGGCTGCGCACGGTTAAATTTCTTAACCTGATTCCTTAATATGTTTGGCCTCTAATTACATGTTTGGACTTTGCTCTCACGCAGTGAAGTAGGCTGCGCACGGCTAAATTTTTTAACCTGATCCATTAATATAATTGATACTCAACTATCTATTGGATTTTGCTCTCACGCAGTGAGTTAAAACCAGACGAGGAAGGTATTTGTCGGGACAGCTCTGCCAAGCAGGGCGATGAGTGAGGCCGAAAGGCTCAGTACTCCCGGGCCTGTCTCCAGGTTGAGCGCAGTACTTCTACCCAGTATGGCTGCTACTTCGTCAAGGGTCGAGAGTATCCAGAAGAGAGATTCTTTGTCTTTCTCCTGTGGCAGGGCCTCGGCCAGCTCGCGTGCGGCCTGTATCCTATCTCTGGCAAAGTCTACTGCCTTGGAGGGGGTTCCTGCCGTCATTATTATAAAGTTCTTTTTGTCAAGTGCCAGGTCGTCGTAATAGTCCATGGCGTCG
>UOEA01000038.1_pt1 | contig 34360 bp, 34 predicted proteins | sample 1988571 | NCBI WGS metagenome assembly UOEA01 (sample SAMEA4712194, study PRJEB27164) | hydrothermal vent metagenome | biome: marine basaltic hydrothermal vent biome; feature: marine hydrothermal vent; material: mineral | place: Pacific Ocean | collected 2011-06-14/2011-07-23 | depth 1689 m | reverse complement strand
GTTCGTAGCAAACCGGTAAAGCAGGAAAACCGGGCCTTTGCGGCGCGGTGGCAGGCGCAGACCGGGAAGGAGCTGGCGAAAAGGGCAGCTCCTTCCCGGTCGCACTTAATAAATAATGGCTTACCGGTTGCATTATTTTTAACTGAAATTATATCTTAAGACGCAATTAACGCACGGTATCTTTAAGTTAAGCCAGTACCGGGTACAAGGAGGCAGGGCATGGCAACATTGTTCGATGAAACTGTTATTAACGGCATGACGACGCGCAATAGAATGGTAAGGTCCGCTGTCTGGGAAGGGATGTGTGATCCCGAAGGCAGGCCCACGGAAAAACTGAACAACCTTTATCGCGAGCTGGCAGAGGGCGGCGTAGGGCTTATCGTCTCGGGGTATGCGTTCATACGCAGCGAAGGGAGGCAGATGCCCGGGCAGATGGGGATCTGTGATGACGGCTTTGAAGAGGCCTATAAAGACCTGACCGCTGCTGTTCACGAAGGCGGTGGCCGGGTGGCGGTTCAACTGGTCCATGCCGGAGGCCAGACCGATTCGCAAAACGCCGGTCGGCGGCCCCTTGCCCCTTCTCCGGTGAAGGTAGAGCAGTTCCCGGAGACCCCGGAGGGGCTGACAAAGGGTGAGATCGGCGATATTATTATAGCCTTTGGAGAAGGGGCAAGACGGGCCAGGGCCTGGGGCTTTGACGGGGTGCAGCTACATAGCGCTCACGGCTATCTGATCAACCAGTTTCTCTCCCCATATACCAACCGCCGTAGCGATGAATACGGCGGCAGCGTCGAGAACCGTTGCCGGTTTCTCCTTGAGATCTATAAAGAGGTGCGGAAGGCGGTAGGCCCTGATTATCCCGTGCTTGTCAAGCTCAACGGCGCTGATTATCTGGACGGGGGCCTGAGTAAGGAGGATGCGCTTTACGCTGCCAAAGAACTTGCAGAGGCCGGTATAGATGCGATAGAAGTTTCCGCAGGCACTATGGCATCCGGCGAGAAGAACCCTGTACGTGAGAAGATAAGCAGACCTGAAAGAGAGGCATATAATCTGGAGCTTGCCCGCGGTATCAAGCAGGCGGTCGTCTGTCCGGTGATGGTAGTTGGCGGCTTCCGGTCCTATGAGGTCGCGCGAAAAGCAGTGAAGGACGATAAGATGGACTACATCGCCGTTGCCCGTCCGCTCATACGGGAACCGGGCCTGCCAAAGCGCTGGCTTCGGGGAGACCGCACTGCGGCCGAGTGCCTGTCATGCAATAAGTGCTTTATGACCGGTTTTGAAGATAGTGGTATTTACTGCGCCGCCGAGAAGGTGTCGCAGGGAAAGGCAGGGAAAGATCTATAGGGCAGGCGGGGTTTTATATTATATCTTGCCGGGGCGCTACGCAGGCACCGGAGATAAGGCGGGTAGCTCTTCTGCCCGTAGAGGTCGGGCAATGAAGCCGGGTAAGGCCGCAGGACGCGCACCCTGCGGCCTTATTCGGAACTGCGGCCTCGGCCCGGCAACTACCCCTATTTGCGCCGCCGTCGGCGTCGGCGTCGGCGCCGATGGCAAGATAAAGATCACGAGTATAGATAATGGCGCAGAGAAAAAGCCCGGTATACCAACTCTGTCTCTATCCGCTATCAAGAGAGATATCCAGGTAAAGCATCTTACCGGGGGGCGAGCCCGGGAGGCTGCGAATATCCAGAGCCTTTTAGCCTTCGCGCCGTAACTGCTTCTCATGAGTTACCGGAGTCTTACGAGCCGGACAGGCTTTCTTACCGTTGTTCAGCCCTGTTGTTCAGCTTTTTTAGATTCATAAATTTTATCTGCAATTTCGTTAAGTTAAAACATCTTTTAGCTTTAACACCTCCCTGATATGGCAAATACTTGAGCCATAGTTGTCTAATATACTTAACTGAAAGAGGGTTTTCTGCGTCTGCCGGGCTTTTTATTCTTGACAAAATCGCTCTGGTATGGGACAAAAGAGACCCGTTAGGTCTTTTAAGTCTTAATGGGCTTTGGCGGCCCCTCTACGGGCATCGATTTCAGGCCTCACCACCGGTGCTCTCCGGCCCTTTACGCGGTTTTTCTCGGGGTGTTTCTACCGGGGTACGTGCGTTATTGTTTTTGTCAGCTAAATACCGACACGGACGGCGGTCTTTTTCGCCGGCCTTTTATATAAGAGGAAAGATGCGGCAATTGTCTGATACGGACGGTCGCCCGTCACAGAGGGAAGGCAGGTAATTGATCTTCAAACCGGAATACGTAAAAACAACAGGGGTATACCGGCTGCGAGAGCCGGGGGCAGTAAAGCTCTGATCTCAGGCAGGAGGGCCCCGGTTTGTTGGTTATAGTTCGGTATTAATAAAAACAGTAGAGTTACAGACGGTCCAGTACGGGTTTAAAAAGAGGTGCTGTACCGGTTAATTGCTCAAAGGAGGGCTTTTTTATGTCAGAGGAAGTAGCGCCAAAATACGATGATGCGATAGTTAAGAAGTTCTGCATCATGGCGGTTGTTTGGGGCATAGTGGGGATGCTGGTCGGCGTTATTGCCGCGGCCGAGCTTGCCTTTCCCGGCGTCAATATGGATCTTCCGTTCCTTTCGTTCGGAAGGATCCGTCCGCTTCATACGAACGCGGTCATCTTCGCATTCGGCGGATGCGTACTCTTTGCATCTATCTATTATTCATTGCAGAGAACAATGCTCGTTCCGCTCTTTAACAAGACAATATCCAATATTACCTTCTGGGGATGGCAGCTGATAATCGTCCTTGCAGCCCTTACGCTTCCGCTTGGCATTACCCAGGGTAAAGAGTACGCTGAGCTTGAGTGGCCGATAGATATACTGATAGCGGTTGTCTGGATACTTCTGGGGATCAACTTTTTCGGTACTATCAGGAGGAGAAAGGTCAAGCATATATATGTAGGGAACTGGTTCTTTATGGCGCTTATCATTGCCGTAACCCTTCTGCATGTATTTAACTCCATGGCCGTGCCTATATCCTTTACCAAGTCCTACTCGGCCTACGCCGGTGTGCAGGACGCGATGGTGCAGTGGTGGTACGGCCATAACGCGGTCGGCTTCTTCCTGACGGCAGGGTTCCTGGGGATCATGTATTATTTCCTCCCCAAGCAGGCAAAGCTGCCTATCTATAGCTACAGACTCTCGATCCTGCACTTCTGGACCCTGATATTCCTCTACGTCTGGGCGGGGCCGCATCATCTTTTATACACGGCGCTTCCGGACTGGACGCAGACCCTTGGCATGAGCTTCAGTATCGTCCTGCTCGTTCCTTCATGGGGGGGGATGATAAACGGACTCATGACGCTCAAGGGCGGATGGAACAAACTCAGGACCGACCCTATCTTGAAGTTCATAATCGTGGCTATTACTTTCTACGGGATGAGCACCTTTGAAGGGCCGATGATGGCGATACGCACGGTAAACGCGCTCTCTCATTACACGGACTGGACTATCGGCCACGTCCATAGCGGAGCGCTCGGCTGGGTCGCGATGATAAGCATAGGCGCGCTCTACTATATGATCCCACGCGTCCTTGAGAAGAAAGAGATGTACAGCAAGGGACTTATCAACCTGCACTTCTGGATGTGTACGATAGGCGTCGTCGTCTACGTCATAGCCATGTGGGTCTCAGGGATTACGCAGGGACTTATGTGGAGGGCCGTGACCGACGACGGCTCGCTGGCCTTTACATTTAGCGAGACGGTCGCCGCGATGCACCCTTACTACGTAACGAGGCTGGTAGGCGGCTTTATCTTTTTCTCCGGCATGATAGTTATGGCATATAACTTTATCATGACCGCGAAGGCCGGTGAAAGGAGGGCCGTATGAAACACTCAGAGCTGGAAAAGAAAGGCCTCCTGATGGCCATATTAGTGATAATACTCGTAAGTATCGGCGGGCTTGTAGAGATAACACCGCTCTTTTTTCTTAAGAGCACGATACCTCCGCTGGAGGGTGTAAGGCCGTACACTCCGCTTGAGCTGGAGGGGCGCGACATATATCTGAGAGAGGGCTGTTATAACTGCCACTCGCAGATGATAAGGCCGTTCAGGGCCGAGACGGTCAGGTACGGCCCTTACTCGAAGCCTGCCGAGTCGAGGTATGACCATCCCTTTCAGTGGGGCTCGAAGAGGACCGGGCCGGATCTTGCCAGGGTAGGGGGAAAGTATCCGGACTCCTGGCATGTTCAGCACATGAAGGCCCCGAGAAGTCTTGTGCCCGAGTCTGTCATGCCTAACTATCCGTGGCTTGAAAAGACGAATCTGGATTACGGCAAGATACAGACCAAGATGCGGGCGCTGCGTTTTGTGGGTGTGCCGTATACGGATGCGCAGATAGCAAAAGCAACAGATGGCCTTGAGGGTAAGACAGAGCTTGATGCACTGATAGCCTACCTGCAGATGCTGGGCACTGCGGTTACGGAGGACTAACCATGGAAGAGATACTTGTATATACAAAGAGCGGAGTTCTTGTTTATTTTACCGTAATATTCGCGGGCATAGTGGTCTGGACTTTTGCGAAGAGAAATAAAAAGAACTTTGAAGAAGCCAGTAAAATTCCGCTTATAGAAGACTGCGCGAAGGAGGAATGAAGGTGCCAAAGAAAATAGAACACTCTGTAGACGGCATTGAGGAGTACGATAACCCGATACCAAAGTGGCTGATGTGGCTGCTCTACGCGACCATCACGATAGCGGTTGTATACCTGATACTGTACCCTGGCTTCTGGAGGGGGCTGACCGGGTGGAATCAGCATAAGATGTACGCGGCAGAGATGGCCGCGGCAGAGAAAAAATACGGCGCGTTGAAGAACGCGCCGGTCGATATCGCGGGGCTTATAGGCAATAGCGCGGCGATAGAGAAAGGCGGTGCGGTATTCGCCAAGAATTGTGCGGCCTGTCACGGCGCCGAGGCCAGGGGTTCTATCGGGCCCAACCTGACAGACAAGGAATGGCTCTATGGCGGTAAGCCCGAGGAGATAGTTCATACGATAACCAACGGTACTGAAAAGGGTATGCCCAACTGGGGCCCTTCGCTCGGTACGAAGAAGATAGCCAACGTCGCGGCCTATGTTTACAGCCTGGGCGAAGGGCAGTAACTTCTTAAAAAAAACCGCGGTAGCGGTCAGAGCAACCCGGGCCTTTGCAGGGCAAAGGCCCGGGCACTCTGGCATCTAAGGCGCAAGTTCAGGTTATGATGGAAATAAACGAGATAGAGGTCGACTCGTATGAGTTGCAGCATAAGGTCTATGCAAAGAAGGTTCGCGGAAAGTTCAGAAACCTGCGCTGGGCGGCCGCAGGGCTGCTTTTATTGATATATTTTATTGTCCCGTGGCTTAAGGTAGACGGGCGCCACCCGATACTCTTTGACGTCCCGGGGCGAAAGTTCTACGTCCTTGGCAGTGTCTACTGGCCGCAGGACGTCTTCTACCTTGCGCTGCTTTTGATCGTCCTGGTCGGCGTGCTTTTTATCTTTACCGCTGTGGCAGGCAGGCTCTGGTGCGGCTACGCCTGTCCGCAGAGCGTCTTTACCGATATATTCATCTCGGTAGAACGTTTCTTCGAGGGCAGCGCAAGCAAGAGGCAAAAGCTTGATGACGGCTCATGGGGCGCGGTCAAGATAGAGAAAAAAGCAGCCAAGCACATAGTATGGCTTGCGATGTCTTTTGCAATATCGTTTACCTTTGTCGCGTACTTTGTCCCGGCGGAGCTTTTGCTGGAGAGGGTAATGACCGCGACCCTGACCTGGTCCAATATCTTCTGGCTTTTGTTCTTTACGGTCTCGGTCTATACTTTTTGCGCTCTATGGAGGGAGTTAATATGCCTTGTGCCGTGTCCTTACGGGCGTTTTCAGAGCGCGCTTATCGATGCCGATACGCTTGTTATCGGCTATGACGCAAAGCGCGGAGAGCCGCGCGGCCATAAGTCGCGCGAGGGTGATAATAAAGGGTCGGGCGACTGTATCGACTGCTCGCTCTGCGTGCAGGTCTGCCCGACGGGAATAGATATCAGGAACGGCCTGCAATGCGAGTGTATCGGTTGCGCGCTCTGCATAGACGCCTGTAACGCGGTCATGTGCAAGACAGGCAGATCAAAAGGGCTTATCAGGTACAGCTCGATGCGGGCGCTCTCGGGTGGTGTGACAAAGGTAGTAAGGCCGAGGGTCATAGCATATACGGTCTGCATTGTTTTGCTGTTTGGTTTTTTTGCGTATAAATTGTATTCGCGCACCCCGCTTGAGATGCAGATACTAAGGGACAGAAGCGCGCTCTATATAAAGGGCGCGGACGGGAGCATAACCAATGTATACACCCTGCGGGTTACCAATATGGATATCGACGACCATAAATATAAGGTAAGCGCCGCGGGCCTTGACGATAGCCTGAAGGTCAGGCTCGCTATGGGGGAAAACCCCATAACGGTAAAGAGCGGCGAGGTCTATGAGGGACTCGTCGTTCTCAGGGCAGGCAGAGAGATAGAGCGGAAGATAAACCGTTTGAATTTTATCGTGCAGAGCGTGGACGATAAAGCGTTGCGGGCAGTAAGAGACGCTAGTTTTGTAATGCCCTAGAGTGTAATGCCCTGGAGCGGGCGGGAGGTTTTATGGCGACGACAGGCGTGATTAAAAAAAACATGGACGGTAAAAAAGGTCTGAACTGGCCTCTGACGATAGTAGTCTTCTTTGCGGTAGTCTTTGCCATGAACTCTTATCTTATATACACGGCCTATAAGAACTTCGACGGACTGACCGATGAGAATTATTATCAGAAGGGGCTCTTTTATGACGCGAACAGAAGTGCCGCTAAAAAGATCGGCTGGAGTTTTGCTCTGGACTTTAAGGACGTGCCCGCGACGAAGATAGACCTGCCCTTTGTCCTTCGCCTTCGTGACAAAACCGGTGCGCCGCTCTTGGGGGCAAGTGTCGTTGCCACGCTCAGGAGGCTTACTACGGATAAATACGACGACGTGTACGTCCTTACCGAGACCGGCGAGGGCTACACCGGCGTTATGCACGTCCCGCTTGCAGGCAAGTGGGAGGTCTTTGTCGAGGCGGAGAAAGACGGCGAGAAGCTGGTAAAACATTTTGAAATGACGATTTAAAACGGAGAGTTGCGGAAGTGATCGAGTCGGCGTTTATAGACGGTAGCAGGCAAGAGGTTCTCAGCCCGGTAGAGGGCAATGATTGTTTTCATTGCGGCCTTGACGCAACCGGCCTTGATATAAGAGAGAGCGTCGGCGGGGAGCTGCGCGATTTCTGTTGTAATGGCTGTCTTCAGGTCGCCAGATATATCTACAGCGCGGGGCTAGAGGCCTATTATGATAAGCGCAGCGAGAGCAGGCCGGGCGCCGTGCCCGAGGCCCTGGCCGGTAAACTCGTCATTGATGAAGACGGCGACTTTATCAGCTCGGTCGGAGGTGAGAAAGAAGCGACCCTGATAGTTAAGGGGATTCACTGCGCTGCCTGCATCTGGCTGATAGAGCGCGTCGTTGGCAGGGCGGCCGGTGTGACGAGCGCGAGGCTTAATTTTTCTACTCACAAGCTCCATCTTAAGTGGGCGCCTGCCTCGACCGGTCTGAAGGATATTATAGAGAAGCTCGGCAGCATAGGCTACGAGGCCGCGCCCTTCACCGACGTGGCAAGGGACGAGCTGCTGGAGAAACGCCGCAGCGCTCTGCTTATCAAGATGATAGTCGCGGCCTTTGGCACGGCGGCGACGGTCTTCTTCGCCGACGGCCTCTACGCGGGGTTTTTCTGGGGCATAGAGGATGGTTTCAGGGACTTTATGCAGTGGGCGAGCATGGCGGTAGCCGTGCCGGTTGTTTTATTTTCATCTTCAATCTTTGTAAGGGGAGCGCTTGTGGGACTCAGGCACCGCTCGCTTACGATGGACCTTCCGGTAGCGCTCGGCGCCATCATAACGCTTGTATACAGCAGCTGGGCTACGGTCGTCGGTCGGGGCGACGTTTACTTCGACTCGGCCTCTATGTTTGTTTTTCTGATACTGCTTGGCAGGTACTTTGAGGCAGCGGCCAGGAGGAAGGCCGCTGCGGAGAGCTCTAACCTGCAGGCGCTGGAGGTTAATGCCGTGACCCTTATTCTCGGCGGCGAGCGTAAAAGGGTCGCCATCTCGACGGTAAAGGTCGGCGACCTTATAGAGGTCGCCCCGGGTGAGGCGGTAGCGCTGGACGGAGTTATAGTCGAGGGGCGTTCAACGGTCGATGAATCAATGTTGACGGGAGAGTCCCTGCCGCTCGGTAAAGAGGAAGGCGGCTTAGTATACGGAAATACCATAAACATAGACGGCTCGCTTCGCATAAGGGTAACAAAGGTAGGGGTGGATACCGCCTTCTCCACGATAAAGCGTATGGTAGAGGACGCCCAGCTTGGAAAGGCCCGTATCCAGAGGATAGCCGACAGGGTAGCAGCCTATTTTGTGCCGTTTATCCTGCTTATAGCAGCCGGGACCTTTGTATACTGGTCGTTCTATGATATCTCGAACGCCGTTGTCTACTCGGTCGCGGTGCTTATTATAACATGTCCTTGCGCTCTGGCGCTTGCAACGCCGTGCGCGATCCTGGCCGGCTGCGGCGCGGCGGCAAAGAAGGGTATTCTCATAAAGGGCGGCGAGGTGCTGGAGACGGCCTGCAAGGCAACGGTCGTGGTTATGGATAAGACCGGAACGTTAACGGAAGGGCGGATGAGCGTTGACGGTGTTTTTGTGGACGGCGCTTCGGATCCTTTCCCGATAAGCGAGGGTGAGGCGCTGCGCATAGCGGCTTCTGTGGAGTGCCGCTCCGAGCATCCGATAGGAAAGGCCATTGTGAAAAAGGCCGGACTGAAGGCCTCCGAGTTATATAAGGTAATAGATTTTAAGGCTGTCCCTGGCCGCGGTCTCGCCGGAAGGCTTCGGCAGGCCTCCGGGTCCCCGGCCCCGCCTGTGCTGGAGAGCGGAGGCAAGGTCGTCAGCATCTCGGGAGAGGCCGGCCTTACCGTCTATATCGGTAATGAAAAGATGATGCGGGAAAAAGGGGTCGCTATAAGCAGTGAGCTCACCGCGCGGCGCAGAGAGTTAAGCGGCCGCGCGGTGAGCTCTGTCTACCTGGCCGTCGGCCCTGAAAACTCCGGCAAGAGCCGGGCCGTTGCGGTCATAAGTGTTACGGATCCGGTCAGGGCGCAGGCAATATCCCTTATAGAGAGGCTCGGTGCGATGGGGCTCGCCACTATCATGTTGTCGGGAGATAACAGGGAGACGGCAGAGGCCGTAGCACGAGGGCTCGGGATAGCGCGCGTAATATCCGAGGTTATGCCCGAAGACAAGGAAGGGGTCGTAAAGAAGTTACAGGGCGAGGGCGAGGTCGTGGTCATGGTAGGCGACGGCATAAACGACGCCCCGGCCCTTGCCGCAGCCGATGTCGGCATGGCCGTAGGTTCGGGGACGGGCCTTGCCATAGAGAGCGCCGACGTGGTTCTCTTAAACAGCGATCCGCTTATGGTCGGCGAGGCCATCGAGATATCCCGTTCTGTCTACGGCGGCATAAAGCAGAACCTCTGGATATCTTTATTTTATAACCTGCTATTTACCCCGCTTGCGGCGATGGGGTTTGTAGTGCCTGTGGTGGCGGCGATAGTCATGCCGCTCAGCTCCCTTATAGTTATAGGGAACTCGGTGAGGGCGGCGCGCAGGGGGCTTAGGGCGAGAGGCGTTTAAAGAAGAAAGTGCTGCTGCGCGTCAAATCGGGTGCGCGGGCAGGGAGGTTTAACGATGGAGATGCTTTATATAATGATACCGGCGGCGATACTGCTGGGGCTCGGCGGGCTGGCGGCGCTTATCTGGTCGATAAAGAGCGGGCAGTTCGAGGATATGGAAGGGCCGAAGTACAGGATATTTTTTGAGGATGATGATTGAGAAGGTAAGGAACGTCAGTGCCTCAGGGGGAAGAGAATGGGAGATCTGATCGCGGTATTTTTAATTGGACTTTTAGGCGTTGTCCACTGCGCGGCAATGTGCGGAGGCCTGATGACGGCCAGCGCGATGCGCTTCGGGGGTAGAGGCGTCGGGCCGACCTTTGGTTTTGCCTTTATATATAATCTGGCCAGGATATCAACGTATGCGGCCTTTGGCCTGCTTATGGGGGTGCTCGGAAAGGCCCTTATGAAGATAGGTCTCTTGACCGAGTTTCAATCCATGATGCCTTTTATAGCGGGCTTTATTATGGTGCTTATCGGCGCCGACCTGCTGGGGCTTATGCCCGCCGGGGTAAAGAAGTATACCTCGCGCCTCTTCCCGGCGCGCCTGCTTGGCCGTCTCAGTATGGCCGGCGGCAGGAACAGGACTTTATCGGCGGCTATCATGGGGGTTGTAAACGGACTTATTCCCTGTGGCATGGTCTACGCCGTCGGCGCAAAGGCCGCGGCAACCGGCCAGCCTCTAAGCGCCGCGCTTATAATGGTGGCATTCGGTCTTGGAACATTCCTCCCCCTTGTCCTCGGCACGACCCTTGTTAAGGGGCTGGCCGGGGTAAGGACGGCGGGCTTTACCGGCGTGACCTCTCTAATAATCATAGCACTCGGAGTAAAGACCATGTACATGTCGTTTATGGTAATGTAGGCGGGCGCTGAAGAGAAATTAAGGCGAAAGATGCCTGCGCTTGCAGGCGTTCCTGTAGCCTGGTTACATCCTTATAATAATCTACCCACTTATAATAATCTATCCGGGAGAGTCCTCTTCTCTAGCAGGAGGTGACCGTGGCGGGATGGATGTTGAGCTGCGTCCAGTACAGGCTTAGTTGACCTATCTTATCTATGAACCTGTGAAAGTCTATAGGCTTCTGGATAAAGCTGTTGCAGCCCAGCCGGTAAGCCATATTTATATCTTCCTCAAGGTCTGAAGAGGTAAGGATTACTACCGGAAGAAACCGGGTTCTCTCCGCCTCCCTGAGTTTTTCCAGGACGCCCAGTCCGCTTACCTTCGGTAGTTGCAGGTCAAGAAAGACCACCGCGGGCAAGGGGTTTGCTCTGGCCTCTTTTCCGAGCAGGTACTCCAGAGCCTCTGCTCCGTCGCGCATGACAGTAACTTTATCCGCCAGGTTGCTTTTCTTGAGCGCCCTGAGCGTAAGGGCTTCATCATCATTGTTGTCTTCTATCAGTAGAATTATATTTTCATCTATGAAAGATACCATTGCTTATAGATCCTGGCTTGAGGGTTACGTTATTTATATATTCAGGGTGAAGTGGGAACTGTAGAGGTGAAAAGAGCTGGAGTAAGGAATTTAACCGCCAATTTAGCATGAAATGTCATTTTTGTCAAATATTACAGTGTGTTTTAGCGGATAAAACCCTTGTTTTGTAGTATTTGGTTGTTATATTTGCGCATTCGCAAAAATGGTATATACTCTTGACAAAGGGAAAGAGTTACATCAAGGTCTGTCTTGCTATACTACAATTCAAGGCGGATAAAGAACAAGATTACTCACGCCGAAGTTATTCAACGAGTCATCCCCTGCACAACTACATCGCGAAAAATAAAGCCAGGTCAGCTGCGTCTTTACGTTTGATCTCAAGAAAGGCTTGAAGTCGTTTTAATTGCAAATAATCGAGTTTGCCTGCGGTTATCCTTGTCTTTAAAATACGGGATAGCTGCGTTCCAGGCTCAGGAGGTTAATAAAGAGGAATGGGAGAGGTAAAGATTTTCCTGGTTGACGATCATCCTTTACTCCGAAAAGGTCTGCGAGTGCTTTTGAAAAATAGAGGGTACTCGGTAGTCGGTGAGGCGGACAATGGCCTTGAGGCCCTTGAGAGATTAGGCAACACACAGGCGGACCTCGTTTTAATGGATATCGCAATGCCGCTTATTGATGGAATAGAGACGACAAGACGTCTCAGTGTAGAGTCTCCGCAGACGCGCGTCCTGATCTTTTCCGCGCTTACGGACTCGCAGCAGGCAGTCGAGGCCTTCAGGGCCGGAGCTATGGGGTATGTGCTGAAGAGCTCCGATCCCGACGAGATACTTATCGCTATAGAGAGGGTAATGAAAGGCCACCGGTTCACGAGCCCTGAGATAGCGGAGAATATGCTCGGTGATTTTGTAGATATGGTCAGGAGGGAGCCGGGTAAAGACAGGCGCGACCCCCTCAGCGGTCGTGAGAAGGAGGTCTTGACCCTTATAGCCGAGGGGGATACCAACAAGGATATAGCCTCGAAGCTTTTTATATCTGTCTCAACGGTCAAGACGCACAGGGTTAATATGATGAAAAAACTAAAGATAAAAGATACCGCTGGACTTGTAAAGACCGCTATACGCAAGGGGCTGGCAAGGGCGGAATGAAAGGAGGAGGGCAGAAGGTCCGGTCGGGTTAGCGCAGTAGTTCCGGGGCGGGCAGACGATGGCAGCCATAGTCCGGGAGACCAGGGCGGGGTAGACGTTTTCAGAGGTAAAAATACGTTTAAATACCGATTGGTTTATACCTTAAAAAGTCCGAAAAGAAACTATGGGCAAAATGGGTGCAACCGTCAGTAACCAGGGGCAGGGTTGTTCTTATACGAGAGTTAAACAGACAAAGAACAGAGGAGGAGTCGGTATGGCGATTAAATTTGAGAAGGCAGGGGAAAAAGAGGCGTCCATAACTATAGAGGGAAGTGTAGGGATAGAGGACGCCCTTGAGTTCTACATACGGCTGAAGGAAAGTCTGACCGGAACCAGGACGTTAACCATAGACCTTTCGGCTATTGAGAGTATTGATACATCGATCATTCAACTTATACTTGTCAGTAAAAACGAGATCTGCGGGCGCGGAGGAAATTTTAATATGGTCAATCCCTCGGCAGAGCTGATAAAGACCTTGAACATGGCCGGGTTGCAGGATGAGCTCGGGGCGGCGTGACGAGCCTCTGAGTGCGGAGCGGCTAACTCTGGTTATGCGGAACCCGTCCTGGACGGGAGGTTGGAATAAGGGTGAGGGATATGGCAGATAAGGCGTCAGCAAAGACAGCAAAGAAAAAGACAGACGAAACAAAGAATATACATATAAAAGGTTATTTTAAAGGGTTTGAAAGAACATTGAAAGGTTACGGTCTCGGGGCGGTCGTTTTTCTGATCGTCTTTGGCGCCGCGGGTTTTTTAAGCGGAGCGCCGGGAAAAGGGCTGATAGGCGCGGTGGCGGCATATATTCTTGGCGCAGGGGGCGCAATGCTGGTTGTCGGCAAGGCGCAGGATGACAAGATCCGATCGATGGAAAAAGAGCTTACGCAGTGCCAGGCAGGTATGGCAGGGGAAAAGGAACTTTTAAATTCAATAAGCCGGGGCTGCATAAAGTTGATACCCGTGCTCAAAGGACAACTCAAGGCGGTTATGGATCAGACAGAGGCGGCGGCGATAGATATAGGCGGCAGGTTTCAGGGTATAGCGCTCAAGGCAGGCCGTCAGGCCGAGATGGCGAGCTCTACTATGGGCAGCGGAGATGGCGGCGACACGGAAGAGAGCATAGAAGGGCTTCTTGGAAGGACCAGCGGTAATCTGGCCGGCATGGCCGGTGTGGTCGACAATGCGACACAGTCGTCGTTTAAGGCGGTATCCGAGATGGATGACGTATCGGCAAAGGTGCAGGCAATAAAAGAGATACTTGAGGATATAGATTTTATAGCGAGCCAGACGAACCTGCTGGCTCTGAATGCCTCTGTTGAGGCAGCGCGTGCGGGCGACGCCGGCCGTGGGTTTTCGGTCGTAGCCGAAGAGGTCTCTAAACTTTCGGATAGGTCCAACCTTGCGAGCGACAAAATAAGGAGCATGATCAAGGACATAGAAGTGCAGGTATACGATGCCTCGGGCAGGCTCAGAAAGAGGGCGGAGCAGGACGTCGAAAGTTCCAGGGAATCAAAGGAAGGCGTGGAGCAGTTGCTTGAGTCGATAATGGGCGCGCATGGACGGATAAAGGGCTCGGTAGACGAGCTGGCGGTAAGCAGCCTTGATATAGCGGACGATATCTCCTCAATCGTAACGATACTACAGTTTCAGGATGCGACGCGCCAGAGGATAGAGCATGTAATAGAGCCTCTTACCGAGCTTGAGGCGGATATGCAGAAGGTCGTGGATAACAGCGACGGCGCCGGCAGGGAAGAGCTGGCCGTAAGTGTTGGAGAAGATATTGGCGGCCTGGCCAGTATATATACGATGGAAAGTGAGAGGCAGATGTTACAGGGCGGAGCAGGTGAAGAGCAGGAGAGCGAAGAGGCGGTCGGCGAACAAGACGCCGCGGACAATGTAGTCCTCTTCTGACCGTCTTTGGCGGATTATCGCAGGAGGTTCGGATGGACAAGACAATATTGATAGTGGATGACGCACCGACGATCAGGCAGATGGTCGGCTTTGCCCTTAAGGGCAATGGGAATTTTAATGTCGTCGAGGCGGGCGACGGCAAAGAGGCGCTAGAAAAACTCAAGGGGGGGCTCAAGCCCAACCTGGTCATTACAGACCTTAATATGCCGAATATGGACGGAATAACAATGATCAAAAATATACGTCAGATGGCGGCGCATAAATTTACACCCATATTAATGCTTACTACGGAATCTCTGGGCTCCAAGAAACAGGAAGGACAGGCTGCGGGCGCGACCGGCTGGATCGTAAAGCCCTTTAAGCCGGAAGAGCTTGTGCAGGTGGTGGGTAAGGTAATAAAGTAGGGCGTTTGGATATTGCTTTTTAAGCAAAGGAGGACGGCGTGGCTGAAGATAGTGCGATTTTAGATATGGAGAAACTCAAGGAGACCTTTTTTCTTGAGTGTGCGGAGCATGTGGCTACGATGGAGTCATCTATCCTTGAGATGGAGGAAAACCCTGAGGACGAAGAACTGATGGGAGAACTTTTCAGGGCGGCTCACTCGCTCAAGGGCAACAGCGGATGCCTGGGCTATATGGATATCAATGGCTTTACCCATGTACTGGAGACGGTGCTAGAGAGGGTAAAGGGGGGCGAGCTCAGGTGGAGCGAGGAGCTGACCTCTGTAATGCTCGACTCCGTAGACGCGACAAAGCTTCTTATCGAGGCGGCCAGGGAAGAGAAGGACTGTAGCGCTGATGTTGAGGGAACAAAAAAACGCTTACAGGATATTATCGGTAAAGAGGCGGAAGACGAGCCGGTCGGCATAGGCCAGGGGGCGGCTCCGGAAAAGCAGGAAAAAGGCGGGGGCAACGTCACTCTGAATATACTCTTTGAGCCGGACCCAGAGATACTCAAGCGCGGGATGGACCCGATCAGTAAGATAATAGAGGAGCTGTGGGCAAACTGCGAGGTGCTCAAGGTCGGCTCGGATACGTCACGCCTGCCTGCTCTAGATGCGATGGATCCGGAGATCTGCTACCTCTCATGGAACGTCGTTGTATCCGGCAGTGTGGAGAGAAGCGTGGTCGAGGACGTCTTTGAGTTTGTTATGGACGATAGCAAGATAATTATAACGGAGCTTGAGGAGCCTGAAGCGGATAAGTGCGATAGCGATTGTGGAGTCCGGACTCCTGATGCGGAGAATAAAAATGACGAGCCAGTTAGCCGGACAGGCGCAGCCAGCGCCGCTAAAGGAGAAAAGACGCAGGCCAAAGGCACCAAGATGGGGGAGGCGACGATAAGGGTCGATACCGAGAAGGTCGATACGCTGGTGAACCTTGTAGGTGAGCTTCTTATCACACAGGCAATGATAAGCCAGCTCACCGACGAGCAGATAGGGGAGAAGGCAGCCCCTCTGCAGAGGGCTGCAGTCCAGCTCAAGCGTAATACCATAGAGATGCAGGAGCGGGTGATGTCGATAAGGATGCTTCCTATAGGGAGTATCTTTGCCCGTTTCAGGCGTCTGGTAAGGGATCTGGCCCTGGCCAGGGGCAAGAAGATACGTCTTGATATATCAGGAGAGGAGACGGAGCTGGATAAGACCGTTATAGAAAAGCTTGCAGATCCCCTCACGCATCTTCTGAGGAACTCGGTCGATCACGGAGTGGAAAGCCCGCAGGAGAGGCTCGCGGCAGGCAAGGATGAAGAGGGGCTTATAAGTCTCAATGCTTATCACGAAGGCGGAAAGGTGATGATTACCGTAAGTGACGACGGCAGGGGGCTGAACAGGGAAAAAATAATTAGAAAAGCCGTGGACAAAGGAATACTTAACGAGGGTGAAGAGGTAAGCGAAGAGGATGCAAATGCCCTTATCTTTGCGCCGGGTTTTTCTACGGCCGATGTTATCTCGGACGTATCGGGCAGGGGCGTGGGCATGGACGTCGTCAAGCGTAATATCGAGGAGATGGGCGGCTCTGTCGGTATAGAAAGTTATAAGGGCGAAGGCACAAGGTTTGAGCTCAGGCTTCCCCTCACGCTTGCGATAATTCAGGGACTTACCGTTGGCATAGGGCAGGAAAAGTTTATTATCCCCATAACCATGGTGCTTGAGTCGAAGAGGCCGACCGAGAAAGAGGTAAAGACCGTTGAGGGCAGTGGAGAGGTTATGAGCTTCAGGGGTAATTACGTGCCGATCATCCGGCTCTATAAACTATTCAATATAAGCCCTTTGGAGACAAACCCATGGGAGGCGATAGTCGTTGCTATCTCGGTCGACGGAAAGAACTACGGGCTTCTGGTCGATGAGTTGATAGGAGAACAGCAGGTGGTGATAAAGGGGCTGGGGGCGTTGCACGGTATCGGCGGTATCGCGGGGGCGACGATACTTGGAGATGGAAGGGTCGCGTTGATCCTGGACGGCGCGGGAATTGTTAAAAAGGAATACGCGAGAAAATAAACGAAAATTATTGATCAATGCGGGTCTTGCAAAAGTTAAGCGAATAAACATAGGGCAGTAAAAAAATAAATCGGAGGGCAGGATAATGGCGGAAGCACAGAATAATATAACCGTAAGCGGAGAGGGTAATCAGTATGTGACCTTTTGCCTCGGCGATGAAGAATATGGGGTGGATATCCTGAAGGTGCAGGAGATCATTGGCATAAGCCCTGTTACAAAAGTGCCCTACCTGCCCGATTTTATAAAAGGGGTTATAAATCTGCGCGGTATTGTGGTGCCGATCGTCGATCTCAGGCTGAGGTTTCGTCTGCAGGCCGCCGAATACACCGACAGGACCTGCGTGGTGATAGTAAAGGTCGGCGAGCGGGTCGTGGGAATGATCGTCGATGCCGTAAGCGAGGTAATGGAGATAGAAGAGGCGATGATAGACGCAGCGCCGTCGTTCGGCAGCGGTGTAAGGACCGATTTTATAGATGGTATGGGTAAGGTAGAAGAGAGGCTTGTCCTTCTCCTTGATATAGAGAAGCTCTTTACAGAGGGTGAGATGCAGGAGATAAGCAGCGTCGCCGGCGCGGAAGGGTTGGAAGAGGTAGCGGCTGGCAGCGCCGGGGAGCAGGCAGTAGAGACAGAGGGATGTGTGGAAGGTGCCGACGCCCGGGGCAGGGGCGGCGATCAGGAGCTTTTGCCGCAGGACGCGGTGCAGTAATAAAAAAGCCGGGGAGGTGATAGACATGTTCGAAAAATTCTTTAAAAATGACAGTCAGGAAGAAAATTCGGAGAACGATAGTATTCGCGAAGAAAAACATAAATTCGAGACGATGCTGAATGCGTGCACGGAAAATATCTTTGTCTGCGATGCTACTCACGAAAATACATTGTACTGGATGAACGAGACGGCAAAGAGTAGCCTGGAAGATATGAAGTCTAATCTGAAAAACGAGATGGGTGTCGATGCGGACACTATCATGGGCGGCAGCATACACAGGTATCACAAGGACCCCGATGCCATACGGAATATACTAAGGGACATGGCCGCAACCGATAAGACACATAAGATGGATATACCTCTGGGCAGGTATGTCCTGCAGACCCAGGTCAGGCCGCTTAAATCAACGACCGGCGAGCTTACGGGTTTTGTCGCCTGCTGGAAGGACGTAAGCGCCGAGCGCAGGCTCAGGGAGAAGGCAAGGAATGAGGAAAAGGCGGTGACGAGGATAAGTTCGGCCGTTGAAGAGCTTACGGTCTCGGTCCATCATAACGCGGATAACGCAAAGGCCGCAAATGGGCTCTCCGTCGATGCGCGCGATATCGCGGAGAACGGCGGCAGCGTCGCCGAAGAGCTGGTCTCGGCGATGACCGAGATAAGCAAGAGCAGTAAGAAGATCTCCGATATAACGACGGTCATCGACGAGATAGCTTTTCAGACCAATCTGCTCTCACTTAACGCGGCGATAGAGGCCGCGCGTGCCGGGGAGCTTGGCAGGGGCTTTGCCGTTGTCGCCTCGGAGGTAAGAAACCTGGCGCATAGAAGTTCAACAGCGGCCAAAGAGATCACAGATTTAATAAAAGACAGTGTCGAGAAGGCCGCAAAGGGCGACAAGATGGCGGTAAAGACGGGAGAGACGCTGGGCGATATCGTCGGTAGCGTAAAGAAGGTCGCCGATCTCATCAGCGAGATATCAGCGGCCTCAAGCGAGCAGGCGCGTGGTATCGACGAGGTCAATAAATCCATATTGCAGCTTACCGATACTATAGACGGCTCTGACGCCGGGCCGCAGGAGTACTCGCAACCGCACGCCAGGAGGGGGGGCAGTTCGGGCAATCTGGCCCTTGCGCATTCCGGCGATGATGAAGAAGGGTATGTAGAGATATAGAGCAGCAAGCAGTACGGTGGTCGAGCGGGCCGACGATATTTTTACAGTAAACTACGGAGGAAGAGACGATGAAGTTCGGGATAAAAGGGAAGTTAGGGTTAATTATGGGGAGCTTCGTTGTGCTCATCCTGGCGACTATCGCGGCTACTTTTTGGACGGTCAGCGCACAGAAGAGTGACGGTACGGTTATGAATATGGCTGGCAGGCAGAGGATGCTCAGCCAGAAGATGAGCAAAGAGGTTATGGCGCTTTTGCAGGGCAAGGCAGAGGCAAGACAGGTGCTTGATACGGTAGGGCTCTTTGATAAAAGCCTTACAGCGCTCATATCCGGGGACGCAGAGATGGGGATCCCAATGACAAAAGAGCCCAAGATACAGGCGCAGCTGGGTAAGGTCAAGGGGCAATGGATGAATTTTAAGGCGAGCCTGACGGAGCTTGCGAAAAATGCTGACAAGAGGGCCGAGCTTTATGCGTACGTATCCGGGAGGAACGAAGAGCTGCTCAGGGAGATGAACAAGGCCGTCGCCCTGATTGACAAGGCCGGGTTTAATGCGCGCACGCTTAACCTCGCGGGCAGGCAGAGGATGCTGAGCCAGAAGATGACAAAAGAGGTGATGGCGCTTGATAACGGTGTGGGAAGCGCGGAGCAGACACTGGCAACGGTAGCTCTCTTTGATAAGACCCTGAACGGGCTCTTGAGAGGCGATAAAGAACTCGGGCTTACTCCCGTTAGAAAACCTTTGATAACGGCCCAGCTCCGTAAGGTAGAAGGGCTGTGGAGACCATTTAAAAAAAATATCGAGGGACTGATAGAACAAATAGGGGCGATTGAGAAAAACAGGAGCTATGTGCTGGCTAATAACGTACCGCTGTTAAAAGAGATGAATAAGGGCGTCGGCATGTACGAGGCCGCGAGCGCGGGTAAGGTGACGACCCTTAAGGAGACCCAGATCGGTTTTCTCGCCGTTACCATAGTGGTCTTTGTGATCGCGTGGATAGTGCTGGCGCGAATAATAATAAGGCCGGTGCAGGAAGTTTCTTTTCTGGCAACGAGCATAGCGGATGGAAATTTAACAGAGGACGACGTTAAGGTCAGGTCCAACGATGAGATCGGCAGTCTGGCCGAGACGGTAAATGCGATGAAATCCAATTTGAACGATATGATGCAGAAGATACGGTCGGGGGCTAAACGGGTAAGCGGTTCGTCGGAAGAGCTCGCGCAGTCCAATACGGATTTTTCCCAGCGTATAACCGAGCAGTCGGGCTCTATTGAAGAGACCGCCGCGACAATAGAAGAGATATCGGCCGGAGTAAACCAGAATGCGGATACCTGCCGCGAGACCAATAAGGTCGCGACGGATTGCCGTAACAAGGCCGAAGAAGGCGGCACCGTCATGCACAGCATGATGACCTCTATCGAGGATATAAATAACAGCAGTAAAGAGATAGCGGACATAATCAATGTGATAGAAGAGATAGCGTTCCAGACGAATCTTCTGGCCCTTAACGCGGCAGTCGAGGCCGCGCGCGCCGGTGAGCAGGGCAAGGGCTTTGCCGTTGTCGCCGTAGAGGTAAGGAACCTTGCGCATAGAAGCTCGAAGGCCGCAAAAGAGATAACAGGCCTTATCAAGGAGAACCTGGAGAAGGCCAGGGGAGGGACCCAGTACGCGCAGATGACGCAGGCGAATCTGGAAGAGATAATAGAGAGCGTGAAGAAGGTGAGCGATCAGGTCGCCGAAATTAGCGCAGCCTCCAGCGAGCAGGCGGTAGGGGTTGATCAGGTCAACAAAGCGATAAGCCAGCTTGATCAGGTAACTCAGCAGAACGCCACGATGCTGGAGCAATCTACGACCACCGGCGAGCAGATGAACGCGGAGTCAAGCAGGTTGTTGGAGCTTGTAGGACACTTCAGACTAAGAACAGGCAAGAGCGGGGGCGGCAAGGCAAAGCAGGCGAAGGGCAAGACGGCAGCTACGGGCAAGGCGGCAGCTGCGGATGCGCAGACCCCTGCGCAGGGTAAAGCGGGTGAGCCCCAGGGGGGTTCTTCCTGGGTGGATGAGCAAGATCAGAAGGCGGTTTAGGGGATGAGAAATGAGCGGGGAGGAGAAAGGTTTTGGCTATAAAGATGTCGGACGAAGAGTTTACGGTATTCCAGAAACTTATATACGACGAGACGGGAATAAGTCTTGCTGATGGCAAAAAAGACCTTTTGATATCGCGCCTGACGAGAAGGTTTATAGACCTGAACGTAGATAGTTTTTCGCAGTACTACGAGGTGGTAAAAAGCGACCAGAAAGAGTTCATGGAGCTCGTAGATAGAGTAAGCACGCATATGACGGAGTTCTTCAGGGAGCAGCCTCACTTTGATTTCTTTGAGGGACGTTTTATAAAGGAGATGGAGAAAGTATCTCTTAAGACCGGAAGGCGAAAGATAACGGCATGGAGCGTTGCCTGCTCAACAGGTGAGGAGCCTTACTCGATAGCCATGTCGATCCTGGAGAACCTTGCCGTGCCGGTGAACTGGGAGATAAAGATACTGGCAAGCGATATATCGAACGGCGTGCTTGAGCAGGCGAAAAACGGCCTGTACACCGACGACAGGATGAAAGACATACCTAAATATCTCTGGAACAAGTATTTTCTTAAGGGAACGGGCGATAATGCCGGCAATTATAAGGTCAAGGATTTCCTCAGGAACCTTCTGATCTTCAGGCGTTTCAACCTTCTTGATACCAGGTGGCCTATAAGGGGCGGCTTTGACGCCATCTTCTGCAGGAACGTCCTTATATATTTTGATAAAGAGATGCAGGCCGATGTGGTAAAGAAGCTTTGCCATTATTTGCGCGACGGCGGCTATCTTTTTCTCGGACACTCCGAGACCTTTGTAGGCGGGGCGACAGGTTATCAGCCTGTAATACCGAGCGTCTATAAAAAGCCCGCGGCCTGACCGCCGGAGGCTGCTGCCGTGTCGTATTAAAAACTTTTTGCAGCTCTCCGGCGCGCTGATGATCTATAGAACTTAAAGGAAAATACTTTTCAGGAGGCGATGTGAAGAAGATAAGGGTAATGATAATAGATGACTCGGCGGTGGTAAGGACCCTTCTTACGGAGCTGCTTTCCAGAGACAGGGAAATAGAGGTCGTAGGCGTTGCCGTAGACCCGATATCGGCCAAGCAGAAGATAGGGAGCCTTAACCCCGACGTCCTTACCCTTGACGTGGAGATGCCGAGGATGGACGGGCTGAGTTTTCTCGAGGAGTTGATGCAGAACCGTCCCATGCCGGTCGTGATGGTAAGTTCCCTGACCGATAAAGGCGGGGAGACGACGCTCAGGGCCCTTGAGCTCGGGGCCGTGGACTTCGTTACCAAACCCAAGATCGACCTTACGGCGAAGCTTCCCGATATAGTTGAGAATATAACGAGTAAGATAAAGGCCGCGGCAGGGGTATCGGTAAGGCCCAGAAGCGCCGTAAAAAAACCGTCAAAGAAGCTGAGCACCGATGTGATGCTGAAAAAAGCAGGTGAGACGGCGATGATACGCACCACGGAAAAAGTGGTGGCGATAGGTTCGTCTACCGGAGGGACCGAGGCGGTAAAGGACATCCTTGAGGTGATGCCGCCCGACTCGCCGGGGATAGTCATAGTGCAGCATATGCCGGAGAGGTTTACCCGCCTCTTTGCCGACAGGCTCGACAAGACCTGCGCAATAGATGTGCGGGAGGCCAGGGACGGAGACCGGGTCATACCGGGTCATGCGCTTATAGCGCCGGGCAGCGACCATATGCTCCTGAAAAGGAGCGGCGCCGATTACTATGTCGAAGTTAAGAAAGGGCCCCTTGTAAACAGGCACAGGCCTGCCGTCGATGTCCTCTTCAGGAGCGCGGCAAAGTACGGCGGTAAGAACGTTATAGGCGTTATCCTTACCGGTATGGGTGACGACGGCGCAAGGGGGCTGAAAGAGATGAAGGACGTAGGGGCCTATACCATCGCGCAGGATGAAAAGAGTTGTGTTGTCTTTGGAATGCCTAAAGAAGCTATCGAGCGCGGCGGCGCGTGTAGTATCCTGCCGCTTGATGATATCTGTGAAGATGTCCTTATGGCGTGCCGAGAAGGCGCGGTGCATCAGAGCAGAGGAGCGATCTGAGTATTAGAAGACCGATACCCTTCCTTAACATTAACCTACCTTAAAGGCCCGCCTCAAAAAACACGAGGGTAAGCGCATTATGCGCTTACCCTGCGTGTCTCTTCCTTAATTTATGAAATTTCCGATTAGTCCATCTCAAAGGAGATTTTTCGCTCCTTCAGGAACCCTGTTATGACCTCCGGATGAACAGCCCAGCTTACGCTCAGGAACTGGGGGATCTGCATCGACTCCTCCCCTATCTTTGTGCTCGCGTTAGTGTCAAGTGGGAGGTGGTGGCTCTTGCTGTGCATACCCCATACGCGCCCTTCGGCGTCAAAGACCGGGCATCCGCTTTGACCTTTAAGTCCGGGGGAGGATGTCTCGATGAACTTAATGGGGATCTTACGCTCTTCAGGGGTACGGAAGGCGATGTCCCTTGTGTACATTCCGTCAAGCGGGCTTGTGACCAGATTTTTAAAGTCGAGGCTGAAGTTGTTTTTCTTCTCGTCGTAGGTTGTCGTTAGGGCCGTGTAGGAAAAACCAACCTTGCAAAGGGAAGTCCCTGCCGGCAGGGGCTTTGAAGGATCTTTGAAGACAGGGTAGTTGGTCACGCTGCTGGCGTCGAACGGGTCGAGCCTTCCAAGGAGGAGATCCGCCTCAGGGATGACGTCGAGGTCAACGATCTTTTGGCCATCGGTGCCGGGCCATATCGAAGAGGCCGTTATCCAGTTTGGATCGGCCTTTAGTTTTTCAAGTTCTTTCTTTGCCGTAGGGGTATTCATCGCCTCGAAGTTCTTTCTGTTATTGGCCATCGTCTCTTTTTCCTGGCGATGCTTCTTTAAAAGAGGGATGACCTCAAACTTATGGGTGGCGCCGATGAACCAGCCCTCTTTATTTATGATGATGATGGTGGCCCCTTCGGCCGAGACCTCGCCATTTTCCTTGCGTTTGCATATTATCGTAGGCTTTATAAAACCCTCTATCTTTTGGATTGCTTCCGAGAACATAAAAAATACTCCTCCTTAATTGTCTATAACTTATAGTGCTAAATAGAAACCTTAATAAAAACAGGCGGAAAAGTCAATTTATTAGTTTTTTCCTCTGTAAAAATACTACGTTACATCTGCCTGTAAAGAGCCTGCCGCGCCGGATCGCCGTGCGTTGCAAGATGGCCGCTTGACAATCAAAGGACATTACTGGTACTCTAAATGCTTGGTTTTTTAAGGAATATGAAGGTTGCGATGGCCTCAGAAAAAGACGTATTCTTTATGACGGCGGCGATGGCGCAGGCAGCCAGGGCGGCGGCCCTCGGTGAGGTCCCTGTCGGCGTTGTTATTGTCCGCAGCGGTCTTATTCTGGCCAGAGCTTACAATAAAAAAGAGACCGGTCAGGACCCGACCGCGCACGCCGAGGTAATAGCTCTGCGAAGGGCCGCCAAAAAGCTCGGCAGCTGGCGCCTGGACGATTGCAGGTTATACGTTACCCTTGAGCCGTGTGTGATGTGCATGGGCGCTTTAGTTCAGGCCAGGATCGGCGCCCTGGTCTTTGGCGCAACAGATCCGAAGGCCGGAGCCTGCGGCTCTCTCTTTGACCTTTCAAGCGATACTCGCCTTAATCACCGCTTTAAGGCGGCAGGCGGCGTTATGGAGCAGGAGGCCGGTGAGTTGTTAAAGGTTTTTTTCAGGGCTCTCAGGAAAAAAAATAGATAGATTTGATGTTAACAGGGGGAAGCAAGTTATGCAGATAGAGGTCAAGGATAAGATATTCCGTGAATACGACATAAGGGGTAAGTTCGGGGTAGATATCACCCAGGATACGGCTGAGCTTCTGGCAAAGGCCTTTTGCCAGTACCTGAGGCAGAAGACCGGCAAGATGAACTTTAAGGTGAGCGTGGGTATGGATGCCCGTCTCAGCTCCGAGACGCTCAGGAACGGCCTGGTACTGGGGCTTATGTCGGGCGGGGCAAACGTCGTTGATATCGGGCTGTGCCCGACCCCGCTTCAGTACTTCTCCCTCTTTACCGACGAGCTGGACGGCGGTATTATGATAACGGGCAGCCATAATCCGCCCGAGTATAACGGTTTTAAGATAAGCGTTTGTCAGGATACGATCTATGGCGATGAGATCCAGGTGATAAAGAAGATAATGAAGGAGTTCTCCGACAGGGGTTCGACGATCGTTGCCAAGATCAAGGGTAATCTGCAAAATCTTGATCTTGTGCCTCATTATTCGGATACGATAGTTAAAAACTTTGAGAAGACCCTTCCTGCTTCGGACCTGAAGAAGCCTATAAAGGTCGTTGTCGATGCCGGCAACGGCACGGGAGGGCTCGTTGCCCCTGCGCTTCTCAGGCGGCTTGGCTGCGAGGTAGTAGAGCTTTTCTGCGAGCCTGACGGCAAGTTCCCTAACCATCACCCCGACCCGACGGTCGAGGCGAACCTTGCGGACCTCAGGGCAGCGGTGGCCGAGCAGGGGGCTGACTTTGGCATTGGTTACGACGGGGACTCGGACAGGATAGGGGTGATAGACGAAGAAGGCAGCGTCGTCTGGGGAGATCAGTTAATGGTTATCTTTGCCAGAGCGATACTTGCGAAGAGCCCCGGCGAGACGATAGTCGGAGAGGTGAAGTGTTCGCAGACCATGTACGACGAGATCAAGAAATGCGGCGGCAAGGCCGTTATGTGGAAGACCGGCCATTCCCTGATAAAGTCCCGCATGAAAGAGCTAAATGCCGCGATGGCAGGCGAGATGAGCGGTCATATATTCTTTGCCGACAGGTACTTTGGCTTTGACGACGCTATATACGCAAGCTGCAGGCTGGTAGAGATACTGGCGGCAAAGAGGGCGGAGGACCCTGATTTTGCCTTCTCCGGCCTGCTGGCCGGACTTGCAAAGACGGTAACTACCCCTGAGATAAGGGTAGAGTGTCCGGAGCAGGAGAAGTTCAAGATAATAGAGTCACTTAAAAAGATTATAAAAGAGGGCCTGCCCGGGCCCCGTATAAAGGAACTTATTGATATCGATGGTATCAGGGTCGTCTTTGAGGACGGGTGGGGGTTGGTGCGGGCCAGCAATACTCAGCCTGTACTGGTCATGCGCTTTGAGGCGACAAGCGAGCCCCTGCTGGAGGACTATAAAGGCTTTATCAGGGCTGCCCTGGGACGTGCCTGGCCCTCCGGCACTATTCAGGTATGATCTATCAAGGAGAGTAAATGTTGATCTAATATTGATCTTAAGGCCGCCCCGGTATAAGCGCAGGGGCGGCCTTTTTATTTTATAGTCTTCTCTACAAAAGAAGTCATCTTTTTGCCCCCCGCGGTGCTGTATTCTAGTTACCTGTTGCGCCGAGGCTGAATAAAGACCGCGCTATCTCAGGGTTTGGCGTGAGTGAGTAGTACTGAAGGGTCAGCACTTCCTTGCCGTCGCGGACGACGAAGCTGAAGGGGATACGAAGGCCACCTACGATGCGGTAATCGCCGATGGTTATACTGACAGGCCCTTTGTCCAGACCTCCAGCGCCCGAGCCCCATTCGGGGTTTGAGCCCCATTCGGGGTTTGAGTCCCGTTCAAGGTCTAAGCCTTGTTCAGGGTCTGCGCCTCGTTTAAGGTTTGAGTCCCGGCTGGCGACTATCTGGGTGAGCCTGCCGTAATTATCCAAAAAGCTCTGACGTTGTTTTGAGTCCTGGAAGGCGAGCTCGCCTCTGCCGAGCAGGACGGGGACGAGATTGCCGGGCGTTATGAGCCCCGATATCTCCGGCTCGCTCCAGCTACACTCTGTTATCACTCCTTTTTTATATACCTTGCAACCCTTGCTGTCGCCTGCTATTACGGTTAATATCTGCCCCATTGCCCCGTAGATCTCGACCCTTATCAGGTCCGGGCTTTTAATGGTCAGGGCTGCGCGTCCTTTCAGCCCTGTTCTTTTTGAGCTGAAGCGCAACATCGCCGTTATCGAGTCGGGGGTTTTTATATCTGTTGCCGCGGGGACTATCTCCTGCGGGTAGGGAATAGTATTTCGAGTGTTTTTTATAGAACATCCGGTAAGGGCAAATAGTATCAGGGCGGCGCTGAATAAGAAAAGGGCGCTCGGCCTACTTGCTTGCCTTGATATCTTTTTTGATCCTTTCAAGCTTTATCTTGAGGTCCTTGTTCTCCGGTGAGAGTTTGCGCGCGCGCTCATATGTGGAGATAGCCTTTTTCTTACGCTGTGCCTTGAGGTAGGCGTCGGCCAGGTGTTCGGCGACAACGGCGTCCTTCGGCAGGAGCGCGGTGGCGCGCTGTAGCGTGGCGATGGCCTTTTTCAGGTCTCCTTTTTTGAAGTAGACCCAGCCAAGGCTGTCTACTATATGACCGCTGTTCGGTTTTATGGAAAGGGCTTTTTTTACATACTCTTCAGCCTCGTCCAGCCGTATTCCCCTCTCGGCCATGGTATAGCCTATGTAGTTGAGGGCATTGGCGTGGGAAGGGTTCATTTTGACGACTTTTTTCATGTTGGAGAGGCTCTTTTTCCAGTCTCCGTCCTCGTCATACAGGACGCCCATCATAAAAAGGAGGTCTTCGTTGCGAGGCTCCAGCTCAATGGCGGTCTCTATGGTCTTGACTGCCTTGGTCGTCTCCCCGGCGCTTCGATAAATAGAGGAGAGGAGCTTGTAGAGCTCGGCATTCCCGCCCTTGAGTTCTATGGCTTCCAAGAGCGCGTTGGCCGCTTCGTCGTGGCGCTTCTGCCCTTCATATATAAAGGCCTCGTGGACCTTGGCGTCTATAAAGGTATCTGTTGCAGGGGTTATCCTTTGAAACTCTGTTATTGCTTTATCGAGCTTGCCGTCTTGTTCGTAGACGGTTGCCAGGTAGTAACGTACCTTTTCAACGCCCGGCGCCTCTTTGAGTATCTCTTTGAATTCTTCTATGGCCTTTTTGTAATTTTTTTGTTCAAAGTAAATAAGTCCGATCCTCGTGGAGGCGTCCAGCTTTGAGTTAGGCTGCTTTTTAAGGGCCTGGAATTGTTCTATGGCCTTATCCAGTTTGTTTTGCTGTATGAATATCCTGCCCAGTTGTTTCCTTACCGCGATATCGTTCGGAGAGATCCGTAAGGCATTTTCGTAGCTCTTGATCGCCTTGTCTATCATAGAGTTGCGTTCATACGCCAGGGCAAGCTCTATATGTGCGGAGAGGAAATCAGGGTTTTTTCCCAGTGCCTTTTTGTAGTACTTCTCTGCGACCTCCAGACGCCCTCGTTCTATCTCGATCCTGCCCAGGTAGTAGTACCCCATTACCGAGTCCGGATAGGCCTTCATCATACGTTTTAAGGTCTCTGTAGCCTTTTTATAGTCGTTTTTCTTGGAATACAGGGCGGCAAGCAAGAGATAGGGCTTGGGGTTGTCCGGAGTGAGTGATATCGCCTTTTCAAACTCTATTACCGCCTGCTTATCTTTCTTTATAAGCGTGTAGATCTCACCCAGAAAGAGGCGTGTCGGCGTATAGTCCGGTCCTACATCCTTTGATTTTTCAAGGAGATCAAGGGCCAGCTCCGTATTGCCGGCCCGGAGGTATAGGTGTGCAAGCTCAGCGTATAGGACGGGGGATAACGGGTCTATCTCGATAGCTTTTTTGTAATGCACCGTGGCGCCGGTGATATCTCCTGACTTTCTGAGCATCTGTGCAACTGTGAAATGATAGTAGCTGTCATGCGGGGCGTTCTTTTTTACTATTATCTTTGTAAAGTTAGGCTTCCTGCTGTTCTTTGCAAGCTGCAGAAAGTTGCCTGCGTTGCTTGCCGGAACCACAAGGAGCAGTAGCGCAGCGATCGAAGAGTATAGAGGAATAGTGAGTTTTATAGAGTTCTTCATGGTCAAAGACTATTTGATCTTTATCCTTGCGATTTTTTTTGTCTGGTTGAGGTCGTCGTCCAGCTGAAAATACAACAAAGGTGGTCTTTTGTAGAGATAACGGGCCTTTTAAAGGGCATTCCCTCTACTGCTGTTTAATACGATAAGTATACCATTATTAAGGTCTTTAGTCAATTGCCGAAGGGTGATCTTAAGGGCGGTACCCGCAAGAGTCCGCTCCGGGAACCTGATGAGAGTTGAGAGGGTTCCCGGGTCAGGAGGCGCTGGCGCCGGGACTCTGCTGTGCCATAAGCCTTTCTCCGGCAAGCTCTATCTTCTGGCGCAACGCCGGCGTCAGGTGCAGCGTCTCGGTATCCATGGTAGAGAGTATCTCAGAGAGTAGGTCTATCTTCTCATCGACTGCGAGATGCTTGTGCAGGAGTATATGCCTCTCGCCCCTGAGCACAAAGGCGCCGCCTGTGGTATTTATAGCCCCTTTTCTCAGGTCGTCGTATTCAAGCGTTATGGAGAGTTTTTCTACTGCCTGTTCCAGTAACTCTAGTAGTTCGGTCTCTTTCATATAATATATGATGCACCCTGGTATGAGCCGATGTCAAGGTAAAAACACCGGGGTGTTTTGTCTGTGCCTCCTCGTCGCGAACCGGGTAAAACTAGGTTGACAAGGCGCTCTCCATGATTTATATTTATAGGTACTATTTATTCATTATTTACTCAGGAGTATAAAATTATGTCCGATGATCTTTTTGACGTTACAGACTCAAGTTTTGAGTCCGCAGTCCTTGGTTCCGATAAACCTGTCCTGGTAGATTTCTGGGCGGAGTGGTGTGCTCCTTGCAGGGCGATCGCGCCGATAGTAGCAGAGGTCGCAGGTGAGTACGACGGCAAGGTAAGGATTGCGAAGATAAATGTTGACGATAACCCGGCTACACCCGGAAAGTACGGGGTCAGAGGCATTCCGACCCTTATCCTTTTTAAAGATGGTGAGGTGGTTGACCAGGTCGTAGGCGCCGTGCCCAAGGGGCAGATAAAGGACCTGGTTGAAAAGGGGCTTTGAGTTCGCCGGGGTGCTGTGAGAACGCGGCGGCCCGTCCTTGGCGGGTAGTTGATCTTTACGGGGCAGATACACCTGTGGTGTCTGCCCTTTTTTATTATTAGTATAAGATTGGCATAAGGAAAGGTGTTGCTATGAATAGAGCTGTCCGTTTTTTCTTTTTGGCGCTGGCGCTTGTTATCCTTGTCGGCTGTGAGGGTTCGTCCGCAGTGGAGGATGCTGCGCCTGCCGCCGCGGAAAACCACGATCTTCTTATAGCCCGGGGCGAGCGTGAGCCGGCTCCGAACCTTGAGTTTATTACCTTTGAGGGTAAGAAGTTTAACGTCAAAGAACACCTCGGCCACCCTGTCGTTCTAAACTTCTGGGCCTCGTGGTGCGGCCCGTGCAGGCTGGAGGCCAAGGTCTTTGAGCGGGCTTATAAAAAATATGGCGGCCCGGCGGGCGTGGTCTTTGCCGGGGTCGCGGTGAGCGACCAAGAGAAGGGGGCCAGAGGGTTTGTTAAGGAATTTTCCATAACCTATCCGAACGGGATCGATGATACAGGGGTCATAAGCGACGTCTTTAAAATATTTGCCATTCCACAGACCTTTATTCTAGATAAAGAGGGGCGCACTGCCATGATATATGTCGGGGCCATAGTAGAGGATGGGATATTCGATGACGTCCTGGGCAGGCTGACCAGGGAATAGCCGACGAGGAGTGTCTCGCGATAATAAAAAGGAGCGTTCATGGAAGTGAAAAGGATGAAGATCTCTCCCTCGATCCTGTCGGCGGACTTTACAAGGCTTGGCGAAGAGATCAGGGCCGTTACCGAGGCCGGGGCCGACTACATACATATAGACGTTATGGACGGCCACTTTGTGCCGAATATAACGATAGGCCCGCTCCTGGTCGAGGCGGCAAGGAGGGCAACCGAGTTGCCCCTTGACGTGCATCTGATGATAGAGAGGCCGGAGCGCTATATAGAGGACTTCGCAAAGGCGGGCAGTGATATTATAACGATACACGCCGAGGCCACGCCGCATCTGCACCGCGCTGTGCAGGCCATTAAGGAGTGCGGTCTGAACGCCGGTCTCGCTATCAACCCCTCAACCCCTGCATCGGCCATAGAGCCTCTGGCCGGCTACATTGATATGGCGCTGGTCATGTCGGTCAACCCCGGTTTTGGGGGTCAGCGGTTCATAGACTCGGCCCTTGAGAAGATCAGGCGTGTTCGCATTATACTGGATAGCGCCAACTCGGCGGCAGAGCTTCAAGTCGACGGCGGTATAAAGGTAAGTAATATTGCCGCGGCGGCAGAGGCGGGGGCCGATGTCTTTGTCGCAGGCTCCGCTGTCTTTGGCAGCGACGACTATAAAAAGACCATTGAAGATATGCGCCGGGAGCTGGGGCAGGCGACCGTCTGAGCCTTTTCAGGCGGCTTCGCGGTCGTATGGTAGAGTTTTACTACAGGCCCGGCAGGGCGTCTTGTGCGGTATTTAAAACCACTTACAATATTTGGAGGATCGTCTTGTTTGTCTATCTTGTCCGTCACGGCATGGCAAAGAGCGAGGTCGAGGACCCGGAGCGCGGCCTGACGACCGGCGGAGAAAAGGATATCGCAAAGGTAGCGGCTTCTTTAAAGAAGCGCGGTGTTGTTGTGGATAATATCTTTCACAGCCCGAAAAAACGCGCCGCACAGACGGCGCGTATAATCGCCGAAGTTATCCGGCCCGGCCTTTTACCCGAGGTCTCCGACGGTCTGTTGCCGGAAGACGACGCGGAGCAGTGGCTCGACAGGCTTGAGGATATGGACTGCGATACTATGCTGGTCGGCCACCTGCCGTATATGGGCGTGCTCGCCTCTCTTTTGAGGTGCGGAGACGGTGATAATGCCGTTGAAGAGTTTGCGCCCGGCACGGTTGTCTGTCTGGAAAGGGCAGGTGAGTGCTATGAAATGCAGTGGAAGGTCACTCCGGGCAGGCTATAAGGCAGGTCGTCACGGGACTTTGCCGGGTTACAGACTATTCACCTCTGGCGTAATCGTCTTCAAACCTTACGATATCGTCTTCTTCCAGATAATCACCGTTTTGAACCTCTATGATGACCAGCGGGGTATCTTCCGAGGGGTTCTCCAGGCGGTGCCTGACCCCCTTTGGTATATAGGTGCTCTGGTTACGGGTAAGTTCGACTATCTCCTCGCCGCGCTGGACGCGCGCCCGCCCGGAGGTAACGACCCAGTGCTCGCTCCTGCGCCGGTGCATCTGGAGGCTTAGCCTGGAGAGAGGGGCGACGTAGATTTTTTTGAGTTTGTAGCTGTCCCCCCCTTCAAGGACGGTATACGAGCCCCAGGGGCGGTTGACCGTTACGTGGACTTCGTGCTCGGAGTAGTGTTTTTTCTTGAGTATGTTTACGACGTCCTTTACCTGCTGGGCCTTGTTTTTTGGGCAGACCAGCGTGGCGTCGGGGGTATCGACTATTATCATATCCTTAAGGCCGATTGTGGCAACGACGCGGTCCGAGCCTATTACGTAAGAGCCGGTGCTGCCGATATCCACGACGCGGCCCTGCAGTATATTACCGTCTTTATCGGCCTTGTAGACGTCCTCGATAGAGGACCACGAGCCCATATCGGACCACGGGAAGGTCGCCTCGATCACCGCGACATTCCTGGAGCGTTCCATAACGCCGTAGTCTATCGAGACCGGCTCTATCTTGCCATAGGCGGCGGCGCTGACGCTGCCGTTGTCGATTGCCACAAGCGTATCGTATACCTTAGGGAGATGTTTTTTGAGTTCGGCAAGGATGGCGCTGGCCTTCCAGACGAAGATGCCGCTGTTCCAGTAGTAGCCGCCGTCTTTCAGGTATTTTTTCGCGCGTCGGATGTCGGGTTTTTCAATGAAACGATCGACTTTTTTGATCTTAATGTTATTAATTTTTTTACGCGGGGAAGACGCAGCGCTCTTTATATATCCGTAACCGGTCTCAGGCGAGGTCGGCACTACGCCGAAGGTTATCAGCGTGTCGTTTTTGGCCGCAACAGCCGCGGCCTTCAGGGTCTTTCTAAATACAGGGCCGTTCTTAATAAGGTGGTCGGCCGGAAGCACCGCCATTACGGCATCAGGGTCGCGCTTGATGAGTTCAAGGGCCGCAAGCCCTATGGCGGGCGCGGTGTTGCGCCCGGAGGGCTCGATAATGAGCTCTATATCTTTTGTCCGGGCCTGGCCGGGGCCGGCCTTGGTTTTTTTGTGCGGTTTTTTATGGTTGTTCTCGCAGGAGAGATGAGTCCTTGTTATCACGGCCTGTGCCTGACTGGTGACTACCGCTATGCGGGTGGCGGGTATAAGAGGGGAGAGCCTCTTTATTGTGCCCTTTAGAAGGCTGTCCGGGCCGGCGACCTCCAGGAGCTGCTTTGGCGCAGTTGCTCTGGAGAGCGGCCAGAACCTGCTGCCTACCCCGCCTGCCAGTATTACCCCGTACAGTTTTCCGTTAGCCATTCTGTGATCTGCTCCTTTGCCGTAACGGCAAGTTATCCGTCAGTCTTTCCGGGTAAGTTCTTCCGCGTCGATCCCGTCCGTCAGGAGCCACTCTACGAACTCGGACTCCGCTACTTTGCGTCTTCGTTGAATAAGGCGGCGTTTTTTTAAAAGGGCCGGAAGATTTATTATAACAGCAAAATATACCTTTATAAAAATAAAAAAAAGTCCTGCTCTACCGGCCCTGTCCGCGACGCGTGAGCTGGCCCCTTTGCCCGAGCGGATAGAGCTCAGCTGTTTTGCGTAGCGCCTGAGCGTGTGATAGGGCGAGCAGAGGACGAGAGAGAGGGGAAAGTTCTTGATCAGGACGTATGCCCTGTTGCGTTCAACGTGATAGGCCTTAAACACGGAGTAGTCTCCGCCCGTAGCCGAGTAGCTATGGAAGCAGACGGCGCCGGGTACACTTCGTGCGCCCCATCCGAGCAGCCGTGCCCTGAGCCCGAGGTCGGTATCTTCGCAGTAGGCAAAGAAGTCTTCGTCAAAGAGGCCGACCTCGTCGAGCATCTCCCTGCGGTAGAGTGCGGCGCAGGCGCTTGGCAGGAGTATCTCATTGAGGGCGTCGTACTGCCCCCTGTCGCGTTCGAGTCTGCCGCGCCCCCTTGCAAGGCCGTCCGGGTAAAGGAGCAGGCCTCCGACAGAGTCTATTATGGCTTTTTCGTTTAGGGACAGTATCTTTGCCGCCCACATCCCAACGCGCGGCCTTGAGTCTGCGACCGCGCTCATTAGAGCCGCGAGAAAGTCTTTATCAAGGACCGTATCATTGTTGAGCGTGAGTATGAACTCGCCTCTGGAGGCGAGGATGCCCTGATTGTTGGCCTTTGCAAAGCCCAGGTTCAGCGGATTTTTGATGAGTCGAAGCTCCGGGTGTGTCTTTTCAATGAACGCGACCGAGCCGTCGGTAGAGCCGTTATCGATGATAATGACCTCAAAGCGGCTTTGAGCCGGCTCTGCGCCCGTGTGGTTCTGCGCGAAGACGGACTCAAGGCAGGGCTTTAAAAGCTCCCTGCCGTTCCAGTTGGCTATTACGATAGATATTAGAGGTCGAGACACAGTAGGGCCCTCTCGTTATATAGAATCAGATAATATTATTAAATAATGCCAAGGAGCGCGTCTTCCAGACGCGCTCCGATCTCAAACCAGTCGTATCTCGCAACTACCTTTTTCCTTGCCGCCT